>JAABUV010002372.1_pt1 | contig 25597 bp, 20 predicted proteins | sample 5559971 | NCBI WGS metagenome assembly JAABUV01 (sample SAMN10711881, study PRJNA513362) | rock metagenome | isolation source: Antarctica rocks | place: Antarctica: Victoria Land, Knobhead nord | collected 2015-12-19
GTCGCCCAAGCGCACCGTCAGGTCGAGCGCCGCCTCATAGTCCACGGTCTTGAATGTTCTACTCATACTAACCAGTTTATCAGCACCACCGAAACGGAGAGCCCGCTTCTCTCCGACAAACTGCTAGTGCAGGACTAAGGAGCTTTCCTTATGCATGCCGATGCACACCCGACCGCAGTCGGCCCGTGCTTTGCCATGTGACCGCGGTCGCAGGCTTTGCTTACTGCAAACAGACCGCTTTAAGATGACACTAGGCGGCGGGAGAGGTAAGGTACGCGGATAGTGTCGCTTTCGCGCCCTCTCGATAGAGATCGCGCAGGGCCTTTTCGATCGCCGTCACGAACGCCTGGTTCTGGCCCAGATCGCCGAAGATGCCGTGGACACCCAGCAGCGGGCGTGGGTCTTCCCGGCCCTGCGCGGCCAGCGCCTGTAGTGTGCCGGCCATAGGGTCCTCGATCGGTATCGGCGCGCCCGCTTCGTCGACGCCGGTCAGGTACCGGAACCAACCGGCCGTGGCGAGGGTGAGCAACCGGCAGGGCCGGCCGGACGCCAGCGCCTCGGACACCGAGGGGAGCAGGAACTTGGGCATCTTGGCCGATCCATCCAGGCAGAGGCGCTGGACCTGATCCTTGATCTTGGGGTTGGCGAACCGCTCGACGAGCGTCCGCTTGTAGTCGGTCAGATCCACGCCGGGGACCGGCGGCAACAGCGGCGTCACTTCCTCGTCCATCATCCGCGTAATGAAGTCCACGAATAGCGGGTCGGCCATGACGTCGTCGACGTAGCGGTAGCCGGCGAGATAGCCGAGGTAGCCCATCGCCACATGGCTCGCGTTCAGCAGCCGGATCTTCATCATCTCGTAGGGGTGGACGTCCGTGGTAAACTGCGCGCCGACCTCATCCAGCGGTGGCCGCCCGTTAGAGAACGTATCTTCGATGACCCACTGTTTGAACGGCTCGGTCACGACCGGCCACGCGTCCGCGATGCCGAATGCGCGCGCGACCATCGCGCGGTCCGCGTCCGTCGTCTGCGGCGTGATCCTGTCTACCATGCTGTTGGGGAAAGCCACGTTGGCGTCGATCCACGCGCCCAACGCGCCGTCGCGCAGGTTCGCGTACGACACGATCATCCGCTTGGCGATGGCGCCGTTGTTCTGCAGGTTGTCGCACGACTGGACCGTGAACGGTGTAATTCCCCCCGCGCGCCGGCGGTCCAGCGCTTCGCAGATATAGCCGAAGACGGTCGTGGGAGTGGACGGGTTTTTGAGGTCACGCTGGATCGCGGGATTGTCCGCCTCGAAGTCGCCCGTGGCGTTGTTGACGTTGTAGCCGCCCTCGGTGATGGTCAGGCTGACGATGCGCGTTTCGGGGGCGGCGAGCTTGGTCAGCACCCGTTCAGGGTCGTCCGGCGCGAATAGGTAGCGCGTCATCGACCCGACGACGCGCGCTTTATCTGCGTGGGCGCTGCGTTCGACCACCGTGTAGAGGCATTGCTGCGGGACCAGCGCGTCTTCCATGCGCTTATCTTGCGGCAGTAGCCCGACACCGCACTCGCCCCATTCATCCGTGATGCGCCGTTGCGCCAGGTCATCCAGGTACACGGCTTGATGGGCGCGGTGGAAGGCCCCTACTCCAAGGTGGACGATGGCCTGCGTCAGTTGGTCCCGCCGATAGGTCGGTATGTCCGCCTTGCCCGCGAATAGCTCCAGGTTGGCTTCGTTTAGTTCGTGCGCGTCGGCGTCGTGCCGCTCGGTCTCCTCCATTGTCTCCCTCCTCCTGCTTCGGCTAAGCACATGACCATAAGTTCGGCATGCTTTTACGCCCGAACCACGCTCAACAGATCATGCCAGACTTCTGGTGACCTGCTTAGTACTACAACGTTAGGATCCGCCTGATCCGCCTGCGACTGACGTCGCATGGCAAAGAACGACGACTAAAGTCGTTGGGACGACGTGTGTTGAGACACTTCAGTGTCCGTGGTTTGCCATGCGACGTCAGTCGCAGGTCAATGTCACGTTGTAGTATTAGATCGATACCGTCATGAAGCGTGCGATCCACCCCACGCGGCCGGCCCGCGTCACCACGCGCGCCCACGTCCCGGTCCTGTCCACGCCAAGCAACGCGAGCGTGGTGTGGCGTGGCAACACGATCAGGACCGGCGCGGCGATAGCGGGACTAAAGCGCAACGCGGCCGCCGCGACCGCCACCGTCAGGTACGGTGGTTGGAAGACGGCGCGCGCCGTACTCGTCGTCGCCGCGATCGTGGTCGTTGTGGCGATCGGGCGCACGTCGTAGCGATAGACATAGCCGACCAGCGCGTCGGGCGTGACGACGGCGACCCAGCTGATGTGGTAGAACAGCACGCGCAGGACGACGCCGCGCGAGAGGCGGCGCAGGATCAACGCGGATAGACGTGGCGCGGCGCGCAGATTGAGCGCCGGGGTGACGACGACGACGGACGATGCGGGGACCGTGGCGGCCCGCGTGGGCGTGGGCGCGACGACGAGACCGGTCATGGCGGTGGCGCTACTCAAGGTGATAGCCAGGCAAAGGTGGCGAATAGACCGCTGCATATAAACCTCCAGGGCGCGAGAAGCGACGACGGGAACGCTCTCCCTTGATTGTCAGGCATTAGCCGCGCAAGCGCAACACCTAGACCATATCCAGGGTCTGTGAAAAGTCGGCAACTCCCACTGGGAGCGCGGACGTCTCGTCCGCCCCGGCGTCCGCGGGCGTGGATCAACCATCCCCGTGGGGCCGGCGTGTCGCCGCCCGTCAGGCGCTCATCCCACCGGACACCGAGGCGGACGAGACGTCCGCGCTCCCAGAGCCGACGAGGGCGGGCGAGCCGCGCAGCGAGCGCCCGCGGTCCCAGGACTTTTCACAGACCAGACCCTGCCATATCCCAGTTTCCGGTACTTTTCTTGCATCTTGCTGGAAACCGCATGCTTTATGCTTTCTTTCTGTCGCTCGCCCGAGGACGCCATAAACGTTATGACCGCTACTTTCGACATCGACCCGCTCACGTTGGACGAGACCCCGGTGGTGCGACATCTGGCGGCAAGCCTACGCCGTTGGTTCAGTCCAACCGATCTGCGCGCGATCGACGCGCTGCTCCGGGAAAACCCATCGGGCTGGGTCGCGCACGATCGCGCCGGCAACGCCGGTATCGTCGGTTTCCTGCTCACCGCGCCGACGCCGGACCCATGCGTCCGTGAGGTCGCGTGGATGGGTGTGGATGAGGCCTGGCAAGGGCGGGGCGTGGGGACGGCGCTGCTGGACCGCGCGACAGCCGCCGCGGCGTCGGACGGGATGCGTGAGCTCGAGGTCTCGACGGTGGCGGCGAGCGCGGGCTATGCGCCCTACGAGGCCACGCGCGCGTTCTACTACGCGCGCGGCTTCGTCGACCGCCGCGTCGACCGCGACTACTACTGGCCGGGCGGCGACCGCCTCGTGCTGCGCCGTCCCATCGGCGGCCAGCCCTCTCCCCCCTAACCCGGATTATTCACCACGGAGACACGGAGGCACGGAGAGGGCAGAAAAAGGGTCAACGTCCCTGGTCTGCCGCCAGACAGGCGCCATGATGGCCTACACAATCTCCGTGTCTCCGTGTCTCCGTGTCTCCGTGTCTCCGTGGTGCAATGGGTGTTCATGACTAATGCAGGCTAATAGGTATCGTGAGGCGTCGGACAGCGGCGCGGCTTCTGTAACAGCCTGCTATGCTGCCAATAGAAGGTGGGGACAGGACGAGGAGCGGGATATGGCGGCGGGCGCGATCGGGACATCCACGTATAATTTTGCTGACCTGCTGCGGCGCTACCGTGTCAACGCGGGCCTTTCCCAGGAGGCGTTGGCCGCGCGCGCCGGGCTCAGTGTGTCCGGTATCGCCGCGCTCGAACGTGGCCGCCGTACGGCGCCACGCCCCGACACCGTGGCGCTGCTGGCCGACGCGTTAACGCTTGACGCGGACGAGCGGGCCGCGCTCATCGCCGCCGCCGCGCCGTCGCCGACCGTGCCTCCCGCCGAGAACGCGGGCGTCCGCGCGTCCTCATCCACGCTCCCTACCCCTCCCACTCCGCTCATTGGCCGCGAGCATGAGGAGGCGGCGGTGACGCACCTGCTCCGGCAGGATGGGGTGCGCTTACTCACCCTCACGGGGCCGGGCGGCGTCGGTAAGACGCGCCTCGCCACGGCGGTAGCCCTGGACATACAGGACGTCTACGCCGATGGGGTTGTCTTCGTGGATCTCTCGGCGCTACGCGACCCGACCCTGGTCCTCCCCATCGTGGCCCAGACCTTGGGGCTGCGCGAGGTCGGACCGCGCGGCATAGACGCGCTGCTCCTGGCGTCACTTCGTCCGAAACACCTACTGTTGGTGCTGGACAATTTCGAGCAGGTGGTGGATGCCGCGCCGTCGGTCGCGGAACTGGTCGCGGCGTGTCCGCGCCTCGTGGCGTTGGTCACCAGCAGGACGGCGCTGCGGGTGCGGGCGGAGCGCCAGTTCCGTGTGCGCCCCCTGCCCGTGCCGGCCGGGGACCAGCCGCTCCCCGACGTTGTGGGGGACTATGCGGGCTATGCGGCCGTGCGGCTCTTTGAAGAGAGGGCGCGGGCGGCGCAACCGGACTTTCAGGTAGACGCGGCGAACGTGGAAGCCGTGGCGCGGGTGTGCGGCCGCCTGGACGGTCTACCCCTGGCCATCGAATTGGCGGCCGCGCGCATCACGCTGTTGCCGCCAGCGGCTATGCTCTCTCGGCTCGAGCAGCGGTTGAGCTTGTCGCAACGGGGCGCACGGGACTTGCCGGCGCGGTAGCAGACACTGCGCGCGGCCATCGATTGGAGTCACGACCTGCTCTCCGAGGGCGACAAAGCGCTGTTTCGCCGCCTCGCCGTCTTCGCGGGCGGTTTCACCGCGGCCGCGGCCGGGGCGGTGTGTTTCGGCGCGGACGCGGAGGTGGACCACGACGGCGCGGAGGTGGAGGTGGACCACGACGGCGCGGACGCGGAGGTGGACCACGACGGCGCGGCGCTGGAGGGGCTGGCCTCGCTGCTGGATAGGAGCCTGATACACCCGGTCGACGTCGTCGCGGAGGAGCCGCGCTTCGGCATGCTGGAAACGATTCGCGCATACGCGCTGGAGCGCTTGGAGGCGAGCGGGGCGAGCGATACCGTGCGGGGCCGGCATGCCGCCTATGTCGTGAGCCTGGCCGAAGCGGCGCCCCCTCACTTTTTCAGTGCGGATCGCGACGTATGGCTGGCTGGCCTGGACGGCGAGATCGATAACCTGCGCGCGGCGCTCACCTGGAGTACGACGACGGCACAGGCCGATACGGATGCGGGACATGGCCTGGTCGGAGCGTCCGAGCGGCGCGACGTGGGGCTGCGTTTGGTGGGCGCGCTCGCCTGGTATTGGCTCGTGCGGGGGCGGCTGCGCGAGGGGCGTCTGTGGGCGGAGGCCGCATTGGTGGGGACGGACCGCACGGACCGGGGCGCCGCGCGTGGCGCGGCGCTCACCGGCGCCGGCCTGCTGGCCCAGTCCCAGGGCGACGCCGCGGCGGCCGGCCCGTGGGTGGAGGAGAGCGCGGATATCTTCCGCGGCCTCGGCGTCACACGCCGGCTCGCTTATGCGCTGCTGTTGCTGGGGATGACACGCGTGAGCCAGGGCGAGCTGGCCGCGGCGCGTCCCGTATTGGAGGAGGGACGCGCCCTGCATCGGGAGGTGGGTAACGCGTGGGGTGAGGCCACGACGGTCTACCACCTGGGCAACGTCGCGGCGGCGCTGCGCGACCACGAGGCGGCGCGGGCGCGCTACGAAGAAAGCCTCGCCATCTTCCGTCGCTCTGGGGACGCGCTGGGCACGGCGGTCGTGCTGCACGCGCTTGGCGCCGTGGCCGTGGGACAGGGCGACGACGCCACGGCCGAGGCGCTGTTCGCCGAAAGCCTGCCGCTGCTGCGGACGACGGGCGACCAGTATGACCTGGCGCGGGCGCTCGTCGCCGCGGGCGAGATAGCGGTACGGCGAGGCGATGCGCGGCGAGCGCACGAGGCGCTGACCGAGGGGCTGCGCTTGTGGCGAGACATCGGCCTCACGGCCGGCGCCGTCCGCGCGCTGGCCGGGTTGGCCGGGCTGGCGTCGTCCCAGGGGCGAACGGAGCGGGCGGGGCGCTTGTTCGGCGCGGCCAAGGCCCTCTCTACCTCGACCGGCGCGACCCCGAATGACGCCAGAAGTATTGACATCGACCAGCTGGTTGCCGCGGCCCGTGAGCAGCTGGACCCGCCGGCATTCGCGGCGGGCTGGTCGGCGGGGCTCCTCATGACGGAGGAGGGGGCGATCTCCGACGCGCTCCATACGCCCCTACAATAATTCATGAGTCCTGAATGCTCGACCACACGGGGGGCGCGGGTAGGTCACCGCGATGCGATGAACTCCTTGATGTAGCCGTCGACGAGCACGGGCTGTTCGTGGACGACCCAGTGCGAGCCGTCGGGGATGCGCTTGACCGTGAGGTCGGGCACGAACTGGTCCAGCCCATCCAGGTTGCCGGTGAGCAACGCGCGGTCCCGCTCGCCCCAGATCACCAGCGTCGGCACATGCACGACGAGAGCGGCGGGATCGGGCGCGGCCCAGTCTGACCGCGCATCTTCGCTTGACGCCGGCGGTTTCAACGGGGAGGCGCGGTAGTAGTTCAGCCCGCCGGTGAGGGCGCCGGGTTGCGACCACGCCGTGGCGTAGGCCGTACGGTCCTCCGCGTTCAGGAAGTCGCCATGCACACCCCAGCCCCGCATCAAGTCGAAAAGCATGGCGTCGTTGTTCGCCGCCAACAGTCTTTCGGCGTCGGGGCCGCGGAAGATAAGCATGTACTGGCTGGCCACTTGTTGCGCCGGGTTCCGTTGTAGTTCGCGCGCGAAAATGGCGGGGTGCGGGGCGTTGACGATGACCAGCCTATCAAGCAGGTCAGGGTGGGCCAGCGCGAAGGCCCAGGCGACGACGCCGCCCCAGTCGTGCCCCACGAGGGTGAAACGCGCATGGCCGAGGCGCGCGACGAGGGCGCGCACGTCCTCGACAAGAGCCGAGCTACGGTAGGCGGCCACCTCCGGCGGCTTCGACGACAGGTTGTAGCCGCGCATGTCGGGGGCCACGGCCCGGTAGTGGCCGTCGCGCCCAAATGTGTCCAACTGCTCGCGCCAGGCGTACCAAAACTCAGGGAACCCGTGCAGGAACAGCAGCAGTTCGCCCGTGCCGGACGACGCGTAGTGCAGCCGCACCCCGTTCACATCGGCGTAATCGTGCGTGGTCATCGCTGGCTTCCTCCTCAATCTTGGTCCTTGACTAATAGCCGTCAGCCATCAGCTGATGGCTGACGGCTGATGGCTGACGGCTCATAGCTTCACCGCGCCGCTGGACAACCCCTCGATATAGTAGCGCATCAAGAACCCGAACAGCAGGATCAGCGGGACGGCCGCGATGGCGTAGGACGCCATCAGCGCCCCGAAGTTGGGCGAGAGGTGCGACTGCGCGCTGCCCTGGAAGGTGACGAGCCCCATCGTCAGCGTTTGCAGCCCCGTCCCCTCCCAGATCAGTTGCGGCAGCACGTAGTCGTTCCAGAAGGGGATGACGTTGATGATGGCGACGCTGACCAGTGTGGGCAGCGAGAGGGGCAGCACGAGGCTGGTGTAGATGCGCAGGTCCCCGGCGCCGTCGATGCGCACCGCCTCGAGCAGTTCCGAGGCGATGCCCTCGAACGAACTCTTGAGCACGAAGATAGAGAGGGCCTGCCCCGCCGCGATGTTGGGTAGGATCAACCCCCAATACGTGCCGGAGATGCCGATCTTCTTGATCTGCAGGTACAGCGGGATAAGCGTGAGGAAGCTGGGGATCAGCAGCAGCATGAACACCAGCGCGAAGAGGATCCTCCGTCCGGGGAAGCGCAGCAGCGCGAAGGCGTAGGCGCTGAGCGAGGACAGCAGCATGGTCCCGGCGACGCTCGCGAGCACCTCGATGGATGAGTTGACGGTCGGCCCCGCGATGGTGTCCCAGGCCGCGGAGAAGTTGCTCCATTGCGGGACAGACGGGAAGGCCCAGGGGTTTTGGGCGAGTTGCAGTGTGTCCTTGAGCGCGTTGACCAGCACGAAGTAGATGGGGAACAGGGCCGCCACGACCAGGAGGGCGAGCGCGAGATGGCGCGCCGGCGCCGCCGTGAGCCGCGCCCTCCGCCCGCCGCCGCGTCCGTTGGCGAGGACGCGCGTGTTGTCCCGTGACGCGGCAGCCTGTTGCTCTCTCACCGGGGTTTACTCCTTTGCTTCTGTTAAGCGCACCCGACTCAGTCGCGTCTACGGGGCTCGTGAACTATCCGCGAGACCGAGGCGTACGGCGTTGCGTAGGGGCGTATGGCTATACGCCCACCTGCGCCCACCGGACGTATAGCCATACGCCCCTACGATAATGCACGGCCCAATCGCGTCTATTCCGCTGTCCTGAGGAAGCGGTTGTTGAGGGCGGTCAAGACCAGGACGACGATGAACAGCAAGAACGAGATGGCCATGCTGTAGCCGAAGCGGCCGTTGATGGCGTTGGTATACATTTCGAGCGAAGGCATGTCCGTGGCGTTGCCGGGGCCGCCGTTGGTCATCACGAGCGGCGTGGTGATGTTTGAGATCGTGTTGACGATGGCTAGGACGAGCAGCAGCCGGAACTGCGCCAGGAGCAGCGGGATGTCCATCGTCCACACGCGCCGTAGGCCGCCCACGCCGTCGAGGCTGGCCGCCTCCAGCACCTCGGACGGGATGTTTTGCAGCCCCGCGTAGAAGATAAGCATGTTGAAGCTGTTGATCCACGGGAAGCCCAGCAGCGCCACCGCGTAGAGCGCGATGTGCGGGTTGGCGATCCAGAGCGTTGGGTTGCCGGGGTCCTGCAGATGCAGCGCCTGCAGCAGTAGGTTGAGCAGCCCGTGCGCGTCGTAGATGTAGCGCCACAAGAGGATATTGACGATGTTGGGCACGACGATGGGCACGATGAACAGCGTGCGGTACAGGTATTTCAGCCGTGTTCGCTTGACATGGAAAATCAGCTCCGCCACGACGAACGCGGGCATAACCGCCAGGACTATGCCGATGCCGGCCCAGATGAGGTTGTTCACGGCCGCGGTCTGCATGACCGGGTCCGTCACGATGGCCTTGAAGTTGTCGAGGCCGACAAAGGTTGGCGGGTTGAAGCCGTCCCAGGTGGTGAACGAGCCGACCAGCGCCGTGAAGGCGGGGTAGTAGGTGAAATAGCCCAGGACGATGAACGTCGGCAGGATGAACAGGTAGGCGATGAGGTAGCGCCGCATCCGGGCTCTACGGGCGATAACCCCGCCGGTCCCGCGGACGCTCCGCGAGGTGTTGGCGACCGAGGGCATCATGGGCGGCTCCCTCCAACGAGTAGTCAGTAATTAGAAGGCGCTTTCCATCAACTGGCTACTGACTACTGGCTACTTTCTAGTATTTGCTCAGATTGACGCCGTTGGTCTTGGCGAAGTCGGCGGCCGCGGCGTTCAGCGCCGACTGCACCTGCGATGTGGCCCCGCTCAGGCTGAGGTCGCCGCCGAGGTACAGGCTGAAGGCCTTCTGGATGGCGGGGTCCTCCTGCGTGCTGGCGTTGCCGACCGTGATGACGCGCAGTGTCTGGTTGGCCTCGGACGCGAAGGTCGTGTTGCCGCCGCTCTTCGGCTTCGTGCCGGGCCAGGTCGGGACGTACGTGCTCTTCTCGTTGACCACCTTCTCGATCACCCCCGGCGTCCCGATGTAGCGCAGCCAGTCCAGCACGGCCTGGAACTTACCCGACTGGCTCATCGACTTGTCGGCCTTGGGCGTGGAGATGGCGTACTGGAAGTCGGCGTTGGGGCCGCCCACGAAGCCCGCCGTGTTGACGCCGTGGGCGTACGGCGAGACCGACGTGCTCAGCACGGGGAAGGGGAAGGTCCCCCAGTTGAACGCCACCTTGGCGGTCTTGAGGTAGTTGGGGATCCAGCTGCCGCTGTAGTAGATGGCCGCCTGCCCCGAGATGAACTCCTGGCGCGTCGGCTCGTCCGACGTGCTGGTGTCCTGCGTCAGGTATTGCTGGTCCCAGTAGCCCGCCAGTTGCTTGAAGATAGGCCACCAGGCCATAAAGCGCGGGTCCTTGGTGCTCAGAACGCCCTTCTTGATGGCGACGGCCTCGTCGAGCGCCGACACGCCGCTGGGCAGCTTATCGTACCCGGCGATGGTCGCGTAGTTTTTGGCGTAGAAGTCGCTCAACCAGTGCCGCACGAACCAGCCGTGCAGCGGCACGCCCGTGACGGGGGTGGCGACGCCCGCTTTCTTGAGCTTGGCGCAGTCGGCGATGAGCGCCGGCCACGAGGTGGGCGTGCTGGTGATACCGGCCTTCTTGAACAGATCTTTGTTGTAGAAGAAGGCCGTGCCGACGAAATCACCGTTGATGTTGTAGTGTGCGCCGTCGGGCGCCTGCGTCTCGGCCACGACCGTGGCGTTCATGGCGTTCTGCCACGCGTTATTACCTGAGATGTAGGGGTTCTTCTGTTTGTAGTACGGCGTCAAGTCGACGGCGATGCCGCGCGGAAGCGTCGAGTTGAGTTCCTGCCACTGCCCCCACCAGGCGTCGTACAGCTCGCCGGCCGCCGCCTTGACGCGGTACGTCTGCGCGGGGTCGGTGAACTTCTCGTCGGCGAAGTTGATGGTGATACCGGGGTGCGCCTTCTCGTAGGCGCTCGCGACCTGCTGGAACGCCGTCAGGTTGTCCGAGTTCTCCACCTTGGAGTTGGGCGTGTAGTCGTGGGCGTACATCGTGATCGTGCCGGTCCAACCGGCCGCCGCGCGGCCGCGCGCCACTTGGGGGGCGCCCCAGGCGCCGAGCAGCAGCGAGCCTGCCGCGAGTGAGAAGAAAATACCAGGTTTCTTACTACGCTTCATGGGATTAGATCCTCCGGAGGGCTGTACAGCACATCACAAGCGACGTACGAGAGATTATACAGGCTTCTATAGGAGGTGGGCAAAAACGCGACGGCCACGCGCGGCGTGTTGGCTTACACCGAGTATAGGCTGGCGAGGGGGTCGGCAAAGGCGTCGGCGACGGCGAGGGAGAAGCCGGGCACGACATCCTCCCCGTCAAGCACGGCGTCCCCGCCGAGCGTCGTGGAGGGGCGCATGTCCTGGTAGCGCGGCCGCAGATCAGCGGGACGCCATACGTCGACCTCTTGCCGCCCCGGCCATAAGATCCATACCAGGCGCGTACCGCCATGGAGATAGCGGCGCGCCTTGGCGGCCATATCGTCGGCCGTCTGGTCGGGTGATGCGACCTCGGCGGCCACATCCGGGGCGAAGGGTATAGGCTTCCTGCGATCCACGATCAGCGGGGCTTTAGACGCCTCGACGAAGCCGACATCGGACAGCAGGCCCGTTTCCGCGCCGACGAATTTGTACACACCGTCGGCGGGCGTGGGGACGCCGAGTCGCCGTGGGAGCGCGAAGGCGCGCAGCGCGGCGTAGACATTCCCGCCGATGGTCGTGGCGTCGAAACCACTACCAGCCACGCGTACCAAGACCCCTTCCACCACTTCGTAGCGGTACCCGTCGTCCGGCCAATCCAGCAGATCCTGGACGGTCATGGGGCCAACGCCGGGGACGATCTCCGCCCACGGCGCCAAGGGCTCCGGCAATGGCTTTTGTGCGGTGCTCATAGATTAACTGTCCTCCGTACATAGCAAGCGACGACCCTACGCCAAGCCTCGCAGCGCGGCAATTTCCTTGAACAGCGTGAACTTTACGCGAAACTCGTCCTCGGTGATCTTTAGCGCTTTGCTAGCGGCGACCCGCGGGATTATCTCCTCGAAGGCGGTATCTAGCGCGTCCAGGGTCAGTTGACCCTCCTGTAGCAGTACAAGCACGTCCTCGATGTCTTGCACGCGGCTGCGCGCCAGCTTTGCCAAAGCCGTCGAGACCGGGTCGAAAGCAAAGATCTCGAGCTGTCCCGCCCGCCCCAGGTAACGATGCCGTTCCTCCACTCCACGCGGCAATGGGATGAAGTCGGCCGGCGAGACCTCCTCGATGGCCATCTGCAATTCATTGCGCAGCCGACGCAACGCTTGCGTGAACTCATCAGCACTGGATGCGGGAAGGTTTGTAGAAAGATCCACGTCTTTTGTCGCGGCCTTGAGTCCTTGGTAGAGTAGCCCCGTGCCGCCTACCAAATAGACTTTACCTGGCCGACGGTACTCCCGCGCTAGCCGTTCCAGGAAGCGCCGCAGACGGTCCGGCGTGACGGTTTCGTAGGGCATCAGACCGCGCCCTCACGTTTTGCTTCGGCCAGAGTATGGCGCAGCACATCCATCCATCCGTCGATCCAATCGATGGGATATGGACCCGTGAGTAGACCGGCCGCCCCCTTTAGTAGGGCATCGCCCTCCCCTACATCAGGCGCGGGCAGGTCGAGCGCGCTTACCAGGTCACTCACGTCGATGCGCGTCCAACTCAAGGCGCCGCCCATGCGCTGCAAGGCTGCCGTGGCTAGTAATCGTGCGAGAAGCGGACGTCGGGCTGGGTCGTCGGTTTGCATGGACGCGAACACGGTCCGGACCGTAGTGGAGAACTCGGGGTGGCGCAGCAAGAGTGCGATGAGCGCGTCGCGTAGGCGCGCGTTCGGCGCCTGCGCTAAGTCGCGGACGAGACCGACTGGATCCACGTCATCCGGCCCACTATACAGAGAGACAGCGCTGGTGTCAGCGCTGCCGCTGGTGAGATACGTGACGTCGTACGCCGCCAGGCGGTCAACTACGTCGCGTATGTCCTCCGCGCCCAGGCGCGCGTCCGGACGCCCCAGCAGCATGCACATTTGCTCCGCGATGCTCGTAATCGGCGCCTTGAGCAGAGCGAAGTTGGTTCTCTCGTCGTTCGCCGTCGCGCTCATTGTCCGCGACTCCTCATCCCTCGTGCTAGCTTCTCCCACTAATTGTACTGATAGGTGGATTATCCGGCGCGGCTCTGGCGCACGATCTCGACGTCTTCGAGGCGTAGGCCCGCGACCTGCGAAACGCCGCTCACGGCCATGGTGACGCCGTAGAGGCTGTCGGCCTGGCTCATGGTCCCGCGGTTGTGCGTGACCACGATGAACTGTGTCTGGGCGCTCAACGCGCGCAACGCCTCGCCCACGCGCTGCGTGTTGGCCTCGTCGAGGGCGGCCTCGGCCTCATCGAGCACGCAGAAGGGCACGGGCCGCACGGCCAGCATGGCGAAGACGAGCGCCAGCCCCACCAGGGCGCGCTCGCCGCCCGAGAGCAGCTGCAGGTCTTTGGTGCGCTTGCCGGGCGGCTGCACGGCGATGTCGAGCCCGCTGGGCAGCCCGGCCTCGTCGTAGAGGGCGGTCAGTTCGCCGCGCCCGCCGCCAAAGAGCTGTTGCAGGTAGAGGCGGAATTGCGCGTCGAGCTCGCCGGCCACGGCGCCGAAGCGTTCGCGCACGGTCCCGTTGGCCTCGGCGATGATGGCGCGCAGCCGTGCGACGCCCTCGCGCAGGTCGAATACCTGCCCTTGCAGGAACTCCTGCCGCTCGGCCGCCGCCGCCAGGTCCTCGGGCGCCCGCGCGTTGACGGGGCCAAACGCGGCCAGTTGCGACCGCAGGGACTTGACGCGCCCGTGCAGCCCGCTCGGCGGCGCGTCCACGGCGTCGGGTAGGTCCTCGGGGGCCAATCCCAGGTCGGTCTGCAGCCCCGCCAGCAGCGTTTCGCGCTCGTGCGCGGCGCGTTGACTTGCCAGCGCGGCCGCTTCGTGCGCTGCGGCCGCGCGCGCCTCGGCCGGACGCGACGCGCCCAGGCCCCGCTCCAACTCGGCTGTACGCTCGTCGAGCCGCGTCAACTCCGCCTCGAGCGGGCGCAGTTGCTCGTGCAGGCCTTGTACCTGGGCGGCGGCGTCACGCGTCCGCGCTTCCAACCCCTCTTCGGCCGCGCGCGAGTCGCGCAGCTCGGCCTCCAGGCGCGCCACGGTCGCGGCGGCGCGCTGCAGGTCCGCGTCGACCCGCGCCAGCGCGTCCGTGGCCGCGCGTCCACGTCGTGCGGCGTCGGCCGTGCGCTCGGAGATGAGCGCCAGCGCCGCGCCGTGCTCGGCCCGCGCGGCGGTCGCCTGTTGTAGCGCCGCGCGCGCCTCGTCGTAGCGCCGCGCGGCCCCGTGCTCGTCCGCCGAGAGGGCGACAAGTAGGGCTTGCGCCTCGGCGGCGCGTTGCGCCAGTGTCTCGCGCTGCTCGCCGCGCGCGATCGCCTCGTTAGCGGCGCGCCGCGTGCGCTCGGCCGCCCACTGCGCCTCGCGCTTTGCCCGCGCCTCGGCCTGTTCCGCCGTGGTGAGGGCGCCGCGGCGCGTGTTGCGTTCCCCTTCGGCGTTGCGTAGCGTCCGTAGCGCCGCCTCGGCCACCGCGCTCGCCCGCGCGCGCTCCCGCTCGGCCTGCTCCGCCGCCGTCGTGGCTGCCGCCAATTGCCGCTCCAGGTCCGCGGCGGCGCGCTCTGTCTCGCGCAATTGACGCGCGCGCTCCAGCGCGGCCGCTCCTTCACCGGCTGGCCGCTGCAAGAGACCGGACGGCGCCAGCGACTCGCCCTCCAACGTCGCTAGGGTGAGCGCGCCGCCGTCAGGACAAGCGCCAAGCGCCGCGTGCGCACGCCACGCCGCGTCCAGGTCGCGCACCACCAACATCGTGGAGAGGGCGGCGCGGATCGTGGCCGTCGCCGTCGCCTCAGCCTCGACCGTGGTCAGTGTGTCGCCCCATCCGACGACGCTGTCACGGTCGCCGCCGCCGTCGACAATGGCCGCGATCGCCCTTTCCTGCTGTTCCGCCGTGAGGCCGCCTCGTCCCGCCAGCAGCACGCCGCGCGCGCCGTCGGAGAGCATCGTGGCGGCGTCGCGCGCGTCGGCGCCGGGCGTGGCGACATGCGCCGCCAGCAGCGGACCGAGCGCCGCCGCGAGCGCCGGACCGGACGGGGCGTCCGTTATCAGTGCCGCGGCCACCGTGGCGCCGCCGGTTTTGCTCCCGCCGACGCTGTGCAGCCAGGCGCGCAGGCCGTCGGCGCGGGCGCCGGCCTCGGCGGCCCGGCGCTGCGCCTCACGTTGCGCCGTGGCGGCGTCGCGCGCGCGCGCGCCCGCCGCCGCCGCCAGCAGGCGCGCCCTGGACTCCTCCGCGCGGGCCTGTTCGAGCGCCGCCGCGCCCTGCTCGAGCGCGGCGCGCGCCAGCGCCACATTCCCTTGCGCCTCGGTCCAGCCCCTGGCCGTCGCTTGTTCGTCGGCGGCCAGCCGGCCTTCCTCGGCGCGCGCGGTTTCTTCGGCGCGCGCCAGCGCCGCGTCTTCGGCCGCGATGGACGCCGCGCGGCTTTCCAGCGCGCGGCGGCGCTCCGCCAGCGCGCGCGTCGCCCGCTCGCTCTCGGCGACCCGTGCGTTGGCCCCGCGCACGGTCTCCTCGATCGCCGCGCGCGTCGCGTCGAGCCGCGCGCGCTCCTCCGCGACGGCGCGCCCCCGCGCATCGGCCCCCTCTTTCTCCGCGATGGCTTCCTTGTGGCGCGCCTCGAGCGCGGGTAGGCCGCCGCGCACGTCGTTCAAGCGCGCCGTGGCCCCCTCGCGCCGGGCGCGGCCGACCGCTAGCTCGCGCGCCGCGCGCTCGCGCGCCTCGTGGACGCCGCGCAATGCGCCCCGCAACTCGGAGACGGCGCGGCGGCGCGTCCCCGACTGCTCACGGACATGCAGCAACTCCCCTTCAGCCGCCGCGACCGCGTCGCGCGCCGCCGCGACCGCGTCGCGCGCCGCCGTCAACTCGGCCGCCAGCCGCGTCCCGCGCGCGGCGACGCCATTATAGGCGTGGGCGTAGTGCAGCAGCAAGAGGCCGCGCAACTCGCGCTCGACCGCGCGGTAGGCGTTGTAGGCGTCGGCTTGCGTGCGCAGCACGGCCAGGTGCGGCGTTGCCTCGGCGATCATGGCGTCGACGTTGTGCAAGTTCGCCTCGGTCGCCTTGAGTTTGGTCTCGGCGTCCTCGCGTCGATTGTAGTAGAAGCGCAGCCCGGCCAGCGTTTCGACGAGGGCGCGGCGCTCTTCGGGCCGCGCGCTGAGCATCGTGTCGACGAGCCCCTGCCCGATCACGAGGTGGTTGCCCGAGCCGACGCCCACGCGCGCGAGCAGGTCGGTGATGTCGCGCAGGCGCACCTTGGCGCCGTTCATGAGGTATTCGTTCTCGCCGCCGCGGTAGACGCGCCGCCCGATAGACACTTCCTGGTAGTCGATCGGCAGCCAGCCGGCGCTGTTGTCGAAGGTCAGCGTCACCTCGGCCAGGCCCATCGGCGCGCGGCTCGTCCCGCGCGCCGCGCCGCCTGCCGGCCCGCTGGCCGTTGATCCGCCGGCCGTTGGACCACTAGCCGTCGTGCCGGCGAAGATGAGATCCTCAGCCTGGCGGCAGCGCACGTTGCGCATGCTCTGCTCGCCGAGCGCCCAACGCACGGCGTCGACCAGGTTGGATTTGCCGGACCCGTTGGGGCCGACCACGCCCGTCACGCCGCCCTCGAAGTCGAGCACGGTGCGTGAGGCGAACGTCTTGAAGCCGTGCAGTTCTAGCCGCTTAAGATACATGAAAGCCTTTCATTTCGCCTCCCCACGTAGCTTATCAGTTACGACGAAACTGCTACCATAGCAATGTCCCCCCCCATACAACGCTCCTTGTAGTAGTAAGGCAGGATTTTCCCATGTCCCGACGCGGCCAGTTTCCGGTAGCCCTGGCGATCGTGGCGTTCCTTGTCGTCGCCATTCCCATCAACGTCAGCGGTAGCGGGCGCGCCGCGCTACGCGCGCGAACCCGCGTCGTCCAACTGCTCAGCAACAATGGCTTCGAGCGCGGCGACCTGCGTCCGTGGCAAGCCGCTGGTACGCCGCTCCCGCATGTGACGCTGGCGCCGCGCTACGGCGGCCGCTACGCTGCGTTGGTCGGTCGTTTGGACGCGGGGCCGGCCGTGACGAGCACGCTGTCCGTGCGGGTGACGATCCCGGCGAACGCGACCGCCACGCGCTTGTCGTTGTACGCCTGGCGTCGCTGTGGGAGCGCGCATCCGCGTAGTCTTCTAAGCGTCACCGTGAGCCAGGTCATAGGGTGGCGGGTTCAGGCGCTGGCGCGTCCGCTCGATGGGTGTGGCGTCGGCGGCAAGTGGGTACGCGCCGCCGACGACCTGACCCGCGCGCGGGGACATGTCGTCGTCGTCAGCGCCGTCGTGCGCGCCGCGGCCGGTGAGGCGGCGGCGCTCGCGCTCGACGACGTATATGTCAGCGCCTCGCTACCCGTGACCGCCGTAACAGGCCGTCCGACACCCGTTCCCACCAAGCCGGCCACGGCCACGGTCACCGTGACGGCGACGCCGACCATGACGGCCACGGCCGTCGTCTCCACGACCCTCGGGCCGCCCACCATGACCGCGACGCCGACCGCTGTGGCGAACACCTGCGCCGCCGCGGCCATCGTCGCCGCGTACCAGGCTATCGTGTCTAGCTATACGGCCACCCCCGCGCCGCGTCCGACACGTACGCCTACTAGCACGCCGGTCGGCGCGTTCACGCCGACGATCACCCCCACGCCATCGCGCACGCCCGTGCGCAGCAACCTCCCGACGCGCGTCGCGCCCTCCACGCCGACGAGCGGCCCCACGCCAGGCTACACCCCGACGCCGGGGCCGTCGCCAACGGCGATCCCGACGGGCGCGGCCTGCCACCCCGTCGTCAAGGGCGTGTCCTACCCGTTTGTCGCGCAGGATGGCGGGACGCTCTCGGCGGCGACGCCGGTCGTCGGCGTGTCCGACGCCTACGCCGTCGGCGCGACCGGCTCCCTGCACGCGCGCATAGATTTCCATCTCGTGCATGACGCCTCATGGACCCCGGCCGAGTACGGCGCCTACGACGCCGCGATCGGGGCATTTTGCGGCGTACACGTCGACGTGCTCGGACTCGTCGGGCCAGGCATTGTCTCACCGCTGACCGATCCCAGGACGTGGAGCGCCCACAACGCCGAGCAGGCGGGGGGCGACGGCGATAACCCCTTCATGCGGCAGTTCGCGGCGCGTGTGCTCGATCTTGTGGGGCGCTACCACTCCTGCGTGCATACCTGGGAGCTCTGGAACGAGCCCAACGTCGGAGCCGCGGGCGCGACCGGCACGTATATCTACCCGAGCAACTTTGCCGCCATGCTGGCCGACACCTACGCCCTGGTCAAGCGGGCGTACCCCGACGTGACGCTCGTCTCGGGCGGTATCCTCTCCGTCGACGAGGGCGGCCGCGTCGACGCGCGCGACAGCGGCGCCGACTACCTGCGCCAGACCTACGACATGGGCCTGCGGGTGACGCATATTTGGGACGCCGTGCGCGCCCAATTCGGCGCCAACCCGCTCGACGTGGTCGGCCAGCACCTCTACCTCGACCAGGGCGGTTTGGTCGACACGCAGCACATCATCGACGCGTACCGCTACATGCACGACGCTTACGCGGCGTTCGGCGACGGCGCCAAGCCCATCTACATGACTGAGGGCGCGTGGTCGACGGGGACGGTCAGCCCCGCGCTGCAGGCGCTCAACCTCGACATGCTCTACTCCATGTCCGAGAACCCCATCGTGCCCTACGTCGCCCGCGTCTATTGGTACCTGCTGCGCGATGGCGGATCACCCGATCAGGCCTATGGCCTCGAGACGGCCGATGGGCAGCCCAAGCCGGCCTTCGACCGCTTTCGAGCGTACTAGCCACCGCCGGTTCAGCTACTCATTCGGCTCGTCGTCCCTGATGACCGCGTGCTCTATGATCCACGATCCGTGCGTGCGGCATAGATCCGTCGCCAAATTCAGAATCTGAACCTTCTCGACGCTGCCATCCAGATTTATAGTAAACGCTCGACGTCCGTCCATCATGACGTCGGCCCTGCTGCCTCCGTTCTTTTTTCTTGGGCCGAAGGCGGCCTCTGTCAACGTTCCGATTCGCAGCAATAGATCCAGCGGTATCTCGACGAGGTCGTAGCGTATTCCGTCCGCGACATCGAACGCGCGCAACGTCAAAATCCGTTGATACTCTCTCAGATGGCCGACCACGTTGATCATTACCCCTTGGCGAAAGTCGGCGGCGGTATTACAGTCACGAATCCAACGCGCCTCCATCAGCTTGGAGATGACAATTGTATCCTGTCTGATTCTACGAGAGGCTTCCGTCTTCAGCGAGAAATTAACGCCGGCGACCCGTGCGTCAGCGCCGCGATATGTCGAGTTGACTTCAATGTCGGCCACTTTCCCCGCCTCACGCGAGGCAAGAACAAAAGCGTACTCGAAGGATTTTTTGTTGAATTTCTCAATATGCGTCGCGTGGTGCATGAGCAGGATTGTTGAGAACGCCTCGACAAAACTTTCGCTGAGGATGTCGCTGTTACGATCAATGGAAACGTCGATATTTCTTTGTAAGGCATCAGCCATCATGATGAGAGCCTTAACCTTGTAGGGGGTTAAGTTTTGCGCGATACGTACTAACTGGTCCATGTTGTTCATGCCGTTTCGTCGTCCGTATTTATAACCTGCTGAGTGGCATCGGACGCTTCTCGCTGCGACAGGGCTTGCAAGATAATCCGTCGCGCCCACGTAGAAGGATCAAGGTGGTCAGTTGCCGCGGCATCCCAGATACGATCGCGGTCTTCCGGTGTAAGCCTAATCTGGAGAAACTGTGTTTTCGCCATGATGTCGCCTGTTGTTTAGTCGTCATACATCGTCACACACTTAACAATACAATCCTTTTCCCCTTGCGTACCGTCTCACAATGTGTTACATTTTCGCTAGGTGGGCAGATGGCACAGGGTTATCCACAATGGATGTCAGCGACCTCTGATACAGTCTTTGTAAGTGGGACAGTGGTGTTATGTTGTCGTGATGTAAGTTGGGTACAAATGCTTTGGACTGTTGTCGATCTTTTTTCCGGCTGCGGCGGTATGAGTTCTGGATTCCGGCGCCTACACGAGCACTTTAAGATCGTTGGCGCCGTGGATTTGGAGGTAGGTAAGCCGGGTCTTGGCAAGAGCGCCGCGACAACGACCGAGTGCAACTCTACGTACTACGCCAATATCGGTGTGCGCCCGAAAAAAGCGGATTTGCGAGTCCTCGATCCAAGGGACTACAGAGAGGAACTCGGACTCGCGCCCGGTGAATTGGACGTCTTAATATCCTGCGCGCCCTGCACGGGGTTCTCTCAGAAAGTCGCGACTAACCATATGCGCGACGACCCTCGCAATATACTGGTCGAACGGACGGCCGATTTCGTCGCGGAGTTGCGTCCCGAGTTTCTGGTCATGGAGAATGTCAAGGAGCTACTGCGTGGCAATCAACAGCACCATTTCCGGAATCTACAGGATAGACTGCACGGCCTAAACTATTCCGTCTCCGCAAATGTTCACGACCTGTCTACGTTTGGCCTCCCTCAAAAGCGTACGCGCGCATTAGTCATAGCGCGGCGCGATGGGCCCATTGTCGGCTTGTCCGCAACCATAAAGCGGCCGTGTACAGTACGCGATGCTATTGGTCATCTTCCACCGATCGAAGCGGGTGAGCAACATCCTGATGATCCGATGCACATGGCGCCGCGCTTCACGAAGAAAGTGTTCGACCGTGTCCAAGCTATTCCAAGAGATGGTGGTTCTTGGGCTGACATTATGAACGATCCGTACCGTAGCGAGGATGAAAAGCAGTACTTACTGATCCCGGCTATGTTTCGCGCCCGGCCGGGATCTTTTCCCGATGTTTATGGTCGGTTATGGTGGGATCGGCCAGCAGTAACGATTACACGCGAGTGCGCCCATGTCGGTAACGGGCGCTACACCCATCCCGAGCAAGATCGTTTGCTCAGCGTCCGCGAAATGGCTCTCTTGCAAGGATTTCCCGCGGATTACGTTTTCGAGGGACCATTAACCGCGAAGTATAACCAGATCGGAGACGCCGTGGCGTCGATGATCGCGGAGAAAATCGCACGACATATCGTCCGGATCAAGACGGAAGGGATCGATGCCGCGCATGAGCCCGCAGAGCGGTTGCGACAACTGAGGCTCCTTGAACGAAGATTAGCCTATGCCCGAGCGTAGATATTATGCTTGGCACGGCGGCAACGCGAGGTGGAAAGCGGTCCCATCACCCGGCCGCGAGTCGACCGTCAGCGCGCCGCCGTGCGCCTCGGCGATGCCCCGCGCCAGGTACAGCCCCAGGCCCAGCCCGGTCGAGTCGTGCCCGCGTGCGAATCGCTCAAAGAGGGTGGGCAGGAGATCGGGCGCGACGCCCCGCCCCTCATCGCGCACGGTCAGCACGGCCCACGCGCCGTCGCGTTCGACAGATACCACGATGGGGGCGCCCTCGGGTGAGTGCTTGAGCGCGTTGCCGAGGAGATTCTCGAGCGCCTGGCACACGCGCTCGGGATCGCACGTCCACCACAACGCGGCGGGAGCCTGGACACGCAGGTCCGCACCCGGCGCGCGCAGTAGGTTCGCGGTCTCCCGCGCCAGGGCGGCGAGATCGACCGGCCGCGGGGCGAGGTGGAAGATGCCCCCTGCGAGGCGCGCCGTATCCAGTAGACGCGCGATCATCGTATCGAGACGGTGGACGGCGTCGCCGGCCGCGTCCACGTTGCGCAGGATGCCGTGCTCGCCCGCGTGCGCGGCCTGCCACCGGATGATGTCGAGGCGGCCGCGCAGCGGCGTGAGGGGCGTACGCAGGTCGTGCGCCAGCGCGTCGACCAACTCTTCCGCTACCATCCGGCGGGCCTGCGCCGCGGCTTCGCGCGCGACCTGCTTGGTCAACTCCGCCCGCTGCACGACCATACCCACCCAGAGGGCCACCGCTTCCAGGAAACGTTGATCGTCCGCGGAGAACAAGTCGGGCTGGGCGGCGTCGACCTGGAGCACGCCCCGGCGCTGCCCATCCACCGCGAACGCCACCGCCATGATCGACCGCGCGCCCAGGTCCCGCGACATAGCGGCCGACTCGCCGGGATCCTGGTCGACCCGCCCCGTGCGGTAGGAGGCGCCGGTCTCGAAGACCTCGACCGTGCGCCCCGCGTCGGCGAGCAGTAAGCGGTTCAAGCCGAGCTCGTGCTGAAGCCGCCCCATCGGCGTGTCACTCGCGCTGGCGGCGACGAGTATCTCGTCCGAGGGGTCATAAAAGAAGGCGTCCACCTTGTCGGCCCGCAGGGCCGCGGCCACCAACAGGCAACTCGCGTCGAGCGCTCCTTTGACGTCCGTCGCCCGGACTGCCAGCAACTGTTCCAGTGTTTCTAGCAGCCGGGACTCTCCGGCGCTGTCTGGCAGGGGACCTGGGAGCATGACGGGACCTCTTTTACACCCCGAGTACGCCGATGCATTGTGTACGCTAGCGCACATGTCGCTACTATACCACAAACGCTCACCCTCCAGGCATGGGAGCTCCGGCGCTGTAGCCCTGGGAGAAGCTCCACGTCCTGTTCGTTAGCGTACAGACAGTGCTTTGCTCCTACTGTACTCTTAAACACAGAGCGTGTTCGTGTAAACACAAAGCGTGTTCGTGGCGTCGGAGTGGGAATGCCGTGTCCACCGCCCGTCGCCCGTCGTGGTCCCATTTCGCGCCCCTTGAGGAGGCGTTTCTGCTTGAGCTTACAGATCCCCCCGGCCCGTCGGGGAATCGTCTGCTGGATGCCCTGCCGCGCGCGGAGTACGAGCGCCTCTTGCCCCACATGAAGCCCGTCTCGCTCGCGTTCAAGCACATCCTCTATGATCTCGCCGTGCCCATCCCTTACGTCTATTTCCCCACCAGCAGCGCCGTGTCGCTGCTGATCGTCATGGACGATGGTATGTCTGTCGAGGTGACTATGATGGGCAACGAGGGCATGGTGGGCCTCCCCGTGTTCCTGGGCGTCGAGGCGACGCACGGGCGGGCCATCGTGCAGATCGCGGGCACCGCCTTGCGGATGCCGGCCACGGCTTTCAGGCGTGAGGTCACAACAGGCAGCCCGCTGCATGGCCTGCTGCACCGCTACACCGAGGCGTTGCTGGTGTCCATAGCGCAGACAGCGGCGTGCAACCGGCTCCACTCCATCGATGAGCGCTGCAGCTGTCAGTTGCTGCGGGCGCACGATCACACGCGCGCGGACACGTTCCCGCTCACCCAGGAGTCCCTCGCCCGGATGCTCGGCGTCCGGCGGGCCACGGTCACGGTAGCGGCGGGCCTGTTGCAGCGGGCCGGGCTGATCCGCTACCGGCGGGGTGTGATTACCATCCTGGACCGCCCGCGCCTGGAAGAGCGCTCGTGCGAGTGCTACCGCGTTGTCAGGGTGGAGTACGACCGCGCGCTCGACTAACGCCCGCCGGTTGCCGGTATCGGGATATACCTTTTGACCGTCAGGAACGTCCGGGAGGGCTTCCTCCCGGACGTTCCTAACGATCCAAGGCGTGGCTACCATGGGTCGGGTTTTTAGGGGCGGCGCTGGATGACGCCGGCCGTGACGTCCTTGGTCACGGTCGTCGCCAGCAGGGTATCGACAGCCGCCGCGCCCGGATAGGGCGTGCCGGGCTTGAGCAGGCCCAGATTGGTGAGCGTGGTCACCGCGTCGGCCACATGGCCGTACAGATTCGTTTCATACGACTTGTTGTTCGGCGGCAGATCGCCCAGGGCCGCGCGCGCCAGCGCGCGGTGCTCGGCCTCGACGCCGCCGATCTGGTAGGCGTACTGCGCCAAACTCGCCATACCGGCGCTGGCGAACTCACGGTTGGCCGCCATGTAGGCGGCGACGAAGACCGTTTCCGCCTGCTCCACGAAGTGCAATGCCGCGACGGCGTTGGTCAGGATGGCCGGCGGAAAGCTGAAGCTGGTCAACAGCGGCTTGCCGCCGGCGCCGACCAGGAAAGAGTAGTGGTCCTGCTCCTCGCGCAGGATCGCCCGCACCACCGAGACCAGGACGTTGACCGGCACGGCGATGCCCGTGGTGTCGAACACGCCGCGCAAGACCTGCTGATGCACAGTGTAGAAGGCCGTCACCGCCAACGCCTCGGCGGTGACGGCGATATTCAACACCGTCTGGACCGATTCCGGCATCGCCGCGCCGGTGCCGGTGGACGCGCCGCTGGCGAAGGCGACGCCGGGGATGGCGAGGCCGAGGCCGGCGGCCGCCGCCGCCCCCTTGAGCGCCTGCGCGCGGCTATGGGTCGATGTAATGGTTGCGGTCACGACCGGCGGCGACGACTCATTGGACATGATATCTCCCTATTCACGATGGTAGACGCGGCGCTTAGAATGCGCCGCGCTAAGATTTCTACGCGGACCATGATCTCAAGACTTACCCGTTGCCGGTCGGGGCGGCCCCCCTGATGGCGCCCGCCGCCTCGGCCACGGCCAGCCGCGCCGGTAGGAGCGCGGCCGACATGCTGAAGAACTCGTGCGACACGCCCGTATAGAGGGTCCGCGTCGTGGGCACGCCGGCCAGACGCAGCCGCGCGGCGTACTCTTCGCCGTCGCTGCGCAGTACGTCGTCGTTGCCGTTGATGATCGTCGCGGGTGGCAGGCCGCTCAGGCTCGGCGCACGCAGCGGCGAGGCGTACGGGTTGGCCCCATCGGCCGGCGTGCGCAGGTACTGCTGCCAGAACCACACCATCGCGGCGCGCGTCAGGAACGGCGCGTCGACGGCGTTCTGCAGGTACGACGGCGTATTGAAGGCATAGTTGGTGATGGGGTAGACCAGCACCTGGTGGTTGGGCATGGCGCCATGCCGGTCGCGCGACATCAGGGCGGCCACGGCGGCTAGATTACCTCCGGCGCTCTCGCCCACGACCGCGACGCGCGCGGGGAGGCCCCCAAAGGCGGCCGCGTTGGCGATGGCCCACTGCGTCGCCGCGTAGGCGTCCTCGGCCGCGGCGGGGAACTTGTGCTCGGGGGCCAGGCGGTAGTTGACGGAGATAACGACGGCGCCCGCCGCGTTGCACAGCGCGCGGCAGGAGGTGTCATAGGTGTCCAGGTTGTAGACAACCCAGCCGCCGCCGTGGAAATAGACCATCACCGGATAAGGTCCCGGAACCGCGGGCGTGTAGACGCGGGCCAGGATCGTGCCGCCCGGCCCAGGGAAGGTGATGTGCTGCACGTTGCCGACGGGCTCGACGATGTGCGGGCCGTTCTGTTGCGCGAGCACCGCCTCCACCGCGTCGCGCGGCGAGGGCTGCGCGCGCGCGTTCTCAGCCGAGAGCGTCTGGATCGGCAGCGCGTGCCCCATCTGGGCCGCGTCCGCGATCGCCTGCATCTGCAGGGTCAAGGGGCCGGTAAGCCGGCTGCGCGTAGCCTCGGGTGTCGCGCCAAAGGCCGGCGCCGTAGGCAGGAGCGCGGACCCCGCCGCGGCCGCGGCGAGACCTGTTCCGGCGCGCCGCATTAAGGTGCGCCGTGTGAGTGCTGTGTCCATGAGCAACCTTTCTTCTCGTGGGGCCATACGGGGCATTCATGGGGGCGCGATCTCGTGGGCGACGCGAAGCATCGACAGGGCGCGATCTCTTGCCCATCTCCACGCCCGCATGTAACCACGTCAGCGTATAAAGCAGGACCCGTGCC
>JAABUV010002375.1_pt1 | contig 25579 bp, 23 predicted proteins | sample 5559971 | NCBI WGS metagenome assembly JAABUV01 (sample SAMN10711881, study PRJNA513362) | rock metagenome | isolation source: Antarctica rocks | place: Antarctica: Victoria Land, Knobhead nord | collected 2015-12-19
TCTGACAAGATTTCATTATTGATCTGAAACTGCTTAAGTTCAATCTGAGTTTGCTCATGTTCTTGTTGACAGACTGAGACTCAGTTGATATACTGAGTGATGATGTCGTTGAATCAAGTTTGAAGTTTGATCAGAAAAGTGTATCACGCTTCGAAAGCATTGTTGACGTGAGTTCGAAACTGAACGACAGTGATGAGTTCGTTGATCGAGGCTAGAGATGTCGACGGCAGAATGTTGCTGATATTCTCGAATTGACTCATGATGTAGTGTGATGCAACGTAATGTCACGAACTGAGAGCTGAATGAAATCAGAATGAAATTCTAATAACTAGATTTTAGATACAAGACGTTGCACGAAGAAGAAAGAAAAGAAAGAGATCATTCAGAGATTCTTATACCTCATGAACGCTGAGTATCATTCGTATCGAAGAATCCTCATAACATCACTGATAATCTCACGCCTATCATCATCTATAATATTGTTCAACATCATCTAAGTGATCTAACATCTCTTTTCTCAACATCTTTCGAGTAACACATGCTAAAATCGTGACAAAAGACTTACGTGAAACAAATAAATCTATTTCTCTTCTCGTTGTTTGCATTACTCTGTTGCATTATCAGGCACTCAAATGAATATTAGTAGTACTTCGCTTCATGTCTTGATGAGTCGAATCAAGAATTTCAAATTGATACTCGATCTCAATCTTCTGACTTGACTTAAATACTTAAGTCAAGAATTCTGACTTAAATCAAGTCTTGACGAGTCGAGTACTTGACTTGAACTCAAGTACTCGACTTGATGCAATCAGTCTATATTCTTTGCTTCTGATCTCAGAAACGCTGAATCATTTAAGTCGAGCTAAAATCTTTATTAAGCTGAATATCATTTCTGCGTTCAATTGACTTTGAATCAAAGAAGAAGATGAAGCTCTCATCATCTTTCACACTTGATTTGAATTATTCAAGTATCTAGTCATGCTCTTTAATTTATGTAATGAGTCTGTCTCATTTCAGAAGTACATCAACAATACTTTTCATGAACATTTAAATAAGTTCTGTACAGTTTATTTGAATGACATCTTGATCTATTTCAACAATGAACTTGAGCATGAAATTCATTTCAAGCTCATTCTGCAAAAGCTGCGAGAAGCAGATCTTCAGATGAATATAATCAAATGCAAGTTTCACGTCACTCAAGTTTCATATTTAGAATTGATAATCATCATTGAAGAAATCAAGATGAATTCTTTCAAGATAAACATCATTGTCAACTGATTCATCTTGATTAACGTTAAAGACGTTTAAAGTTTTCTAGATTTCGCGAACTTCTATAGAAGATTCATCTATGACTATAGTAGAATAGCTACTTCGCTCACTCATTTCATCAGAAAAGATGTATTCTTTGTCTGATTTCAGAAATGTCAGATTGCATTCAATACTTTTAAAAAAGTCTTCACTTTCAAGATTATTCTTCATCACTATAATTCAGATCACAAAATTGTGATAGAAATCAATGTTTCAAACTATGTGTTCAAAGACATTTTTTCTCTGTATGATGAAAACGAAATTCTTTATTCAGTCGTTTACTTTTCAAAGAAGCATAACTCAGTCGAGTGTAACTACGAAATCTATGATAAAGAACTCATGATCATTGTTTGCACTTTCAAGAAATGATGATCAGAGCTTGAAGACTTTATCTACTTTATCAAGATGATCATGAATCATAAAAATCTTAAGTATTTCATGTCAATTAAGCAGTTGAATCATCATCAAGCTCGTTGAAGTGAGTTTCTGTCTAGATTTAACTATCACATCGCTTATCATTTCAACAAAATTGATGATAAGTTGAATGCTTTGACATGTTGCTCAGAAAATCTTTTTAAGAAGAGAGATACATTTGATTCTTAACATCAATATCAACATCAAACAATTCTGAAAACTTATGTTTTAGATCTTAATATTGTTGAAAATCTCACTCTTGACATCTTCAACATCAAAGTCATGAAGCTTCAGTCACAAATCATCATTCTAGATTCAGTTCAGTTACATCTGTTTTCAATTATTTCAGCACTTTTGCAAATTTTAACTTTCATGAATTTAGAAATTGAAGAATTCAATATTAAAAACATCAAGTTTCAGCTAGATTAAGACATTCTGAATCTTGATGAAGATTCTGCTAATATTTTCACTCAAACATTATGAAAGTAAATCAAAATCAATGACAAATTTGCAGCTCAAATAATTGAAGTGCTTTGCAATAAAGCATGACATCACAACAAGATCTTTTTAGTTGAGTGTGAAGAACACAAGAATTATTTATACTTTCAAGAAAGAAAGTATGTGCTCAACTCAAATAAACTATGTCTTTATATCATTCAGCTCGCTCATGATAATATCATCAATGATCACTCAGAAAGAGCAAAAAGCTATGAACTGATCAGTTAAGTTTACTGATGATTAAATATCTATAAATATGTTCAATGATTTGTACAAAACTATCACATATGCACATATTTTAAGCTCTTTAAACAATGAACTCAAAAATGATTGCATTCTCTTTCAATTTTTGAACGTCGTTAACATGATGTTTTCATGAACTATGTAAATTCTTTATCACTCAGTATTTTTATGAATATCACATATAAATATATTCTAATCTTCGTTGATCATTTTATTAAAATGAAACATTTAGTTCTCATCACTTTTATGAAAGTTGAAGAAATTATCAACTGCTTCTATGCTCATGTTTAAAAACATCATGATTTATCTGAGTTCTTCATATCTGATTGAGACACACAATTCATCTTCAATGTCTGAAAGCATATGTGTAAAATGCTGAAGATAAACATCAAGTTATTAATGATGTATCACTCTGAAATTGATGATCAAATCAAGAGAATCAATGCTGTCATGAAGCATTATCTTCAAGTCTTCGTCAACTACATGCAGAATGATTAAGTTAAATGACTTTTTGAAGTCAAATTCATCATCAATAATGCATCATTATTAATCACTTTAACATCACTCTTCTTGATTAATTTGAGTCAAAACTCATGTTTAAACTTCAAGTTTTCTGAGTCTTTGCTTGAGAATCTTATGTTTCAAGCTTAAGACAAGTTAATCAATGTTGAAGAGTTCATCAAAAAGATGAAGAAACTAACTGAACATTTATGTGATGAAATGTTTATAGCTCAGATCATTTATGAATTCAATGTCAATTTCTTTCATCATTCTTGTTTTAAATACTTTGTTGAAAATGAAGTCTGATTGAATATTTGCAATCTCATCATTGCTCATCTTACTGTCAAGTTAAATGATTATAACATTAACTTTTTCAAGATCAAGTGTATCTTTAAAAACAATTCTCTGATCATCAAGTTAAATCTTTCAGCATTCATGAAGATTTATTCAGTTTTTCATGTCACTCTTCTGAATCATATTGCAAGTGACTTTCTTTCGAGTCAACGTCAGAAATCTTGAAAACTCATTATCATTGAGAATGATGAAAGATTTTAATATGTAAACAGCATACTAAACTTCAAGCATAATAAATGTTATAATTCATCTCTGCTCAAGTATTACATTGATTGAGAAGATCATTTTTTTACTTGAAAGTTTTTTCATCTTTTGAATAATTGTGTCAAAGACTAAGCTAGACTAGAGATACTATCAATATAAAAGACTAATATTATTATTATTACTTTGATAGAATCTAGATACAAGATAATACATTAAATAATGTACAAGATGAAAGACAAAAAGTGAAAGAAAAGAATGAAAACTCAACTTTTATATACATAAATTGAGCAGAATCAAGATTAAACAATAGTTTTATTGACTTAAGATTGTAAAAGTTCATGCACATGATTGAAATAATTGAAACAAAATTGCTGAAATTAAATTAAGATGATGATGACTAAATTGATGACTTGATTCATTGAACTAGTTCAATGAATCAAGATTATTTAAGATATCAATGATTTATGTTCTAAATCAAATTGATGATTTGACATCATGACAGTAACTTCTTTCTTCAAGATTGAGCTTTTGCAAGATGATGAGAAGAAACAAGATGAAATGAGAAAGAATTGAAAATGAAGATTGAAATAAAACAAGAATTGATGTGAACGCATTTTAATGTGATGAAGCACAGATGAAACTAGAATAAATTTGAGTCACATCTGAGTCAGATTTGAGCAAGATGTTTGAAGAATAAGATGAGATGAAATGCATTTTAACATGATGATGCACAGCGAAATTGAAACATATTTGAGTTACATCTGAGTCAGATTTAAATGAGATGTCTGAGTCAGATTTAAGTAAAAGAAAGATGAAATGCAATTTAATGTGATGATGCACAGACGAGACTAGAATACATCTGAGTCACATTTGAATCAGATTTAAACAAGATGTTTGAGACAGATTTAAACAAGATCTGAGTCAAATCTAAGCTGAGTTGAAATGATGAAGATTGAACTTAAAGTTCTTAACATTGACATTGAGATATTACACATGACAGTACATGTGATTCTTCGACAACAGAATTAACGAGATGATATTCATCAAGTGCTTGCTCACAATTATTCAAAAGATGAAAAGACTTTCAAATAGAAAAGTGATTTTCTTAATCGATGTAATACTTGAGCAGAAATGAGTTATAGCATCTATTACACTTGAAGTTTAGTATGCTGTTTACATATCAGAATCTTTCATCATTTTCAATGACAACGAGTTTTTAAGATTTCTGACGTTGACTTGAAAGAAAATCACTTGCAATATGATTCAGAAGAATGACATGAAAAATTGAATGAATCTTTATGAATGTTGAAAGATTTAACTCAATGATCAGAGAATTATTCTTGAAGACACGCTTGATCTTGAAGAAATCAACATTATGATCATCTAACTTGACAGTGAGATGAACAATGCTGAGATTGCAAGCATTCAATCAGACTTCATCTTCAACGAAGTATTTAAAACAAGAACGACGAAAGAGATTGACATTAAATTCATAAATGATCTGAGCTATAAACATCTCATCACGTAAATGCTCAGTTAATTTCTTCATCTTCTTGATGAATTCTTCAACATTGATTAACTTGTTTTGAGCTTGAAATGTAAAATTCTTGAACAGAAACTCAAAAGACTCAAAGTTTAAACGTGAGTTTTGACTTAAATTGATCAAGAAGAATGATGTTAAAGTGATTAATGATAATGCATTATTGATGATGAATTCGATTTCAGAAAGTCATTTAACTCAATCATCTTGCATGTAGTTGATGAAGATTCAAAGATAATGCTTCATGACAGCATTGACTTTCTCGATTTGATCATTAATCTCAGAGTGATACATCGTTGATAACTTAGCACCTATTTTCAACATTTTACACATATGCTTTCAAACATTGAAGATGAATTGTATATCTCGATCAGACATGAAGAACTTGAGTAAATCATGATGTTTTCAAACATGAGCATAGAAGCAGTTGATAACTTTTTCAACTTTCATAGAAGTGATGAAGATTAAATGTCTCATTTTGATAAAATGATCGATGAAGACTAGAATATATTTATATGTGATATTCATGAAGATACTGAGCGATAAAGAATCTACGTAGTTCATGAAGATATCATGTCAACAATGTTCAAGAATTGAAAGAAAATGCAATTATTCTTGAGTTCATTGTCTAAAGAGCTTGAAACGTGTGCATATGTGACAGTTTTGTATGAAGCGTTGAACATACTTATAAATGTTTGATCATCAGTAGATTCAACTGATCAGTTCATAACTTTTTGCTCTTTTTGAGTGATCATTGATGACATTATCATGAGCGAGCTGAATGATACAAAGACATAATTTATCTGAGTTGAGCATGTACTTTCTTTCTTGAAAGTACAGATGATTCTCATGTTTTTCACACTCAACTAGAAAGATCTTGTTGTGATGTTGTGCTTCATTGCAAAGCACTTTGATTATTTGAACTGCAAATTTATCATTGATTTCAACTTACTTTCACAATGTCTGAGTGAGAATGTCAGCAAAATCTTCATCAAGATTCAGAATGTCTTGATTTAGCTGAAACTTGATGTTTTCAACGTTGAATTCTTCGATTTCTAAATTCATGAGAACTAGAATTTGCAAAAATGCTGAGATAATTGAAAACAGATGTAACTGAACTGAATCTAGAATGATGATTTGTGACTAAAACTTCATGACTTTGATGTTGAAGATGTCAAGAACGAGATTCTCAATAATATTGAAGTTTAAAACATGAGTTTTCAGAATTGTCTGATGTTGATATTGATGTCAAGAATCGAATGTATTTTTCTCTTTAAAAAGATCTTCTGAGTGACATGTCAAAGCATTCAACTTATCGTTGATCTTGTTGAGATGATAAGCGATGTGATAGTTGAATCTAGACAGAAACTCACTTCAATGAGCTTGATGACGACTCAACTGCTTAATTGACATGAAATACTTAAGATTTTTGTGATTCGTGATCATTTTGACAGAATAAATAAAGTTTTCAAACTCTGATCATCATTTCTTGAAAGTGTAAACAATGATCATGAGTTTTTTATTGTAGATCTCATAGTTACACTTAACTGAGTTATGCTTCTTCGAAAAGTAAGCGACTGAATAAAGAATCTCATTCTCATTGTATTGAGAAAGAATGTCTTTGAACACATAGTTCAAAGCATTGATTTCTATCACAATCTTGTAATCTGAATTATAATGATGAAGAATAATCTTGAAAGTGAAGACTTTTTTAAGAATGTTGAATGCAATCTGACATTTCTGAGATCAGACAAAGAATACATCTTTGCTGATGAAATGAGTGAGCGAGATAGCTATTTTACTATAGTCATAGATGAATTTTTTATAGAAGTTTGCGAAATTTAGAAAACTTTGAACGTCTTTAACGTTGATCAAGATGAATCAATTGACAATGATGTTTATTTTAGAAGAGTTCATCTTGATCTCTTTAATGATGATTATCAATTCTAAATATAAAACTTGAGTGACGTGAAACTTGCATTTGATTATATTCATCTGAAGATTTGTTTCTTGCAACTTTTGCAGAATGAGCTTGACATGAATCTTGTGCTCAAGTTCATTGTTGAAATAGATCAAAATGTCATTCAAATAAGCTGTACAGAACTTATTTAAATGTTTATGAAGAGTATTATTGATATACTTTTGAAACAAAACAGACTCATTACATAGATTAAAAAGCATGACTAGATACTTGAATAATTCAAATCAAGTGCAAAAAACGATGAGAGCTTTATTTTCTTCTTTGATTCAAAGTTGATTGAATGCAGAAATAATATTCAACTTGATAAAGATTTTAGCTTGACTCAGATAATTCAGCGTTTCTGAGATCAGAGACAGAGAATATTGATTCTTGACTGTGATAGCATTCAGATCTTAATAGTTCATGCAGAAGCAAAGTTCTTCTTCAAGTTTCTTAATGAAGAGAACAGAGATGATCATCTGAGAGTGACTGATTCAAATGAAATCTTTGCTCAGATTTTCATTCAAATAACGACGAAGTTCTAGAATTTCATCACGACTCATGTCATACAAAGCGAAGACTGAGAATTGAGCATCTTCTTTAAAATGTATGACATAATCATGAGCTTGATGCAAAGACAAGATATTGACGTTCTTTTTAAAGAAAACATTTAGAAACTTGAAATATCTGAATGATAGAATTGTGACTGAATCGACGTTCTTACTTTGTTGATAGACTTCAAGATCTTCTTGTGTGATGAATGCAGTTAAATGAAATTTCTTTTTCATTTGATGAAGATTCAAATGATGATTCTTATCATACATACTGTTTTGAGAATGAAATGAGAACTGAGCAAGAGTTAAACTGTTCTTTAAATGAATAGTTAAAGTCGCGTGACGCAATTTTGACTCATCAGAGTCTAGATTAAAAGATGAGATTAACTCAAGATTCAAGAAGACATTGATTTTCTTTAAAGTGATGCTAAACACTTTAATGTCTTTGACACAAGCAGCATGATCAAAGCTTTAAGCTTTCAACTTGACTATGTCAAGTTGTATAAAAGATCGATTGAATTGATTTGCTTAAAAGATAACAGAAGTTTTAAAGAGAAAAGAATTTTGACACTTGATTTTTGATGAGTATTCTTTTTGAATGACTTGAAGAATACAACTAAAAGCTTCTTGTTTCAAATGAAAGACAAGATTGAACAAGATTTGTTTCTTGTGAATGAACTGAGTATTAGTTGACTTTTTATGAGTGAATGAAAAGTTATATTACTTCTTGTGAGCAGATGAGAAACTGAATTACTTCTTGCAAGTGAATTAAGAATTGAATTGCTTCTTGTGAATGAACTAAAAACTGAGTTACTTCTTTTGAATGAATGAAAGACTAGATTGCTTCTTGCAAGTGAACTGAAAACTGAGTTACTTCTTTCAAATGAATGAGAAACTAAATTACTTCTTGTGAGTAAACTGAGTGCTGAATTACTTCTTGTGAATGATTTGTAGACTGAATTGCTTCTTGTGAGCAATCTGTAGACTGAATTGCTTCTTGTGAATGATTCGTGAACTGAATTGCTTCTTATAAGTGAATTGAGAATGAGATTGAAAGAAAGTTACTTTGTTAACTTCAAGCGAGAAATTTTCTTCTTGTTGATTAAGATCATAGATCTTGATGAGAAATGAGCAATAATGATTAAGACAGAAGAAAAAAAAAATAAGAATATTGTGCTCAAAATTGATATCAATGACGTGACAATGAAGTCATGACAGACTCATGATAATGAGATATTGACTTAATTCAATAACATAGAAGAATAGTTTTTCAATGTGTTCATCGAGAATCATTGTGATTTCAATGACATGAATAATGTTATTGATTAAAACAACTTGATCATCAAATTCTTGAAGTCTGCAAGAATGAGTTAATTAATGCAAAAGAAAATGATGTTGTTGCGCGAAGAATTTATTCATAAAGACATAAGCAGAGACTTCACTATTAATCAAAGTGAGAACGAGAACTCTAAATTGAGTTTGACATAAAATACAAAATACTATCATATGACTATCTTTGAATGTTGAATTGAATTCAAAGAGTTTCAAGACAGATTTAGCAGAAAACTTTCTATATGATTGAAGTGAAAGTGAAAAGATTGAGACTAGTAAACAAAATGATATATATACAGATTTCTGAGTGCAACTTAGCTCAAAGACTAAACTTTTCTCATGAACAGAGAGACTTCTTCATCTATACTGATGATGTCATTATCATAAACATTCATGATACGCAGAATGAAGAACTTCTTATTTGAGTATTCTTTAACAATTTTGCTTGAATGTTGCAATTTGCAGTAGTAGCACAGCTTTCACTTGTTGCAGATTTTCTTGATCTCAGAAATGATCAAAGTCTTATTTTAAATGATGACAATGACAAAGCTTAAATTTATTGACTCATCAAGAAATGAAAAAGAAAGAGACAAAGATACTGTTAAAACAACAGTTACAAAAGTGATAATCTTTGAACTTAAAGAGTTACTAGTTAATGCAGAAATGCTCTTGACTTTGACAAATGAAATGATGATGAAGATGAAGTAAGATTAATGATGCTTAAGCTGCTGAAGCTCTTCATTGATGTCAAAGAATGTTTGAACTCATTGATGAAAAATGAATGATCAAATTTCATCGAGATTTTGTCAGAAGAAAATGATGACTTAAGTGAAATAATTGACATTACGCTTCAGATAGTCAATTAATGAGAAATCTTTCATCAAAGAACATTCTTTCTTTTGATAAAAGAGATTGTAGTAGTTGACAAAGTTACTCATGTCTTGCTTTAAAGTTTTGCAAAGATATAGATGAGCATTTTCTGTCTCAAAAGAGTTGTTGCAATAATGATACAATTTATGTTATCAATCTGCAAAGATGAAAATGATACAGAGATCATTGACTCAATATTGACTCATTAGATTGTGAGTTTTCTTATCTATGATGAGTTGTGACTCGTTATAGATGATCTTAACTCGATGAAAGAAATAATAATCGTCGTTCACATTCATGCGTTGTATCAGACTCTGCTTTCATGCATTCAATTGATCTTTGTTCTTTTCATACTCAGATATGTTGAGAAGCTTCTTGAATCTAAAAGCGATGAAGACAGCAACAGAATTTGCAGAAAAATGAGTGATAAGAAAAGATTGATTGTTTAAAATTTGTGTGATGATCTAAGCTATTGTTGCAAGAAATTAAGAATTTAATTCTATATAGATTGAAGAATTGAAAACAATGAATGAGAACAAGATGATGACATCATGTTGTCGAACTTGATTTTGAAGCTCTTGCATCACATGAAAGATCTCGACTGAATTTTCGATCATACTTTAAGCGAACTGTTTGACAGTACACTCATCATTGATTGAAAGATTGTAAGATGACTTTATTTAAGCGAAAGAATAACTAGACGAGATTTCAATGTATGAAAATGTTGCAGAAAGTGTAAATCTTTCATAATGTCAGAGATTGAACTAAACTAGAAATACTATCAATATAAAAGACTGATATTATTATTATTACTTTGAAAGAATTTAAATACAAGACAATACATCAGATAATGTACAAGATGAAAGACAAAGAATGAAAGAAAAGAATGAAAACTCAACTTCTATATACATGAATCAAGCAGAATCAAGACTAAACAATAGTTTTATTGACTTAAGATTGCAAAAGTTCATGCATATGACTGAAATAATTGAAACAAAATTGCTGAAACTAAATTAAGATAATGATGATTAGATTGATGACTTGATTCATTGAACTAGTTCAATGAATCGAGATTATTTAAGATATCAATGATCTATGTTCTAAATCAAGTTGATGATCTGACATCATGATAAATTGTGAGCAAGCGCTTGATGAATATCATTTCGTCAACTCTGTCGTCGAAGAATCACATATACTGTCATGTGTGATATCTCAATGTCAATGTCAAGAACTTTAAGTTCAATCTTCATCATCTCGACTCAGTTCAAATCTTGTCTAGATTTGACTCAGACATCTTGTTTAAATTTGATTCAGATATGACTCAGATGTATTTTAATCTTATTTGTGCATCATCATATTAAACTGCATTTCATCTTTCTTTTACTCAGATTTAACTCAGATCTTGTCTAGATTTGACTCAGACATCTTGTTTAAATTTGATTCAAATGTAATTCAGATGTGTTTCAATTTCTGTGTATCATCATGTTAAAATGCATTTCATTTCATCTTGCTCTTCAGACATCTTACTCAGATCTGACTCAGATGTGACTCAGATTTATTCTAGTTTCATTTATGCTTTATCACATTAAAATGCGTTCACATCAATTCTTGTCTCATTTCAATCTTCATTTTCAATTCTTTCTCATTTTATCTTGTTTCTTCTCATTGTTTTGCAGAAGCTCAGTCTTGAAGAAAGAAGCTACTGTCATAATGTCAGATCATTAATCCAATTTAAAACATAAATCATCAATATTTTAAATAATTTTGATTCATTGAACTAGTTCAATGAATCAAGTCATTAATTTAATCATCATCATTTTAATTTAGTTTCAGCAATTTTGTTTTGATCATCTCAGTCATATGCATGAACTTTTGCAATCTTAAGTCAATAGAACTACTGTCTAGTCATGATTCTGCTCAATTCATGTATATAGAAGTCGAGTTCTCATTCTTTTCTTTCACTTTTTGTCTTTCATTTTATACATTTTCTGATGTATTGTCTTGTATCTAGATTCTATCAAAGTAATAATAATAATATCAGTCTTTTATATTGATAGTATCTCTAGTTTAACTCAGTCTTTGATAACTATTGATATTCATCAATGATTTATAAATGAACTCTTGAAAAGTAAATGTGATTCAAAGCTGAGAAGTGTTTCAATCGTTGATTCATGTACAGATTTTCATTGACTTCTGCAATTTCTATTGATAATTCATAAAAAACTTCTCAAAGATCACTCAATTTATGATAAAGCTGATTCAAAAAGATCATTCATTTAAATGAACAGAGATTTGTTAAATGATCTTTGAGAAACTGAAGCAATAAATGATGACAGTCTTCATACTGAAGCATTTTGATTCAATTAAAGAAGCTATTCTGAAAACAAACTTCTTGAACTATGTCAATGATGAAGTATTGTCTTAATATGATGATGAAGACATTCTACATTTAATGATCTTTTATAACAAGAATATGATTTCTGCAAAATGCAATTACGAAATCTATGACAAAGAGCTTTTGACTATTATTTAATGCTTGAAGCATTGACATCTCAAATTAAAATGTACTGATATTTCAATCAAGATCTTCATCAATCATCTGAATTTGAAGTACTTCATGATCATCAAGAAACTGATCAGACGACAGATTAAATGAACTGAGAAGTTATTTGAATATAACTTCAAGATCATATATTAATCAGAAAAGCAGAATCTGAAAGCAGATGCGCTTAGATCTGTTGTCAAGTTCAAGTTGTTCAACTCAACTCAGATTGAGTTTCAGTGTTAAGTTGAGTTGAAAGAGATTAACTTAACTCAATTGAGTTGAGTCAGATTCTCGACTCAATTCAGTCAACTCAATGAGTTAACTCAAACTTGATTGCAGATCTACTTTCTATCAAATTTTCTATCAAATTCTCTATCAAAGTGATCAAACTCTCTATCAAACTTTCTATCAAACTCTCTATCATGTTTTCTATCATATTTTTCATCATATTTTTCACTATATTTCTCATCATATTCTCTATCATGTTTTCTATCATATTCTCTACTACATTCTTTATCATATTTTTCATTATATTTTCTACTATATTTTCATCATATTTCTCACTATGTTTCTCATTATATTCTTTATCATATTTCTCATCATATTTTCATCATATTTCTCATTATATTTTCTATCATATTTTTCATCAATCTTTCTATCAAATTTTCTATCAAATTGATTGCAAAATTGATTGCAAAAAAAATTTTTTAAAAAAAGAAGAAAAGTATACTATTTTTAGTACATAGTATACTATATTTAGTAACAAAAATTGAGTTCAAGCAACTCAATCTGATTTTGAGTTGAGCTCGAGTTGAAGAGAATCAACTCAATCTCAACTTGAACTCAGAATTAAGTTGAATTGATCTCTCTCAACTCAACTCAACTTTAACTTGATGACAGATCTAGATGCGCTAATCAGAATGTCAAACATCAAGTCAGTTAAATCAAATGATGATCAAAAGTTATATCAGCATCAGATGCTATTATCAGCAAGCACATTTGAATTGTAATTAATAGAAAATGATCAAGATTTGATTCAAATCTTGCTCATATTTAACTCAGATTTGAAACAGAAATCGAAAGTTAATGAAGATTCAATTGAAGAGATGATTTTTATTCAAAATCGAATTATAGTTGAAAATCAAATGAATCAACAATGTATTGATATTTAAACAGTCATAGAACAGAACAGAAGAACTTGTCAAGATATGAGTTTAGACAATTGCAGAGTACTGAACGAAGTACTTTGAAAGAATAATAGACTGTGAATTTCTCAGTCAATGATCATTTAATTGATAAGAAAAGCACATGATCTTTCGATCAATGATCATTCTGACATGAATCAAATGTTAAACTTGTTAAGACAATCATATTGCTGATTGAAGATGAGAAAGATAATCAAACGCTACATTCAAAACTATTACGTTTGTCATAGATCAAAAGCATCAAGAGATTGAATTAATGAACTATTAAAATCATTGTTTATATCTGAACAATGATGACAAGACATATCATTAAATTTCATTATCAATTTATTGAAAAGTGATGAAAGTAATGCGATTCTGACAGTGATAGATTGATTGTCTAAAGAACGTCACTATATACTCTGTTGATCAGATGACAAAGAAACTTTCGCTGAATAAACAGTCAAGCTGCTGCTGATATGAGTTTTCAGAACTCATGAGTTATTAAGATCAATAATGTTCAATAGAAGTTTGCAATTCATATCAATTGTCTGAAAGTCTTTATGTCTGAGACTCAACATTAAGATAAAACTATTCATCAACTATCACTCACAGATCAATGATTAAATAAAAAGAATGAATCAGAATGTAAAACGATATTTACGAAGTTACTGCTTGTACATGCAAAATGACTGATTCATCTGATTATTTATGACTGAATTCATCAATAACAATGCTATTTTGTCATCAATTGAACAATCAGCGTTCTTTCTGAATAAAAACTTTCATTCTCATATGAGTTTCAATTTAAATTCAACTGAATATGAGATCACTCAAGCTAGAATTCAAGCAAGCAAAGCAAAGAATATATTTGAACATATGAAATGATCATTAATGTTGATCAAGCAAACATTAGCAAGAGTCAAAATCACAATGAAGAAACAGATTGACAAGCATTGAAAGAAAATGATTTACAAGATAGATGACATGATGTTTCTGAATTCTAGAAACATTATGATCGTAAAATCATCAAAGAAGCTGAATGATAAAATGCTAGAATCTTTCAAGATTCTGACTGAGATTGAACATGCATATCGATTGAAACTGTCATCAATAATGAAGATTCATTCAAAGTTCACTTTAAATTTACTACAACTGAATTCAAAAGATTCTTTGAAAGAACAATGAAATGAGTCATCTGATTCTATAGTGATAAATGACGAAGACGAATGAGAAGTGAAGAACATACTGAACTTTAAACATTACAGAAGACGACTGCAATATCGTGTCAATTGAAAAGACTATGACATCAATCTACATTGATACAATGTCGATGAAAATGAGTTTGAAGACTGCTTGAAAATCATAAATGACTTTCGTCAGAAGTATTTGAACAAGTCAAGTTAAAAATCGACTCAACAAGAATCAATTGATTGAACTGCAACAATGAGAACATTACTAGATAAAGAGAGAAAATAATGTTACGAGCATGCATCTCTGTTATTTCTGATTAGTCTGATTAATCTAACATAAACTAGTATAAAGCTGTGAGTAAAGCTGTTGTTAACACGCTAGCGATCTAGCATGTCTTCATGAGTAAAACTCACGTCGTGTTGCATCTTCTTTCTACTTCAGCTTTGAACTTCTAGTTAAAATACATTCATATGATTCGCTCTATGTTTTTTCTATGAAATGAATCAATTAGCTGAAGCTTCAAACATCAGCAATGTGTTAGCACGTCATCTGCTGAAGCTGAATACATCAATGAATGTAATGCAGTCAAGAAATTGATCTTTCTGATTCAAGCATTGAAAGAGATGAGATATGATGATTCAAATACAAATTCAACTATCATTTTAGCTGACAATCAAGCAACTATAAAAATGAGTAGCAATTTTGTCAATCATTCTTGAGTCAAGCATATTGATACATCGTATCACTATGTTTGAAACAAGGTAGAAAAGAGAGCAATTAGATTGAAATACATACTCATTGATCAAATGATGATCGATGATCTCATTAAGTCTCTGAAGTCAGGCAAATTTCAGAGATTCAGATCAATCATGAGACTAACTTCAAGAAATGAAGCTAATTTCGTTGAGCATGATGTTGATGAGTAAAAAAGCATAAATATACAGTCAGTAAAGAGTCTGAATAGCTTCATATAGAGCTTCAATTTCTAAGAGAGAGTGTTGAAAACAGAAAACAGTACTGTTACTCTGATTAATAATCTTCGCATTTATTCAACGTTAGTGAATGAGTATTTACTCTTCGCTCACTTTTTTTCTTCATTCATATGCTTTATCTACTATTCATGTCTCTCACTTTCGCTCAGTTCTTCGCTTAATGCTCATCAGTCATACATCACTTTCAGTCATGCATCATCAAATTCAACTATTTATTATATACATGTTGATTTTTGAGCAATTGCTTCAAAATAACTCGTCATTTCTTCTGATAAGTCTGAATGAACTTAATGCAAGCAGCTCTATGAAGCTTAGTAATTCTGTAGCACTTCTTTAATGCATTTAAATAACGCTTTTTTCAGATCTCTTCATGCTGCTGCTGTCTCTCGTTCTTCAATTTCTGTCTATCTTGAGTCATACTTTAAGCATCTTTGATGTACAAAATGTCTTCGATTTTAAGAATCTTATTAAACTGCTTTTTGCATGCTTTGCGAGCATTTTCAATGACTTCTATTTGACTTAATTGATTTTGCAGCAACTTCATTTTACGAGTCATTGCATTAACATCTTTTCAGAATGTACAAAGCTTTATAGTAAATTCTTCTGATGTCGATTCATCAGTTAACTCAAGCAGCTGATTTTCAAGTGCTGCTCAACTAGTAGAAGTTTTTCAAATGATTGAATCATTTATAGTAAATGAAAATGTAATAAATCAATTTAAACGTTCAATAATTTGAACTTTATTCAGTACTATCTTTAAATCAAAAGAAATTAAGTCAGTATGCTTTCATGCAGATCAAATGATAGATTCTTTGAAGATTTTGATTCAAAATTTGTTGAAGACAGTCAAAAATTTAACTTTTGAAAAAATCTTGTCACTCATTTGAACAGCTCGATTAATCATCTTTGAATGTCAATGCTTTAATGACTGAAATACAAACACATCTAGTGATTGAAGCAGATGAGTAGTATGCAAAGATACATTGAAAAGTATGATCTTGTGATTCTCACAGTAGAATAGAAATTCACATGTATGATGAGATTCATAGTCATTTATCACAAGCATTCTTCAAGCATTCTTTTGATGCTTTTGACTAAAGCGATTGAAATGCTTCAGTCATCAAAGAGAAATTCAGTCGTTTGAATAGTCTGTATCAAAAATAGTGATTAACACGTCATCATCAAGATCGTTGTTAAAATGAGACATCAAAAGTTGAACTTCAGTTATAATTAGCATTGATGATATATTCTTGCTCTCTTCGCTGATGCATTTGATGCTTATCAATGACTCTCTATTATTTGAATTCTTGAAGTAGATTCTTCTATTTGAATCTACAGTAACAATTCAATCGAAGCATGCAATGCTCATACGATAGTTGATTTCGTTGAAATTTCATGTATCATTCTTCGTTATATCATATTGAATCATCATCTTTTTAAACTCATTAAAATGAGTCTGTAGTACTTTTGAATCATGCATGTTCTTTCTTTCAGCTGCTAAAGACTTTCGTTTAGCTTTGAAAAGATCTGACTGATGATTTAATCATTGTTTGACTCATTGAACATTCAGTAGAGATGAAGAATTTCAACGAGCAAAGTCTTGAGCATGAAGAGCGTTTGTCGTTGATTGCATCATGTGTAGTCTAATTGACAGATCTAACATCAATGTTTCAATGAAGAGCTTGAATAGCTTGTAAGCTAGTGAGCAACGACATCTGAATCTTAATGCGCTTGAGATGCATATGCTAGCTACTAGAACAGACACTTTTTATAATTTAGTGATTAGCTGATTTAGCAACATAGATCAATCATCAGTCAGTCGTTAGCTGATTAGATCAGCTACAAGCTGATTCAACAGAGTAGAACTCATATCAAGCTATCGTGCGTTCATGATTCTGCGCGATGTTTATCTTAGTAAGCTTCAATTTTATCTCATTCATTTTTCTCATCACAGTTATTCAATTATCATACATCATGTCTGTCAGTGATCGCGCAGAACTCGTCTTTCTACAACGTCTACAGTCTTATTTATCATCAGTTTCAATCACAGCAGTCGATCATGCTCACAGTGATTTCATGTACAATTATCAGTTTGCTCAGTTTCGAAATAGATTGAAACAGATTGATTACATGTCTCTTCTTCTGCAATTGAAGATTTCAACTTTGATTGATCAGAATGCAAAGATCTTTGAGCAGAAAATTGACGAGACTGCAAAACAATTGATGATGAATATATATGATAATTCGATTTGAACATTTGATACTGAAAAGAAATGACATTTCATCGAAATCATCATCTATGCGAAACTCGTCATCAAATCTATTCTTCGCTTGAAAAATTGAATCGAAACTTTCATTCACTCGAAACATTCTTCTTCAATGACAGAAAAGACATCGATAGAAGAAAAGAATGTTAATGTACATAGAAAAAGAACACTATCTTGAAAATTTACAGCTCTCTTCAACAAGTCGTGAACTTCTATTGACAGACGTCGTGTGTAATGCATTAGATGCATTGAAGAATGTATAGAGTAAGTAGAAATTTCGTTCAACAAACGAGCAGACACTATGATTAATAGATTAATTAATTTTAGATTTTCTCATCATTTGAACTATGTAAGTTCTTATATGTTGCTAGCTGTTACACAATCAATCTCATTGTTTACAGATCTTTACAGTGAAATTTCAGTCGCTTGTTCATTTTCAATACTTTGTCATCATAATCATGACTAGACGTTATCGACTGAAATGTTTTGATCATTCATATATGCTTCATTCGACGTGACTATATGCTTTTCACTCATTTTCTTTGATTTATCTCAATCTACTTTAATTTATCTCAATTTACTTTAATTTATCTCAACTTACACAATGTTGAACTTTCTTCATTATCAAATAAATTTCGTCTTTTCTCGTCTGTCTAAGCTCGCAAGCTCGTTCGTCTTTCAAGCTTTCTTTTTCAGAAAATTCTCTTCGTATAAGATGTTGAATATATCTTAGTTGATGTAATTATTCACGTAAAAGAACTTCTTGCTTTCAGTTTATATCAGATGTGCACTTCGTAGTATAGTATTTATATTGTAAAATTGTTGACATTCAAGATATCAAGACTTCTTGACAGTATTCTTCGATCACTGCTCGACTTCTATCATATCATGTAGAGCATCGAATACTTCATTGTTTTTGAACTTTAGCAATTCTATTAAAGCTCTTGAGTATTGCACAGATTTTTCATTGTCATCTTGACGAAGCGAATCATGAACAGTGATTATAATTTGCAACTGTCTCATCAGTCTATCATTCAGAGCTTCAACTATGTCAGAATTTTCTTGATCATTCTCAGCATACTCTTGAACATAGATGTAATCACATCTTCAATTCAACATTTGTCTCTATCATGCAGAAGCACATTGAATTCACTTTGATGTAAGCTTCTCAGAGTCTGTTGAGTCTTTATCTTCGCGTCTTCAGCATTCAATCAATGCATGAACAGAAACGAAGTAATCATTTATTCAGAAGAAGTCGATTTCTTTTCAATTCATTTGATACTTATTTGACTTTATTTCTGATTTCTTGCATCAAGATTCTCTTATAAAAATCGACAATTCATTCAAGAAATTCTCAATATGTGTCGTCTTCGCTATTTCAGAAGCGATGTGTCAGAATTAAAAATTACTAGATCAGTTTCATCATTGATTCAAATTCATTTCTGACAAATCTCATTCAAGCTGCATTAAATCAAGACTTCTAAAAGACTTTGTAATCATAACTTTCATTCTTTCGTCAATCTCTGATCTGAATGTGATTAGATTATGAAGAATGATATCTTTCATTGTCAACATATTGATTCATCAAGTATTGTGATGCAATATCTGCATTTGAAAGTTCTTTCGCTTGTTTGTAAGATCATAATAATCTTTGATCAGAAATTTATGTGCAATCTTCATGTAAGATGTGTCAAAATCATCTGCATCTTCGTATCTTCAAATAAAATTCATATAATGAGAGATCACATGAAACTTAAAATAGTTAAAGTTCTCGTCATGTCAAAACTGCTCAAATACTTTTTTTAAAACGTTAATTCTGTATATTGCGTTGTTCATGTAACGCAGAGACTCATCATCGTGCAATCAATATTGAGTCATCATCACGAAGTTCATAAGAGCTCGAGCACAGTACAGCGCATCTGATGCTTTTCTAATCAATAGTGAAGTGACAATCGCAATAAGCTGATGCACTATTGTCTTTTGTTCGACGTCAATTCATTGCTTCATGAATAGAAAGTCGTGAAAACATCTTAGCTCTGAATATGAAAGAACTACTTGAAATCTTTGATTCAATTGCACATCATGTGTTGTGTCTATGATTGTCTGTGAATCACACTTTCTTTTAAAACTGATCGTCGATGTTATATTCTTGATGATCATCTCAAGTCATTGAATTAGATACATCACTGTGTTTTTCAATAACTGATGCAAGATGTCAATCATCATGATGATGTGAATATTGACAAGTTCATGTTTTCAGACAAAGTTTTGCACTGAGTGTACTCACTTAACATCGCGCTTGATATCTGCTTTAGAGCGTGAATTCTTTTCTTGATGTTTGATTTGAATCAATGTACTCTCATGTGTTTGAGCTTTTCAGATTGTCTGCAGATTATCGCGTTGATTTGATGAAATGTGATATAGAGTGCACTGCTCTTCATTTTTGATTCTCATAATAGTGATTTGCTTCTTATAATTGATTATAAATTCAACGATGATAGAAAAACACTGTCGAGTATAATCATTTGCACAGCGAATGTGAAACTCTCTTCTAGTTAATTTCTTAAGTGCTAAAGAACGAGAACGTTAGCAAGAAAAACTCTTCATTCAATTGAACAGTTTAAATTCACGTTTTAATATTATCTTCAATGAGCGATGATATAACTCGCGTTTCAAATTTTCATTTGCATGTTTAGTTGAAGAAATAAACTTTAATAGTATAACATTAAATCTATTTTGCTTTCGTCAAGTTGTTCAATTCAGATTATCAATGATAATATATACAGATCATGCGAATTTATTCTCATGATGTTGAGTTAACATGATTTTGTCTGTAGCTAACAGTATTGAAACTATAGTGTCATTTTCAGAGATCAGTGCTTGCGTATTTCATCATCAGATATCAATGTGCATTTTCATGTACATTTGATTTTCATTGACGTTGTATACTTTGATTGATGCATATTTCAGATTACTCGCAAATAAACAATATCTCAAGAGAAATTTCAAGATGTTTATCATGTTTCTGTACTGAATCTTGAATATATCTGTTTCGATCTCTGAATTTATCGATGAGATCTTCAAAGATGTTTTGAATTAACTATCATTAAATATTTCGTGAGATATATTGTGTAGAATGCTTCTAAATTGATCTGCATTCTTAAAAATACAATCAGCATGATGAGTCTTCTGAAACGAGATCTTGAAGTATTGATTAATATCTTCGCTACTGACTTTCGCATTCAGAAATCATTGTGCAAGAGAAAAATCTTTCTTGTTTGAAAAGAAAAATCATTCTGATTGAAGACTGTTATCTAAAAATGATCGTGAATCTTGCTTGAATTTACTGTAGTTCAAAATGATTCTTATGAGTCTGATATATTGTTCTAGCGATTCATCGATGCTTCGTCTCTTTGTATCATTCGTCTCATCATAATTGTCTACTTTGATGAATGAGAAAGTACATGATGAATTGATAAATCTTTTGAGATCAAGTGATATTCATGCAATTGAATTTCGAAAATGCTTCTGATCATCTGAAGCTTCTACGTTTTCTTCTGTACTTTGCTTGAAGTCAGAGATGTCAATATCGTTCATCATAATCGTTTCATGTCATAAATCAGTCTGAAAGTATTTACATGTGTCTGTATATTCATCGACTGCTGAGTTCTCTTTTCTTAAATATTTCTCGAAGAACTGCACGTCATTTTGCAGCGTCAAGCAGTGATTAAAGTGATATATCAGATCTCGTGTGATTCTCAATATCATTTCACACGTATGACAGTTTCGCTTCATGCTTGAAGCTGATTTCGATGAAGTAAATTGTAGTGAGAGAGACAACAAAGAGCATTGATTGACGCGTTTGACAAATTGTATCGCGCTGTCATTATTTCTAATCAGAATCTTTATCAATACAAGTACGTTGAACTACGAAATGTCAGAATAGCATGCAATACAAAGAATAGAATGATCAGAAATTAATGAGATCTGATATAGCAGTAGAAGCAATAACTCTTGTTTTACTTCTAATCAAGCAATTTGTTCTTTTTTACTTGAAGTTCTCTGATGAAAGCAAATTTTTCTAAATTACAGCGAATTTAAGATAAATTATCATAAATTTAAAATGCTTTGCACATTTCAATATTTATTTTGAAATTTGCGAGTTGAAAGCAAATTTCTCTAGATTATCATCGATTTGAGATAAATTATCGTAAATTTGAAATGCTTTGCACATTTCAATATTTATTTTGAAATTTGTGAGTTGAAAGCAAATTTCTCTAGATTATCATTGATTTAAGATAAATTATTGTAAATTTGAAATGCTTTGCACATTTCAATATTTATCTTGAAATTTGTGAGTTGAAAGCAAATTTCCCTAGATTATCATCGATTTGAGATAAATTATTGTAAATTTGAAATGCTTTCACAAAATGCTCAATCAGCTAGTATGTCATAGTCATAATCTTTGCGCTTTGATAATTCTGTAGAATATTAAAGATCATTTTATATAGAAAGAATCCAATGTGCAGTACTTTTTAGATTGATGAAAAGATGAATATAAATAATTCGTTGTCAAAGTGTGTTGTGAGCAAATTTGCTCTCGCTTAACATAATTTGCAACATGAGAACGAAAGTTGATCTTTGCTTCATCTTTAACTTATCAACTCATAATTCTTTGTTCTTCTGATACTCATTGTCACGATAAGCACTCTCACTCTATCTGTTGCAAAGCTCAGTTTGTACATCATCTGTCATCAGCATGTAGTGAAATCTGTAAGTGATTCAAAATAGAGAAAATGTCACATGTATTCTTATCTCACTTCTCAACATCATGACAGTAATCATCTTACATTCTATTGTATGACTTCTAGAAATTCTCAGAACTGATGACAATATTTACGTATTTGCTAGTCTTTCAATATGTCACGAAGACTCAAGTTGATTTCAGATACGCTTGCAAACTTCAACTATAATGAGATTTCGTCGAATTGAATCAAGATGATGATCACTCAAGATCTTGTCATCAACAATGACAAGTATGATGCATTGAAGATACACATTAAACAAATGCTGAGAAACGCAAGATTACTTAAAACATCACTTGATAATAAAATTAAAAAAGAGACAGTCAGAAAGATTGCAATCATCATAAATGATGAACTCTTGCATCTTCTGATAGAAGATCATCAAGTAACATGAAAAGATGCATGTCTTATAAAATGAGTGAGACGAATAAACAGTAAGAAGAAAGATAGAGCAATGAGCATAAAGACAGAGAGATCTGCTCATCTGATTGAGCAAGCACAACTCAGCTCAGTCTCATCATTCATCTTATCGACGATGATTGACTTTGATTGCATGATCTTGACTTCAAACAATACAATGAATAATAAGATGATTCATCATTTACAGCTTTTCATAGCGAATGAAAAGCAGAGCAATCTCACTCTGAAGAACGTCAATTTCAATAACTATCAAAGACAGTTTATTAATGAGACAATGTTCAACTTTGAAAAGAAGAAAATTATCTATGAAGTCGAGAACTTCAAAAAAGTTGAGATCAGAAATGCAGTCAACTTTCATGTCACATTGACAGATATGACAAAGAAGAGAATATTTTACTACATCTTTCGAGTTCAAGCTATAGAAAAACGTAAGAGAAGTGAACATGAGAATTTCGTGCAGTGTTTGAGCAGCACAGTCAAGAGTACAGATAACTTCACTTCATTTAAGATTTCATCAGAAAATGAGAGTGAATAACTCATCATGAAGAAGCGAAAGCTTTGCAGAGAAGCTTGTCTCAATGTTTCAATAGTGACTCTCGAAGTTTTCAACGTCGTCAAGACTGTCAATCTCAATGAATCACTTTCTTCAACAACAGATTCTTTGACAATTAATGATGACTTGAACATGAGAGAAGTGATGAAATACAATCAAGAGCACATCGATCTGTCTTTCGTCATCAATTTCATTGATATCACTCAGATGTAAGTGCGAGTGCAAAGCAATCATGTAGTAAAACATGTTAACTTCATGATATAAATTCAAAGATCTGCAGAAACAACAAGCATGCATTCAAATGAATGAAAATATATTTCTTAAAGTCTTGCAGTTTTGAAAACGCGATCTAAGCTGTACAGACATCGACGATAAGAAAATTGACAAAGATGCAGATGCAGATTGAAATGTGCAAGTAGAGAGTATGATACGAACTTTACTATTCATATAAGCGTTGAAAATATATTAACAACTTCATGTTGAAAGAATGATTCAATACGAAGAATTTCAATGTGATCAGATGAGAATGAGAAAGATAAGTCTTCTTCGCTTTTCAAAGCTACAGACAGAATAACATACTTACTTTTCTTCATTTGCAGATCATTCAAGTCATAAAATTGATAGTGATGAAGTGTTGACTTCATCTTGCTCATGCGAAAGTCAGTCTCTTTCATGAGAAGCTTAATGATAAACATCTGCTCGTTGAATCTCAGAAATTTTCTCAGAATCTTGAGATGAAATGTTCATCAGATGAATCATGATCAATGATCTGTCTCTGCATGAAGAGCAGTCTCACAGCGATGTTAAAGTCAAATCTTGAATTGATTCTGATTCTGCTGTCTTCGATCTTGATATCGAATTGACAAAGTGAATTTGCAAAGACATTGACATCTGTGTCATGTCTTGACATCAAACTGTATGTGAATCATTGCTCTGAAAAGAACAAACTTCTCTTAAAAGATCGCTTGCTGTTTCAAGATTAAGAAAAGATAGAAATAGATGAGAATGAGATTGACGCAACAGTGACAATTTTCATAGAAGAACAGAAACAACTTGTAGTGCTGACTGAATTGAAGTCGTACGAGACATATGTGAAGTGTATCATTGTCAATCAAAAAGATGTTTGAAATGAAATTGACAGAAGTAAAAAAAGAGTAACTTTGTATGATTCATGAACATGCTGAGATCAAATACTAAGAGATGAATTTCACATGAAGAAGAGCAGAGATTCTAAGATCATAAGCATTTTACGAGCATTCAAAAATCGCATGCACTTCGTACTGTGAATCTATTCAAGCACATCTTTTGAGATCTCATCAAATGATTTAGATCACTATGTGAAGATTCTGAAGTGCTCTGATGAATGAAAGAATGAATACATTCTAAAGTCAAATGATTCAAAGAAAGTGCTGTTATGAGACAAATCGATGTTCAACGCATTAAAACATAAGCATGATGTACAGATGAACGATGAACTGCAGAAAATTGCAAGAAAATTTGATAAACTTCTCATTCTTCTTATGATTCAACGTCTATCATCAATAAATTGATTCAACGTTCTCTGCATGAAGCTATCTTCTCATGAGATGCAAGATGTAAACTGTTCAATCATTGAGAAGTATAAAGAGATGCACGCGAGACTCAAGAGCAAGACTGCAAGAAGTGTAAAAGAAGAGCTGCGAGTACATGTTGACAACTGAGTATCAGACGACAATGTAACGGTTGTCCCTTTAACAACACAAGGTATATACAGAGACCAAACAGTAATCACTATTACTAGACTTGAGGTCTGAAGATAGCTGAGACAATAATATGTATTGACTACTTACATGAGTTGAGCA
>JAABUV010002376.1_pt1 | contig 25578 bp, 24 predicted proteins | sample 5559971 | NCBI WGS metagenome assembly JAABUV01 (sample SAMN10711881, study PRJNA513362) | rock metagenome | isolation source: Antarctica rocks | place: Antarctica: Victoria Land, Knobhead nord | collected 2015-12-19
CACGCTGCTGGCCCACGACCAGGTCACCGCACCGGCCGACCTCGACCAGTGCGACACACAGGTCGCCTGATGGGGCGGCTTTTCATGACATCTCTACTGTTCAAAGTTCGCTTGACAGACTACTAGTCCTCCGGCGTGATGGCCCGTTGTACCGACTGCTTGTCCCACCAACGGAAACGCTCGTCGGAGGCCTTTTTAGCGCGGTCGGCCATCGCCCACATCACGCCCGCGCCGACTGAATAGGCGCACTGCACCGCTTCCTGGATCTCCTCATCGGTACATCCCATGTTCTTCGCGACCGCGAAGTGCGTGACCGCTCAGGGCTCGCAGTGCAGCGCCAGCACCACGGCCAGGTGGATCAACTCCTTCGTCTTCGCGTCCAACGCGCCCTCGGCGTGGGCCGCGTCGTACAAGCCACGGAATTTGCTGTAGGTGTCCTCGACGCTCATATCCATTCCTCTTTACACTATCACCATCCGGGCCTTTTGGCGCCGAATAATGTCAGGATAGCATGGCGCGTCATGGCGCGGAGACGGATAGCCGTGGATCTGAGGGGCGTGTGACAGTCGACGCGGGGCACGTATGTTGCTCCATGCGTGGTTGATCGACAGCAGTGGTCGTGAGTGTAGAAACGCAGGTCGTGGAGGTGTATCGTATGACCCAGGAGCAGCCCGCGCATGGCGTCGCCCTCGGGATGCAAGCGCCGGACTTTACGTTGGCTACGAGTGGTGGAGACATCGTGTCGCTCGGCGATTTTCGCGGTCGGCAGCCGGTCTTGCTCGTGTTCTACCGTGGCTGGTGGTGACCGCACTGCAAAAAACAGATGGGCCAGTTGGCCCATACGTACCAGCAGTTCCAGGACGCGGGCGTGGCGCTGCTGATGATCAGCGTCGACAGCCCCAAACGCGCGGCCCAACTTGCCGCCGAGACCGGCGCTCCATTTCCCGTCCTCTCGGATGTCGACGACGATGTGACCGTGGCCTACAACCTCTTCGAGAACGGTATCGCGCTCCCGACAACGGTGCTGATCGACACAGAGGGTCGCGTGCGCTGGCTGTACGTGGGGCAGAACCCGGCGGATCGGCCCCGGCCAGAGACGATGCTTGACCAGGTTCGCCTCCTGAGGGACGGGTAAGAGACGTACAAGACCCTGAAGGGGTAGCGTGGGAGTAGTGCGATGAGGAGACGATGATGCCGCGAGTCTGTGTGTTCGATGTGAATGAAACCCTGCTCGACCTCAGCGGGCTGGACAGCGCTTTCGCGCGCGTCTTCGGCGACGCGTCGGTGCGGCAGGCCTGGTTCCAGCAAGTGCTGCAATCGGCCCTCGTTGCCACGGTGACGGACGCCTACGCCGATTTCAGCGCCGTCGGGCGCGCCGCGCTGACCATGACGGCGGAGCGCCGCGGTGTCGCCCTCTCCGACCAGGACAGCCAGGAGATTCTGGACGGGATGCGTCATCTCCCGCCGCACCCCGACGCGCGGGAGAGCCTGGAGCGCCTGCGTGACGCCGGTCTACGCCTGGCCGCGCTCACAAACTCGCCGCCTCAGGTGGCCGAGGCGCAACTCACGAACGCTGGCCTGCGCGACCTGTTCGAGCAGGCGCTCTCCGCGGACACGGTGCGTCGTCTGAAACCGGCGCCCGAGCCGTACCGCATGGCGGCGGACAAGCTGGGCGTGCCAATCGGCCAGGTCCGCCTCATGGCCGCGCACGCCTGGGATGTCGCGGGCGCCCTGCGCGCTGGATGCGCCGCCGCCTTCGTGGCGCGGCCCGGTCAGGTGCTCGATCCTCTCGCCCCACGCCCCGATGTCGTTGGCCCCGACCTGCGCGCGGTCGCCGCCGCCATCCTGGAGCGGGAGCGCCCGTAGGGTCACTAGTACCCTTCGCTGGAAATGGTTCCGCGAGTTCAGTAGGCGTTCCGAGAAGTCATCACGCACCTGGTAACGTGCCAAACATGCGGAGAAACTTCCAGCTAGCGGTACTAGGGGCGCGCCTCTACCCGAACGAGGCGCAACGTCACGACGCCTTGTACGGATAATGCAACGTCTTGTCCCCCTCCCAATCCTCGCGCACGCCGGGCGTCGCCAGGTCCCAATCAGGCTGCGCCGTGCGTGTCACCTCCCGTAAGTCCCGCCAGAGGTCGGCGGTCGAGGGACGGCCCCAGAACCAATAGCCGTTATAGACCTTGTAGATGACCAGACCCGGCTCCAGCACCAGCGTGTGCGGGATCATGGGATTGTGCGGCGGATCGGTATATTCCTGGATCTCCAGCTCTCGCTGGAGGTGGCGCTCCGGGTCGCACAGGAAGGGCCAATGCGCTCCCACGGAGGCCCGGAACTCCGCGGCCGTGAGCGTGTCGTCCGTCGAGATGGTCACGATGGCTGTATAGGCCACGGCGATTTTCGGGTAGAAGGCGGCGAGATCAAGGTGCTGCTGATTCTCTTTGGGGCAATAATGTCCCCGCGCGAGCACCAAAATCATCGGGTCTATGCCCTGTAATGCGCTCAGTCGCTGCCGAGCGCCCGTGTGGTCGGGGAGGTCGTAATCGGGGAAACGAGCCCCGGGAACAAGGTCTGCGCGCATCAATGGTCTCCTTCATGCTCCCGTACAGCGGTTATTGGCTATTGGCTATCCTGGCCGCGCCGCATGTACAGCGGCGTGTCTGTCCGCGAGGACCGGGCGCCTTCCAGGTCACCAGCCGGGCGATCGTCTTCGTGCGATAGGCGCACGCAATAACGGACGCCAGGCGCCCGGTCGCCCCAGACACACAGTGCGAGTCGTCACATCGCCCGTCCACAACGCGTCACTATCACTATTAGGTGCGACAGGGTTTATTGGGGCAATGCCTATGCCATGCCGCGCCTTCTCGTCTCTCGTCGGTCGTGGCCGCGTCGGTGGCATCAGACCATATAGCTGATGTCCGACGCGCTGGTTGGATAGGCATAGACCATATCCTTGAGGGCGTCAGCGTGCAGGCCCGCGCGGATCGCGAGCGCGAAGATGTTGATGACTTCCTCGGCGTGCAACCCCAGGAGGTGCGCGCCCAGGATACGCCCCGTGCCGTCCTCGACCAGCGTCTTGAACCCGGTGTGCGGCAGCGCCACCCGGCGCGAGGAGTACCAACCCGACGTGTCCTCATAGCGCGTCGTGAAGCGGAGCCCTTGCGCCCGCGCCGACGCCTCATCCAGGCCGACCATGGCGAGCGGGGGCGTGGTGAAGACGACGCTCGGGATGCCCGCGTAGGTCGGCGTGCGGGTGTTGCCGTCCAGCAAGTTGGCGGCCACGATGCCGCCCTGCATCCCCGCGACCGGCGTGAGCGGGAAGCCGCCGCTGGCGACGGCGTCCCCGGCCGCGTACACAGCCGGATTGCTCACGCTCTGGAGGTAGTCGTTGACGGACACGCCGCCGTGCTCCGCGCGCGCGACACCCGCCGCCGCCAGGTCGAGGTCGTCGATCTCCGGCACGCGCCCGGCCGCATGCGCCACGAGGTCGGCCACGACCTCCCGCGTCTCGTCGCCCGCGCGGATGTGGACGATCAGATCGTCGCCGCGCTTCTCGATAGCCTCGACCGTCGTATGCACCTGCACGTCCACGCCGAGATCGCGCGTCGCCTGGACGAGCTGATCGACGAGATCGGCGTCGAAGCGCTCCAGCGGCCGGTCGCCGCGATGCAGGATGTGGACCGCGGCCCCAGCGCGCGCCGCGATGTGCGCGAACTCCATCGCGATGTAGCCGCCGCCGACGAAGGCGACGCGGCGCGGCAGGGCCTCCAGGTCCAGGAACTCCGTGCTGGTGGTCAGGTATTCCTCGCCCGCGATACCCAGGGGGGCGTGCCGTGCGCCGGTCGCGATGACCACATGGCGGCCGACCAGCGTCTCCCCGCCGACCTGCACGGTGGTTCGATCAACGAAGCGGGCGCGCCCGTGCAGCGTGATGATCCCGGCGCTCTTAAAGCTCTCATCCGTGCTCTCTGGCACGTCGTCGACGAACGTGTGCTTGAAGCGAATCAGGTCCGCCCAATCGAGCGCGAGGGCGGGCGACGAGACGCCCTTGCCCTGCAGGCGCCGGCTCCCGCCCACCAGTTCGGAGACGCCGACGAGCACCTTCTTGGGGTCGCAGCCGCGCAACTGGCAGGTGCCGCCGAAGGGCCGGGAGTCGACGATGGCGACGCTCCAGGCCGCCGCACGACAGGGATAGGCGATGCTCTGGGCGGCCGAACCCGTACCCAGAACGATCAGATCAACGGTGGTGGTCATGGTGTGTCTCCTCTTACAAGACGCGTCTGAGGCGCGCCGGGCTATCATGGATGCGGTCATCGTGGACCGACGGCCGCGCCTACTCGGCGCAACACGAGAGTCGGCCCGGATCTTTATAGCGCGAGATGGCCACGATCTTGAGCGCCTCGGCCATCGTGGGATAGACGTGCAGCAGATCGATGAAATCGTCGATGGTGGCGTGGAAGCGCAGCCCCATCGCCGCCTCATGGATCACCTCGGCCGCGTTCGCGCCGATCATGGAGACGCCGAGGACCTCGTGCGTGTCCGCGTCAGCCACCATCTTGATGACGCCGCGTGTGTCGCGGATGGCGCCCGCCCGGGGGACCAGCTCCATCGGCACGGTGTTGCACCAGCAGCGATGACCGGCCGCGTTGGCCTCCGCATCGGTCAGGCCGACCACGCCCACCTGGGGGTCGGTGAAGACGGCGCGCGGGATCACGCGGTGGTCCACGCGGCGCGGGGCCGCGCTCGACAGCGCGTTATGGGCGGCGATGCCGCCGTCGCGTGCCCCGACGGGCGTGGCCATCTGGCTGTCCTGCTCCGCGCCGATGATGTCGCCAGCGGCCCAGATGTGCGGAACGCTGGTGCGCAGGCGCTCGTCCACGACGACGGCCCCCCGCGTGTCGAGCCGCACGCCGGCGTCCTCCAGGCCGACGCCGGCCGTGTTGGGCTGCCGGCCGGTCGCGACGAGCACGCGCGCGGCCGCGAACGTGTGCTCCCGTCCGTCGACCTCCACCGTGACCACGACGCCGCCGTGATCGGCGCGCACGTGGATGACCCGCGCCCCCGTCCGCACGTCCAGGCCCTCGGCGCGCAGGATGTCACCCAGCGCCCGCCCGATCTCGGGCTCGTAGCCGCGGAGCAGGTGCTCGCCCCGCTCCAGGATGGTCACCTTGCTGCCAAAGCGGCTGAACATCTGGCCCAACTCGACGGCGATGTAGCCGCCGCCAATAATCACTAGCGACTCCGGCACGTCGGTCAGCTCCAGGTCTTCCTCGCTCGTGAGCAGGTCGCTGGTGAGGTAGGGCACGTCGCGCAGCCCATCAATATCCGGGATGATGGGGGAGGAGCCCAGGGCGACCAGGATCTGATGACCCTCCAGGCGCGTCGTCCCCTCCGGCCCCGCGACCTCGACCGTGTGGGCGCCCGTGAGGCGCGCCTGCCCTCGCACGATGGGAACGGCGCGCCCCTCATCGAAAATGGAGAGGTATTTCTTCGCGCGGTAGCCCGCGATCACCGCGTCCTTCTGCGCGACGAGTTGCTGGAAGTCCAGGTCCAGGTCGCGGCCGACGAGGCCGGGGTAGCGGGGCTCGCGCGCGTCATGCAGCAGCTTGGCCGCCTCGATCAGGTTCTTGGAGGGCAGGCAGCCACGGTTGACGCAGGTCCCCCCGATCGTGCGCGCCTCCGTCATCACGGCGGTCTTGCCCAGTTCATTCGCGGTGATCGCCGCCGCGAAGGCGGTCGAGCCGCTGCCGAGGATCACCAGGTCATAGGCGGCGTCACCATGTGTCATCATGTCCGTGCACTCCTTTCACGCCTTCAATCAGGCCTAATGAGTTTTGACGACCAAAACCGGTAGTCCGGAACGTCTAACAGCAAGGGTGGACAAGCCCGTGTCACGAGCCAGTGAAACCATCTGACGGGGCTGTAAACGGGGCTGGGTGCTGCCCTCGTGCGTGGTACGAACGTGGCATCGCTCGATTACCGGATTTGACCGTCAAAACTCATTAGAGAGGAGCGTACACCTTCCACCCGAGTAGAAGGTCAAGGAGTAGGTGTGGGCGTATTCTCGACCGCGAGGCAAATGGACGAGCCGCCAACGCAGACATCCTCGACGGCGCCCGCACGCTCCGCCAGCCGCGTCAACTCGCTCCGGAGCGCCCACAACTCCGCGATACGCGCGTCGATCGCCGTGACCTTCGTTTCGGCGATGGCGCGCACATGCCGGCAGGGAGCAATCCCCGCCTCGCGCACGGCGATGATGTCGGCGATCTCCGTAAGCGCCAGACCGAGCGTCTGCGCACGTCGAATGAAGGCGAGACGGGCGGCGTCCCGCTCCGTATAGAGCCGGTAGCCGGCGTCCGTGCGTGCCGTGGGCGTGAGCACACCGATGCGCTCGTAGTAGCGCAGCGTGCGCGGATTGACGTTGGCCCACCTGGCTAACTCCCCGATGGTCATGGTCTCCCTCGTCGTTACCAGGGCCGTGTCTCAGAACGGCGCCGTCTCATGCAGCGACGCAGACGGGCGCCTCGGTGACGCAACGCGCGTGTTGTGCTGATGGACGTGCGCCAGTAGGCGTCTTCTCGCACCCTGTCCCGCCAGCGGGTCACTCATCTCGGTAGGGTGACCACCATCAGTCGATGGGGACGATGAGGTGGTTGTGCGCCGTCACGCCGGGCTGCCCGATGACCGGACCGTGGGAGCGGCCGTCGCTGTCCCACACGAGCACGACCGCCTCGGCCGGCGTCAGGCACGGCGCGATAACGCTCGTCTCGGTCCAGATCCCCGACGCATCGGTGACGAAGCGACTGCCGCGCCCAGCCGGCGCGCCTAGTGGCGTGAAGCGATGCGGCCCCCGCACCCGCAGGTGAACCACGAACAAGCTATACACCGCGCGCGGGAGCAGGCGGGTAAAGCGGCTCACCAGCGTCGATGACCTGCCATCACACGCGATCGTCGCCGTGTCGCGCGCCGCAGCCCAGCGGCCCAGCGTCACGCCAAGGGGACGTCCGAGCGCATCCAGGAGCGGAGTCACCGCCGGGGCCGCGGCAAGCACGGGCGCAACGCCCGCGACGTGCCGGATCATCTGCGGGCCGATCCCAGCCGACGCGCCGGGCGCGGCGACGAACATCTGTGGATCGATCACCCGCGGCTGGCGCGCCTCGCGCGAGAAGAAGACCGCGTGCAGTTGATATACGGAGGACGTGCCCTCGGCGTCCGCGTGTGCCGCTGCGGCGGGGGTCGTGAGCAGGGCGGCAACGACGCCCGCGCCGATCAGGCCGCGCCCTGTCGATCGTCCGATACGTCCCTGTGTCATAGAATTCTCCTTGTTCGTCGATGAGGGGGGCATCCAGCGTACCGTGTGCGCGCCCTTTCTCCCACCCTCGGAGGGTGGGAGAAAGGGCGCCCAGCCGGGCGGAGCCCGACCCGCGCGTTGTGCCGGCGGACGCGCGCCATCGTGCGTCTCACCGTGTCTGGTACACGGCTCAACGCGGTGCGATAGCGCGCCCCAGACGCATGACGAGCGCACGATTCGGTGGTTGCACGTCGATCTCCACGACGGCCGTGCCGCGTCGCACTAACAGGATACCGAGCGGCGTGGGTTGCGTACAATTGGCGCATTGGCCCGTGACGTAGCGCGTTCCCGCGCCCAGTCCCGTGACAGCCACGCCCGACGTCGCGGGATGCGCCAGGGCGGATGGGTGATACACCCGCAGGAACGTGGCGGCGTTGTGCGGCGTGCGTACCGCGAGGATCGTGACCGTCACGCTGCCCCCCGCGGGCAGCGCGGCAACCTGCACGCCGCCGATGACGAAGCCGTAGCGGGCGACCTGACGGGCCGTCGCCGGATCGACCAGCGCGTCGAGATGCGTGTCCGTGATAGCCGGTTGCAGGTGTGTGTGCCGCGGGTAGGCCCCGGCCGGCGGGAACAGCGCGCGCACGCCCGTCACACCCGTCGATGCCACGGCCGGGTGGAGCGGGATCGCCGTGGTCAGGCCGGCTACGAGGGCGATCAGGGCCGTGCCACGCACGAGGCGGCGAGAATACGAAGGGCGAGTGAGGACCATACAGACACCTCCAGAGGATTGATGGGGGATCACGCGAACACGCGCGGCAGGTCTGCCCACAGCAGATACCCGCCAGCGACGACCAGGAGCAGCGCGCTGACCTGGTGGACGTAGGGCAGGGCACGCCGCATGGCGCTCGCGACGACGCCCTTGAACAGCGCCGCGCCGAGCGCCACGGCCGTCAGGACCAACCCCATGCCCAGGCTGTAGGCGATGAACAACACGAGGCTCCCGAGCGGACCGCTCGGGAGCGCGGCGCCGACGGCGATCAGAAAGATCGGCAGGGTGCAGCCGAGCGAGGCCAGGGCATAGGCGACGCCGTAGACAACCATGGCGCGGTAGGACCCGGCCACGCGCGGCGCCGCGAGGTAGAGCATGCGCACCGTGAGGTCGCGGCCCAGATAGAGCCAAAGCCCCAGGACGACGAGGGCAGCCCCGACGACGACGGTCGCCCAGGGGAAGAATCGGACCACCGCGCCGCCGCCTGCCGCCAGCAACAGGCCAGCGACCACAAACACGAGCAGGAAGCCGGTGGTGACCAGGGCGCCCAGCAGCAGACCGTCGCGCGCCCGCCGCCAGGGCGTGCGCGACGTATACCCGGGCTCCTGCTGCCCCAGGTACAGGGATACCATGCCGGGCAACAGGGCGAAGCCACAGGGGTTGACACTGGCGAGCAGGCCGGCCGAGAAAGCCAGACCGAGGGCCGCGGCGCTCATGTCGCCCTCCGTATGGCCCGCTGGAGCGCGCCCACATCCAACGATGTGCGATAGCGAGCGGCGATGCGGCCAGCGCGATCGATCACGATGGTCGTCTCCAGGGCCGCGACGCCGTACGCCCGCGCGATGGTCCCGCCCCGGTCGATGACCCAGGAGCGCACCGGCGCGCGGGTCCGCTCCTGGAAGGCGCGCACCGCCACCGGCGTGTCACTCACGGGGCTTTCGTCCACCAGCAGCGTCACGACACCGGACGCGCGAGCGGCGCGCGCCACCTGGCCCAGCGCGATGGCTTCCGGCAGACAGGCGATGCACCAGGCGGCCATGCTGTAGACCACCACGACCTTGCCACGCTGGGCCGCGAGCGAGAAACGGCCGCCGTCCACGGTGCGGGCTTCGATGGGCGGGGCCGGCGGCCGTGTGCCGCTGCCCGGCGCCAGCGGCGCGACCCTGGAGCCCACGGCCTGCCACAGGCCCCAGCCGCCGGCGAGCGCCACGAGAACGATGACGAGCGGAAGAAGATGTGGCCGCTGATCCGCGGCCGAGGCGGGTGGATCCCCGCGTGTCGTGAGGTCCGCCGCCGCGGCCTGCCTCGTGTCCTGTGTGGTCATCGTGGACCCTCCTCCTCACGGACAGCAGGCGTGCTGCCGTGCCTCGACCGATCGGGCGACGCGCCGCCGCCCTGACAAGCGTCTGTGCCCGCTGCAGCCAGGTGGCGCTCAGGTGGCGCTTGCCGGGCGCTAGGAAGCCCGCCCACCTCGGATGCGCGGGCTAGCGGGCTCCTAGCGCGCGGCGAGCGCGTCGAGCATCTCGCGGTCGCGCAGCGTCACCACCAGGCGCTTGAGCTCGACCGCCCCGATGTGCGCGAACTCGTTCAGCGTGTGCGTCATCGTCTCGCGCGCGATCCCAACCATGTCCGCCAAATCCTGGTGGCTGAACCCAGCGATCGTGTCGCCGCGCGCGTCCGCCGCCAGCCGCAGCAGCAGTGAGGACACTCGCCCCGGCACGCTCTTAAACACGACGTCGCCCAGCACCGCTCGCTGCTCGTTCACGCGGCAGCCGACTACGGCGAGCGTCTGCAACGCCACGCGCGGCTCGGCCAGCAGCAGCGCCTCCAGGTCGTCCTGCCCCATGGCGCAGATCAGGCACTCACGCGCCGCCTCGGCGTACGTGTCGGCCATGGTTTGCCCCAACAACGGCATGTCGCCGAAGAACGCCCCTGGCGGCAGCATCCCCACCACGAGCCTCTTGCCCTCCGGCGAGAGTTGATAGAGCTGCACCAGCCCCCGCTTGAGCAGGAAGGCCACCTCGCCCGTCTCGCCGGGCGTATAGATCACCCCCCCGCGCGGGCAGGTGAACATGGTGGTGGTCTCCTTGATCCACTGCAGACGCGCGTCGGTGAGCCCGGCGAAGATCTCGATGGAGGAGAGATAGCCGATCTTGGCCGTCGCCTCGGGTCCGCCCGTCACCTCGGTCAACGAGGCCGGACGGCGGCGCCAGGGCAATCGCGCGGTAACACTATGCATCGTCAGTCATCGTTCCCCTGGGCACGCTCTCGGCGCTCCAGTGAGAGCGCCATGGGGACGACCGCCAGCGTGCTGGTCATCCCCCTGGCGCCCTCGATGGGGGCGGGCTTTTGGCCCGTCCTTGTGTGTCCTCAGTATACGCCCACTCCTCGCCGGCCGACCATGCTATCCGGTGACGACGATCGTCCCGTGCATGTTCGGGTGGTAGATGCACTTGTAGGTGAACGTCCCGGCCCTGGTCGCCGTGAAGGTCCAGGACGCCCCCTGCGCGATGTTGCCCGAGTCGAAGGCCCCGTTGTCGGCTGTCACCGTGTGCGCCGCGTCGCTCGTGTTCGTGAACGTCACGCGCTGGCCCATCTTGAGGTGCAGTGTCGCCGGCACATAGCGGCCCACCGTGGTTGGATCCGTCACGATACGTGCCGTCTGCGCGGCGCCGCGTGACGCCGCCGCACCAGCCTTGACGTTGATCGTGATGGACGTGGCGACCTCGGGCATCAGCGGGGCGTGCTGGTTATCGACGAGGAGGGCGAAGATCTTATGCGTGCCCGGCGTGACCTCGTCCGTATAGACGGTGGCCGTGTGCGCGCACCCCATGGCCAGCATGGTACCCATGCCCATCATGGGCCCCATCATGCTGTCAATGTTGAGGTGCCAGTGTCCGTACCCTGTCAGGTTCTTCTTGCCGAGCAGGTCGCACGAAGGCCGGAAGTTGGTCCAGGCCAGCGTAACCGGGAACCGCGCGCCGACCGTCGCCCCATTGACGGGCGAGACGATGCGGATGGTCGGCTTGCCGAGCGCGGTGTAGGGTGTGAGCGGGGCCAGCGCGTGCGCCGGCCGATAGACGATGGTCGTCTTGGCCATCTGCCCCGTGCCCATCATGTCCATATGGTTGTTGGCGGCGAGCAGCGCCTCGACGGTGTGTGTGCCCGGCGCCACGTTCCGCAAGCTCAGGGTGGTGTGAGCGCCGCAGTACATGTTGACGAGCGCGCCGTCCAGGAGCAGGTGCCAGTGGCCCTGTCCGGCGCGCGGCGCCTTGCCGGCGGTGGCGCAGGTGCTGGTGAAGTCCTTGATCCCGACCGTGATCGGGACAGTGGCGCCGGTCACAATCGTTCCCGGCCGTGGGTTGAGCAACGTCAGGCTTCCCAATCGTCATGGCCGCGTGGGTCACGGGGGGTGCGGGGGCGACGGCCGCGACGGCCAGCGCGCCGGCACTCACCAGGGCCAGGGTAGACCGTTTCATCGAGCTTCCTCCTACATAGGTGACTATACCGAACTGATTCAGTTCGTGGCGCGACAGATGTCGCGCCACTGTGGATCGTAGCCCGTCGCGTGGTGCGCCGTCTGTAAGCGCGCTTACACTCGCGACGCTCTCCATGATTCGTGGGAGCGCGGCGGGCTGACCGGGCGTCGCCGGAGGGAGTCGAACCCTCGCCGCGCGCACCGCGGATGCGCTGCCCAGGTCGTCCGGGCCAGGGCGACAACAGGTGCTGGGAGAGTAGGGTAGGGTAGAATCATCTCTGTTGATTGTAACGGGGCTCACAGTCCCACGCGGTGCTGCACGACTATGCTAGAAGTGGATCTGCGCGAGGCGGGCTGTGAGTGCCAGCGTTCAAGTGCGCCGCGCGTGGACGACGATGGAGCAGGAGACACACGCCATGGGACAACGGCTCTGGTGGGGCGCGCTGGCGGGGACGACAGCCGGCCTGGCCATGCTGGCCTGTGCCGTCGGGCTCGCGGGCCTGGGCCAGCCGGACTGTGTGCGCCCGATTCTCGCGCTGGCCCTGCCCTCTCCCTCCGGCATGTCGCCCCACCCTGCCACCGGATTGCTGGCGCTGGCGCCGGGCGCCCTCCTCCACGAGGGGGTCGCGGTGACGCTGGGCATTCTGGTCGCCTGGATCGTCGCGCCCCTGATGCGCCGACTGGCCGTGCTCATCGCGCTCATCGGTGGGGCGGCGAGTATGGCCGCCTTCGATGCCGCCGTGCTAGCCGCACGGGCGCCGGCTCACATGCTCATGCTGGACAGCCCGCAGTCCCTGGAATATCTCGTCTTCGGGCTCGTCCTGGCCATCTGCATGGTGACGGGTGATACGGCAGGCGCGCTGGTTCGGCGTGGCGTGGCCGCGGCGCTCTCCGAGCGTGAACGGCCGGCTGCTCCGGTCGCTAGGGCGGCCCCGAGCGGAGGTGGTCAAGCGGCCCACGTCCACCCGCCGGCCGTCCTCGAGATCGTGATCACGCCGCACTGCTTCGGATGCGCGCGCGCCCGCACCTTGGCCGCCACAATCGCCAGCCACTATCCGGCCCTGGACGTCCACGTCGTCGATCTGAGTGAGCCGGGCGCTCAGGCCCCGCCGGGCCTTGTCGCCGTTCCGTCCTATGTCCTGAACGGGCGTATCCTGTTCATCGGCAACCCGACGCAGGCGGCCTTGGCGGCGGCCCTGCGGACGGCGGACCCTGCCACGGCAGGGCCACCGGACACACCGTGAGCAGCGCACGCCGACGTGCGCCGCGCAGGACGCCCCATGCCGGACACTCGGGTCGCGATGAGTGATGCGGGGCAGAGCAGATCGCGCTACTCAGGTGTTCCTGCCGAACACGATCGGTGGCGCCGCACGCGGGCTGTGGCGCCGCTTATGAGCGATGGTCGATCGAACGCGTGCCCGGCCAGGCTGACCCTATCTGACGGTAAGTGCATCATGGGAGTAGGTATAGGGGAGTAAGGTGTAATGGGAGGATAGGGACATGACAGTTCGGCAGCCGCACCGCCCGCTTCGGGCCACGCGCGCCCATCACGTCGCCGCGGCTGCGGTCGCACTCCTCGTCGTGATTGTGCTGGCGTTGGCCCTCCGGCCGGCCGCGCCAGGCCGGTTTCCCGTGACCGGCGTCGGCCCACGGGTCGGCCAGCGGGCGCCCGACCTGGTGTTGCTGGACCTCGCGGGGCATCGCCGGGCGCTCACGGCCTGGCGGGGCCATCCCGTGGCGGTGGCGTTCCTGGCCACGTGGTGCGCGGGGTGTCGCGATGAGATGCCGTCCCTGGTCCGCGCGCGTCGCGATCTGCGGCGGCGGGGCCTGGTCGTGGTCGGCGTCGACGCGGTCGGCGAGGCGCCCGCTGCGGTGGCGCGCTTCGCGCACGCGTATAGCGTGTCCTTTCCTATTCTGCTCGACCCATCGTCGGGTGCCATGGCCACGTTCGCGGTCCAGGCCTTACCGACCACGGTCATCATCGGCGCCGATGGCCGCATCATCGCCCATCATGAAGCGACCATCGACGAGGCGACGCTGCGCCGCGCCGTCGCCGGGATCCCGTAGAGCCATGGAACACGCTGGAGAGCCGACGCGTTGTAGAAGAGAGGAGACATCACGTTGATCACTGCTATCGCACGCGTCTGCCTCGGCCTGCTGGCCGTGGTGGGCGCCTCCCTACTCGGTCCCGCCCCACGGCGGGCCGCGACGGCAAGCGTCGCCGCCACCGTGGCCGGCACGCCCATCCCCATGGTCGCGTACCAGCGCCGCGTCCGCCTCCTGCATGCCTTGCCGCTCATGAACGATCCCATGCGCGTCCCGGTGCCCCCCTCCGATGCGGCGATCGATCAACTCGTCGCGGAGCGTGTCATCGTGCGGGAGGGGGCCCGGCGGCACGTCATTCCAATGGCCGCGGACGTGATGCGCGCCCGGACCGTGCAGCGCCAGGAATACACCTCCGTGGGCGGCTTGGCCAGCCTGGAACGGCGTGGCCTGATGAGTTTCGCCGAAGCCCGCGACGAGGTGGCGACCACGGCGCTGAAGTTCGCGCTGGATCGCCGGCTCGGGACGGGCTGGTTCGGGCGCGCCCAGGCGGCGGACCACGTTGTCTACTATGTTGGCAGTCAGGCGCTGGACACGCCCGCGCCCGTCGTGGGCCACCCGGCGCCGGATGTCGCCGTGCAGACGCTGACGGGTCATCCGACGTCGATCGCAATGCTGCGCGGGCATCCCACGATCCTCAACGTCTGGGCGACGTGGTGCCGCTGGTGCGGCCGCGAGCTGCCGCTGATCGCGCGGTTTGGAACGCAGCACCCGCACCTCCGCGTCGTCGCGCTAGAGGAGTATGGGTCGCGCGCACGCGTGCAGGCGTGGCTACGCGCACACCCGGCGCACCCGGCGATCCTGTATGATGGGCCGGGGCGCCTGTCGCGGATCTACGGGATCGACCTCTTGCCGACCACGGTCGCGCTCGACGCGCAGGGCCGCATTCGCGCCGTCGTACGGGGCTACCTGCACGGCGAGGCCGACCTGGAGCGGCTTGCGCGTGCTGCGGGGTGAGTTTGGGTCACCAACCCAGGCGACCCCGGTAACGACGACACGGCCTCGCCGAGCCATGCCATCGCCGCATCAGTATTGTCTCATCACCCCGCGTACCCCTGCCGCGGACCGCATGCGATAAACGGCGCCGGTCGGCGTCACAGGAGGCTGTGGCGGAGGGCTGTAGGCTGCAGACGCGGCATCCTACCTGCTCTGTCAGACGCGCCACCGCTGGTCGCCTACGAGAGGCCGCGACACGCATGGCGCCTACGACACGCGCGTCGTGTGCATAGTGGTGACCGCATCCACGCGGGACGTATGCGCCTGAGCGATGCGTAAGCACGCTCACACGATGTGTAAGCACGCTCACAGACGGCCGCCCGTGAGGAGCGGTATGATCGTCTGTGTCTGGATGAGGTGGAGCACGATCGCCGGTTCGGCGACGCTAACGTTTAGGAGGAGGATCATCATGACAAGCGATGTCGCACGAGCCGGGTCCACGCCATCGGGGGAGTCGACGCGGAGTGACGTGCGTCGGGAGGCCACGTCCGCCGCACGGGCGCATAGCTATGTGGTCCCGGGCGATGCTTTGGAGTTCGGGGCGAGCCTGGGCAACGCGCACTGCTGGCTGACGACACACGGCAACGGTTCCATCCAGGACATCTTCAGCACGGATATCGGCGCGACTATTGCCAACACCATCGCCGTGCGCTACGGGGGGACCGGCCACCACCTGCTGCGTGCGAGCGGGCACACGACGGCGACAAACTCCGGCGCGGACGATGTGCAACTCTGGCCGGTCACCCCCGGCACGATCGCTGTTCACCCGGCCTACCAGCAGCGCATCTTCGCGTTGCCCGAGGATATCCATGTCCAGGAGACGGTGTTCGTGCCGTACGCCACCGGCGATGACCCGGCGGTGGCCTATTATCACGTCGCGGTTACCAATCGCGGTGCGGAGACGCGAGCCGTCCGCGTCTTTGCCTTTGGACGGCTGTGCGGCACACTTGGCCAGGATGTGGCGGCCCGCTACGAGCCGGACCTGCGAGCGCTCGTCGTGGCCAACCGCGGTCAGCCCGAGCGCGTGCGCGTCTTTGGCTGCACCGCCCCGGTCGCGGCGTACGAGACCACGCACGACTTTGGCCACGCCTATGACGTGCTGCATGCGCGCACGCTCAGCAACGAGACGCACGCGGAGGGGGATGTCCTCGCAGCACTCCAGGTCGATCTCGTTCTCGCCCCCGACGAGACGCGCGCGCTGGCCTTCGTACTCGCCTTCGCCCCTACCGGTGACGCGGATGCTATCGCGACCTACCGAGGCGCGCAGGATGTGGACGCTGCCCTCGCCGATACCATCGCCTACCTGACCCACGCCACCGGCGTCTCGCATGTGCTCACGCCGGATCAGACCATCAACGCGGGTGTGCTGTGGAGCAAGGTCAACATGCTGCGCGTGATGGCCCGGTACCCCCAGGGCCCTGCGTGTACCAACGAGCCGGGCGCCTCCTCCAACGTGGTGGGCCGCGACGCCGCCTGGTTCGTCTACGGCAACGACCACTTCCGGCCCGCCTTCTCGCGCGCCCTGCTCGACGCCTTCGCCGCCAAGCAGTACCCCGACGGCAAGATCCCCGAGTACTACAGTGCGCTCGATGGCCGCGTCGAGGATTATAGCCTCAACATCAACGACGATACGCCTCTCTTCATCCTGGCCGTCAATCACCACTACCGCGCTACGGGCGACACGGCCTGGCTGCGCACGGTCTACCCGGCTGTGGCCAGGGCCGCCCGCTACATTGTGACGCAGGAGGACGTGCGTGGGCTGGTGTTCTGCTCGGCCAGGGACCCGCGCGGCAACGTGTGGGCCATCGCGAGTTGGCGCAACGTGATCCCGGAGTACACGCTCAATGGCGCGGTGACCGAGATCAACGCCGAGTGTGTCGCGGCCCTGCGCGCGGCCGGTCATCTTGCACAGAACGTGGAGCGTCCCGAGGAGGAGCAACGGGCCTTCTTCGATGCGTCCGCCGCCTTGCGCACGGCCATGGATGCTCACCTCATCAATCCCCAGAATGGGCTCTACTACCTCACCATCGACGCCGACGGCATCGTGCACACGGACGTCACCGCCGACGAGATCTTCCCGGTGATGCTACGCGTGTGCTCGGACGAGGTGGCCTACCGCATCATCAGCCGGCTGAACCATCCCGACTTCTGGACCCCAGCGGGCCTGCGCACGGCCTCGTCGGCGGATCCGCTCTACAACCCCGCGCGCTACTGGGGGCTGATCGGCGGGGTCTGGCCGGGCGTGACGTGGTGGTATGCCTTCGCCGCGGCGCGCTACCACCCGGAGCTGATGGTGCGGGCGCTGGCGGCAAGCTTCGCGCACTATGCGGCCAACCCCAAGACGAACAATACGGTGCCTGGCCAGTTCAGCGAGTGGTTCGATGGGGAGAGTTTGGTCAATCGAGGCATGCGCCTCTCGCCCTGGGAGCCGCCGCGTTTCCTGTGGGCGGCCGTCGAGGGCGTCTGCGGTGTGGTCTTGCAACCGGGCCGGCCGAAGATTAACCCGCTGGTACCAGTGACGTGGCGCTGGGTGGGGCTGCGCCGACTGCCCTACCACGGTGGGGAGTTCAGCTTCTTCGCCGTACGCGAGGACATGGGCGTATCCGGCGGACAGTTCCACATCTACGCCACGACGGACGTGGCCACCGACCATGCTCTCGCGGTGTACCGCGAGGACGTGACCGACCAGGTCGGGGTGGCCAACGCCGACGTGTGCCACATGGCGCTGCGGCGTCCGGGTGAGGTCGCGCTGCTGATCGGAAGCACCAGCGCCGACAGCAGCGTCGTCCCCATCGAACTCGGCGACGTGCTCGCGCCGGAGACGACCTACGCGGTGCATCTCTATGACAGCGAGAGCCAGATCTGGCGCCAGGGCGAGGCAGACAGGGGAGGCGTATTGAGCACGCTGGCGGTGTCCATCGAGACCGGCGGGTTCAGGGTCCTCCGTTTTGTGGAGGTATGAGGCATGAGGCATGAGGCATGAGGGGATAATGACCTGCGCGTGGTTCGCGCGTGGACAGAGGGAACAGCGCGCGGTCGTCGGGGGGAGGACGCACATGACCCGGTATGCATGCACCCGCGTTGCGATGCGCGGGGACCACGTCGCCAGGCTTGATAGCGCGCATTATCCGGGCCGTCTCATTTGGCAGGGGCACACGGTCGCTGGCGCGGTGGCCAATCGCGTCAACGCGCGCGATGGCAACGTGACAATGCCCATGGGCGAGGAGGCGTCGCGATGATCCCGACGGTAAGTGTGGACCAGATGCGCGCAGTGGACCGGCTGATGGTGGATGAGATGGGCATCACGCTCCCCCAGATGATGGAGGACGCCGGCCGCGCTTTGGCTGTGCAGGCGCGGCAGATGCTGGGCGGCGACGCGCGCGGGCGGCGGATTGTCGTGCTGGCCGGCCGCGGCGGCAACGGCGGGGGTGGCCTGGCTGCGGCCAGGCGGTTGTCCATCTGGGGCGCCGACGTGACGATCGTGCTGGGACAGGATACCAGACAGGTGCGAGGCGTCCCCGCGCACCAGTTGGCCATCCTCGCGAAGATGGGGGTTACGGTACGCGAGCCACGACCGGACGGCCAGGGTAGCCTCCTGCCGCGGCAGGCAGACCTCATCCTCGACGCGCTGATCGGGTACAGCTTGCGCGGGGCTCCGCGTGCGCCTATCTCGGACCTGATACGGGCGGCCAATGCCGCCGGCCGGTCGGTGCTCGCGCTCGATCTCCCGTCCGGCCTGGACGGTGACACGGGCCGGCCTGCGGAGCCAACGATGCAGGCGCAAGCCACTCTTGCTCTGGCCCTGCCAAAAGCCGGCCTGCGGCAACCGGGAGCCCGGACCTGGGTGGGCACACTCTATCTAGCAGACATCTCGGTGCCCGAGACGGTGTATCGGCGCCTCGGGCTCCAGGTCGGTCCTATCTTCGCGCAAGCCGACATCATGCGCGTTGACGACGTGCCCGAAACCGCCGTGAGAGGAGTGTAAGATCCGGCAACCCTAGTCACGACTGATGTGCCACCAGATGACCGGCCTGTTGTGGGCCGACACAGAGGGGGAATGGCGATGATACTGGAACACCCATATGACGCGGTTGTGATCGGCGCTCCACGGTGGGTGTAGGCACCGGAGTCAAAACTGGCGCTTACAGTGGGGGACCTGTGCAACCACATTAGCCATGAGGGACTGACAATATCTGCTAATTCGCCGCGTGGATGAACGTAACGGACAACACAGGTCATGATGCCGCGCACGCCGCACCGATAACCGCGTTGCCGGCCGATTACCACATTACTGACCGAGGCCGCTGCGCCGCGGCTGAGGACGTGCGTCGCTGTCGAAGACACGCGCGTACGAGGGCAAGAATCGGGCGGCCCCGCGTTCGGCTGGTGGTTCGCGCATCTATCACAGCAGTCCTCATCTGGCACGGTTACGGCGCGAAAGCTACGGCGTCTCGCGCTTTATCGACGCCTGACGCCGTGCTGTCACGCTCGTCGTCTCTGCCTGAAACTGCCGTCAGTTCCATCGCCACGCCTACCCGTCCTGTCCCTTGTATCTCAAAACTATGGTCGGTAACACGGACGCGGCAGGTCGATGTTCCTCGGGTCCACGAGACCGTATAGGCAGCGCTGGTCGCCGCGTCCCGCTCCCCACGAGCCCGCACAGTCGCGGGGGCACGATGCCCGTATGTGCAAGGATGGGCCGCAGGGGGACCCCAGGGCCGTGCGGCGAGCAATAGCAATGGGTCACCGCGCACGACGAGGCGGGCATGGTTGCCCTCGGTCTGGGTGGCGCGACCTTCCCCTGGCTTGGTGGAATCGTTGGTCAGACCTTGCGGTTTGCACGCGACTATCTGGCTTGGCGCTGGTATCGCGTTGATGCTCCTGGCCTTATTCGACCTCTTTCAGAGTCGAAGCCTTGGCCGCTCAAATTTCGCCGTAATGGACGAATCGCGGTAGGCTCTCGGCATGACCGAGACAGGGCTTATGCGTAAAAAATATGCGCCACAAAAGCATATTCAATTGCATACTAGCGATAGCGTAGTCGGGCACGAAGCACTGTTCCGCTGCTGATTACCCACGGTGTACATAGAGGGCATCATCCGACTGGCCCTGTTGCGCGCCATTTCGCCTCCCAACCCTCTGACGCATAAGCCCTGTGACCGAGAGACCAGGCATTGACACGACGCGGGTGGACGATATCCCGCTGTTGGTGGTGTCAGATGCACCGGATGAGGGTGTCGCTGTTCTTGGAGTGCCATTTTCCCAGGCATGGGAAGCACGACGGCCTTACTGTGAGGTGGACGGGGGTGGTGTGGCTGGCGCACACCCTCTATCCGCCACCTCGCCGTTCTTGCCGACGGAAGCTAATGGCACGATTGAAGTGGGTATTAAGTGTATGCAAGGATTTCGCCGAAGTACTGCAACGCGGATAGAACAGGTAGCCATGAACCGTCGCTTGCAGCAAGGCTATGAGCGGCCTTTGTCCACGCATAGACCCAATCATCGGCTGCCGCACTGACGATGGAACAGTGCATACTTATTCGGAGCTCGCTCGTCCTGTTAGCCGACGGTGCCTCCCGCGTGTCTAAGCCCATCGTCTGGATGCCGCTACCAGTTCCCCTCCATCGGTTGTACCGAATGAAAACGAATGGGGCAGCGCATTCATGGAGAGCGGTTGAGCGATGAGCGCACAGTGCGTGCGCCAGTGTACAGCACGTAGCGGGATGATGCTGCCTCGAACCACCCCTCACGCTTTAATCGGGCTGCCCCGTCGGTCGCACCTCTGCGCCTGCCACCTCAGCGGCGCAGGCCAACCGCGGCGAGCAGCGTGCTGGCCGTCCAGGGCTCGGCGCTGGCCCAGCGATACCCCTCCATGTCGGCCGAGACGTCCACGGTGGTGACGATGGTGACCAGGCGGCGATTGAGGTGGACACGCTCCTGATGCGCGCGCAGCAGATCGGCCTGGCGTCTCGGCAGCGATGGCAGGGACGCATAGAGCGCGTCGATCGTGCCGTGACGGGCCAGCAGCGCTGCGGCGGTCTTGGGGCCAATCCCAGGCACGCCGGGGATGTTATCGGAGGTGTCGCCGATCAAGGCCTTCAGGTCGGTGAATTGGTCGGGCCGCACCCTCCAACGCTCTTGCACCACCGCCGGCGTGTACGGCTCCCCCCCGTGGCCCTTCGGCATGAACACGTCGACTCCAGGGCCCACCACCTGTAAGAGGTCGCGATCGCCGGAGACAATCGTCACCGGCAGACCCGCGATCGCCGCCGCCGTCGCGAGCGTGCCCATGACATCGTCAGCCTCGAAGCCTGGGGCCAGCGGATGCCGGACCCCCAGATGGTCCAGGACCTGCCCTACCTGCGCGACCTGCCGGTCGAAGTTGGCGACCTCCTCGGGGGTCCCGCGCGGCCGACCCGTCCGGTAGTCGGGGTAGAGCGCCCGGCGGAACGGCGGCTCTGGCGGGTCGAAGGGCACGCACACATGGGTGGGACTGAAGCGGCGCACCAACCGGAGGAAGGCGTCGGCGAAGCCGTAGACGCCTTGAATCGGCGCTCCGTCCGTCCCGACGATACTCCGCGGCAGCGCGTTGTAGGTGCGGTGGAAGAGATGGTGGCCGTCCACCAGCAGGAGGCGATCTGTCGAGTCCACACCATACGATAGCACGGCTGTCGATTCCAGTGTGTGCGGGCACGCTGACGGGGTGCACCACAGCAAAGTTCCCATGCACGCGTACAGCGGCCATGCCGGTTTGCTGCCGCACTGCATAAGGGAACTTTGCTGTGGCGCACCCACGCTGACGTGAGGACGGCTGACGAGGGTGTCGCGCCGTCGGCTAGGGCGCAACAGGGATAGCGGCGTCTGGGGAGGATAGCACGCACGAGAGCGTGGCCGACATGCGCATACAATGGCGGCCGGGATACGTAGCGGTCGAGATCGGGTCGTTTCACCCATGCACACCCATCGATCACGTTAACCGTCGTCCACCGCGATCGGGACGCAGAACGGGCCATCCGGCGGATAGCACCAGTGGGGATACGGATCGCGGAGGGGGCGCGCGAAGGTCACGTCCGCCGCGATGCCGACGGCGTGAGCAGCGGGACTCCTGATCGGGGACGGCGCGAGGCGCGTCCTGCATCCGGGGCAGCGGAATCCGGCCGCCGGCTCGATCAGGGCCAGAGGAATAGCGTCGTGCCGCGGACTGACCTCGCACAGGTGTCGGGCGGCGTGGGCCACATCGGGATGGTAGGGGACCCCGGACCAGAGCAACACGCGCCCACTACACGTTGCGCGGGGGACGGCTGCCTCGCGTGCGGCGACGCGATACACCCGGCACGGCGCGTCGCAGGACGGACACACCTTGTCGTCGAACGCGATGTCCACGACATGATGGCCGAGGGCAGTCCGGTGGGAGCGGAAGGCGATACGGCCACCCAGGAGCGCGCCCACGACCTGCCCCATGGGGTGGGTATGGCTACCAGCCTGTACGTGGTAGCTCTTGTGGCCGATGTCTGTCACGAGTCCGAAGAGGGGCAGGTCCTGCCGCGCCTTGAGGTCGGTGTCGCTGCCGAGCCGGCGCAGTTCGCGGGGAGGGTAGCGGAAGAACCAGCAGCCGCGCACACCCGCCGCCCGGTAGCGGGCCTGCCGCGCCTCCGTCTCCGCCAGCGTCTGCCGGCTCCACTGCACCTCGAAGGCGACGCGCTGTCCGCCCCGGTCGGCCAGGACGTCGGCGCGCCAGCCGGCCTCCGCGTGTTCGATGTCCACGGCCCACCCCGCGTCGGCACACGCTCGCGCGATCTCGACCTTCGCCCGCAGATGCGCCATCGTCTCAACACGGAACTGGCAGGTCGGCGCCGGAGCATGGCTGAAGTGCTGGACGCGTGTGGTGCCCGCGCCACCCCGCATCTGCACGGCACGGTCGGGGCAACAGGGCAGCACGAGGCGATAGCGCTGGAAGTAGAGTTCGGCCCAGGCCGTGTCGCCCAGCAGGGGGGCGAGGATGGGCTGGCCATCGAGCAGGGCTTTGAGCGGCATTGTGCGTTCATCTTTCGGTGGGTCGTCGTCTATCCATCGTACCGGACAGACGCGTTCCCCTCTAGCGCTCATACCCACCGTCGCATGCGCTGGGGCTGGCGAGGATTGTGGCAGGCTGTCGGCGCGCATCCCACCGGTCGTGCCGATCCGCTCCGCGCTGCGGCGCTGGATGGTGGCGCGTCGGGATGCTATTCTACGGCTATGACCGCGTCCACGCCCGTCCCGCTCGCTACCCTGGAGGCCGTCCTCGAGCGCATCACCTACGCCAACGAGGAGAACGGCTACACCGTCGCCCGCGTCGCCGTGCGCGGGAGCGCCGACTTGACCACGGTCGTCGGCAACCTGCTCGGGGCGCAGCCCGGCGAGAGCCTACGCATGCGCGGCGTGTGGAAGAGTCACCCGCAGTTCGGGCGCCAGTTCGAGGTGCGCGACTATAAATAAATACGACGGTTTTACCGGCCACCATCCAGGGCATCCGGCGCTACCTCGGCTCGGGCCTCATCAAGGGCATCGGCCCCAAGATGGCCGAACGCATCGTCGCCCACTTCGACCTCGACACCCTGCGCGTGATCGAGGAGGAGCCGGCGCGCCTGATCGAGGTACCAGGCCTCGGCCCCAAGCGCACGGCGATGATCGGGCGGGCCTGGGAGGAGCAGAAGGCCATCAAGGAAGTCATGCTCTTCTTGCAGGGCGTGGGCGTCTCGACGAGCATCGCCGTGCGCATCTACAAGACGTACAAGGACGCCTCAATCTCGGTCGTCAAGAACGAGCCGTACAAACTGGCGGGCGATGTGTGGGGTATCGGCTTCAAGACGGCGGACAAGATCGCGCAGGCACTGGGCATCCCGCACGATAGCCCGCAGCGCGTCAAGGCCGGCCTCCAGTTCACGTTGTCTGAGGCGAGTGATGAGGGACACTGCTACCTGCCCGAGGCGGAGTTGGTTGCAAAGGCCACCGAGATCCTGGGCGTGGAGGCGACACTGGCCGTGGCGTGCCTGGAGGAGTTGTCGCGCGAGGAGGGCGTGGTCAGGGAGTATCTGCCCGGCGCCGATGACCAGCAGGTGACGGCGGTCTACCTCGTGCCGTTCCACCGCGCCGAGGTCTCGCTGGCCAACAGCCTGCTGCGTCTGCTCGGTGCCCCGGTTGAGCGGTTGTCCGCCTTCCAGGCCGTCGACTGGGCGGTGGCCCTGGGCTGGCTGCAGGCCACGACCGGGAGCGCCCTGGCACCCGAGCAGGAGCAGGCGGTGCGCCTCGCGTTGACGGAGCGCGTCGCGGTGCTCACCGGCGGCCCCGGCTGCGGCAAGTCGTTCACGGTGCGCTCAATCGTCGCCCTGGCGAAGGCCAAACGCGCGAAGATCGTGCTGGCGGCTCCGACGGGACGGGCGGCCAAGCGCCTCTCCGAACTGGCCAGCGTTGAAGCCAGTACGCTGCACCGCCTGCTCCAGCTCCGCCCCGGCGGCGACGCCGCCTTCGACCGCGACACCCCGCTCGATGCCGACCTCGTCGTGGTGGACGAGGCCTCGATGCTCGACGTCCTGCTCGCCAACACGCTCGTCAAGGCCGTCGCGCCGGGGGCGCATCTGCTCTTCGTCGGCGACGTGGACCAACTGCCCAGCGTCGGCGCGGGCGAGGTGCTGCGCGACCTGCTCTCCTCGGGCGTCATCCCCAGCGTCCGTCTCACGCACATCTTTCGACAGGCCCAGCAGAGCGGCGTCGTCACCAACGCCCACCGTATCAACGCCGGCCAGATGCCCGTCACCAAGGGCCTCACCGACTTCTTCCTCTTCCCCCAGGATGACACGGAGCAGGTCGCCGACCTCGTCGTCGACATCGTCGCCAACCGCCTGCCCAGGAAGTTTGGCCTGGATCCGCGCCGCGACGTGCAGGTGCTCTGCCCGATGCATCGGGGGCCGGCGGGGGCAGGCGTCCTCAACGAGAAGCTGCAGGAGGCGCTGACGCCCGCGCGACCGGGACAGCCAGAGCGGCGCGTTGGTGGGCGGGTCTACCGGGTGGGCGACAAGGTAGCTCCGCAACAACTACGACAAAGAGGTCTTCAACGGCAGCGTCGGCGTCGTGACGGGTCTCTCGGTGGAAGACCAGGAACTGCGCGTCCTCATGGACGACACGGAGGAGATCGCCTACGATTTCCTCGAGCTAGACGAACTGACCCACGCCTACGCCGTCTCGATCCACCGCTCGCAGGGCAGTGAGTACCCCTGCGTCGTTGTGCCCCTCACAACCAGCAGTTGGCTGATGCTGCGGCGTAATTTGCTCTACACGGCGGTGACGCGGGCGAAGCGGATCGTGGTGCTAGTGGGCAGCACGCGGGCGCTGGCGCGGGCGGTACGGACGGAGGGGGCGGGGCAGCGGTACGCCGCTCTGGCCGAACGCCTGCGTCGCGGCACCGGGGGCGGGGGACGATTGGGCACTCCGGCAACCAGGGCGGCCAGGGGCTAATCATGCCGATGCGGCCTGGATAATCGCTGGCTTTATTAGTACATAAGTTCTATAATAAGAGCGTGGTGTGCGACACAACCCCTGACAAAGGAGCAACCATGGCCCTCGTCCCGTGTGCCCAATGCCGTCAGCCGTTCTACGCCTCGTGCCACGATGCGTCGTGCATCGGGGCCCTGTGCCCCTACTGCGAATACGCGGAGATCCTCCCTGAGGAGACCTACGGCGACGCGGCATCACCGACCCATTATCACCTTGATGTCCAGCCCGCGCAGAGCGTGAAGACCGACGATAGGCCGCATCGCCCCGAGATGCACCCCTCTCTGACGTTTTGATATAAGGCGGCGCTTGCACAAGAGGGAGGAAATAGCGTACAAAAAGGCCGTACCAGAGAGAGGGGGCAACGGGTATGGCAAGAGTACAGCAAACACGGGAGGAAACGCGGCGCGG
>JAABUV010002377.1_pt1 | contig 25544 bp, 37 predicted proteins | sample 5559971 | NCBI WGS metagenome assembly JAABUV01 (sample SAMN10711881, study PRJNA513362) | rock metagenome | isolation source: Antarctica rocks | place: Antarctica: Victoria Land, Knobhead nord | collected 2015-12-19
GGCTTCCCGGACGAGTGCCACCTGCGCACGCTGCCCGCGCTGCTGGCCGCGCTGCCGGAGCTGCAGCCCGGCGTGCGCGTGCACCTCATCCTGGGCTCCCTGCTCGACCGCCTGGCGCGGTGCGCCCATTTAGCGGCGAATGGCGAATGACAGGACCTCGATCACCGCCTGCGCCCCTTTTGCCAGGGCCGCAGCACGGCATGTGCATGCAGCTCTTATGGGCTCCCTGCGCAGCCGCCTGGCGGCGCACGCGGTAGGGTCCTTCTAGTGTGGTGCGAGTGTGGAAATTCTCTGTCCCGGCGCGCCCGCAGGCAGCCCCCCCAAGGCATTGCGCTAGCTAGCTCTGGATGTGCCAAGCCCGACAGGCAATGCCACGACAGCTCATGGCTTGCGCAGACTCAGGGGGCATGCATTTGACCGTTGAGGTTGTGCGGGAGATAGGTTGTGCTACACCCTGGCGCAGAGCGCCAGCGCGCGCCGGCAGGTACGCGGCGATGGACGCTTCGGTCGTCGCGGCGCTGGACGAGAGCGACGCGTTCGGGCAGCTGCTGGGCGCGGCCGGCCGCGTGGCGGCGCAGCACGCCGAGATGGCCGGCGGCGACGTGGCGGCCATGTTCATCTCGCTCGCGCAGTTCGCGTCGGGTGTCTACCCGGGCCAGCTGGGCCTGGTCGACCGCGTGCTGGCCGGCTGCCACGAGGCGCGCGCTCATATCCTTGAAACCTGATCAGCACGCCCTTCCATACTGGCGGATGGTGGCAGGCGCGCGGCTAAGCCGGCTGGGAGGGTAGGGGCCTGCGACCGGGTCACCTGCGCAGTGCATCATGTACGTAGCGGTGTTGCAGGACTTGCTCTTGTGCGGCCAGCTGCGGCCGGCCGGTCTCCTCACCAGACAGTGATTGGGAGACGCAACCGGGCACCTCTTCTCTCCCTCGGGCATTGCCCATGCCCGAGGGCCTGGCGCGGGCGCTGTGCAGGGCAGGCTTTGGACACATCTGCTTCAGCGCGCGCGCGCGAAGGTCAGCGGCGGCGCGCGCGCGCGCGGCAGGCGCTGGAGAACCGCGGCGGCGCGGCGGACCGCGCGCGCGCAGAGAAGCAGCTGATTGCGCTGCTGGCGCTGCCGCTGGCGCGCCCGGACGCGGTTGCTGTGCTGGGCCTGTCCGCGTACCCGCGCGTCATGAGCCTGCTGGCGCCCTCCTCGCGCAAGGCGCGCGGCCCGCCGCCGGCCCCGCCCGGGCCGCGGTGGCGCGGCGCCGCGGCGCCCGCCGCGCGCCCGCATGGCCTTGCCGCACGGGGCCAGGCTCAGTGCGCCGGCCGCGCAGCGCCCGCGGCGCCGCGCCACCCCGTCCCGGTGTCCGCTTTTCCGTGGTTCACTGAGCCACGAGCTCCTACCGGCAATGCGGGCTGCAGCGCCCCGGCAGCAGGGTTCCCGCCCGCATGCTCGGCCAGCCGCGTACAGCTGGCCGCTATAACCGCTGGGCGTCCCGAGCAAGGAGCGCAGCATTGCTTGCTTGCCTTGGTCTGGTCGGCAAGCAAGGATCCTCAGCTCCGCCTAGATCGGGCGGGGCCAAACAGGAGTACATGACAGACAGAGGCCAAACAGGCTGCTGTGCCGGCGCGCGCGCGCAGGAGATGGCGGCCAAGATTGTGGCCACGCTGCTGGAGGCGGGCGTGGAGGTGGGCGAGCTGGGGCAGGTGGAGACGCTGTTCGACTTCATCGCGCCGCTCACCGCCGAACTGGACGGCGCGGACGCCGGGCAGGACGAGGAGGTGCGGCGGCCGCAGCCTGGGTTTTGTACCCCAACCCTGCATACACCCGAACAGAACTATTTATGGTCAGTCAACGCGTGAAGCTGCGCATCGTGCCTGGAAAGACCTGCAGCAGCAGCGCCTGGTCCCTTGCAGTGTCGCACGCCGCACGCGGCCAGGCGCGCGCCCGGTTGGCAGCGAGTGGAGCCTGCGGCTCAGAGTGGCGTGCGCCGCCGGCTCCCGGGCGCGCCCCCGCCCCAGCTGGCGCCCGATGCCGCGCGCGCCGCGCCAGGACTTTGAGGAGGAGCAGGGCGCGGTGGCGCGCCTGATCCACCGCCTGCGCTCGCCGCGGCCCGCGCGCCACTTCGCAGTGCTGAAGGCCGCGCGCGTGCGCCTGGGCGCCGGCGGCGCGCGGCGGCTGCGCTTCGTGCTGCCGCCGATCGCGTTTGCGGCGCTGGGGCTGGTGGCGCAGCTGTCGGGCCGCGGCGGCGCGGGCGCGGGGCCGTCTGGCGGCGGCGCCGGCGATGACGGCGAGGACGCGCTGACGGCCGAGGCGGTGCGCGCTCGCGCTGGTCTTACAAGCAGTCTCACAGTGAAAGGGCAGGCGCGCTGAGCGGACCCACTCATGGGCAGCCAGGCTGCCTCACCACTGAAATGTGCAGCGTCTGGCGCTCTGTGCCCGCACGGTGGGGCCTCAAGCCTGGCCTGCGGGCCCAGGCGCAGGCCCTGCGCCTCGTGCAGGCGCACGTGTGTCCGGGCCGGCGGCGCCGCAGGCGGGGCAGTGCAGGTGCAGGCTGCCCGGCGAGCGCTGTGAGAGGCGACAGCACGCGTCCTGCGCGCGCGCGCAGGTGCTGCAGTTCGTGCACGGCGTGGCCGCGCAGCTGGGCGAGGCGGGCGACCGGCCGGAGGCGGCGCTACAGCTGTTCCTGGCGGGCGCGCAGTCGGCGTCCGAGGTCGCGCGCCTGGAGCTCATCGCGTACGAGTTCTTCGAGCAGGCGCGCGGCTCCGGGGCGCCTGCTCGAAGAACGTACCTATCAGCCCGGGTGGCCACAAGCTTATCAGCCCGGGTGGCCACTTGAAGCCATGGGCACGTCAGCCCCGTCGCTGGCGCCGTCGTGCCCGCGGCCTGGAGCGGCGTGCCGGGCGTTATTCAGGCAGGGGCCTGTCCTGGTGCATGCCTTGCAGCCGACACGGTTGTCCGTGCACAGATGCGCAGACCCTGCATTGATCCATGCTCATGCCGTGGGGCCCGGACCCGCTCGGTCTGTTTTGACAGACCTATAGCATGACCCAAAGCATGTCACAACAGCGTCCAGCCCAGGAGTTCAGCGACCGCATGTTGGAGTGCGCTGCGCCGCTTAGCGCTGCGCGCATGCTCCAGCGCAGCGCAAGTGCCGCCGCGCGCAAGGCGCCGCGGCCCCCGCTCCAGCGCGCGGTGTGCAGGCCCTCGGCCCTGACGCGGCGCGGCCGCGCGCGCGCCAGGCGTTCCTGCTGTACGAGGAGGCCATCCCGGACAGCGCGGCCGAGCGCACCGCGCTGGCCAGCATCGTGGGCGCGCTGCAGCGCTGCACCGTGTTCCCGCCCGAGCCGCGCGCCGCGCTCGTGCACAAGGCGACCGGCTACAGCGCCAAGCTGCTGCGCAAGCCCGATCAGTGCCGCGCCGTGCTGGCCTGCTCGCGCCTGTTCTGGCAAGCCGCGCCCGCGCCCGCGCCGCCGCAGGCGCGGTCCCGCTCCCCGCTGAGCCCTGCGTGCGGCGCCTGCTCCCGCCCGGGCACCCTGGCTGCCTGCATCCTGCGCGTGCTGCCATTATGCAAACGCGGTGCATGTGTCGCCTCCCTCGGCTGCATGCGCGCACGTATGAGCTTCGCATGGACAGCCAGCTCCATATGAGACGCGCATCCAGGATGCTGGTTTGTAATGGCACATTGTCGGATTGTGATAGCGAGGTGGCTTGACCCGGGGGCAGGGGTGGGCTGCCTGCTGTCGGCCTGTGCGCAGGATACGACGACTCAGGTCATCGGTAGAAGTGACCGCAAAGACACTCTCGCAATAAACGTAGTGTCAGGTCAAAGTGAGCCTGGGTCGACAGGCGGCTGGGGCATGCGCCAGCCCTGGACGCGACCGCGCGCATCAGCGCACAGAGCGCCTCACCTCCTGCGACGCGCGTGCCGCAGGACGCGGGCGCGGCGGACGAAGCGGCCCCCGCGGCCGCCTCCGCAGCAGGCGCGCCTGTCGCCGCCGGCGGCGCTAGCGAGCCTGCCGCGGATGCCGACGGGGAGGCGCGGCGCGCGGGCGCGGCCGAAGCGAAGGGCGAAGACGGGGAGGCGGGGGAAGAGGAGGCGGCCCCTGCGGCAGGCGAGAGCGGCGAGCAGGGCGGCGCAGGCGCGCCGGGCGCGGGCGCGGCGGCGGCGCCGCCGGCGCCCACGCCGCCGGCCGCGGCGCAGCCGCCGGTGCGCGACGGCGAGCGCGTACTCGTCTGCCTCAAGCGCGCGCTCAAGACGGCGCACGCGGCGCAGCAGCAGCTGGCCGCCGCGCTCAAGGGCGCGGACACGGCGCCCGCATCGCTGTTCGTGGAGATCCTCAACCACTACCTCTTCTACTTCGGCCAGGGCATGCCCGGCATCACGCCCTCGGTGTTGCAGGCGCGCGTCTCCTGTGGCACAGCCCGCCCGCCCGCTGCCCGCACCGGCGAGCCCTATGAGCGATTGGACCACTGTCAAGCCCCTCTGTGGTCTGCGCCGCAGCCATCTGCGCAACTGTCAGGCTCCACGGTTGCCCGGACCGCCGCACCGCGTCGCCGGCGCATGCGCTCCGCGCCGCGCTCGGCGCGCCCACGGCCCGCCGCAGCGCGCTCCGCCGCAGCCCGCTCGCCTGGCGCGGGCGCGCGTCCTGCGGCGCGCAGAGCCCGCAGGAGCCAGCGGGCACCAGGTTGCCAGCCGCCACCGAGCCGCCACCGTAGCCAGCAGGGTGCCGATCGACCCTGATTCTGCGCCCTGCGTTTGAAACCCGGGCGGGCCGGCGGCGCGCAGAACCTGCTGGAGCTGGTGGCGAACGAGATGGCGACCGACAGCTGCCAGGCCGACGCGCCGCTCGTGGCCTTCCACGCCAACACCCTCGCGCACCTGGCCGCGCTCAAGGCCAAGGGCGGCGGCCGCTACGACGCCATCCAGCTCTAGCCCTGGGTTGGGGGGCAGGCGGGCGGGCGCCTGCCGCGTGCGCTGCGCGCGTGCTGGGTCCCAGCGCGTGTGCGGCTTCTGTGCCGAGCAGAGGCGGGCCTGCGTTGACAGCTCCGCCTGGCTGCCAGCGCGGCGGGGCGGGAACCTGCTTCTGCTGCACACGTCAGCGCCTCCTGGGGCGTTGGCTGCCAGCGGGCCTGTGCCGCCTCTCCGCACTGGCGCGCTCGCCTGAGCGGCTCTTGGGTGCTCCGGTCTTGGGGGGCAGCACTTCTGTTGCCATCGTGTGGGCGCGTTGCGCCAGGCTCCCGCTGGGACGTGGGCGCCTGCGGCGTGCCTGTGCAGGACTGCCGCATGAAGCACCTGCTAGATCAGGGGTTGTTGACACCAGCTGCATCCTCGGCGCTCTCCTGGGTCGCCTTGCTGCATGGCTGCACACCAGCACTTGAAAACGTGAGAGTGAACGCGCTCGCACACCCAACTTCAGACACTGTTTGGCCGGCGTGGCCGCACAAGGCATGCTCAACACTGCTCGCGTCCGCCTGCTGACGCGCCTGCCCATCCATGCCCAGACCTTCAGTGCAAGGTTATCACAGCGCCCCATATTGGGAATAGGGATAGGGAATAGGGATAGGGGCATGCCCTGCGCATGGCGGCATGCACTGGTGCATCACATGCATGGCCCTAAGCGCTGCAGCTGTCGGCGTCATCCCCTGCCGCCCAGCTGCTGCTGCTCCAAGTACGCGTTGATCTCCTCGGGGCTCATGCCCTGCACAGCGACGCCAGCCACGTCACTGTACGTCGACCGCCGAGCGTGCATGCTCAAGCAGGCCGGCGCGCGGGCCCAAGCCTTGCTTCAACATGCTACCTCGCGCTCTTGACAGCGCACCGACAGGCGGCGTGGCACACGCTTGGCAGCGCAGCCTGCCTGCAGCCAACCCATGAAGCAGGCACAGCTGGCACAGCCGCCAAGGGTGCACAGACGACGGCTCACCTCAAAGGGGTCGCTGGAGGACGCCCCCTCAGTGGCCCTGGCCACGTACTCCTGGATCTCCTGCCGGCGCAAGTAGACTCGCTGCAGGCGGCAGATCACAAGCAAGCGTGGTGAGACCTCAACAGGGCTGGCGCGTGCGCAGCGCCTCGCAGAGCTGCCCCTTGGCTGGCGACTCAGAGCATGAGCGCCTGCCACGGCCGCGTAACCCGCCGCAAGTGCGGCCATGGCAGAGCGGCGGGGCGCGCCCGCGGCGAGAGCCCCTCGAAGGGGTCCTCTGTCTCCGTGAAGCTGCCGCCGGCGAGCGCCAGGCGCGCCGCGGCCACCTTGCGCGCCTCGCGCTCCTCCGCCACCTGTGCAGCAGCCGCGGGGGGGCAGGTGAGTGGCCGTGCTGAAAAGTGACAAGCCAAACCATGTGCGCCCTTTCTGCATGCACGCAAAGGCCCGCCGCCCAATGGCTGGTTGCATGGTAGCAGCATGCGTCGTGCATCAGAGTGCTCAGTGCGGCCCCCTGGCGCAAGGCTCCAGGCCGGCAACCTCTTTCGCTCCTCCCTGACACCCCGCCTCCAAAGCCTCTGAAGGTCGCTTCACGCGCGCCACTAGGCTCAAGCAGCTCTGGCCCGCTGAAAGCCGACATGCCTCTGCTGGCCGCAGCCACAGCCCCGGGCTGTTCGGAGCGTGCCTTCGTTAATCACCCGGTCAGCTCGCACGCCTGGGAGCGCTGCGCGGAGCAGGGGCGGGCGCGCGCGCGCCTTGGGGTCGGGCTTCTTCGCCTCGGGCATCAGCAGGCGTGTGTACAGCAGGACCGCCATGCCGCCAACGAACAGGCCCCAGTACACCTTCTCCCATGTGCGCAGCTGGCCGCTGCCCTCCATCTGCCGCCGCTCCCAGGGGAACATCCACGCCGACACTGCGCGCCCCGCACGGGGCGCCGTCAGGCGCCCTGCTCGCGCGGGCGGCGCGGGCGCCCGGCGCCTGCGGCCCGCGGCCCGCTCCACGTCGCGTGCAGCACAAACGCCGGAGACCCTGAGCTGCCTGCCTGTTTCACCTGAGCAGCTTCAGTCCAACCCGATGAGCAAGGAGGTGTCTGGCAAACGTCTTGGTGCCTGACGCTCGTATACTCATACACTTGCCTGGGAGTCGCCCGCCCAGGGCTGCCGCACACGCTGCGCGCTTGCCAGCTTGCACGACGCTCTGGTGCCCTCAGGCCTATGCCGCAGACACAACACGGCAAGCGCCTGCTCCACCTCGCCGCAACAAGCCAAGGAACCAACACGCTCCGGTCTGGAGACCTGCCAAGCACGAAGCGGTGAGCCTGCTGCGGCGCCGGCGCTACCTGCCTCCGCCGACGCCTTCTGCTCGGCCGCGGTGAGCGGCGCGTGCGGGCGCGCAGGCTCGGGCGCGCCCGGCGGCGCCTCCGCGGCGGCGCTCAGCTCCGCCGCCGGCGCGGCCGGCCGCGGCTTGGGCACTGCGACCTTGCCGGTGTACAGGCCCTTGTACTCCGCCGGCACCTGCGAGTACGGCCGGCAGTGCGCGTGCTGCGCCCCGGCTGCTCGGCGCCCCGCGCCATGCAGCAGCGGCGCCGCGTGCGCCGCGGCGGGCAGCGGCTCCGCTGCCGCCGCGGCCCGGTCCAAAGACCGGCCAGCGGTGCCGGGAGCGCCTCCTGGTGGCTGGCCATACGTGCGGCACTGCGTGAGCTGCGAGCCTGCACCGTTATGCGCATTGAGCAGGCCCAGGGAAGCGCGCAGGCGGGCGGCCAGGTCCGCCAGCCTGCGCCCGCTCATCGGTGGCACCGCCCGACACACGCGCTGAGCCCACGGTCCACACAGTCACAGATATACTGTGCGAATGCCGGCAGGATGCTGTGACTCACCAGGCGTGAACGTGCGAGAGAGCCTGCGTTGAAAAGGACAATGAGACGAGTGAGCGATGTCGAGACAGAGAGCTAGCACTGGCATCACCCTCAGGAGCATGGCGGGTGTTACAGCCATCCTAGGGCAGCTCAGGTCCAGCTTTCCATGCTCACCGCCAGGCAATTGGCCAAGCTAGAGCAGCCGGTCTCAGCCGTGAACACACCTCCTTCACCCGTCAGCATGGACTGCAGGACCTGCGGTTGGTCAGTGCGACATGTTCATTGCTCGTTCCGAAAGTTTGGCAAAGCCTGCACACGCATTTCCCCGTTCGTCTGCTCCCCAGAACCTGCAGAGCAGCTCACGGTCCACGCCAGCAGGCATCCACTCCATGCGCGGCCAGGTGACGCGGGTCCATGCAGGGACAGCTACGCCTGAGCCCATGTCATGCGCCTCACGCAATGCCGTACGCTCTCCGCCACGCCGCATGCCCTGCACTCCTTGTGCAGCGCCTGCGGTCATTTCTTGCCAAAGAAGGACATGATGCCGCGCTGGCCCTTGCCGCCCCTGCCGCCCGCGGCCTTGGCCCTGCCCGCGCCGCGGCCGCCGCCCGAGGCCCCGCCGCCGGCGCCGCGGCCCCGCCCTCCGGCGGGTTTGCCGCCCTTGGCAGGCGAGGGCTCCTGCGGTGCCCTGGACGGCTCGCCGCCTTTGGCGCCCTTCGCGGCGCCCCTGGCTCCCGCGCCCGCGCCTGCCGCGTCCCCGTCCGCGCCCTTCGCGCCCTCCGCCGCCGCACCGGTTGCGCCTGCGGGCGCCTCGGCGGCGGCGCGCGCCTGGGCCTCGGCGGGCTCGCCATCGCCGGGGGCAGCGGCGGCGCCGTCAGCCTCGTCCGCCCAGACCGTCTCGGTGACCTCCTCGCCGGCATCGTTGATGCTGACGCGCTGCACGCGCCGGCGCTGCGACCCTGGGCGCAGCATGCGGGCACCGCCTGTCAGCGCTCGCCGGTCTCGCAGCACTGGGCGTACCTGGGGCAGCAGTGCTTGCGCCGCGTCGCGTGGCGGGAGCGCACAGCGCGGGGAACGGCTCCACGGCGAGGCAAACAAGTCATCATGCAAGCGCCATGCGCGCATGCCCGGCAGCAAGGAAGGCATCTCGATAGCCTTGTCTTTAAAGTGGCGCACCGGCAGCCCCGGCATCCTTGACGCGGCCGGCCGGCGCCACGGCCGGCGGCGCAGCCCTGCCCGCCGACTTGCGGCGCTTGGGCGGCTGCGCGTCCTCGGCAGCGGCCGGCGCGCCGCTGTCCCTGTCTGCCGAGAGCTGGACCACCACATCCTGCCGCAGAGCCAGGCACCGTGCAGGGTTCGTGGCTGTTCATGTCAGGTCCTCTATCATGTGTACATCTTGGTTTCTTAATTTCTTGCAAGCTGTCAACGTTGCGGGGTGGGAGTGTGCGCGCCGTGCATGTTGACAGGGTCCATGCGCGAGGCGCGCACGCTTGACGCCGGACAGACCAGCAAGGGATTGCGCGCCGGAACAAGAGCGATCCAGGGCGCATGAGCTGCAATGATTGCGCACCGCGTCATCATCGCTGCCCTCTGCAGCCGCGGCTGTCGCCCGCGCGCGCTTGGCGGGCGCCTTGGCGGCTGACGCGCGCTTGGCGGCCGGCTTGGCGGCCGGCTTGGCGGCTGGCGCTGGTGTGGGCGCATTCGCGGCGACCTCCGCAGCCCCTGCGCGTGTGCGGTCGCTGGCGGCGATGACCCGGCATGGCGGGGCGCAGCCTGGCGGCACGCGGGCTGGCCCGACGGCATGGCTAACACTCGCGCTGAAGCACATCAAATGCCCACTTGCTTTTCAGCGGTCAACGACAGTGTTGCTGTAAATGTTGCCCCTCTCCAGCAGGCTGCTTGCCACAGGTAGAAAACACTGTCCAGGCTGCGTCAGGAAATTTCCTTCGAAGCCCGCTCGCATCCAATGCAGGCGCCACGGCAGTGCCAGGGAGAGAGTGCGGCCGGCGCGCCTGGCGCGTCCGCCATGTCAGCATCGCTGTCGCTATCGCTGTCGAGCTCCGCGCGCTTCGCGGCAGGTGCCCCCTTCGGCTTGGCCGGCGAGTCCTCGTCGTCCGAGCACAGCGCGCGGCGCCGGCCGGCGACCGGCGCGGGAGCGCCGCCGCTGTCGCTGTCGCTGCCGCCGCCGGCGTCCTCCTGGACCTGTGACAGGACGGCAGTCGTGTCATATGCTGGGTGCAGACCCCTGCGTGCGTGTTATGCAGGGCATAGCGCAAGGCTGCCGGGCGTCCACACTGCCGTTGCCTGCCCCGTCTCAGCCAACGCCCGCCTCGACACAGGTATTTGGCAGGGCTATGGGGCTGTGAAATCCTGCTGGTCCTTGCGTCACTCGCCTGGCAGCACGCGCTGTTGAGCCCTCCCCGCGCCTGAGGAGGCTGCGGCGATGGAGGTGCGCAAGCACTGCAGAAGCCAAGCAAGTGCGAAGGCACGCGGCGATGCTGAGCAAGGGCGCGCGAGAGCCGAGCAGGCGCGCGGAGACACACGCGGCCCGGGCCCTGTCAAGACGAGAGGGTACACCTGCTGCAGGCCCAGCGCGGCGTCGGCGTCCACCGCGCGCTGCGCGGCCGGCTTGGCCCCCGCAGCCGCCCCGGCACCCCTGCCCTTGGCCTTGGCCTTGCCGCCCGCGGCCGCGCCCGGCAGCTTCGCGGCCGCGCCCGCCGAGGGCGCAGACGCGGACTTGGGCTTGGCCGGCGGCGCCTTGCTCCACATGCTGCTCAGCGCGTTGCCGCCGGCGGCCTTCTTACCAGGTGCGACCTTAGCAGGGGCGCCCTTGCCTGGCGCGGCCCTGGCCGGGGCGCCCTTCTTGGGGGAGCCCCCCGCGGGGCCCGTCCCCGCGCCGCCGCTGGCCGCCGGAGCGGCCTCCGCGCCGGGCGCGCCTGCCGCGCTGCCAGGGCTGCCGCCCCCGCTCGGCGGCGCCGCGGGCGCGCTCTGGCCCGCCTTGCGGCCGCCTGCGCCGCCGCGGGACTCGCTGCGTTTGTGCGTGAAGGCCTGGGCCTCGATGAGCATGGCAGGCACTTGCGCCCTGCCAGCATCATGCACACCCGCCTTGGCAATTGCGCAGAAAGAGAGGCCGTCTGCGGCACATTGCACCGGCCCTCTGCGGTTGCCATCAGCAGGGCCCAGCAGGGTATCTGCAGAGCCCTCAGTGAAGAGCACGTGCACAATCTTTTTGAAACCCTGCGCCGACGGTGCGCGCCTGCCGCAATGCTCTGTATCTTTTCCACGGTCTTGCTGCCGCCATGCGGGGGCGGAGCGGCGGCCGCGCCTCCGAGCGCGGCCGCTGCGGCCTCCGCCGCCGCGGCCACCTTGTTGCGCACTAGGTCGGGGTCTCGCGCGGCCTGGGACAGCGCGCGCGACGCGTTTGGACCGCCGCTTCGCAGTGGCTCGGGATGTCCCTGGTGGCACTTGAGCTCTTGCCAATGCCGTCACAGCGCAGGCGGCCAGTACTCCATCGCCGCCGGCGGCCGCCGCACGTTCAGGCAAACGGCAGCTTGCTGCGCAGCAGAGCGAACAGCAGTGGCTTGAGCGCGGACATGGTACCCACAGCGCGCACGACAGCGACGGCGGCTCGCCGGCGGGTCGAGCGCCCGCGCCTGCGGGCAGGCCACGGCGGAGCAGCGGTTGTCGGCGAGGCAGTTGGCGGCGGGCTGCGCTTGCGCCAGCGCGGCGAATAGCGCCGCCGTCTGCTGGCTGTCGGCGTTCCACACGTCCAGCGCATCCTGGGCCGGCCCCCGTCTGCTGTCTCAAAGAGGGAGCAGCAGCGCATCCAGTGTGAGCGCACGCTCACCGGCTGGGCCTTTCCCTGCACCAGGGGCCCCTCTGGCCTGAGCGCTGCAAGTGAGCAAGCGGGTGCGTGCGCGGCGGGCTGCATGCCTTGGGCTGCGTCGGCTGCACGCTGTGCACGTGCACGTCGGTGAGGGGCTTTAGCGCGGCGCTGCGCTCAGCCAGCTGCACGGCGGGCACCAGCTGCACGACGTGCCGCGCCGCGCCGCCGCCCGCGTCCGCGGCCCAGCCGGCGAGCAGGTAGGTGGCGGCGACCTTGCCGCGGTGCGCCTCGGCAAACGCGAAGAGCAGCTGCTTGGCCAGGTTGGCCGGCAGCAGGCGCTCGCGCGCCAGCCACTTGTACGACACGGCCTGCGCGCACGGCGCCCGCGCGCTCGCTGCCAATGCTGACACTCGCTGCCATGTGGCCCATCACACTGCCGCTGCTTTTCGCTGGAGGCGTGCGGTGTGCCACGCCCCTTAGCTGTCCTTACTTCACGCGTGTCAACAGCCGATGCTAGCACCGCAGCGCCAACACACCTTCAGCTCCTCCCCGACCAGCACTTTGAGCTCATCGAGTATTGCCTCGCAGTCCACTGCACCGCTGGCCGCCATAGCACTGCCTCGCTGGCCGAGGCGCCACTACCTTATATACAGAGGCATGCTCACTTAAGGCAGGACACTGCCATCGTACGCAGAGTGCGGGGTCCCGCGTGGGCTCCCCTCAAAGACCTGTGTGAGTATCCTTTCAGAGCACAGTGACGATATCACAGCCTATATCAGCCAAACACTGAGGTGCACAGTGAGTGCATCTGCTGCTCCTGCGGGGTACTCAGCAGCAGCGGGTTTTTAAACACGGTCCTAGCAGAAGCATTCCAAGCAGTGCCACATTGCACGGTGCAAAGCGCTCGCAATGCAAGCTGCCGAGATTATGTGGCAGCTGTGAAAAGCGTTGTTGGACCTCAGAGCGGCTTTAGCGCTCAAGTCTTGGACACGTCGACGGGTACGCGAGTGCAAAGCCCAGGCTGTGGCTTCCTGACGCCATAATATGCAGCATTTTGTGCCCTGCACCAACGTTGTGGTAAACAAGGCTGTGTTCAGCAGGAGCAGACCCAACCTGCCTGCATCTTGTTATACACGCCTTCCAGTGCCTTGTGCCAGTTGCTGACCATGGGTAGTTCACAGGTGCTGAGCCAATGGCTGTTTACTTTGAAATAGCTTTCTTGCAGCGACTGAGCTGTGCACATTGATGACACCATGGTGAGCGCCACAACACTTCCCTGGTAAGGTGCACCATATAAGATGAGGTGCCAAGTGTGGCACTTCTTTGCAGGTCGCCTGGGTGCAGCTGGCTCTGCTCTCTGCGCTTGCACTGGCCGCGTCACTGCCAGTTGTCGACGCCGGCGCAGATGGCTTCGACATAGTGACAACGCAGGGGACGCTGTTCAGCGCAAATGGCAGCACGCTCTATGCAACAGGCACAAACATGTACACGCTTGCCGACACTGCGCAAGTCACCGACGCGGAAGTTTGCCAGTTCTTCCAGGCGTGGCGCCCCTCTGGGACGTTGTTAGGCGCCTTTTCAAGCCTCGTTCGAGCAGACCACCAAGTGCGCAGGTGCTGTCCAGCCATCACGCGACCGTGGTGCGGACGTTTGCATTCATCAACGGCTATGGAGGTCTGGGGCCTGACATGTTGCTCAGCAGCACTTCACCTGTCACATGTACATGCAATAGCAAGCTGACCGCAGTCGCCCGCATGCTGGGCATAGGGAGGCTTGGCGGGCTGCCCGTGGATGCAACGCCTGTTCCCATCCAGGCATGTTCCTCCATCAGGATACTGACGTAGTTGTGCAAAGTTTTAAGTGTGAAGCTGCACCGCTTGCTGCTGCTGCAACTGGGTTGCTGTCGAGCGTGCAGCCTGCGATCGGCATCTTTAACGAGGTTGCGCTGCGGCGCCTGGACCTCATCCTGGCACAAGCGCGCCTGCGCGGCATCCGTGTCATCATTGGTCCTGTCCAACTTCTGGTCTTGCCCCCGCCTTTTCATTTGCGCGCTCCTGGGGGATACAGCTAGCCAAGGTCCCTCTGACTCCAGCTTGCGCCTGGACGCGCAGGGGTGCCTTCGGGGGCATGCAGGCGCGCGCGATGTTGCGGCCCCTGCTGGCCATGTGTGCAGCTCACCCTCTAGCATCATATGCACCTCAAGCAAACATCCTGCAGAGTGTCGGCTGTCACCGCTCACGCGCTGTGGCGGATACGCTTCAGTGGTATGTGGACCAAGCCATGGGCATGGGCCAGCCGCTGGAACTGTTCTATTCAGACGCGCGCTGCAAGGACGCATACAAGACGTATGTGGCAGCCATCCTTGGGCGCAGAAACACCATCAACGGTGTCCCGTACGCCAGCGACGGGGCAGGTGCCTCCCAACATCATCATCCATCCATGTGCGCTCAATGGGCTCCAAACCAGCCCTGACGCGGAGTGCGCCGGGCAGTGTTTGCTTGGGAGCTGGCGAACGAGCCGCAGACGCGCGCATACTACGAGCACAACGCGAGCCTGCCGGTGTGGGAGGGGCAAATGGATGCTGTTGGCATTTGCATGCCCATGGCGACCTGCCACAATTCAATCATGGTCTCGCGCACGGAGACAGTGTGGCGATGCTGGTGCCTGCAGTGCAGCAGTGCCAGTGGAGCTGGGTGTTCTTCAGTGCTGGATGCACACTCCTCGTGTCAACCACCTTGCGAGTGCACACAAAGTGGAGTTTTCTTGTACGCCAAAGCGTGCAATCAACGCCTGCAGGCAGGCGCACTGGTGACAGCCTGGCTGCGCGAGATGAGCGCCTACGTCAAGCAGCTGGACCCCGCGCACATGGTCAGCTCGGGCGGCGTCGGCTACCGGCTGTCCGCCCCCAGCGTGCATCAGGCTGCCGGCGCTGCCGCCGCCGACGCGCGCCTGGAGAGCATGGAACGCCGCACCCTGGTTGCCGATGCTGCGGCCGAGCAAGCCTTCACAGCTGCTGCCTGCTGTGCTGAGGGAGCCGCCGGACTGGGGGCGCAGATCAACTGGCCGTTCAAGGGAGAGGACTACGTGGCGAACGTGCTGATTGACACGCTGGACTTTGCCACCATCCACTCATACGCAGGTGCGTATTTGTCCTTTGTCCTGTGGTTGTCCTGTGGTAGGATGCTGTGGGGAACTTCAGCGAGAGCTTGCTGCCTTTACACACAGAGGATGTTCATATGTACTGATGAAGACACAAGCTACACCCTATTATGGTCACACACTTGAGAGGGCTCTCATGGTCAAATACATTTGAGGCTTGAGCTACATCAGCCTGTTGTTGCTTGATCAGATGCAGAGACAACTGCAAGCCATCGAGCAGCTCAAGTGTCACTTGCGCGCGCGCGCGCGCAGTGAGCATGAATGTGGGTGCGGCGCAGACCAGTGGGACATGGACCCGGCGCGCCTCGGGTGGCTGCAGCGGCACTTTTAAGCCGACCGCGCGTCGCTCGCCCACCAGGCGGGGAAGCCACTGCTGGTCGAGGAGTACGGCACGCGGGTGCTCACCCTGTCCTGGCACATGCGCGTATCTGGCTTCCAGGTGACGTGTGGTGACGAGGGACTCCCTGCTCCTCACCCAGCACGTCCACACTGCACCCTTCACAACTGACGCTTTTTGTAATTGTTATGCAGTGTCTTCCAGCTGCTGCTAGTACGTCTTTGCTCTTGCTGTGCCTCACCAAGAGCAGCAAAGTCCAACGACCAACCCGTTTGATGAATGACAGCAGCTGCCATGCGGCAGGAGCACTGGGCCGACCGCGACGCCGCGCTGGCGGTGATGCATGCGGGCGCCAACGCGCTGGGCCTGGCCGGGACGCTGTGCTGGCAGCTCTTTGCCTGGCAGCCCCCATCCTCGGGGGACGGCTACAACTTCTGGCTGGCGGCGCCGGGCGCCAATGCGATGCGCCAGCAGTTCAGATACCTTGCAAGCAAGAGCGCAGCGGCAAGCGCATGATCACGCCGCCGCGTTGTGTGTAGTAGAAACATATGGTGACCCGGCCAGCCCACTTCCTAGGTGCAGCAGGGAACTGCGCTCAGCTTCAGCCTCTGGCCAGGTCCCAGGATCAGAAGAAAAGCCCGACACAAGCAGACGTGTTACTTGCAGCTTGGTCCAGACGAGTTGCCTCACTCGGCCGCGGATTTGCGCTCCCTGGACAGCTTTTTGAGCCTGTCAGCAGGGATGTCAGATTAAGCAAGTGAGAAAGCACCGACACAAAATGTGTCTGACAGTGGTTGTCATAGATGCAGCACGTGCCACGGTTTACAACATGCAATGCAATTGCATGCAACGCAACCCATGCACGCTTCCAGACTGCAACAACAACGCGCACTGCAGCATGTGCCCGTTCGTGGCACATGCAAGCAGCAGCTTCTGCACAACAGCCAGTCTGGGGAAGCAGGAACAGGGTGCAAGCACACACAGAGCAGGCACATGAGAATGTTCTCCTGGGGCTGCATCAGTGATACAAGTACACAGGCGCTTGGCTTCATACTTCGATATGAGACACAGTCAGACTTGCACGCCGACGACCTGCCGCACTCGCCCTCGCATTTGCGGCAAAGCCGCTGCGGGCGGCGAGCCTGCTGCCATGTCCGGGACACTCTGCTCGGGTCCAAAGATGTCGCGCACGTTGGCCCAGCGCTTGGCCGCGCGCGCCTCCCTGCAGAGCACTCGCTGTTTTGTGGAGCTGAAATATTTAAAGCCCGGCCAAGATGCCTAGGCGTACATGTGATGCACCCTCAAACATACAAATATGATGTGTGCTGCGATGTGCAGGCGCCCCAGCTTACCTGCGCTTCCTGAGCAAGGTGCATGCTGCTGAAGCTTGACGGTAGCAGCCCCCAGCTTTGCCAGGAGGTGGCCAGGCTTGGTGCCAAGTCGCTGCCTACAAGCAGGTGCTACGCCTCTGCACAAGCGCTGTTCCCTTCTGGCAGGCCCACGCAGACAGGCAAGGTGACCACGCACCAGTAGCCGCCCGTGTACACGAACGCCTGCTGCTCGCCGGCCACAGCGCCCGGCACCGGGTTGAACCAGCGCGGGCGGATGGGCTCGCCGCGGTCGGCCGCCTTGCGCGCGGCGCGCTGCTTCGTCTCCAGGCGCAGCTTCTCCAGGTTGGCCTGGCACCCCGTAACTGCATTCGGGTCAATCACCTTGGGATGTCCGCACACATTCACACCACACCTCTGCATGCACATAGAACCATTTGAAAGAGCAGTCAAGGCGGGTTCCTGCGCGGGCCGGCATCAACGCGGTCGTTGCTCGTCAGCGCGCAACGCTGCATGCAGAGCCAGAGAGGCAGGGCGGGCGCTTGGGGGCGCGGGCGCGGGCCGGCACGCGCCTGGTCGTACTGACCCAGCTCCAGGCAGTGCTGGTCCGGGCGCAGGCGGCAGTCGGTGGGCGCCAGCCGCTCGGCCAGGCCCGGCGTGACCTCGTTGAGCTTGATGGCCCAGCCCGTCAGATTGTACCTGCCGCGCAGCCGCGTCGCGCCTCCTCAGCCGCACCCCAGCTCTGCACGACGCGGCCTTGCACTGCGTGTGAAGGACCGCGGAATAATTAGTACGGATGGGGCGCCACAGCATGAGTCGCGGTCCCTTTGCCTGTTCCAAGCACAGGGAGTTGGCACAAGGCGCAAAGGCTCCTGTGGCCCCACCTCGCACCAGCCAAAAACTAAAAAACTTATTTTACACTCAGCGAGCGCCAGTTGAGATACGGGGAGCATGCAGTGGACGGCCAACGGCACATCGGCGGCGACGCGCCGGGGCGCGCACCGCGTGGGGTCGGCCGGCGGCGGATTCTTCTGCCAGAGCAGGCGCTGCGCGCCGCCCGGCAACTCCGCGTGCATCGCCTCGTCCCATCGCCCGTACAGGCTAGGGCCCGGCACGCGCGCGCCGTTGCGCTCCAGGTGGCCACGCACCTGCACGCGCGCCGCATATAAGTGTATAGGCATACCCTCTAGAATGTGACCCTCGACGACCATACCCTGCTCTCATGCGCCTGCTGCCAGCTCTCATGCGCCTGCTGCTGTCATGTCGAGCCTATAGCCTTAACTGGCGGAAAGGCGTGCACGCATGCTGCAAAGCCTGCAGCATCGGCCTGTATTTGATTCCTGGGTCGCTTGGCAACGCAGACCGGCTGGGAGCGGGGGGCCAGGGTGCGGGCGCGCGCCTCGTGCTCGTTGTGCGAGCGCAGGAAGGAGTGCTCGCGGAAGCGCAGCTTGGCGACCAGGCCGGTGGCCGCGTTGCGCACGCGCATCACGCCGCCGTGGTCGACGTAGATGCGGCCGATGATCAGGTTGTTGATGCTGGTCACCACCTGGCCCGGCGCCCGCAAACCCCCTCAGTGGGGTTCATACCCTGCCTGTGCCAAGGGACATCCGACGCTGCAACGGAAGCGGTGGTGCAAGGAGCTGTGTCTGTGATTATGAGCAATGACACTGTCAGACATGTGCCACAGACACCGCAGTGGAGACTGCCATACAGACACGCACATGCAGCCGCGCGGTGTCGCAGACGCATGCGCACAAACGCATGCGCATGAGCGGCAACACCGCTGCTGTGCAGCCGGGCCGCGGGGCGCGCCTTGCTCCAGGTGTACTCGTCGCCGTCCGCAAAGGTCAGCCGCAGCAGCCCGACCGGGTGCAGCTCGATCGAGCGGCCCCAGAACTTGCTCCGCAGCTCCGCGTCGCCCTCCAGCTTCCAGCGGCGGCCCTCGCTGACCGCCGCGATGATGGTCGGGTGGTGGCACACCTGCGACCAGGCCCGGCCGCACTGCTGGCTGGGGCTGTGCACACCACCTCTGGGTGCAGACTAGCATTCAAAGTCTTAAAATCACTCTCTACACTTCGTGCGCATGCCTGATGCTCAAGCGCGAAGTTGACTTCTACGCACGAAGCGTATGCCTGACGGTACACCATGCACCAACATGACATGGTACGAGGGGGTGCCGCTGGAGGTCGCCGTCACTCTGTGCATAGGGTTGGGGTGTGAGTGAGGGCGGCGAGGAAGGGAGCGACACCTTCTCCGCCAGCATCCGGAAGCCCTTCTCCGCGCACAGCAGCTCGTACGTCTCGCCCAGCAGCGGATTGAAAGGCTTGTTTGTGCGGCCCGCCGTGCCCGAGTACCTGGAAGTGGACAACACATTCAGCAGCGCGCGGACGCCTGTTGCAACTTTGCCGCACTCGCAGGCTACTGGCATGTACAATGAAAGCAAATATGCGCTCGCTCATAGTAGTGCGTGCAAAAGTGCGCTTCACAGGTGAGTGCAAAAGAGATGTAGCGCTGCAGGACCTGAGCTCGTGTCCCTGAGCAATGAATGCCTGATGTGGGCAGTGCACGTACCCGCTCACGGCGAATGCCGCAATGTGCAGCATGCGCGCGTCGCTGCCGGGCGGCTCTGCTGCCGCCTGCGCAGTCCAGGCTCATCAGCATTCATGCCTCTGAGAGGCTGGCCCGCAGGTGCATCTCGTGCTGACCGCGCTGACATGCATGTTTGTTTGCGGATGGCAGAACAGACACCTCACCTCTCCAAATACCATCACATGCCAAGGCAGGCACACAGAGGAGGCCGCGTGTTCGACCCAGCAGGCCCCAAGTACGCCAGATACCCAGCCAGCAAGCCAAAGTACCACAGCCAGATCAGGAACCTCCACAGGCTGCGCGCCAGATCCAGCAGGCCCCAAGGACTCCACGTCCTCAAGACCAGCGAGCTGTCATTGTAGCAAGACCTGGTTTCAATACCCTACACAGCCAGATCAGGCACATACAGCAGGCTGCGCGCCTGGTCCAGCAGGCCTGAATACTCCAGGTCCTCCGCCAGCTTCTGCAGCGCGGACAGCGGCTCGTTGAAGTAGACCGGCAGGCACACGCGCGACAGGTCCTTGCCGACGTTGTCGCGGATGATCGACCACAGCGACACGCTCTTCTCCTGCGCGCGCGTGCGCGGCGTGCACGTGCCTGAGCGCCGAGGATGTGCGGTGCGCTCCCTGATCATACAGCAGCGTGCTCCATCCACGGGACGACAGACGCAGCACACGCAAAAAGGTGTTCGGGTACTGACGGCACCATGCCGAGTTTTGAACGCAGCACTTACACAAGGTAGCAAGCGTATGGATTATGACAGCACCCAAGTGGGTTGAGCGCAGCACCAAAAGCGCGCTTGTCCCAGGGAGCAGGGGCTCAGCACGTGCCAGTGCAGAGCTCACCTGCTGCGCCGGAGGCGGCAGCCGCTCGCGCCGCTTGGGCGGCGGCATCTCCGCGCGCAGCCACTCCGGCATGTCGCCTGCATCCCTGCGCCGCCTTCCATGCAACGGTCGGCATGCTCTGCCTCCAGGTACGTCCCGTGCTGAGAGGGGCCATTGCTGTAGCGGGCTGTGCAAGGCCGGCTGCCTCCTGCACATCCTGGCCTACACCTGGGTAAGTCACATCGAGACAAGGTCATGGCTATGCAGGCAGTGCAGGGCTGGGACGAGCGCCACACTCGCAGACAGGCCAGCGGCCCTGGCGAGGCCCCTGGCAGCGGGCGCGCGCCCGCTGCGCTCGCCACTGGCCGCGAGGCTGCACGCATCCAGGTCCTCCGGTAGCGTCATACTGGGCCGCTGCAGCTCGCGCGCGTCGAAGTAGCGCGCCTCGTCGGTGGTTTCCTCATCGGAAGAGTCCACGCGCGCGTGCGCGCGCCCGCCCTCCAGCGACGGGTCCGCCTCAGCGTCGGACTGCTCGCTGTTCACCTGCGCGTTCACCTGTTCACTGATGGACCCGCACTGGCCCCCGCTGCCGGCGGCTCAGGGGCTGCGGAAGCACCCCTGGGAGGCGGCGCGGTGACACTGCTGCGCGCTCGCTGTCCTGGAGATCGGCCTGGGGAAGCGGCCAGCCTCTGTGACCAGGCCGTGGCTGTTCACCTGCGTGATGCAGTGCTGCGCGCGTGCCTCCAGCACGGGCGGAGCGTTCAGGGTGCTACTGGCCATGTTGCTGAACACGACGTGTTGGTGGCGGCACTATCCGCAACCGACGCGTACAGCATAGAAAAGAGCGCCGCCGCAGGCTGAAGCGCTTGCGCATGTCGAGGTCCTCGGGCGAGCAGTCACCAGACGGCTAGCAGAGTGCGAGCAGTGCGTCATGCCAGACAGCCACATGGACCCCGCGAGACAGAAGCGTGGGCATCAGACATGCCGGCCATGGGGTTATGGGTCAGAGTGTCACTCGCACCATGGTGCTATACCATCCCCAATCACCTCCCAGCAGCGTGGGGGGGGGCGCGCCTCGGAGTCGCCGCCCTCGCCGGCCTCCAGCGAGCGCCGGGAGCCCTCGCCGCGGCGCGCCCTGTTGACCGCCGAGCTCTCCACCACCATCGCCGTCTCCAGCTGCCGCTTCTCATTCTGCGCGCGGCCCAGGCGTCGAGCAGACCGGGCGCCCACTCGGCCTCATTGCAGGCCCTGACTTGGCACCATAAAATAAACTAATAAGGAGGGCCGCCCATGCGCCGCTGCCTATTCCGCACACGCCGCCCGAAGCCTGCCGCACTCTTCAGAGACGCATGCGCGTCCGGGCGCCAGGCGTGGCCGGCCGCCGCGCCTCTCTGCCAGTCGCGCGCAGAGCAGGCGGTGCCCCTTTCGCAGGCAGTTCTCTTCGAGCAGGGGCGCGCCTCCAGGCTGCGCACGAGGCCCAGCAGCGTGCGCCGCTTGTCGGCCTCGGCCGCCATCCAGGCGTGGTAGCGCTGGTGCTGCGCCACCAGCACGTCCTCCACGTGCGCGAGCACGCCCGGCGCCGCGCCGCGCTCGGCCAGCCGCCCGCGCACCGCCTCCAGCTCCGCCAGGAACGCGTTGTCGCTCGAGGTGATCCTGCGCGGCGGCGCCTCTGCTGAGGCTCGGCCGCCCGGCCGCGCGCCGCGTCCAGCTTCCCGGGGGGGTGCGCTGTTGGTTGAGGCAATCCTGTAGACTCCTGAACTCTTGTTATTTGGCACATGCAATGCCTGAATGAAAAGCACACGCTAGCACCGCCTCTGCACGGCATACACGCAAATAGAGCCCTAGCTTATGGCCTCCTCACAACACTCAAAGCAACCGTGCCGCACGAGTTCGTGGCCGGTTTTGTGACAGATTTGAAGCAGCTTGTCACATGCTGAGTAAAGCAGACGAGCAAACACAAGCCTCGACGTGCGGACTACCTGGCAGAGCTCTCGGCAGGCGAAGTAAGTGCGTTTGCGACCTCTGGCGCAACATCTCCCCACGCACCCTGCACAGGCGCGGCAGTCTCAGGATAAATCCGTAATGCCTCTCAGCTCGCTCTACTGAAGCTCGGAGCGGCAAACCCGGCCCGCAAGGCATGGGCACAGGTGAGCAGTCGCTTTCAGCGACAATCCTGCCGCATGTCTGCATCCTTCCAATAACTTGCAACCTCAACGCACGCCGGATGTGCAAACCTTTGCGGCTACCAGGTAGGTGACCCAGGCATTCCGGTCCGCCCTGCACCCAGCCGCCACAGCTTGAGACCTCTGGAGGAACGTGTCCATGTGAGGCGACATAGACAGGAAGGTTGACAGCGCAGGCTCAGCGAGCCGTATGCATCAAGGCGCGTCCTGCGTGAAAGGAAGACCGCGCTCACTTGGTCTCGGCCCGCAGGCGCATCGTCGTGGCGCCGTTCTCGAGGTAGAACTTCCGGTAGTCTGCGTCGGACTCGGACACCTTTGCCACCTGCAGCCGCACGCGCGACATATTTGACACCTGGCGCCGTCTTCTGACAAAATCATGCTGTGCCAGCGCACCCTGACTGTATGAGCAGGGTCCCGGCCAAGACACCGCGCGGCTGCGGCACTGCAAGGCACAGAGTCTGACTCCCAAGGCCGTCCGCGTGCACATCACACGCGCAGCTCCCCGGCATGCGCCCCCGACCAAGGGCGGCAGCGTGCGCCCGGGCCGCGCGCGCGCGCGCCTGCAGGTGGACCTCGCCCTGCGGCACCGCGGGCCGGCCCGCGTTGCCGCGCGCGGTCGGGCTGAGGCAGCCGCCGTCCTTGGCCTGCTGCGCCGCGCTCCTGCGCGCCCGCAGGGCAGCATCGCATCTGGAATCAAAGACAGGCTCGCAGAGCGGTGAGCCTCAGCGGCTGTTGGCGGGAAGCCAGACCCGGGGCGGCAGGCGCAGCGTGTCAGGCGGCCAAGGCTGGCGTACGAGGTCGCGCGCGCGGCACTGCTGCAACAGAAGGTGCGAGAGCAGACATGCAGATGATATCAGACTGCCGCTCCAACGCGCGCTTCGAGGCCCCATAACATTCTTCTGCCACTTGGGTCCAGGGCCAGGAGGCGCTGTGCTGCCGCCGCTGGCGATCCAGACGGCAGGCCTGACCAACAAATAGGCCTGAAAAGTGCCTCCACTGCACTGCAGCGCACTGCAGCGCGCTTGGAGGCTGCCGGGCGGGAGGCAGCGCCCTAGCTTCCCAGTCCAAGGCCGTGCACGCTCGAGCGCGCGCGCAAGACGCGCTCGGCCCCAGGGCCGGCGCACCGTATCCACTTGTTCTCCGTGATGCCGGTCTCCGAGCCGATGAGCACCACGTCGCCCTGCTGCCGCAGGCCCTCCAGCAGCGCGTGCAGGTTGATGCGCGTGGGGCCGAACACCTGCGCGCGGGCGCCGCGTCAGGCGCCGCGGCAGCCTTGGGGAGTGCCGCGGGAGCGCGGGAAGGCCGCCGGCCACAGCGCCGCGCCGACGAGGCGAGCGGGGCGCCGATTGGCACTCCCCAGGGCGCGCGCGCCTTGTAGTACCGCAGCACGCCGTTCTGCAGCACGAACAGGCGGTGGCGCCAGCCCTTGGCCAGGTTGACGTACTTGACCAGCACGCCGACCACTATCTGCGCGCGGGGCGGGCGCAGCGTCGCGCCTGCGAGAACCTGCCCGCAAGGACAGGCAGCATTGCCCCTAGACTCCATCAGGGCTGATGCGGGAGCGCTTCAGTGCACCCACCTTGTTGCGAAACTCTGCCAGGCGCGAGTGGGGCCCCATTGGGTCCTGCATTGCGGCCTCCTCCTCGGCGCCCCGGCCCTCTCCCATGGCGCCCGCGCAGGGCTACCGCACCGCACGCTGCTGCAGCCTGCTGGCGGCCCAGCAATGGCGCCTGCGGGCGGTCAAACTTGCTCTGTGATGGGCCGCACAGTAGCCGGCGGGCTGTCAGCAAGGCACAGCGTGCTTCACCACAGTGCACAAAGGAGCCCCGAGGCCGCTCGGGAGCTTGCTTTCGAGCTGTTGCACCGGACCTGACCCTGTCAGGAACCCGCAGCAGCAAGGCTTTTGAGACCCAGGATAAAGCGCACACGTCGGCAGAAAAAGTCCTGTAGCCTGCTGATCGAGTGAACTGATCATGAAGCTCATCAGCGACAATGGAGTGGCGAGGCGCTGCCCGCCCTGCCGCGGCGTGGCCGCTCTGCCTCGCCAGAGCACAGGCGTGCAGGGGCGCGCCGCACCTCGCACGCGGGCTGCCCGGCGAAGGGATGGCAGGAGACAGCGCAGCGCGGCCGCGCGCAGCCAGGTGCTGTTCCCGCCGGCCTGCAGCCTGTTCTGGCTATGTTGTTCTTCGGCGCGCTTGCCGAGCAGGCTTACAGCGGCTTCTGACGCGCGGCGTGTGCAGATGCAAGCCATTGTGCCGCAAACCAAGCAGCTGGAAGACAGCTACGCCCTGCCGGGCAAGTCTGCATATGAGAGCGTGCCGAGCATGTGCGCGCGCCTCTGCTCGCCTGCGCTGCACCTGTTGCTCCTCCGGTTGTGCAGGTAGCCCCGTGCGGTGTGCTTGTGAAGCCAGCAACGTCAGTAAATTCTCTGACCGGAAACTGGGCCAGGCGCTTGCTAGCTCAGCGCCGCGCCTCGCAGGTGGAGGGCGCTGGCAGAGAGGCACGCCGAGCAGCTGGCCGTCATTGACCCGCACAGGAAGCCGAGCATGGAGCTGACGTACAGGCGAGTCGCGCGCGCCGCCCGCGCCGCTCGTTCTGGCCGTTTTGGCATGCAGGCGCCGCTGTCGCTACTTCCAGCGCGGTGCGAGCGGGAGGAGCTGAGTGAGCGGTCGCGACAGGGAGCTGGAGTCGCAGATTGAGGGCTTTGCTGCTGGCCTGCAAGCCTTGGGGCTCCAGCCGGGAGACCGGGTGCGTACTGTGCACGCCAGTCGCCACGGTGTTGCTCAGCCGAACTACATCTGTGTTGCCTTGCACTAGGTAGTATGTCGTGAGCTTGGCTTTACACTAAAATATCAAGCTTGGGAGCTCACTTACCGTGTCCAGCCTGCTGCGTGTTGGGGTATGGTGGAACCGCAATGGAACCGCACGCTTGCACAGGAGCATACGCACGTTTGACACTCAGGTAGCACCCACGCGCGGGCCGCGCCCGCAGGTGGCCCTGTTCAGCGAGAACGGCGCGCGGTGGCTGGTGGCGGACCAGGGCATCATGATGGCGGGAGGCGCGCGCCTGCTCAGCGTTGCAGCGCCCGGCGGCTGGGTCACAGCACTGAGCTGGCTGCATGCAAGCGGGCTTGGCCGCTTTGGGTTGCGTGCAGTGGGCCGCGGCCTCTGCATCCAAATGCAAGCATTTGGGCCGGCGTGCCAAGAGTGCTGGCGCTCTGTGCCTAATGTTGGCCGCTTGCAGCGCGGGCTGCTCGATGGTGCGTGTGCACTGGTGCTTGACGTGGGCGGCGCTCACTTGCAGAGGAGATGGCATTGTCTTTCACGGACGGCTTTTGTCAGGGCCGTGCAGCCTTCATGCGCAGCGGCGGTGGCCGGGCAGCATTTGCCAGCGGCGGACACCCGCGCGTCCTGCGTCGCCGCAGTGCGCAGCCCCGACGCAGCCGCGCCCTCGCCTGAGTCCTGGTGCGGCGGCGCGCAGCCGCGGACGCGGTGCGCGGCAGCACGAGCCCCGCCGAGGAGCTGGCGTACATCA
>JAABUV010002378.1_pt1 | contig 25535 bp, 25 predicted proteins | sample 5559971 | NCBI WGS metagenome assembly JAABUV01 (sample SAMN10711881, study PRJNA513362) | rock metagenome | isolation source: Antarctica rocks | place: Antarctica: Victoria Land, Knobhead nord | collected 2015-12-19
TTCTGTGTGGGCTTGATGGGGACCACGCGCTGCGGCTGGATGCCCAGCGTGGCCAGCACCTTGCTCGTGCTGAGCCAGCGCTCCTGCACGCCGCTGATCACGTACGCCTGCACGCTCTGCACCTGCGCGCCCGCATGCACTGTGCCTGAGCACGGTAAAGCCTCTGCTTACAGCCATCACCGAAAGAACGTCTGGCAAGCAGCGCCAAGTATGAAACACTGATGGCTGAGCGCCCACCTGGACGCAGTGCACGCCGCTGTCGGAGCACAGGGCGGCGAGCACTACCAAGGAGCTGCCCAGGCGTTGGAGCCTGCTCATGCTCCCTGCAGCACAAGGGACGTACGCCTGCCTCTCATCTGTCATGCGCGCAGCTGTCTTCTGATCGACAGACAGCTTTGAAAACGCCCTTGGTGCAGCGGTTTCGTTATTCCCTCCGTCCACTTTCATCGTGTGCAGCAAGTCGCTCAGCACACTAGCGCATCATCTGCGTAGTCAAGAGCCGCAGGAGAGCTCCGCGCAGTTAAGGAACCACGAATGTGTTGAGCCGGGGCATTGTATATAACAAGATGACAGACCAGCGGCACGGCCTCGCTCGACTGCGCTGATAGCGGCCTGTAATCGCGGGCGGCCGGAGAGGCTCGTCATGCGCAAGCACGTGCTGTTGCAATGCATGCTGCTCGCATGCCTGCACGCCGGCCGCGCCTGGAGCGCGCCGGAGTCCGCGCACCTGGCGGCGCACCGGCACGGCGCGGCCGCGGACCCGGCCGCGCAGGCCGCGGCCGCGCGCCTGGCCGAGCTGCTCGAGGTGTACAGCCTGCGGCACGCGCGCTGTGTGGAGGACCCCGGGCCGAGCTGCGCCTATGTGCTGGTTACCACCAACACCGTGCGCGGCGGGCTCGGCAACCGGCTGCCCAGCCTGGTCACCGGGCTGCTGCTGGCGCTGGCCACGCGGCGCACGCTCATGCTCGATTTTGAGCTCTGGGACGACTTCTTCGCGCACCCGCTCGACTTTGGCTGGCAGGCACACGCGGGCCGGCTGGCCGCGGCCGGCCAGAACCTGACCTTTGCCGTCTTCGAGGAGCAGCCGCCGGGCGCCAACGCGTACGCGGCGGCCGATTTCGGCGCGCCGCCGCTGGCCGGTGCGAGCGTGCTGCACATCCTGCAGGACCGCGACTACAACGGCGCGCTGTTGGCGGGCAACCCGCACCACGCGGCCTTCGTGGCGGAGCACTTTTCGGGCGGCGGCGCGTTCCACCCGCTCGCGCGCTGGCTGCTGCGCCTGGCGCCGCCGATGGCCGTGGCCGCGCGCGCGCACGCGCGGCGCCACTTCACGCGGCACACGGTCGGCATCCAGATCCGGCTGCTCAAGGGTGGCGAGGGCATCTATGCGGCCTGGGCGCCGCCGCCCGGCGCGCGCCCGCCGCGCACAGCGCGCGTCGTGCCTGTCTGCTGCGTTCAGGCCAGGTTCCTGGGAGACGGGGTGTACGGTGCAGCCCTTGCACGCCACCAGTAACAAGAGCATGCTGGGTGTGTGCAATGCATGATACGCCGACTGTCACACGGCTGACGCCATGAAAGCGCATGCGTGTTGAAAGGAGTAGCGATCGCCCTCATAAATGTGCTTGCATAGCCATGAACGCGCTGCAGACGAGGCTGTGCGCGCGCAGCGCTGGAGGCGTACGCGGCGGCCGCGCGTGCGCTGGCCGCGAGCTACGGCCCCGCGGCGGACGTGCGCTTCTTCGTGTCGGCAGACAGCCCGGCGGCGTACGGCGCCATGGCCGCGCTGCTGGGCGGCGGCGACGCCGTCAGCTTCGGCGCGGCGCCCGCCGCGGACATGACCGCGGCCGGCAACCCCGGCACCGAGGCCGGCGCGGTGCTGGACATGGCGCTGCTGGCCGACTGCCGCGACCTGGTGGTCACCGCCGGGCGCGCGCCCGCGCTGCGCGCTGTCTTATGCCACATGTGCATGGCGGTCTCTGTTCATGAGGCCGCGCGCGACACGCTCGCCTTGGTTACAGCGACGCACGCTACGCCTGCGGCCAGCAAGCAGCAGAGCCGCGTGTCCTGTTCGCAAGTGAGTGTCGCGCTGTGTAGTGCGCACACAGACGCCGGTGTGCTTTACCCTGGCGGGGTCAGCAGGCAATTCAACCATTTGACATGCAGCGTACTTTACCGCTCGAGCAGCTGACGATCGGCGCAGCTGGCACGCACAGAGTCACCGCTGGCGGTGCGCGCTCCCAGGTCCTCCTTCGGCGACGTGGCGGCCGCGTGGGGCGGGCTCGCGCCGGTGCACATGCTGCATGGCGAGCACGGCACGATCCAGAACCCTTACTTCTGGCGCGCGCTGTTGCCCGAGCCCTGCTTCTGGGGCGCACGCGCGTTCCTGGCCGCCGCGCCGGCGGCCGAGGTGGCCGCGTTCAAGCGCAGCGGCCTCTGGCTGCAGTACACGCAGTGCCACTAGGGTGCGGCCGCCGCGACTCGCGCATGGGGCTGCCTGACAGGGTATTGTTGCTGCACGCGTCGTGGCCGCTTCAGCGCAGAAGCTCGGTGTCGTGGCAGGGCTGCTCCGGAGAGTGCAGTCAGGCCACCAGGAGTGTTAGTCCCTGTGGATAGAGGCGTCCGGCTACACGGGGCGTGTGGAGACATGCACCAACCCTTCCTTCAGCTGGCCGACCCTAGAGGCCTTCAACTCAGGCATCACAGCCATCCAGGTTGCAAACCAGGTCAATACCCCAGCAGGTCGTTCAAATTTGTCCGCCCGTCGCCGGACTGCCCCTCCGGCGGGCGCCACGGCGCGCCCTCCTGCGCGCCGGCGCCGTCCGAGGCCCCCACACCCTGGCCCACCTCCCCCTGCCGCGCATTCCGCAGCAGCGCCAGGTCCGCCAGCAGCTGCGCCTCCGCCGACAGCGCCGGCCCTGACCCTACAGAACCCTTGACCCCGCCGGCCGCCTTGGTCGCCGCCGCCGCGCGCGCCGCAAGCTCCTCGCGGCTCAGCAGCCCGCCGGCCCCAGTGCCCAGCTGCGCCGCGGGCGCCGCCGGCCGCTGCCGCACCTCCAGGCCGAAGCCCGGCGCGGCGGCCGCCTCAGCGGCGGTGCGCGGCGCCTCGACGGCCTCCAGGCGGTGCAGGGTTGCTGCCGGGGCTGCGGGCGCCGCTGGCGCTGGCGCGGCGGCGGGTGTAAGCGCGGCGGCGGCGGCGCCGGCCGCGGCGGCAGCGCCGTTCGCGGCGGCGGCGCCTGCGGAGGCTCTGTGAGTGCGTCCCATGAACAGCACAAAGCAACGCTGCAACAACGCGCGATGCAGCCCCAGTGTTGAGGAAAGATCGTCGAAACGTCGATAACACAGACTTGACGTACCACGCACCGCTGATCACTGCACTGCCCGAGCGATGCAGTAAGCACTGTAAGGCGTGCAAGCATGAAGCAGAACGGGTCGGGCAGCCAGGGCGCGGCGCGCGGCGCGGCTGCAGCACCTGCAGAGGCGGCGGCGGCCGCCGACGCTGGCGCGCCAGCCTCGCGCCGCGCGGCCTCGGCGGCGCCCGGCGCGGCGGCGCCCGGCGCGGCGGCGCCCGTGGGCGCCTCGTCGGCGTCCTCGGTCTCCGGCGCGGCCAGCTCGCTGCCCGCCTCCTTGGCAGCCTGCGGCGCGGGCGGCCGCCGACCTGAACTAGGGTTACAGTAACCCATCCTGTCATAACCCTATCTTAAGCCGGCGGCCGGCCGACCACCAAGAGCCGCGCCCCCATGACAGGCACCGCTGCAGCGTGTTCTGAGTACCAGCCCACGCAGCCAGGCGAGCGCTCTCAGGCTCGGCGGGGCCGCACCTGGCGCGCGCGCGCCTCCACAGCGCGGCGGTGCCGCTCCGCCTGCAGCGCCAGGACGCCCTTCTGCTTCGCGGCCTCCGCGGCGCGCGTGCCCGCGCGGAAGTAGTTCTGCGCAGCACAGGGTAGGGTAGGGTTAGGGCATGCCCGTGCATAAACGGTTCTGCGCGGCGCGCGCATGGGGCGCTCTGGCTCGTCCCACTCTGTGCTGTGCGCAGGTCAGCGTGTCGCTGACTGAATGTCAGAAAGTGACAGGATCAGGACAGCGAGCCCAAAAACAGAGCGCTGACAGTGCACCGCGCGGGACAACGTGTGGCACGTTGCTGGCTGTGTGGGCGAGCAGCAGGTCCCTGCTGTCACAGCAGGCGACCCGCGAGCCGGGCGCAGGTGCACTCGAGCGGTGTTGCCATGTCAGGGCGCGCACGGATGTGCAGGATGGCCCGTTCTCAGCGGCTTTACATAACACACCAGAGGTGCGGTGCTGTTTGGCGAGCCGGGTGTGGCAGGGCGTGCCTCCGGGTCGGCCACCCGGAGCAGGCGCTCCGCCTCGGCCACCTGCTCGTCCAGCGCGGCGAGCTCCCGCCGCAGCACGCCCGCCTGCGTGCGCGCGCGCGGCTCCATCGGCCCGGCAGTGCGCGCCGCGCGCTGCTCGCCGGCCGCGGCGGTGGCGCGAGTGCCGCGCGAGCGCGCGGCCTCCCTTGGGGCAGCCGGCCAGTGCGACGTCGCGCCGACGGGAGCGCTCCACGCCTCACAGAGAGTCAGCGCAGAGTGTGCATGCCCGCCTCGAGGCGATGAGGGGCGGAGGGCGCCGCAGGAGCGCTACTGGCTGCCAAATGCGGGGCCACATGCGTACGCACAGCGTGTCTGCGCTGCGGCCCATGTACGCAGCCAGGCGTCCGCAGGCGGCTCAGCTGCGCATGCTGGTGATCCGTCACCACCGTTGCTTTTGGCGCGCACGTGGGCAGCTCTGCCGCACCTCTACCTCAAGCCCGCCTCGACTACAACACGTGCAGCGGTAGGGCCTTGGCCCTACCCCGCCGCGCACCTTGTCCAGCTCGATCTGCGTGTGCACGGCCGACATGTATGCATCCAGCGCGTCCGCATCCGCGGCCGGCTCGGCGCCGCCGCCCGCGGGCGCCGTGGCGCCGCCGGCCGCCCCCTCCCCGCCCGCGGGGCCGCCCGCGTCGTCCTCTGCCCCGTCCGCGGCCCCGGCGCCAGCCCCGGCAACCTCGGTAGCGGCGGGCTTGGCATCAGGCAGAGCCGTGGCCGGTCGCTGCGCCGCGGCGTCGCCCCGCCCGGCGGCTGGGCGAGCGGCGGCAACAGCTGCGCTCGCGACAGCCGCGGCGGCCGCCTCCTCGCGCCGCAGCGCGCCCGCCAGCGCCACGCGCTCGCCCAGCAGCGCCTCCTGCCGCGGCGGCGCTGCGGGGCTCAGCGCGCGCGGGCGCGCGCGGCGCAGCGCGCGCGGTCATCTGGCGCACGCGGCGTGCCTCGCACCCCGGACGCTGCGGGCGCTAGCAGCGCCCGGGATGACGGCCAGGTCAAAGCCTTTTTAAAAAAAAAACTGCTGACCAGCTCAATCGTACAGGCAACCAGCTCAGGGTTGTCAGCAGCAGCCCGGGCGACTCTGCAGCAGCACAGGTAGCAGCTGCAGACGACCGGGCACCGGCCAGGCGGCCGGGCGCCAGCCAGGCGGCTGGGCGCCGGCCGGGCGCGCCTTGCGGCCGTAGAGCGTGGCCGCGTCCAGCGCGGGCGCGGCCGCTCCGCGCAGCTTGCGCGCGCGCCCGCCGGCCGTGCGGTCGAAGAATTCGTCGTCGCCGCTGCTGGCCGCCGCCGCGGCCTCCTCCTCTGGGTCCACGCGCCGCCTGCGCGCCAGTCAGGCGGTAGGGACATACTCTACATTACCCTACCCTAACCCAAACCACCATGCAGGGGGGGACAGACAGGCGCGCACATAGCGGGCGCGGCGCACATGCGCCGCCCGCGGCGTGGGCCAGGGCTGCCCCGCGTCGGCGCGCCGGCCGCGTCCGTCCGCTCACGGCACGCCTACAGCAGTTGCCCTCACACGAGGCAACCTGGCCGCCCCACTTCTAGCTGTGGCCTGTTTCTACCGCCATGCGCTCGCATCCGCAGCTTCGCCAATGTTGCGGGGCATGCATGCGGACGCGGGCCACCCTCCGGGCCCACCCCGGCCAGAGCCCGCACCGCTTCTTCTTGCGCGCGGGCTGCTGCTCGGCCTGCTGGCGGCGGCCGCGGAGCGACTCGGCGACGCTCTCGGACAATGCCTCCTCCAGCTCCTCCAGCTCCTCGGCGGTCCGGTCGATGACCTCCTCGTTGCGCGCGAGCTGGGCCGCCTGCCCCGGCGTCAGCTCGTCCATCTTGCCCTGCTTCGCCTGCGCCGCGCGCGGCGAGCCGCTAAATTCAACCCTCCTCTGCCTCCAGGTCAGCACCGTTTGCAGGGGGTGCAGGCTTGCGCGGACCGGGCGCCGCCAGCTGGGCCTCGCCGCCCGTGCCACCGCCTGACGCATCGCAGCTTCACTCTGCAACAGCTGTAGTGTCACCCCATGCGCATGTGCGCCTATACAGACCACAGCGTCCTCGGGAGACACAGGCGGTACAGGCAGAGCCGCTCAGACTGCAGCGCACACCGTCGCGCGGCCCTGCTCAACCGGAGGGCAACATGGAGGCGGGCGCGGCGGCACAGGCCCGGCGCGGGCGGCGGGCGCGGCGGCGGGCGGCACGGCGGGCGTGCCTTGATGCGCTCCATCTCGGTCTGCAGGTTGGTCATGCGCAGCTCACGCTTGCGGATCTTGGTCGCCAGCTTCTGCTGCTTGTCGGTCAGGCCGTGCGTGGCCGCGTACGCGCGCCAGTCCGCCTGCCGCCAGCACGCGTTCTGCCTCACAACGGGGTCTGCTGGGGTGCAACCCTTCTGTTCTTCTTCACGCTCCCTGCAAGCCCCACAGCACTGCAATGCCTCACAAGTAGAGGCTGCAGGGGTACAACCTACTTTAATTTTCTTTCCACTTTCCAAACACCTTCTGCGAGCTCCACAGCACTGCAATGCAAGCACGGCAGGCTGCCGCCGCGTCGGGTCGGGACAGGGGCGGCGGCGCGCCGGGGCGGCGCCGCCGGCGTCCTCCGGCTCGGCCACCGCGTCCTCGCCAAAGCCCCAGGAGACGCCGCCCGCGCGCGCGGAGTCCATCTGCGCCTTGGCCACCTGCGCGTCGCGCTGCTGCCGCGCCTCCTTGGCCTGCGCGCGGTGCGCTTAGGGTTAATAGGGATTAAAAATTAGGGTCACAAAAAAAAATCCAAGAACCAGCACCAGTATGTGCATGTCGCACACGGCTGCACATCAGCATTCTGGCAGCATTTTAGCATACAAAGAAAATGCTCAGTGCGAGCAAACAGTGCACCGCGTGGCTGGCGGCTGCACAGGTCCAGGTGTCTTGTGCAATCTCTGGCGCCGGCCGCACCTCCAGCGCGGCCAGGTGGCGCCGCTGGTCGCGCGTGAGGCCCTCCTCGGGCATGAGCTCGGCCGGCCCGCAGAGCAGGTACATGCGCGTGCTCTGCCCGAAGCGCAGCAGGTCGCCCACGCTGCGCGCGGCGTGCGGTCCGGCCGTCAGGCTGGCGCCCGCTCACTGCCGGCCGCCTGGCCGCAGCCCCTGGGCTGGTGCAGACTGAGCGCTTGGCGCTGTTGCCAAGGTGAGAGCATCGAGAGTGCTGAGGCAGGGCAGGCATGAGCTAGCTGAGCATGGTCGAACATTGAGCCGCCACAGGACATTGTGTTAAAAAGCTATGTGCGGACCTTCTTGCAGGGAGCCTTGAGGGCAGTTGCCCTTAATCCCTTGGCGGTCGAGCGAGAGCCCGGGGACTCCCAACCTGAGCGTGCGAGGTTGAACAGCACCCTGATCTCGGGGCACAGGCGCAGGGCGCGCGCCTGAGCGGCGCATGCACGCGCGGCTTCACGCGGCGCTTGTTGAGGAACGTGCCGTGCGCAGAGCCGGCGTCGTACACGAACGCGGCGCCGTCGCCGGCGCGGAACTGCGCCGCCGCAGCACGCTGGGCATTACAGACATCCACCCCATCACGCTCTCCATGGTTGATGCTTTTCCATGCGAGTGCAAAGTAGCAGCCTCATTCAGGCGGCAGGGCGCAGCAGTGCGTGGAGCTGCCGGGCAGGAGCACGCCTGCAGCACCGCGTGCAGGCGCGAGATGGAGGGGTGCTCCAGCACGAAGTCGCAGCCCGGCGCGCGCCCAAAGCTATGCCAGGCCCGGCCCGCCACGCCGCGCCGCTCCACGATCTGCCCGCCCTTCATCACCTCCAGCGCATAGTCCACCCTGCGCGCGCGCGGCGGCCGCCGTCACGGCTCTCTGCATGCGCCCGCGCGCGGACCGCGTTCACTGCCCGGCGAAGGACGCGCTCCGTGCTCCCCAGCGCTGTGCGAGACCTGCAGCGCAAACCCCGCTCCGCTGCAGCGCCTGCCCTCACTGAAGCCCCATGTCAAACAATCCCGCCCTGCTTATACCTGCCCAGCGTCCCGGCCTCCGCATGGGCTCGTGGAGGCATGGTCTTCCCTGGCCTCCTCGCACTGCCCTGCCCATTACCTTGACAAGGCTCCCAGTGCTGGCGCTCCCAGCCACTCGGCAGCCGACATGACGACTCAAGCTTGCACTGATGCCCAAGGCTACCACACGCGCAGATGCATGCGGAAGAGTCAGGGGTCCCGTTCAGAGAGTGCCTCAACACCCCTATCGACTCGCCATGGAGGACCTTTCTTGCTGCGCACCCCTGGGGCGCCCCAGACCACTCCGGCTCTGTGTAGCTCGCCGCCTCGCGAGGAGGCCCCGCAGCAGCTGCGCTCGCCTCCCCCGCAGCGTGCAGCGGCGCCGCAGCGGCAGTGGCGCCAGCCTGGGCGTCGGCCTCTGCAGCGCCCGCTGTGGTGCGCTGCGCAGCATACGCCTGCACACAGGCTGCCTCAGCGCGTGCCACTTGGGCACGTGGGCACGGAGCGTTTTGAGCTGTGACCCGAGTCACTGAGCTGCTGCACTTGATAAAATGCATACTGCCGAGTCGCACCGCAGCAGCGGCTTGCGCTATCGCGCGCTCCCGCTGCGCAGGCGTGGCCCGAGAGGCCGCCGCGCGTGCCGCAGACAGCGCCGCGGCTCGTGTTCCCTCCTCTGTGTGCGCACGCACGGCCGCAGTACTTACAAGACTGCCTCAAAGTGCAGACAAGCTGCGTGCACTGGCAACAGCGGCGCACCTTCGCGACTGCGGACCGGCGCGCTCTCTTCTGCGACGGGCTCAGCTGCGCCAGCGCCGCTGCCGAGCTGTGCAGTGGGCGCTGGGGCCTGCGCAGCAGCACCGAGTACTGCCTTTCGGCTTGGCGGCGGCATAAGGCTGCCGGGGCCACCTTCACTTGCCTGGCCTCTGTAAACATCAGGCTGTGAGCCAGGTGCAGGCACAATGCTTCCGTCATCCGCACTGACCCCGTTCCCTTGCAACCCCTCTCCATCCCCTTCGCTGGCCTGCATCGGGACCTTGTTTTTGCTACAGAGTGTGCAGAATGATCGTGTATCAGTCCGTTCAATCAAACACCAAGAAAGCCCTCGATAGGGCCGAGGGAGTTGCCTGTTGGAACGTTGATGGGGAGCGATCTTGCAAGGCATATGCAACCAAAGCACGGCAGCGTGACTGTCCCGGCGTACACTCTACCCCTGGCACGCGTGTCGCTTTGCTTTGCAGTCTGCAGGCGAGTTTGTTGAGGTTTGGGGAGGTGATCACCACTTCCAGAGTGCAGCCGCTGAAAGCAGACCAACACTTCGCCTCACACAGGCATCACCGCTATGGAATTCCGCGCATTTGACTTAACTGCACGGCAGCTTGGGTTGGCGCTTGGGCTGGACGCTGGGCGGTCGTGCGGAAGCCTGTGAGTCGACGGGAGCCGCGGATGGGGCCGTGTGTATGGCACGTGGTGGCAGTGCTGCTGGGCTGCGCCCTGCTCGCTTGCCGCGCAGTCGCGGCGGTAGAGGAGGCAGCACAGCAGCACCACCTGTCCGTGTCCAGGGCGGCGCGGCAGCCGGGGGCCGCGGCTGTGAGCATGCACACCGTCGTGCCCTCCAGCTGCACGCGCGAGGCCGACTGGGAGGTGGTGGGGCTGTACTACAGCTTCATGAGGTGCGCGGCCCCGCCGTGCGCCTGCTTGGCGAGGCACTGCTGCCAAGCAGTCGTATAGCCTCTGGGGACCGCGTCAGTAGTGCGCAAACTCAAGCTGTGGTGACTGCAAGGCGGGGCGCCACCTGCCGCGCCGAGGTGCCAGGGCTACTGGCAAGCAGGGTTGAACGTAGAGTGCGTTGGGCGTTGGATATATAAGGTGCTGCTCTGCGCAGGTCGAAGCAGCCGGGCCGGATCACGCGCCTGGCGGGCTGCACGCACGACGAGCTGAAGCACCGGACGAACTTCTGGGTCATGCCTACCTGGGTGACTGAGTCTGCAGTGATGACGGACGGCGACTCGTGCGCGCCCACACACGGCCCTGATGCTGCTCTATGTTGGGCATTTCCAATGGTTCTCTGTGCCTTGCGGAGCCATGGGTGGTCGACGGCGTTGTTCGAGCCGTATGTATCCAAGTGATTGCCTGCTAAGCAGTGTGGACTTGTGCACCGCCGTAATGCATGACAGAGGCCAGCATTCCTGTTCCGCGCCTGCCACGCGAAATGTTGGCGCACGGCTGTGCTGTCGGGCGCTGAGTGGCGACTCGGCCGCTGCATTCAGTGCGCACAGCGCACGCGCGCCGCGCACCAAGGCGCCGCCCAGCGTCAGAGGGGAACCGCGGCATGCCTCTGTGTGTAGGTACACGGCCTACAACAAGCCCTGGACGGTGATGCAGTGGATGAAGGAGACGCGGCCGGTGGAGGAGTTCATCCTCATCCTGGACCCGGACTGCCTGTTCAGGCGCCCGCTCCTGCCCGCCGACTTTGGCATCGTGCCCGGCCGCCCGGCCTCCTTCAACGCCTGGCGCGCCCCTCCCCGGGCTTGCGCCGCATGATGCGGCGGGCTTGCTGCTCGGGGCTGCCGTTCGAGGCAGCCAGCGCACGGCTGGCGGGAAGCGCTGTGCTTCTGGGCCGCTGCCGAAGGTGTGCTGGCCTTGCCAGACTGCCTGCACGATATCATTTCCAGGCATGTGGCGTGATGATGAGGGCGGTGCGCGCTTCCCGCTGGGCTGAGCAAGCTCGCCCGTGCGCCGTCCGGCCTCCCGCGCGCCCGCCCTGCCAGCCGAGGGGAGGCGGGCGCGAGCGGGCGGCGCGCGGGCGCAGGTGCCTGCGGGACCTGAACAAGCTGATGATGCCGCGCCTGATGCCCGAGGCGCCGCCGCGCCTGGACTACGAGGCCGCGCCGTACTACAACCGCACCGCCGACGAAGTGGGCAACTACTACTTCCTGCACAGGCGCGCCTGGAGCCTTGAATACCCCGTGGTGGTGCTGAAACCCTATCGGATTCACCTGACAGGTCCGGACACTGCGTTGACAAGGGCGGGACCGATCGCGCCATGGCGCCCGCAGTCTGTGCTGCTGCGCTGCCGCCTGGAGCCGCCTACTCTGGGCTGTGTTGATTTGCAGAGTGCACACCCGCGCACCGGTATAAATACCGTCTCGCTTTGCAGCGGTGGTTGAGCCCAGGCGTGCAAGGCCTGCGCCCGACCTGGGGGCCTGGCTGCGCGGCACAGAGACGACCTGGCGCGGCTGGCGCCGCTGTGGTGGAACTACACGCACAATGTGCGCACCTTCTTCACGCGCTACCCTGAGGCGCGCCCCCGCCGCCGCCCTGCGTTGAATGCAGCTGGCAGGGCGCGCGCACACTGTCAAACACCGCCTGCGACAGCATGAGCCGCCGGCCCCAGGTGCCAGCTCCTGCGGGGTTGGGGTTGGGGTGCGCCTGCCAGCAACGCGCCCAGGGTCGACCCCGGCCAGGCAGGTTTGCTGGACCCTCATTGCAGCAAGATACAGTAAATCACAGGCAATGCTGTAGGAGTATGCATGTCGCTGGGGGGTGGTGCTGGCCCTGGAACGTCAGCTCTCCCGCCCGGCGCCGCAAGCCGTGCGGGCGGCGCGCAGCTGGTGAACGTGTCGACCGAGACCGATGCGGCGCCGACGGGCAAGAGCGTCTGGGTGGCGGAGATGTACGGCTACGCGCTGGGCGCCGCCAAGCTGGGCCTGCGGCACCGCGGCGTCAACAACACCAACCACCACCCGCCCGGCGACCCCATCCTGCGTGCGGCCCCTGGTCGGTCCCGGGGCGGGCTCTGCCGTGGGACGCTGCTCTCGAGACGGCGGTGCCGGCGCGTGCAGAACCTCTGCATTTGTTTGCAGAGCGTCAATGCAAAGCTCTACCAATCAGGGCTCCGAAACCCCTCGTCTGTCCTGGAGTCAGTGTAAGACGGTCCACGAGCAGCGCACCCTGGGTGTGGCCTGTGCACAGTGCCAGCGCCTGCAATCAGCATTGAGCATGTGCGCCTGCACATCAAGGGGCTGAGCACATGCCGCGTCTTGCAGTGTCGAAGGACCAGGGCCCTACGATTCAGTTAGCATGGAGCACGTGCGCGTGCATGCGGGGGGCCTGAGCGCGCGCCGCGCGCCGCAGTGTCGCCGAAGCTGACGCACTACGGCTGGGACATGCTCATGCCGCAGCAGAACTTCACGTGGTTCAAGCACTACTTTGTGGACCACGACGGCACCGCGTGCCCGCCCTGGAACCTGACGGAGAACACGACCCTGGGCGGCCTCTTCCCCCACCCCGTCTACCCCTCCCAGCTGCTGTCGCAGGCGCGCGCGCGCCCCCGCGCCCGCGCATCGCCCGCCCGGCGCGTCTGCGTGCGCGCCGTGCGTTAGAGGTCCTCGGACCTGTCACAATGTGCATGCGCCCGCCTTTCGTTTTCGGGAGAGTGCGACCTGAGGGCAGCCACCATTATGCCGGCACCCTTGTAACCCTGCTTTCCGTTTGGGCAGCATCCGCTGCTGCATCAAGTAGCGCTCGCGCTGCCTGCGAGTCTCCCTACTACTATGTTGGCGCTGAGGCTCATTCGGTCTTGTGTTATGAGACAGCACAGTGCTTGCGACGGCGCCGCAGTCGGCGGCTGACAGCGCGAGCACAGCACGAAGCATGCCGTGCATGCTTGTTGGCAGAAGCTCTTAGCACACGGCGGCGGCGGCGCGCGCAGAAGAAGGACCGCAACCGCGACCTGCTCAACATCGAGGTGGTCGCCCTGATCAACCTCGCGCACTGCCGCCTGCACCACCTGCACCACTGCCTGCCGTCCGAGGAGCTCGCGCGCGAGTGCACGCGGGCGCGCCCCGCCCCGCCGCGGCCCCCGCTGCCCGTGCACCCCGCTGGCCCTTCCGGTCCGGGGCGCGCGCCCGCCCGGCTCTCCCGCATCAGTGCGACCTGCCGCGTGCGTCGACAGGGCCGCGGCCTGCCTGCCAGGGAGCGTGCGCGCGTGGCGCGCGAGGCGCTGAGCGCGCGCTGCGCGGCGGCAGGCGGCGCGGATCGTGCAGGAGCTGGACACGGAGTGGGCGAAGCTGGCGCTGCAGCACTTTGGCGGCGACATGGACTGCGCGGACTCGCAGGCGCGGCCCTCGCTTCGGCGGGCGCTGTGCTCGTTCTCTCATGCTTGCAGCTGCATGTTGGCGGCAATCACCCGCTGGGCGGAGGCGCGCTGCGAGAGCGTCGACTGTGTTGCCAGAGGCGGCACTCTGTGCGCCAGCCCTCAGCGCTCAAGGCAGAGCCAGCATGTGACGCGAGAGCGGCGCCCTGAACTTGATTGCTCGCTGCTGAGCGCTGCTGCAGACAATGGCTGCCCGCGCGCAGGACGACTGCACGGGCTACATGGCCTCCGTGAACGGCGTCTGCCATCAAGGCGACTACGGCTACGACACCTGCCCGCGCACGTGCGGCCTGTGCACGCCGCGCGACGCGGCGATCGCGGCGGTCGCGCGCGCGGCGCGCGCGCGGCGCAACGGCCTGCCCGCGCGGCAGCAGCGAAGGCGGCGCGGGGACCTCGCCGCGCGCGGGGCGGCCGGGGAGGAAAGCAAGCTGGCCGCGCTGGGCGCCGGTGACCCTGCGGCGCGCCCTGGCCAGCCGGGACGCGCGCGGCCCGCTGATAGGTAGGGCGTTTGCAGGGCCAGGTTGGGCCCTTGGTTTAGCTATTCCACTTGTAGGACATGCAGCTTCTAGTCGCACAGGCTCAATTGAGCCTGTGCGTAGGAAGCAGGCTTGAAGTGAATTTGGGTCAGAATAATGGCGCATGAAGTCGTGAGTGAGTGCTGGGGGAGTCCAGGGAGTCCAGGGTGTCGTGGATAATAAATGAGGTGGCATGCATACTCCAATTTTGTGTGGTGCGTCCGCTGTGGCCTCGAGCGACGATGATGTCGAGCAAGGCATCTTGCCTCTGACATGGTGTGTCCGCGGCGAATCCGGTGTTGCTTATATATATGATTTACGCGCGCTCATACATGTAGCAAGTCATATGATGGCGGTTGCGGCGCTTTATCGCGGCAAGCACACATCAGGCCGACCATGCACCAGGATACCATGTCGTATTTGCCCGACCCTGCCTGCCCCAAGCACAATCCACAGCAGGCTCGCCACCCGCATAAACATAGACCTCGACAGACGACAGCAGCTGCACAGACTCCTCCAGCCCTGACATGGCCACCTGAGTGGTAGCGGCACCTGCTCTGCCAATGTCCCGCTGCACCTGCTTGCCAACGTCCCGCGACGCATCCTCCCAGGCGGGGACCCACACCGCCAGTGGTAGCTGAGCTATGCAATGTGAGCGAGAGCAGCTTGGCGCTCGGTAACTTACGCAAGGAGCGCCGCGCGCGCGCGCGCCCGCGCCCTACGCCACCACCTTGGCGGGCGCCAGGCCGGGCGGCAGCACCATCGGCCGCGCCACCTCCCGCGCCTTGTCCGCGCCGTACAGCTGCTCCACGAGCGCGAGCGCGAACTCGAACGACGTCCCGGGCCCGCGGCTAGTGGTGAGCAGGCCGTCCACGAGCACGCGCGCCTCCGCCTCGCTGCGCCCGCCGCACGCTCCGCCCCGTCAGAGCTGCCAGCGCCAGCAACGCACCGCCTCTTGCACGCCAGTCCCGCTGCACTGCGCTTGCCCTGAGCTATGGCGGAAATGCTGCTGTGATGTGCCACAGCGGAGCCATACCGGGGCGCAATCGCACGCACGCGTGCATGGGTGACAGCAACATGTTCGCATGCATGTCACGAAGATACTGACAGGCTGGCGCAGATGACAGTGCTCTGACATGCTCATGCTGGCTGCAAACAGCTGCCCGCATCAGCACTAGCATTGGCAGCATAGGGGCAGCATAGACACTAGACGAGCTAACATGCCCATCGGCTGTCTGCTGGCGCCAGGCACACGCGCGGCGCGCCTGCTGTCGGCAAGCCGGTCAACAAACGCGGGGTGCGCAGTGGCCTTCTTGTCCGCCAGCCACCCCTTGCTCTCAAAGACCACCGCGGGCGACGCGCAGATCGCCGCCCAGCGCCGGCCGGCGCGCCGCTGCGCGTCCACCAGCGCTTCCAGCTCGGCGGAGTCGCGCAGCCGCTCCGCGCCGCCGGCGCCGCCCTGCCCACCCGTGGCAGAGCCATAGGCAGACACACCCAGGGCAGAGGAGGCTGCACAGAAATAACATGCAGTCAGCGCCTGCATATGGTGAGGCAGTCTCAGCACCCCATACACACATACATAACTTTGTAAACTTGACTGTAGTCACAAAGGCCAGCTCAGAACCGTCAGTCCGTGCAAGACAGAGTGCTCACTGCTGCTTGCACTGAACGCACCGGCAGGGCGATGGCGTCAAACTCCTCTTCACCGCAGTTTCTAATAAGCTTGTCAGCGACCAGCTGCACTCCTCGCGACATGCTCACCTGTGCAGGCAACCAAGGGGTGGGTGAGCCTGAACGCACAAAGCAGCTTTGCCTGCTCAGTGGGCAGCTTCTGCACAGTAGCACGCCTGCAGGCTGTCTTCCACGCTGGCGACAGTCACGTCTGCCCCCGCACGTCGCAGCACGTCGATGATGATTACCTGCGTTGCACATGGTGAGTCGCAAAGCATGGTGCATATAAGTAAACAAGATGGATCTTTAGGCGACAGGGATGCCGAGCCAGTGCGCTCACAGCCTCCATCTCCTCAGAGCCTGTGCCGATAGGGACAAGGACGCGCTTGGAGGCAGCCATGGCCAGCACCGGACGTGCTGTGTAGCTGAAGGACCGCCAGCGCCTGCCGGATGTGAAACTCGCTGCCTGGAATGGTTTCCGGACTCTCTGCAGTGATGCACGCATGCTGCAGCTGTTTTCACCTCAGCCTACATCCAGGCGTCGGCCTTGATAAGTCATGACTTCCCCTGTGCTTGCCTGATCAGGCAGAGCACAGGGCTTTTAACCTAGCAACTTTGTGCAGCAGACTTGATTGCCTGCAATCATCCTGCCGCTCAGTAGCGCGCGTGCTGCCACGCCGGCCCTCTGCTGAGCAGGCGGTCAGGATGGTCCGGTCGGTTGGGTGAGCTTGATGGCTTCCGCGAGCCCAGCCACCGTTGGCAACGCCTTTCCATGGCGTATGCTGGTCCACACTTCGCTAGGCACCGACCTCGTTGTTGTGCAGAGCCCCAGCGCAACTGTCCGTGACTTGCAAGGTGCGTGCTGTGGCTGCTGGCAATCGTCTTGCAACTGCTCACAGTCTGCCACACACCATGACCCGTTGCTGCTGGCGCAGAGGAGGTTGCAAGGGTGCACAGCGCGCACACCCAGGGCCTTGTGCGATGCTCGAGCGTGTCTCTGCTGAAGTGGGACGGCAGCGGCTGCACGCGCAAGTATGCCCTCTGGGAGCAGTACAGCCTTGCGGGTGCGCCGCTCTCCTCCTCGCCATGTTTGTCGCTGCTCTGAGAAACATGCCTCCAAAAGCAGTGCCTGTTCCCGTTGGCCCTGTCCCTGCTTCTTATGCAGCACGCTGGTGAACGGCTGTGTGCGCAGAGGGGCTGGGAGAGAGCGAGCGGGAGCTGTATGCAGAGCTCCAGGAGGCGGGCTCTCCCCAGGCACGACACGTCGTCATCCAGTTGCCTTGCCCCTTTCCCGCTGGGTGTGTGGCTGCATAGCGACACAGACCTAGTTGTGGCACCAATGCGAGAGTGTGACATTGTGCAGGGCGCAAGGAGTGCGGCACCTGCGACAGGGGTGGACACCGCGCGCGACCGGCCCAGCTGGCAGGCTCTGCCTGGAGCCACGCGTGCCCCTGTCACTGCATCGCCGCAGCTGCCTGCCAAGGCATGCTCCTCACGTATTGCATTTACAGTGTGTTGTGGTGCTATGGGCCGTGCTGGCAGTGTCCGGCTGGCCACGCCGAGCTCTGCCGATGCAGGCAGAGTATGTCGCCTGTTTTGTTCCGCGTCCGTGGGCGCTCACCACATATAGCACGTGTTGCAGGCCCACCTCGCACAGTGCAGCACGGCATGTTCAGCGGCGCTCTGTGGCTCGCGCAGGTGTTCCGCCAGGCGGTGAACTGCCAGGCCGGCCGCATGGTGCGCGCGCTCATGAGCAGCGGCGCGCGCCCGCTCCAGCGCCGGCCGCGCTCAGCGCCGCGCGCCGGCGGCAGCGCGCAGACGTGCACGGCCGGCGCGGCCGGCGCTCTGGCCGCAGAGGCCCGCAGGGCGCCGCGCAGCGCGCCGCTGCCAGCGCGCAAGCGCGCGCGGCGCGCGGGGCCGGGGCTTGCGGCGGCGCCTGCCTCGCACAGCGCTGGCGCGCAGGCCGGCGCGGCGGCCGGCGGGGCTGAGCGGGCCGGCACAGTTGACGAGTCTGAGCGGGAGGGCGGGCGCGACGAGCTCAGAAAGCTGGGGGCTGCTGGCGGCAGTGACGACCGCACCGCCGACCGCGGAGCCCCGCGCAGCAGCAAGCTGGCGCGGAAGCCAGCGCGGCGCCTCGGGCACGGACCGAGCGGGGCATCCGCGCAAGGCAGCCCTGCCGCAGCGAATGCCCCTGCGCATGGCGGAGCATCCGCTGAGGCCTCTGCGGACGAGGCCGGCGGCGGCGACGCGGATGCGCGCGGCGGCTGGGGCACCGTCCACCTGTACAGCAAGCCGCAGCTGAGCACCGAGAGCACGCCCGACCTTGCGCGGCCGGCAGCAGAGGCAGCAGCGGCGCCGCTGCTCGATGCCCGTGACCCCGATGCGCAAGACACCGGCGGCTTTGGGAAGGACGCGGGCGGGGCCGCCACGGCGCAGCGCGCGCCGCAGGACGCCCAACACGTGCGCGCGGCGCGCTCTGGCAAGGCGCATGCGAGCGCCGCTGCTGGTCAGGCTGGCGCCGGAGAGTCGTCATCTGGCACCAGCGGCAGCGGATCTGAAGACGAGCAGGAAGAGGGGGAGGAGGGGGACGAGGAGGAGAGCGGCGGGCGGCGCGCCGGAGAAGGGGGTGCACAGGACGTCTCGCAGCGCGCCGACCCTGCGCCCGGGCCCGCCCCGCGCCCTGCAGCGCTGCCGGGCGCGCCCGAGGCAGCCAGCTCGGAGGGGCCGTCAAGCAGCGGGGCCAGCTCAGAGTCCGACGACGGCGACGAGGGTGAGGCGGCCGGCCCGGAGCCAGCTGCTGCAGGGCCCGCCGCTGCAGAGCGCCCGCGCGGGCAGCCGCGCGCGGAGGCTCGGGCCGCGCAAGCGGGGCCCGCAGCCGCGGCTGCGCAGCCCGCCGGCGAGGGGGGCGGCGACGCAGAGGAGGGCAGCGGCGACTCGGGCAGCACAGGCTCCGAGTCGAGCGAGGATGAGGAGGAAGAAGTGGAGGAAGGGGAAGAGCGCGGCCCGGCTGGCAGGTCGGACGAGGCATCGGCGCCCAGCCCTGCCCCAAGCCCAGGCCCTGGCTCGCCTGCGTGCCGCGCGGCGGAGGCGCGCGGCGGCGGCGGCGGCGGCGGGCGTCGCGGAGACGCGGCAGCGGCGCGCGCCGCGGCGGATGGCGGCGGCGACGAGGCGCCGAGCGTCGAGGCGGGCGCGCCCTCTGATGACGAGCAAGGATCGTCTGAGGAGGAGGAAGGATCGTCCGAGGAGGAGGACGAGGAGGAGGAGGAGGAGGAGGCGGGGGTGGAGAGGGGGCCCGCCCCTGCAGCGCCCACGCCTGCCGAGTGCGCGTCTGACCGCGCACAGGCGGGGAGGCAGGGCAACGCCGTGAGCCACCCCGGCCAGGCCCCTGCAGAGGGCGGAGCGCGCTCCGAGCCTGCCGCGTCAGCGAGCACCGACCACTGCGGCGGCCCTGCTTCTGCGGCGGGCGCAGAGGGGTCCGATGGAAGCGATGAGCCGAGCCCTGAGGGCCGTGAGGCGGGCGGTGCGGCGGACCCTGGCCGCCAGGGCTCGGGTGGGGCTGGCCCGCAGGCCTCGCCGCAGAGCAGCGCCGAGCCGCCAGCGCGCGCCGACAGCGAGCCAGGCGCGCAGGGTGCCAGCGGCGACAGCGCAGCGAGGGAGGAGAGCGCCGCGCGCGGGTCGAAGCGCGCGCGCGGGGCCGTGGACGCTGAGGCGGCCAGCGAGGGCGGCAGCGGCGCCGCGGGCGACGCGCGCGCGCAGCGCCGCGCCAAGCGCGCGCGCCGCGGCGCGGCGGCGGAGAGCGGGGAGGAGTCCCAGGAGGCGGACGAGGACGGGGCGCAGGCGCGCGGAGATGCGGATGGGCCTGCGGCGGGGCCGTTCGGGCAGCGGGACGGGGCTGCCGCGGACGCGCGCCCGTCGCCCGAGGCGGCCGCGCGGCGCGAGCAGCTGCGCGCGCTGGCAACGCAGCCGGGCGGGTTTGCGCGCATCCTGGCGCTCAAGGCGCGGCGGAGTCAGGTGCGCCGGGGCAGCAGGCCGAGGTGCCAGCCTGAGGTCGCGGGCGTCTGCCAGCAGACCCCCGTCGTGGCCCATGCCCTTGCCCCTGCCTCCCTCGCATGAACGCGCGCTGCAGCGGAGCACCAAGTTGCGGAGCAGGTTTGGCCAGGCCGGGGCACATGGTCGAGGCTGGGCGTCCAGCAGCACTCCGGCTTGCGAAGCATGCGCGCGGCGTGCGCGCAGGAGGCTGCCGCGGCGCGCGCCGCAGCGGCGGCAGGCGGCGGCGCTGCCGCCCCAGGAGCTGCGGCCGCCGCAGTGGAACCGAACGGCGCCGCTGCGCCCGGGGTCGCGCGCCGGGCGGCCCCAGCTGCGCCGGCCACGCCCGCCGCAGGGCCGCAGGCGAGCCTCTGTGAAGCTGGCTCTGGCTGGCTTCGCAGCAATGGACGTGGTGGTGGCAGCGCATGAGCGCATGCATGGGCACGTGCAGCAACATCTCCAGCGCTGTGCCGGCGAGCTAGGGTGTGCGCATGTTGTTGCAGTGCGCGTGTGCCTCACAAGCGGAACGCTGCACAGGGCGTGGGCGGTGGCGGCGCCGCTGCGGCCGACGGCGGGCTGCCGCTGGCGGAGGGGCTGGACACGCGGGCGCTGCGCAAGGCGACCAAGGAGGCGCTGGTGGACGCGCTAAACGCTGAGCGGGTGGCGCGCGGCCAGAAGCCCATCAGGGCCAGGGTGCGTACCCCAAGTCCATCAACTGCACGCCCAGGGCTCACATCCCTCAACCTCCTTTCGTGCTGTGACCCATGCATGCAGAGCCCTGGGGACTGGTTCGGATCAGGACCGCTCGACGAGCACAGAATGGAGGGGGCGTGCGCCGCAGGTCTACCAGGCGTTCCCCCGCCCGGACTGGTGGCCACTGCCAGAGTGGAACGCGGACCAGACGAACAAGGGCCGCGCCACCGTGCTCCGGGTGTACAACGTCCTGCGGGACCTGCGTGCGCGCGGCGGCGCCTGAGCGGGCGGCCCGAGCGCGGCCGCTGGCGAGCCGCGGGCGCTGCAGAGCAAGGCTGCCCGTCGACCACCCGCGGCCGGACACGAGCCTGCACCACCTTGCCACTGGCTGCACCACAGTAATGTGGACTCCAGGTGATAAGGCTTTGGCGCTCGCTGGGCAGCGCTTGGGGGGGGCAAGCTAGGCCCCAGCTGTGCTGCTGCGACGGCCGTTCTGCGCCGCAGAGAGCTGCGCTCCATGCCTGCTATGTTAACACAGCACTTGAGCTATAATATGCATGGTGCATGTCTGCAACTGCGTGTGCGTCGACGACCTGGCGTCGATGCTATCCACAACTCATCGGTCATGTGAGAGGATGTATGCGTGGCCTGATGACGACTCTGGCACTGTGGGGGCCTAGCCTTGGAGCTAGGTTTTAGATGGGGTAGAGGGGGCCCACCGTTTTGTCAAAATGGCGCCAAACTAGCCGTAGCCCTCACGTCACTGTTAAGCACGCCAGCACACACCGCGCGGAGTGTTTCAAGGCCTACTCAACAAGCTGCAGGCATCACATAGCGGAGGCAGCATTAAAGGGTTGTTAGCCTGTTCGCTGTCCGAAGCGGCACGGGGAGTCCCACGTTGCGGCTGAAGGCCAGCAGCCGCTCACACGCGCTCAGGCCGCTTGCCAGCACAGAGAGCGTCGAGGGCGCGCGGAGACAAGGTCCGGGGCCGATGCTCCACGTCAATGCCTTGCCATCAGCGGAGCCAGGGCTGTCTGGCTCGGTGTCCGGCTGCCTGCCTAGCACCTGGGACGTCTGCGGAGCTGGTATGTCTCGAGTGGGGACCTGATGATTTAATCTTTTACGATACTTTCACCTCCCGGCATATTTCGGTACAAGCGCATGTGTTCGCCCAGGGCGGGCTGTATCGTGCACGTAGCGGGGGCTGGGGTGCGCGCGTGGCTGAAGAGTACTGCGGAGCGCTGTCCGGCAGGCTCTGCGCCAGGGAGAGACTGCCGGGTGACTGGGTCGGCGACACCTGCCCTGGCGCACTTACTATGGCAATGCTGAGCCCAGCGTGCGTGCCGCAGGCGCGCCGCGCGTCTGCGCCGCAGACGGAGCGCGAGACATCTGCGTCGCACCCGCATCCCCTGATCAGGTGCCGCGCAGCTGCGCTTGCCGCTTGCACACAGCGTGCCGTGTAGAAGGCCAGGAGCGCGGGCCGCTGAGTAGGCATGTGCACTGTGGCACGGCCTGAGTAGGTCACAAGCGCATGCGCGCATGCCCTGACAGGCGCCGGCCAGGCCATACCTGTTTGATGGAAACGGGGGCTGTGGCAGAATGCGGAGCTTCCACAGACGCTTACTCACCCACTCTGTGTTTTGTGCAGGAGCCGCCTGCGTGCACTGGGCTGCGAGCTGCTCACGCTGGCGCGGCGCGCGCGGTTGCCATGCGCACGCCCCAGCCCGCGGCGTCCATAGCCGCCGCCGCGGGCAGCGGCGGCGGCGGCGGGCGCAGCGGAGCGGCGGAGGCCGCCGCAGCCAGCGGGCTGCAGAGTCTCCCCGGGGACGCAGACGCGAGCACCCCCAGGGCCGTGGAGCGGCCTGCAGCTGGCAGCGGACGGGGCGAGCGGCAGACAGAAAGCGGGAACGCAGACGTGGCAAGCAAAGGACAGCCCCGCCCCCTATCATGGCTGCAGGCTGCCGCAGCGAGGGCGCGCCCGCCAAGCGGGCAGCAGGACGGGCATGGTCTTGACGGAGCGGGCTCGCCTGAGCCCGCGACGTCTGCTGCGGGCGGCAGCGGCGCGCGCTTTCCCCGGCAGGCTGCGGAGGCATTTGCAGGGGAGGTTGAGGAGCAGAGCGAGTGTAGCTCAGCGCCAGACCCGGTGCCACGCGCGCCCATGCGCCGCACGCCGCTGCAGGCGCGGGCGGCGCCGCCGGCGGTGAGCTCAGAGTGCCTGCTAGCCGCGGCGCGCGAGCTGGATGCAGCGCTGCTGAGCGCGCGGCAGGCGCGCCCCCTGCATATGTCTTCTCAAGGCGGTGTGTTGGGAGCTTATGGTGCTGGAGGTAATTCGGCGAGCGTGGTGAGCAGAGTTCTAGGGTGTGCATTGTCAGACCATGCAGCATCACATCATCCTAGCTCCTTCTCCCCGGAGCTTTGCATATGATGTGCCACAGACAGTCAACGGTGACAGGCGATGTTGGGCGCTGCCTTACTTCAGCTCCGCTCATCAGTTGATGGGGTGCGCAGGCGCGCCCGGACATGCAGCTGGGCGGCGCCGTGCCCGCGCTGGCGCTGCTGCTGCCGCCGCCGCCGCCGGCGGTGCCGCGGCACTATGCGGCCTGGTGTGCATCGGCATTCTTCAGCCCCACCGAGCTCGCCGCGCGGTCCGAGGCCACGCACTTCTGGCACCCAGCCGCGCGCGCGGGCGGCGGGCACGTGCTCGGGATCAGCCCGCCCGGGCAAATTCGCTCGAACTCCGGGTCCGTGGCGCGCGTGGCGCGGAGCACGCTGGGCCGGCCGGCGCCGCGCGAGGGGGAGTGCGCGGCGGCGTGCGCGGGCGCGCAGGACGACCGGCGCGCCGCGGCGTCCGCGGACTGGCCCGTGGGGCTCGCCGGCGCATCCTACGACAGCGGCGACGCTGCCCGCGCTGCGGCGGATGCAGCACTCGGTGGCGGCAGCGGCGGCACTGGCGGCGGCGGGCACGAGGCAAATAGCGAGCGGGCGGCAGCGAGCGCGCCGCAGGCTGGCACAGGAGCCTGCGGGTGCGCGGCGGGTGCTGGCGCTCCACACTGTGACCAGCGCGCAGCGGCTGCCAGGGGCGCAGCCTTGGGTGTGCACGGAGCGGCCGCCGGCGGCGGTGCGCCAGAGCGCAGCGCGGCCGCCGGCGGAGAGGGCGCGGCGCGCCCGGCGGGCAACGTGGCGCCGGCAGAGTCCGCGCCGCAGCTGCGGCGCGCGGGCGCGCAGCGCAAGCGCAACGCGCCGGCGCCGGCGGCCGCGGGCCCGCACCTGGTCGCCAAGCGGCGGCTGTTCGAGACAGGCCCCATCATGCGGCACGAGTGGCTGTGAGCCGGAGCCCACCAATCCACCGCGTGCAGGGGATGCGGGCGGGATGCAGCGCCCTGCAAGGGGCTGCCGGGCTCAGCCTGTGGGTGGGTGCGTGTGGCCAGCCCATCATGCGGCACGAGCGGCGGTGCCGCGCGGCAGTGCCGCGCGGCGGAGCACTCGGCCGCTGCCCCCGGCACAGCCGCTTGTGCCGCATGAGCGGCCCCTCGCCCCACATTTGCCTAGGATACTTCTCTTTGCACAGCTCAGCGGTGGCCGCGCGCTGAGCTGAGCCGCGCCTCTGTTGCGTTGCGTTGTCTGTTGGATGGTGCGCGCACACTGTGTGTGCGCTGCGTGGCGTTAAGGCGCCTGCCGGCTGCCCAGGACTGCGGCATCATTGGAGGCCATAGACGGGGGCCATAAAGGTGGTAATATGGGAGTGTACACAAGGGGCAGGCTGGGTGTAGGGATGGATCCAGGGGCCCGAGCTGCGGCTGGCTCTGCCTTTGGCAAATACTGTCAAGACCACTAGGCTCCATGCGAGAGCAGGCGCAGGGGATGCAGCGCGGCGGGCTGCAACGCCTGCGGTATTGCGTCCCAAGGCCCTCCGGGCCAGGCAGCTGAGCGGAACGGCCCTATGCGACCCATGCCAGGTGCTGTGGCTGATTGAGGGCGGGGTACCCTGGTTTGCCTCATGCTGAAATATTGCCCCCGGCCGCGAGCTAATATTGCGCTCCGGCTGTCAAGGCGCACCGGGGGGCGCCGGAAGCTTCGGCGGTGACGACCTGTTTTTGGGCCCTGTACGCACTGCCAGGACCTGCCGGATAAAGCTGAGATGCAACTGCACCAGTGACTATGCGGGGCGCGCCTGATGCGCCGCCGCCGCGGGCGCTGCTCGGCACCTGCCTGCCCCGCGGCGTATGGCTGGCGCGCCCGCCAGGCGAGGCGCCCCTGGGGGCAGGTGACATGCCCTGCAGATAGGGCAACGCTATACTACGGTTTGCACGTTACTACGGCAAGCCAGCGCCCGGAGCGCGGCGGGCGCCGTGCCACGCGCGCCTGCCGCGCTGACGGGCGCTGCGCCGGGCGCGCTGCTGGCGTGGCTCAGCATTGCGCGTCAGCCTCTGGTGGACATAGGTGGGGCCCCGGCGCTGAATACCTTGGGTTCGAGGGCGGCGCGCTCGGTGCGCGCGTCACTCGGCCTGTTGCCCCGTGCCCGCGCAGCGGAGCGTAATGGGGGGCGGCGGTATACTAGCTCTGCCCTTGCTTTGCAGTGCCGCCCATGCGCTGCTGGCAGCGGGGCCGCCCGCCAGACAGGCGCGCCCGGCGCGCTGCGAACGAATGAGGAATGCACGCTACAATAGCTGTGCCTGTGCGCATGTAGCCTTTTGCTCTGACATGCCAGCCACGCCCGCCCAGCTCTTGGGGGGGGCCATGCTGCAGGACTCTTGCTTTTTGTGCGCCGCCTACGCATTGTTAGGAGGTGTGTGTACCACTGCTGACCTGTGCCTGTCTCACTTTACTGCCACATCTCAATTCCAAGAAAGTGTAGTTCAGCGCGCGCTTTTAAGAAGGGTGAAACGCACTGCACAGCCACCTCCAGCACCGCTGCATTTGCACACAAGTCTGTGTGTGAGATGCCAGCTCAGCATGGTCAACAGCAAGCCACGCGACGTGGACAGCGCTCCAGGGCCTGCAGCAGTGAGTGCCCACTAGCTCCTGCAAAAGCGCCCTGGGCGCCATGTGCGCATGCGCCAGCTGCTATGCAGACCCAGACCACGACCACGGCAGGTCATAAACAATGCTTCCAGAGAAGCTCCTGCTGCAGAGTGCAGCATGCAGGCTGCGCCCAGCTC
>JAABUV010002379.1_pt1 | contig 25531 bp, 28 predicted proteins | sample 5559971 | NCBI WGS metagenome assembly JAABUV01 (sample SAMN10711881, study PRJNA513362) | rock metagenome | isolation source: Antarctica rocks | place: Antarctica: Victoria Land, Knobhead nord | collected 2015-12-19
GGCGCTGCGCGGCGTCCTGCCCGGCATGGTAGGCCGCCGCGTCGACCCCGGCGTCGCAGAGCGCGCGCGCCAGCCACTCGCACGTCTTGCGCAGGCGCGCAAACACGATCCCGCACGCGCCGGGCGCTGCCTGGACGAAGCGCAGCAGGTCCTGCGCTGCGACGGTCCCACGTCACCTGGTTGCTGCTCCATGTCCTGTCTTCAACACACGCAGACGCGCTGCAGGGAGGCAGCTCATGAGAGAGCCACGACCATGCCGCAGCCTCACACATGCACACTCTCTGTGCAGGCCGCGCAGAGGCAGGCGTGAGAGCATGGTGGGCTGCAGGTGTGCTCATGCCTGCAGCGCGTCATGCTCATCCTGGAGCAGGTCCTTGAAACGCACTTCATACGCGATGTTGGGCCTGCACCACGCAGCGTGCTGAACAAATTGGCTGAGGCGGGGGAGGGTGCGTCAAGCTCGTGCACGTTAAACTGTGCACGGGTACCTGTTGAAGGAGGCCTGCAGCAGGACAGTCGAGGGTCGCATGCCCAGGACGTCCAGGATCGAGCGCCGCACTGCAGGCGTGCAGGACGCCTATGCGGCACACAGTGTGTACAATTAGGAGCGCTCACAGTGTCACTGCTCATGCTGGGGCTTGCAGCGTTGCAAACCGCTGTCATGGCATGGCACACCGTCAAGGCCAAGATAGGGACGTCTGCAAAGTCGCTCCGCAGGGATGCGAGAGCGAGGTATGCAGGCCGGAAGTCGTGGCCCCACTGCAAGCGAACGGCAGAACAAGTCGTTATTACAGCGCCGCATCTGCCGCATCAGTGGCTGCCACTGTGCAGGTCTGCAACATGCAGGCATGCGAGTCAGGGGAGCAAGACTTGGCAAAGTGCATGCGTTTTGGCAGTGCAAGGACGCCGTCTTCTTGGTGCTAGCTGCCACAGCCGTGTCATCACCTGGCTCACGCAGTGCGCCTCATCCACAGCGAATAGGTAGATGCTGCCGCTGCCTGCCGCCTCCTTCAGCGCATCCATCAGCCTCGGCTTGGCCAGGCTCTCTGGTGTGGTGTACAGCAGCTTTGTTGCGGGCTCGCCGCCGCAGATGTCCTGCGTTGCTGCTGTGTAAGCAGAGCGCTGGTGTGCCTGGCCGCTGGCCAGCGCATGTCACTTAGTACACGCATATGGACAAAGCAGCTCACCTGGACGATGCGAGACTTCACAGCCTCGTCTGTCTCACTGTTCCACACGACAGCGTCGATGTCCCTGTCCAGACAGTCATCCACCTGGTCCTGTGGCAAGCGGGAACCTCTTCTGGCGTGTACAAGCACAGCAGCAAGGAGCTGGAGAGGCTTGGTGCACTGCGCTGCAAAGCATGAGGGAGGGAGCGGTGGCAGCGGCAGCAAGTGCAGGCTCACGCACCTTTGCCAGCGCTATTAGCGGGGATATGACAACCGCAAAGGCTGCAGGCTCCAAAAGCGGCGGGAGCTGATAAGCCAAAGACTTTCCCCCGCCAGTGGGTAAGATGAGGAGCACGTCGTCCTTGCGCCGCACAGCCTGCCAGAAAGCGCCAGTGTTTATGCGGTCTGGGTCCCGCAGCAGCAGTGCCAATTGCCAGTGACGTGCAGCTCTTTCCTCACCGCGATGGCTTCCAGCTGCAGCGGCTTGAAACATGTTGCGTTCCAGTGCGTTTGAAGAAGTGCGTGCACAGCGCTGTTTGTGCTGTCCCCGTCTTCCATGACGGTTGCGTGCAAGAGCAGGCTAGCTAGCGCAGGCAATCAAAGTCATCTTTGCTATCCTGAAGCGTATGTGCTCTGCCACCTCCTGCGCTGCCGGCTCAGTGTCAGCGCACGCAGCTGCCACGCAAAGGTACGTGCGCTTGCTGCAGCTGTGTGCTGCGGAGGCTGCGCAGCGCAGCAGCTGGCGCGTGTCAAAGCGCAGCACGGACACCACAGCGTTGTGGAGCGCCAAGATGCAGCTCATATCTGGTCTGCGGAGGTTTGACGTGAGCTCAGGCAGCTAGGCAAGGCTCCTGCAATGCGTACAGAAAGAAGGTTGGCGCTTCAGATTCAAACACTTTAGGGCCTGGAGACCTGGTCCTCAAGCCAGGAGCTGAGCACTGTGCCTGGCAGCGGAGGGGGTTATGACAGGCTACACTCCCCAGGCCGAACGGCCTCGCCCGCGCGCTGCACGCTTGCATTGTTCCATGCAGCGGCGCGGCTGAATGGACGTGCGCGCGCAGCGCTGGCCCTGCTGCACTGATGGGGTGACACACCGGGCGCCTGCGCGAGGCTGGCTGGCGGCTGCGCAGCCCCCAGCGTGATGAGCCGGTCGGGCAGCGTGGATACGAGCACTGTGGACAACTACCACGTCATTGAGCTCGTTGGAGAGGGGTCGTTTGGCAAGGTGCGCCCGGCGTGTTCCCCGCGCGGCGCCCGCCCGTCGGGCTTGCACGGGCAGCCTGCATCGCACGCGCGTTGATGCACCGTCCTGGACAGGCTGCGCTGGCGGCGTCCCTGCTCCCTTGCGGGGTTGGGCGCAGCGCCTTGTGTCCAGTCGCAGAGCGTGCCCAGGGAGCACGCACGTGGCGCATGCGACGCGGTCCCGCGCGCGCGCAGGTGTACAAGGGCCGGCGCAAGTTCACCGGCCAGATAGTCGCGCTGAAGTTCATAAAGAAGCACGGGAAGAGCGAGAAGGACGTGCGCAACCTGCGGCAGGAGATCGAAATCCTCAGCAACCTGCGCCACGAGAACATAATCAAGATGCTGGACTGGTTTGAGACCAAGACCGACTTTTGCGTGGTGACCGAGTTTGCGCACGGTGCGCCCGCTGCGCCGCGGCACGCGCCTGCCTGCCGCCACTGCAAGGCGGGCAAGCAGCCGCGGGCGCAAGCGGCCGCAGGGAGAGCTCACGAGTCAGGGCGGGTGGCGCACGCGCCAGCCCTGCCTGGGCGCTGGCCAAGTAGCGGTGCCGACGCCACGATGCTAAGCGCTGTTACACCCGCAGGCGAGCTGTTCGAGGTCTTGGAGGATGACCAGCGGCTGGGCGAGGCGGAGGTGCAGCGGATCGCCAAGCAGCTCGTGCAGGCGCGGGCGGGGCCCAGGCTTGCCTGGACGCGCGCCCCGAGCGATACACACGCAGGCCCTGGCGGGCACAGCGATGCGGGCGCCGCACGCGGGAGCGCTGCGGGAGCTGCGCGCCCTGGCGGCGCTGCCGGCGCTGCGGCGGCCGAGCGCGCGCGCCGGCCGCGCAGGCGCTGCACTACCTGCACAGCAACCGGATCATCCACCGCGACATGAAGCCGCAGAACATCCTGATCGGCGCCGGCGGCGTCGTGAAGCTGTGCGACTTTGGCTTCGCGCGCGCCATGTCCAGCAACACCGTCATGCTGACCTCGATCAAGGGCACGCCGCTGTACATGGCGCCCGAGCTGGTGCAGGAGATGCCCTACACGGAGTCTGTGCGCCCCCGTGTCCCGCCCCGCCGCTGCCGGGCAGCCGATTGGCCAGGTCTGCTTGGCGCGCAGTGTCGGGCCTCGACGAGACGCAGCGCTCGGCGCTTCGGCATGGCTTGCATGGCCTCGTGCTCATGCCTGGTAGGGGCTACAGCAGAGGCCAGGTGCACCCAAGCAAGTGATGTGGAGTTGGACGTTGCTAGCGTCAGGTCCAGCAGCGTTGCAGCCGGCGCCGCAAACGGCGCCCGGGGCGGGGCGGCCGAGACCGCTGCCGCGGGGCGCAGGTGGACCTGTGGAGCCTGGGCGTGATCCTGTACGAGCTGTTCGTTGGGCAGCCGCCCTTCTACACCAACTCCATCTACTCGCTCATCCACCACATCGTGCGCGATCCGGTCAAGTACCCGGACACCATCTCGCCGACCTTCCGCTCCTTCCTGCAGGCGCGCGCGCGCGCGCGCGGGCCCCCGCGGCGCGCCGCGGCGCCGCGCGCGGGCAGCCGCGCCGCGGCCTGCGACAGCGGGCGGGCCGCATGCACATGGCTGTCCTTGCAGCGCCTGGACTGCGCGGAGCGAGGGGCGGGTGGCGAGCATGCCGGGCAGCTGGGGGCGCAGCATCCTGTTGCCTCATGCCCAGCGTGTGGGCAGGTGCCCTTGCAGTGCTCCTTTGGGGGACTGGTAGCCAGTAGCACGCTCTTTTCGTGTATCACAAGTGCACAGGACGATTACGGCTCTGCGTGACATCGCGGCCCGCGCGCGGGCAGGCGCTGCTGAACAAGGTGCCGCAGCAGCGGCTGAGCTGCGCGCAGCTGCTGGAGCACCCGTTCGTGCGCGAGACGGCCGACGAGCGCGCCGTGCGCGAGGCGCGCCGCGCGGCCGGCGACCGCCTGGCCGCCCACAGCCGCGGCTGGAAGGGCGAGGGTACGCCCCGCCCGCCCGCGGCGGCCGCAGGCCTGCCGCACGTCCAGCGGCGGCCCTGCGAGGCCACCCGCCTGGTTTCGGAGGGCCTGCCTGCTTGCAGCAGCGGTCAAAGCGGCGTGCGCGCGCGCTCTGTGCCCCCTCACGGTCATCTGCTGGCCCCCCCGCGAAAAATTTCAGTAACTTCCACTGCTGCTCTTAGCGCCATCTTGCGGGCCAGAGCGCCCGCCAAGTCCACTTCCCTGATCCTGACGTGCTGGGGCTCGCGCGCGCGCGCAGGCCTGCTGACGCCCAACGGCAAGGGCGCGCCCGCTACGCCGCAGGCCCTGCCGTGCTCGGAGCCGCGCCGGCACGTCGTGCCACCAACGCCCGCCCTGCGCGGCGGCGCCCCGGGCACGCGCGGGACCGCCGCGCCGGCCGCGCAGCCGCTGCAGCCGCACGGGGCCCGTGCGGCCGCCGCTGCCAGGCGCGTCCTTGATAAGACGTTGGGGGTCGCGGTGCATTTGGCGGTCTGTGGCATGTTCTGCAGGCGTGTGCGCCGCTGTCATATAAGCTGTTGCTTTGGCGCCCTGCGGTGAAAAGGCGTGGTGTGGGCGTTGCAGGGTGCCCACCAGCGCCCCGGCCGGCCAGCCGCGCGAGCCGCCGACGGCCGGGCCAGGCAAGGGCGCGGCCGCAGATCCGGCGCGCGCGCGCAGCCGCTTCATCGAGCCGGGCGCCGCGCCGATACCCATCGCGCCGCTGCTGGCGCCCTCGCCGGGCCGCAGCGGCGCCGGCGCCGGCGCGCGCGGCGAGCCGCGCGAGGACCCGCCGCCGCCTGCAGCAGAGCCGCGCGCCGCGGTGCCCCCTGCCAGCCCGACAGAGGGCCGGCAGACTGGCGACGCGGCAGCGGCGCACAGGGAGGCAGCTTGCAGTGGCGGCGGGAGAGAGGTGGCTGGTGCGAGCGCGCGCGGCGCGCCCGCCCCGGCGCATGCGGCGCCGCGCACTGCGGCGGCGTCACCGCGGCCGCCGGCCGCCGCCCCGCCCGCGCCCCACCCCGGCCATGCGGCGCCCGCCGACGAGAACCGGCGCGCGGGCGGCTCGGCGGAGGCAGGCGCGCCCGGGCGCGGCGCCGCTACCGCGAACGGCCTGCCGGGCGGCGCGCGGCGCGCGTTCGCGCCAGCGCAGCAGCAGCAGCCGGCGACACTGCGGCGCGGAGCGTACACCGCTGCCGCGCTGGCGGCGTGCGCGGCCAAGGCCGCGGCGGCGCAGCAGCAGCAGGACCAGCGGCAGGCGGCAGGGCGGGAGGCTGGCTCCGGCCGGCAGGGCGCGCGGGTCGCCGAGGCCCCCGCTGCCGCGGACAATGCTGCCGCGCCAGCACTGCGCGGGGCGCCCGCGTTGCCGCAGTGGGAGGCTGGCAGCGGGGGGTCGCCCGCCCCGGCGGGCCCAGCCGCTGGCGCGCGAGGGTCGCCTGCGGAGGCACACGCCGCCGAGCGGCCGCCGGCGCAGCAGGAGGAGCCGCCCGCCGCGCGGTGCAAGGTGACGGCGGTGCCGTCGCCGCGCGTGGTAGGCGGGCCCGGCCGGGCGCCTGGCTGGGGAGGGGAGCATGCGGGAGGCGGCGGCGGCGGCGACGCGCCGCCGGCGCGCTCGCCGGCCAAGGAGGGCGCCACAGGGTTTGGGCGCGCTCTGGCGGCGGCCGAGGCGCGCGCGGCCGCGGGCGTGGCGGGCGCCGCCGGCGTGCTGGGCGACGCCAAGGCCATGAGTGCGCGCCCGGCGCCTGGCCGTCACACAGCACATCGCCGCTCGTCGTCTTTTATCTACCATAACCATAACCCTAACCCTAACAGTCCCTAACCCTAACAGCCACTGAGAAGAGCAACCCTAGCAAGCAGTGAGAAGCGGCGGCGGGTGGCAGGCGCGGTAATGGAGGCGCTGCGGCGGCCGTCCAGCGGGAGCGCGTACACGGCCTGGGCCGGCAGCCTGGAGCTGCGGTGCGCGGCGCGCGCCGGCGCGGCGCTGCTGCGCCACGCGCGTGGCGCGCGGCCCGAGGCGTGCGGGCCGCTGCAGAGCGCGCTCGCGGCCGCCGCGCAGGCGCGCCCGCCCGCAGCCCAGCGCGTGAAGCTGGGACAGATGTCACGGGCACGTGTCACAGAGACGTGACTCGACGCCTCATGTGTGTGTCCCGCCTTTCATTCTGCAAGGCTGCCGCTGCGCATGCCGCAGGTGCGGCGCTGCTGAGGCACAGACAGTCTTGTCATTGCGAGCATGCATACGCACTGCGATCCAACAAAGGCGTTGTAGCGACGGGGCGGCGAATGGGCGCTGCGCGGCGCGCGCGCAGGCGGCGGGCGTGGTGTCGCCGGAGACGACGGCCGGCATCCTGGGCGCGCTGCGCGGCGCCGAGGCGGGCGCCGCGGCCGACGCGCCCGGCGCGTTCGTGGCGCTGCCGGGCTGCGCGCCGCTGTATGCGTCGCTGCTGGCCGCGCGCGCGGCGGCGCCCGGCGCGGGCCCCGGCTCGCAGCCGGGCCCCGGCTGGGCGGTGCCCGCGGCCGCGGCCGCCGCGCTTGGCGACGTCTACGCGCGCGCCCAGGCCGCGCTGGGCCGCGCGGGCGCCGCGCGCAGCAGCGGCGACGGCCAGGGGCGCCCGGCGGCGGCGGGGGACGGCGGCAGCCCCGGGGACGGGGGCGGCGGTCGGGAGCGGGGGGACGCGGGCGACCGCGAGGAGCGGGAGGACGAGGGGAGCCGGCGCACCGGCGGCGGCGGCGCGGCGGCGGCCGCGCGCGGGGTGCTGGAGGCCGCGCGCGACGGCCAGGCGGTGCCGCGGCTGTGCCGCTGCCTGGAGGACTGCGCGGACGACCCAGGCGTCGGTGCGGCCGCAGGTCCCTGCACAGGTCCCGGCATGGCGCCGAGCGGCGCGGTCATGGGGCGTAAGCAGACGGCGCAGGCTGGCTGCGCGCAGGTTGAGAGAAGCGAGACTGCCGTTATGCTCTGACACCCAGCTCTTTTGCCCGTGTCTGCATGGACGCCGCCCGACTCCATCTGCGCGCAGCGAAGCCCACTAATGCTGCCTATGTCCAGTGCACCCGCAGGGCTCCTGCTGAAACAGCTGCGGAAGCCTGGAGCAGTGCCGCATGCAGCGGTCATAGGCCGATGAGGCGGGGGGTGCGCAGGCGCGGCCGAGCTGCGCGCTGCGGCGGTGGCCGCGCTGGCGTGCCTGGCGCACTGCCCGCCGGAGCCGCCCGCGCCGAGCGCCGCGCCCCGCTTCCCGCTGGCGCGCTGCGCGGCGGTGGCGGGGGCGGCGGCGGCGGCCGCGGCCGCCGACCCCGGCCGCGCCGCCGGCGCCAGCGAGCCCAGCGACGCGGCAGCGTCGCGCGCGGCGGGGCCGTCTGCAACGCTGCGCGACGAGGCGAGGCCCAGCTGCGGATGCCGCATCACATGCAATCATGCCGCACCATAATATACTTAGTGATGCGAAGCCTGATGCGCCGGGGCGGTCGCCACGCTGCTGCGCTGTTGTGTGCGCGACCCGGCATTCTTTCACCACTTGCGTGTGCCATGGGGCGGCCATGGTGGCCAGACACGCAGGGGAGGAGCAGCGTGTCGCGCTGCCCTAGCACCCGGGTGGCCAACCCTAGCCCCCTGGGGCAGGTGAGGTGGCGGGTTGCGGAGGCGCTGGGCGGCGCGCGCGCCGCGCTGCGCGCCGTCTGCGCTGCAGCGGCCGGCGGCGGCGGGGACGGCGCGGCGGCGGCGCTGCGGCTCCTGCTGGCCGCATGCCGCGCGGCGCCCGCGCTGTGCGAGGCGGCCGCGCTGGCGGGCGCGCCAGAGGTGACGCGCCCCGCTCGCTGGGCGCCTGTGTGTTGGCCATGGGAGCAGCACCGCATCTTGGCCACTTTCAATGACGGGAAGGCAATGCGATCCTGCGCCTCCGATCCTGTGCAGTATTGTCTATGCGGTGTCTACCCATGAATTTATGGCCTGGACCGGACGCGCCGCAGGCGCTGCTGGACGCCAGCGAGGGCGCGCATGGCGCGGCGGCGCTGCTGGCGCTCGCGGCGCTCGCGCGCGGCGTGGCCGCCCGGCGCGCGGCGGCGCCGCGCGGCGAGGGCGGCGGCGAGGGCGGCGCGGCGGCGGAAGCGGCGCTTGTACCGCCTGAGGACCCGGCCGCGCCGTTCCGCCGCCTGGCGCCGCTGCTGCAGGCGCGCGGGGAGCAGCGACTTGGGCGGCGCACGCGCGGGCTGTCTCTGTGTCGGGCCCTGGCCGCCCCAGCATGCACGCATGCCTCCTTGTGCGCAGTCAAGCACGCGCTCCCAAGGAGCAACCAGATCTGCGGCGGCTCTGTGCTTGCGATAGGGCGGCAGCAAGCGATACACCTTGTCCCGGCGGCTGGCCCATGCCCTTTATCCTTTAGCGAGCCCACGGAGCGCTTGTTTTTGCAGGCGGCGCAAAACGACCCGCGCTGCGCGAGCGCGGCCGCCGGCGCGCTGGCGGCGCTGCTGCCGCTGCTGCCCGGCGCGGGCCGGCCGGGCGGCGGCGGCGGCGGCGGCACGCTCCCGCTGCCGTGCGCGTCGGCCGCGGCACCCGCGCCGCCCGCTGAGCTGCTCGCGGAGGCCCGGCTGAGCGGCGTGCGCCGGCTGCTGGTGAGCGGCGCCCCCTGTGATGCGCGCGTCTCGTGCGCGCCTGCCTGCTCGGCCGCAGCGATGCCTGCGAGCATGCCGTGACATGACTCGACCTTACGCCTCTGTGATTGCCTGGCGGGCCTGCTGCGCGCTGGCGTGCCCGCCTGTCTCTGGTAACAGGCAGTCGCACGAGCGCTGGGGCACGGCCTGCGCAGGGCGGGCGCCTGCAGTATTTGCAAATCACCCCAGTGACTCACCCTGACATGAGACCGGACGTGCAGGGCGGCGCCGGCGCGCGGGCGGCGGGCGGCCCAGCACTGGCGGCCGCGGAGGGCGCGCCCGCGCTGACGGGCCTCGCGGACGGTCCGGCCGCGCTGGCCCGGGCGCTGCTGTCGGCGGGCCCGGGCAGCGCGGCCGGCGCCGCGGCTGCGCGCGCGGGCCTGGGCGGCGCGGCGGCGGCCGTGCTGGCGGCGGCCGGCGGCGCGCACGAGCGCGGCGCCACGGCCGCGCTGGCCGAGCTGTCGCCGGCGGGCGTGCTGTCGCTGCTGGAGGCGCGCTCTCCCTCAGGCTGCAGGCACTGTGGCACCGCAGCGTGCTTGCCCGCATGGGCACAACGCAGCTGCCGCCGTCCTGCGCGCCGGACTTGGGCAGTTGCTGGACCTGGCCAGGCGTGTGTGGCGCGGAGCGCGCCAGCAGCCATGCAGACCCCGCGCATTTGCAGACGGCGCCGGCACATTCTGAAGCGCTGCGGGGGCGGCAGCAGGCGCTGCGCGCGGAGAGCGCGCCGGGCGCGGCGGGCGCGGCGGCGCTGCTGCGGCCGGGCGTCGCGCGCGCGCTGGTACTGCTTGCGCGCCCGGCGCACCGCGCGGCGGCGGCCGCGTGGCCGGCGGCCGGCGGCGGCGGCGCGGCCGGCGCGCGCGCGGCCGCGCTGGCCGCGCTCGACCTGCTACACGCGCCGTTCTGCGCGGCGGCCACGCCCGGCGCCGTGCTGCGCGACTTGCAGGCGGTGCGCGCGCGCAGGCCTGCCGGGAGCCTGTTGGGGCCGGGGATGCTCCGGTCGGAAGCCGCCCGTGTGGCAGCCCTGTCTGCAGTTGACAAGGGACCCGGTTCATGTTCAAGAGATGAAAACCAGCAGTGTGTGCCGAGTGAGCAGGCAGGGAGGCAGGTGGCCGGCGAGGTCCCGGCCTCGCCTGCAGCATGGAGCTTGGCGCCTGGGCAGCTTGATGCGGCGCACGTGGCTGTCCCTGCCGCCGCGGCGGCTCGGCGGCGCGAGCGCGGGCGCGCGCGCGTGCGCAGGCGCTGCTGGTGGAGGACGCGGCGGGCGCGGCGGTCGGCTGCCTGGCCGGCCTGGAGGGCGACGAGCCGGCCGCGCCGCTGGGCCTGGTCTCGCGCCTGGTGCTGGCGGAGCCGCCGGCGCTGGGCGCGCAGTTCGCGGCGCAGGTGCTGGCCGCGGGCGGCCTGGCGCCCGAGCTGCTGCAGCGGTGCGGCCCATACCCTACCCTAACCCCGGTCCTCTCCAGAAGGGTGCTGTCACTTGTGCGTGCTGCTGCGGGTCGGCGGGGGCGCGCTGCCGCCCGGACTGCTCCGGTGCTGGCGGGGATGCCCCACGCTGGCGCACGCTGCGTTGCTGCCGTGCTGCACACCCGCGGCCTGGCGATCAAGGGCTCTTCCATGCATGCGCGCCCTGCCTCTGGCTGTCCAGCCTTCCTGGCCGGCGCGCGGCGCGGCCGCCTGCGCGCGCGCGCGAGCCGCCCGGCGCAGCGCGCCAACCCTACCCTACCCTAAGATGGCTTGCTCACCGCAGGCTGCTGCGCGAGCACACGCCGGCGGCGGTGCTGTCCACGGCGCTGCTTAACGTCAGCCAGCTGGCGCGCATGCACCGCGACTTCTACCCGCCCATCGCCCAGGTGCCTGCCCGCGCAGGCCCGGCGCGGCGCCGTGCGCAGGCTCGCCAGCCGTTCATTGCATCCATTGCATGCAGCGGCAGCTCGCGCCTGGAGCGCGCCGTCCCGCTCCGCAACGAGGCAGGTGCAGCTGTGGCAGATATACCCTACCACACCCTGGCTCTCCAGCCCGCAACACGCGCGCGGTGCGACGCAGGCGGGCGTGCTGGAGCGCGTGCGCGCGCTGCTGGGGCACGGCGAGGCGGGCGTGCGCGCGCGCGCGGCCAACCTGGTGGGCAACCTGTGCCGGCACAGCGCGTTCTTCTACGAGCGCCTGGCCGCGGCCGACCTGCTGGAGCCGCTGATCGCGCGCTGCCGCGACCCCGACCGCGCCACGCGCAAATTTGCCTGCTTCGCCATCGGCAACGCCAGTGCGCGCGCGCCGCCCGGGCCGGCTAACCCTAATCTGTCGCACCCCATGACATATGGTAGGGTAGGGTTTTCCCGACCGCCGGACGGCACAGGCGGGCTGCTGCCAGCCACGCCGCGCAGCATGCACAACCATGGGCGCCCGGCCGCGCACGGCCGGCCCGAGGCAGCGATTTTGCGCTGCAACTCACGCCGCCGCTCCAGCTGCACCGTGCAGATTGCCAAATGCCCTGCCGGCAGCTTCGCCCTCATCATCATGCCTTCCGACTGCCGCATCATGCATGGCGCGCGCGCGCGCGCGCGCAGGCTTCCACAGCGCGGCGCTGTACGGCGCACTGCGCGGCGCGGTCGGCCCGCTGGTCGCGCTGCTGCGCGACGGCGAGGACAAGACGCGCGCCAACGCGGCCGGCGCGCTCGGCAACCTCGTGCGCAACTCGCCCATGCTGTGCCGGCAGCTGGTGCAGGCCGGCGCGCTCGAGGCGCGCGCGCCCTGCCCCGAGACATTCCCTCCGCAGGGCTCGCAGCGCGGGCGCCCTCGCGGGCAGTGTCTGCCTTGCTGCAACAAGTGCGTGGCTTGGCACGAGCGCAAAGACTGCAGCGCCTCCACCAGCGCCCCCCTCTGCCCGAACAGCACGGAGCATGTTGCTTCGCTCGCTGGCCGCGCTCGCCTGCAGGCAGGCAACGCCCCTCCGTCGACGGGCGCTCACGCGCGCGCGCCGGCGCGCGCGCGCAGGCGTTGGTGGCCACAGTGCGCGCGGCGGCGGACAGCGGGCGCGCGAGCGCGGCGGCGCTGGAGCCGGCGCGCATCGCGCTGTTCTCGCTCGGCAACCTGGCCGCGCACCGCGAGTGCGGCGAGGCGCTGGCCGCGCTCGGCGTGCACGACCTGCTCGCGCGCCTGCTCGCGGCGCCGCCGGATGAGGCGCGCCCCGGCTGCCACCCTGGCACCTGGTGTCATCGGCTATCGGTGGCGGCGTCAGCCTTTGCATGCTTGTCGCGGAGCGCTGGCTGCGCCATGTCGCGCGGGCGGCCTCCGAGCTGTCCGGGTGCAGCTCACGCCGCTGTAGCCTGTCACCAGCAGATTAGCTGCTGGTCTGCGTGCGCCTGTCCAGGAGGCTGCTTGTCATTGGCTCTAGCATCTGCGCATTTTCTGACTCTCTGACCTCGCACTCCCGATCAATTTGTTAAGATGGGGATTGTGGGGCCGCCAGGTCGCGCTGAAATACGCACAGCGCATCCTGGCCAAGCTGCGCGCTCTCCAGCGCACCGCGGTGCTGCACTAGGCTGTACAGGTGCTTAGCTAGGCGCTTCGCCATTGCAAGCCAGCTGAGGTGCATCGGACACTAGGTATCAAGGACTCACGGGCCTGCTCTACGCTGCGATTTCAGAAGCGGCGAGTCTTGTAGTAGGGCTGCTCGGTCTTAGCATCATGGGGCATGCAGGTGTTGTGCGCGTTGCCTTGTAAGAACAGCATGTTGCGATGACACAGGATTGACGCCTCATGCACCAGCAGCAGATGTGACAAAGCACCTCTTCGTCGGGCTCCAGCCAGCCCCACTAGTACAGGTGTGCAACTGGGACCAAAGCGTGGCTATGCACGAGCGGCATGCGCTCCTGACAAACAGTGCAGTGGTGCCATGCGGGTTCACTGTTGACAGCGGTACATACAGAATACTAAGAGCAGGATCCCAGCATGCTGTACAGTCCGAAAGCTAAGCAACTCACATCAGGGGTCACGAGGGGCGAGTTCTGCAATCGATTTGCGTGCGCACGCACAAAAACAGTCGGTCTCCCTCCTAACTACACGCTGCTCACCCTGCGCACATGCGGACGCTGCCCCTGCCCGGCACGGGCAGGCTCCTGCTCTGGTATGCTGACCAGTGCGCAATCCACTGCCTCTACTGCCACCTCCGCCCTCGCTTCTACCCTGCACTGCACATGCGCATCCAGCCCCCGCGCCAACCTTAAGTGGACCCCGCATATATCCCGGCGCGCGCGACAGACTCACCCCCTGCGAGCGCCCCTGCCCCTCAGCCGGCCGCCGGGGGATGCAGACTGCCCGCCGTTGCTCGGGGCACTGCCGCTGCAGCGGCTGCCGGTGGGCGCCCCGGCGCGTCCGCCCGCTGCCCGCCCGCCCGTGCCGCTGCCGCCGCGGCCGCTGCTACCCTGGGAGCGCTGCGCGCGGCTGCCCCGGACACGTCGCTGCTAATGCTGATGCTGACGCTGCTGCTGCTGCTGGGGCCGGTCGCTGCCGCAGCAGGGGGCCCGTCGGCTGACAGGGCGGTCGCGGCGCTGCCGCCCGCCTCGTCGCGCACGCGCTGCTCGCCGCCGCTCCGCACCTGCCCGCCGCCCAGAGCAGTGGGCGCCTGTGCCTCACACGCCGGCGGTTCTGCGTGCGGTGCGGGCGCAGCAGGCGCCGGGCCATGCGGGGGCCGGGGCGCAGGCTCCGCGCCGGGCGCCGACTGCCCTGCCGCGGCTGCGGGCGCGGCCGGTGCTGCGCCGCCGCCAGGCCCCGGCGCAGGGCCCGCATCGAGCGCCAGCGCACCAGGACCATGAGGCAGCTCTGCGTCCCGTACTTCCCCGCATGCGTCTCCTGCAGGCGCCGCGTCGCATGCCATATCTGCATCCGCGCCAGGTGGCCGCGCGCCGGCCTGCGCGGCCCGGCAGGGCGGCTGCGCGGGCGCCCGCCGCTCGGCGGCCGGCACGTCCGCTGGGGGCACCGCCGCCGAGGTGCTGGCCTGCGCGGCGTCTGGCTCGCGCGCCCCTGCCGGCCGCGCGACGCGCTCAAAGTGGAAGCACTCATCGGCGATGCAGATGACGTCGCCGTGGCGCAGCGGCGCGGGCCGCATGGCGGCCAGCGTCTCGGCCGCGCCGTCCTCGCGGATGAGCGCGATGGGGTAGCGGTCGCGCGCCTGGCCGCGCCGCACACGCATCAGCTCGGGTGCGGCCTAGAGTTTATGAGCGGGCGCTGGCGGTCAGCCGGCACCCACGCTCAAGGCGCGCCCAAGATTAATCTGCACAGCACCTTTCTAGGGAGTTCGTACATACTGAGGGCACAGGATGTTAGCTGGATTAGTTTGCTGTGAATGGCGGCACCCCTGGCGCTCCTGCAGGTGCTCTGTTTGCACTCTGTGACAGTGTGGTGTTATACGCGGGACCGGCGCAGCTGTGCAGCTGTGATGAGGAGGCCTGGAATGCAAATCGGCCTGTGACAGCCTGTACAAGTTGCACAGACAGCCTGCTACTGTCCGTATGAAGTTGATGAAGGGCCACTGTCCTGATTGGCTGACAGACCTCAATGTCTCCGAATCCGATAGTGTGGTAGTGATGGGCCGCTTAGCAGCAACTATGGCATGTCACTGTCGATGGGCAAGCTGGGGAAGGGGCCTCCTGATGTGTTTGTAGTCACTGTCTCATGCGTGATGCTGTTACATGCAGCACAAGCTCCAAGCACTGCATGTTTTCATGACAGGACCTCACGACTTGAGAGGCGCACCACACGCTTTGCACACGCACACATCAGCTTTTTCTTCTGCAGGGCCGCATGGGCTGCCTGCTTCACTGCCAGCAGGCGGGGCGCCCGGCCGCGCCTGCATGCCGGCGTAGGCGAGCGTCACGCCGGCCCCCGCGTGCACGCGCAGCACCGAGTGCTGCCGCAGGCTCAGCAGGCGCAGCGGGAAGTCCGCCGCGCCCGCGCCGCTGCGCTGCGTGCCAAAGTGGAAGTCCCTGCGGCCGACCAGGTCCACCGGCGCTGCGCCGCCCTGCCGCAACCGCAGCACAACCCCTATGGCAATGTGCTGGGCGAGCGCAAGGCTCAGGTACGGCAGCATGGGCTGCAGCGCTCGCGCCCGCCCTCGCCGCAGCAGGGCCGCGCAAGCAGAGCAACAGCAATGACGCGCTGCAGTGCTCTCGTGCCGGATGCGCCTGCAAACTCTGACTCGAGCAGACAGATGCTCCCGACATGCACGGGCTTCGTGATGGCCTCCTGGCGCGCGCTGCGCTCGCTCTTCGCGGCGCTACGGCGGCTGACGTGGCGGTGAGCAGAGGCGCGCCTGCAGGGGCGTGACGCGCGCGAAGTGCGTCGCGCCAGCGCCGTCCTCCGCCTGCGCGGCCACTTCGGCGGCCAGCGCGGCGCGGCGCGTGCCCCGGCCGGCCGCCACGCGCGTCTCCCACCGCGCGGCGCCCCGCCTGGCCGCGCCCGCGCCGCGCGCAGCGGCCTCGCTCCCGCCCGCCGCCCCCTTGCGGCTGGCGCTGCCCCCGGGTTCGCTGCCGCTGCCTTGCTTGCCGACCCGGCCGCCTGCGCCGCTCGCTCGGCCGCTGCCGCCGCTGGCGGCGCTGGCCAGCGCGGGCGCTGCTGAGCTGACAAGCGGGCCAGCATCACAGGCCGTGCTTGGTACAACATCGTGCTCTGGCGGATCAACGTCGTTGCGGGCGCCGCCGCCGCCGCCGCCGTTGGCACTGGCCAGCGCGGGCGCTGCTGACCTGGCCAAGGGGGCGGCGTCGCTTGCTGTGCTTGCCTTGACACTGCGCCCTGGCAGGGCGATGTCCTGGTGGGCGCCAGCGGCGCCGCCGTCTGGCGACAGCATCTCCGCCACAGCGCACTCCGCGCACACGTCGCCGCCCAGCTCCAGGCTCTGCTTCAGGGCGTCGGGCGCGCTGCGCCCCAGTCGCCGCGCTCGCACATGCTCGGCTGCTGTAAAGGTCCAGAAACCAGACGCATGTGCGCAGGCAGCATCTCGGAGCCGCTTAAGCAGCCGCATACAACAGTGCTGTGTCCCTCCCGGACTGTCAGCACACGCTCACCAAGCATGCCGACAGGACACCACACGCCCAGGTCAGACTCCTGACGCAGGGCAGCGCAGTGCGTGGCAGATGGTGCGCATGCTCGCGTGCCCAATCGTAGCACGCATGCTGCCCTGAGCAGGCGCACGCGCGCACGCCCACCATTGCAGATTGAGATGACATTTGACCCTACCCCAACCCTACATCATACAAGACACGAGCATGATGAGCGCGCCTGTCTGCGGCGCGCGCGAGCTCGGCCACGACCGCGGCGTTGGGGAAGCGGTTGGGCCAGCTGTGGCTCGCGCGCGCGTGCGTGCACGCCCGGCACTCGATGTTCTTGTGGTTGAGCCGCGTCACGCCCTCCGGCAGGCACCTGGCGCGGCGCGGCGCAGGCCCACGCTCGACCCAGCAAGCAGCAGGTGCAGGTAGCGTGTCCAGGGGTAGGGTAGGGTAGGGCAGCGAGCCGCACCGCATGTGGTACGACGTCGGGCAGCACCAGCAGCGCAGCATGGGCCGCGAGTCGCCCGAGATGTTGCACCCGTGGCAGAAGTGCGCTGGGCAGGTGAACGTGAGCTCGCTGGCGCCCGCGGCCTCGAAGCTGCCCCTGCGCGCAACGCGGCACGGCTGAGCTCGACCTGGTCACACACCTGGACGTGCACGGCGTGCACCACAGCATCCCCATTTCTGCATCTAGCACCTCACAGCAAGGCAGCGACCAGAGCCGGCAGCTTCAAGCGCCACGAAAGCCGCTGATCTGTGTGAGCCTGCGGGGCGGTCCTCGTGCACGGTGTGACGCTGCGCTGCTGGGCGGCAGGAGCTGGCGCAGCGCGGGCGCGTGCCGCATGAGCCGGCTGGCAAAGTGCGGCTGGATGTCCTGCAGGCAGCTGCCATGGTAGAAGTGGCCGCAGCTGGGCAGCCGGCACTTGAAGACGTCGATGCCCGCCCGCCCCTGCTCCTTGCACACCGTGCACGTGCCGACGCCTGCCTGGCAGTCCTGGCAGTACCTGCGGAGGTGCAGCCTGCGCTTACCGCACCAGCAGAGCCGCAGGTGCCTGTAGACAAGGACACGCGCTGGTTGCTGGATGTTGTCGCCAGCTTGAGCAACGCTGCCGAGGCATGGTAAGCAGCTTGCCGCAGGCGCGCACACGGAGCAGTGCAGGCACATCAAGAGCAGCAAAAGCACGGAAGTCCCAGGCTGCGGCATTCTGTGCGCTGCAGGGCTCGCGCGCATGCACGCTGGGCGCCTGTGCTGGCGACTGAGCCACCTGGGGCATACATCATGCTCTGCAAGCAACACACCCTGCATGCCATGTTACGTCATCATACATGACACATCTTCCGGTGTGATCACACAAGGGGTGAGCGGCTAAACAGACCCGTGCCACAAATTTTCACCAGCGCACATCTTGCTTGAGCAGTGCAGCATGGGCGTCGAGTCCCTGGGGCCCACCAGGGCGCCTCCGGCGGGTCTGACGGGTCTGGCCGCTCGTGGGGCGGCAGGCAGGCCTCATGGTACGAGCGCAGGCACACGCCGTCGCACTCCAGCAGCTCGCCACCGTCGCAGCACACCACGCAGAAGGATGAGCTCCAGTCCATCTGTGGCCGCGCTCGGCGTCAGCCCCAGGCTACCCGAACCGATGGGCGTGCCGAAGGGGCACAGCGGGTGCTGTGCTGCCCATGGCCGCTGCTTGCATGAACCCCGAGGGGCCCAAACATCAAGCCTGAGAGACGTGGCATGTTTCAGGGTGTCACAACCACACGCCCGGAGACGGCTGCTTCTGTGTGAGGTGTCCGGGTTGCACCGCCGCCACCGGACCTGTCTGACGTGCTTTGCGTCGCGCATGATGATGAACGCGCACACTGCGCATGCGCGCAGTGTGGCAATCGTGGCCAATCGGCTGCCTGTGGTGCCTGCGTACCTGGCGCGGCCGCGAGCTGTACATGGTCAACGGCACGCCGCCGACCTTGATCGCCGCCGCCAGCGGCGCGCTTGGGCGGCGGGCCCCGCTGCGGCTCCCAGGCACGTGTGGCCGCACTGCCTGCGCCGCAGCCGCCGCCGCGGCCGCCGCCGGCGTCTGCGGGCGGCGCACGCCGCTGCGGCTGCCCGGCACGTGCGCCCCCGCGGCGGCCCCTGCGCCGTTCGGGCGGCGGGCGCCGCTCCGGCTGCCAGGCGCGTTCGCCCGCGCGGGCGCTGGATTGCTGTTGCGCAGGAGTGCCACGGCAGCAGCAGCGTCAAGCACTCGCGGGTCGCGGGTGATGCGGTGACGCGGCCGCACGGCCTGCGAGCAGTGCATGCGCATCGCTGAGCGGGCCCAGCGCACCAGACAATTAATCTTTCAGACATTTACTTGACAATTTGTTGTATCAACAGGTCATGCCATTGCACGGATAAGCAGGCTACCGTGGGCGCGCCCGCTCGCGAGAGCTTGCAAAGCCCGCCGGGCGCCGGCGTCGCCGCCCGGTGATGTTCCGGCCCGCCCGCTCGCCCTCATCCAGGTCGCAGAACTCCTCCAGGTCGCTGTCGCCATCGCTGTGCTCGCCTGCGTGGCCGGCAAGCGCAGTTACACTGACGCCCACGACGACCACGGCGGCCGCCAAGCCTACGATCCTGCTCACGCTTGTATAGGTCAGCTTGTCGACGAGCGCAGCCCGGACGCACTCCATGTCACATGCTCCCCACACCACTGCCCTAATGGACTACGTCGCCGACGGAGGCCGCGGACAGCGCAGGAGGCTACGCCATGCACGCCACGCACCATTGCTGACCCAATCCTCCTCCCACATCTCCTCATCCGGGCTCAGCGAGTGCGCGGGCGACGACCGCCTGCGGACGCCGGCGCGCGGTCCTCACCGCAGCGCCCTGCCTGCCATGCATGGGGGCAAGGAGCTGCCCACGGGGGCTGCGCATGCATATGTGGAGCCGCGCGCAACACGCCTTTGCATGGCCAGCCATGCGAGCAGCGCAGGGGACCCGGGCTCGGCAAGCATGCCGGATCCCATGCGCCAGTGCAGCAGCACTCCAGTGTGCCACCTGGAGGGTCTTTTTCAAAACCTTGTGGAGGCGTGCAGGGCGCGCACTCGTGGTGGCGCTCGATCTCCCAGCAGCTGACGCAGGTCACCTCGCCGGTGTCCCAGGCCACCTGCAGCGCCTCCCAGGGCGAGTCGCGGCGCGGGTCGGCGCGCTTGCGCGGCACGCGCTGCAGCACCGCGCCAAAGTACCACACGCGCAGGTCCGGCTGGTCCGGGAACTCCCACAGCATGCGGAAGCGATCGCCCGGGCGCCACGCGCGCCGGTGCGCAGCGTTGTAGCGGTCCCTGCGGGCGGGCCGGCGGCTGAGCGCCGGTGCATGCGCGGGCTCGGCAGTGGTGTCATGCTTGAACCCATGCTGACCTAGCCAGCAAACCGCATCCTGACCCAAGCCAGCCCCAGACACTCTATCAGGTCAGAGAGACGCGCACACGGTTGCTCACCGGCGCGCCCTCGACAGACATGCAGAGCAGCGAGTGGAGCTGACGCTTGGGGACAATGGGCACGGGCCAACGTGCACAATTGAGCATGCTGCTGACCAGCCGCGTCATGGCAGCAGGAGACCAGGAGGCGTACAGCGAGATGAGCCAGTCGGGCACGCCGGCGTCGACGAAGAAGTCGATGGTCGTCCAGAGGCTGCTGGCGCTGGCGCGCGAGCCGCGCAGCCGCAGCTGCTGCAGCGTAATGCGCACGAACCAGGCGGCGCGCTGCCCGAGCACGGGCACGTCCACGCCGCTGTCGTCCGGGCTCGCGGCGCCGCCGGTGCCATCGCGCTCGGGCGCTGGCGAGCCGGAGCCCGCGCGAGCAGCGTGGCCAGGAGAGCCGCCCTCATGCATTGTGGCTGCAGGCGCTTCTGCAGCGGCAGCAGCGGGCGCCGCAGCAGCGCTCAGGCCGCCTGCCGGTGCCTCGCTGGGCACCGCGGAGCCGGCGGCCGCCTGCGGAGCAGGCTGCGCGGCGCCTGCCGAGCGCTCAGGCTGGCCTTCGCTGGAGCCGTCTGCCGGAAGATCGGCCACTGCCGGAGGCGGCTCCGCTGCCGGTGTGGGACGCTCGGGCGCAGGCCCGGGCAGCCGGTGGTGAATGGTGGCGTCCACGACCTTGCAGACCTCCACCAGGCCTGCATGACAGGTCCACAGGCCTCTCTGCATCAGCATGCTGCCCTGCTCACACCACCACAGCTGCGTGGCCTCTGGGTACCATGCGTGCAGCACCCCATGCTCCGGCTTGTGCGCGCTTGCACAGGCAGCCGGCGGAGGCGCACCCAGCTTGTGCTGGCCAGGCGCGCCGAGCGCCCGGGCGCAGCGCAGGTTGCTGTGGCGCAGCTGCTGCTGCCGGCGCGCAAGCAGCGATGTCCAGCGCGGCTCCTCCAGAGGGGCGCCTATGTCCTTGCACTGCTGGAGGTACCTGGCCGCCGAACCGCAGCAGTGCTCAACACACAATCCGCTTGGATGGCGCGCGCGCTGCTTGGGCCGCCGCAGCCGCATCCCTGCGCGCATGCGCGCAGCTGCACATCAACGCGCTGCGGGGCGCACCCGTCCTTGATAAACACGACCTTCCTGCCGACCGGACATATGTTGGAGCGCGTGAGCAGGAAGCTGGACGGCTCGATGCGCGGCGCGCGCCGGTGGAACTCTGTCACGTCAACCTCCTCCTGCGCCGGCGCAGCGTTCAACTCTGCGCTCCTGCTCTTGCGCGCGCGCCACAGGCAATCTTCGGCGCGGCGCGCGCACCGAGCGCAGGTGCGCATACATCTGGCGCCGCGTGCGCAGGCTTCTTCGGTGGCGCCGGCTTGGGGGCGCGCGGCGTCAGGCGACCCCTGTGCACTGCGGGCCTCAGCAGTGATGACGGACCCTTCCGCCGGCCTGATGCCGTGCCGGATCCACGAGCAGCCTCTACTTTCGGCACACTGCAAGGCGTGCGTCCTGCCCGACCACAAAAGACTTCCGATGCCCGCCGGCGAGCTACGGCCGGAGGAGACGGCGGGCTGCATGGAGGCCCTCTCCTCTCGTTGCCAAAACCCCGTAGGAAGACCTAGCTTGGGATCCGCTTCGCATGAGCTAGCGTGAGCTGAGATGGTGCACTAGATTGCTGCGCATGCAGGCACCTCCAACATGCATTCCTCTAATAATCAATTCTCTTATCCGAGCACGAGCACCTGCGTGCTTGTGTCTGCGGGGGGCGCGGCAGGCTGTCTGGAAGGGCGCTCACTTAAGCGCAGAGCTGCGCCTGTGTTGCCGTGCCCAATTCAGCCGTACGGCTTTCTGTGGTTTACGCGGTGCACACCGCGCATGCATTAGCGACTGGCAGGCCTCCAGCCTATATTCACTGCACTTGCTCCTATCTGCGGCAGGCGAAGGAGCAGCGCGCGCACTCGACCCTTGCGAGGCAGATAAGAGCATGCGGGTCAAGCAAAATGTATGCGCGCACAAGCGCTCAGTGGCCCCGTCGGTCTGACAGGCTGCCACCTTCCCAACCTGGACACCGGAAGCTGCCGCATACGGGCTTTCATGCACCTAAGCAAATGATCTGCATCCGGGACGTGCGCAGCCCAACGCCAGCACGCAATACACCACGCGTGCATACGCTTGTGGCCAGCGGGCAAGCTCCGCACCATGCATGCGCATGGTCTGCATGCGCCTGCCAAGTGCCAAGGGCACTTTGGTGACGGGCTGCTCCGCCTCCGTCACACCGTGCGTGGAAGCACACCAAGCATACCAGTGGGGCGCCCACATGCGAAGAAGTGCAGGAGAGCACACAGTAGAATGCCCTGTGAGCTGGCAGTCTTCAGTGCGGCGGAGTTACTGGTTTGGTCACCCAAGTGACGGGAGGCGAATGTGGATAAAGCAAGAGGCAAGGCCGCAGGACTCCTGGGGGCATGGTGCTGCTAATGATCAGCACATGGACCTGCGGTAGATGCAGCTGCGCACAGAGGTAAGCCATGCGGTGTATTTCCAGCCGCAGGACGCCGCTTTGGGCGCTTCACGCACCTCTTGGCCCTACCGCACTAGCAGGGCTAGGGCTGCATCAACACGTCCAGGCCGCCCTATAAATTCAGAGACTCCGTGCGAACCATGGAGCCAGAGCAGAGTGTGAGCTCCGTGTATCGCAGCATCATCGATGACGTCGTCGTCCGCGTCAAGCCCGAGTTTGTGGGCGATGGCGTGGACGAGTGCGCCCTGGCTTGGTTCATCCGCAGGCCAACCTCCAGGCCGCCGCTGTGTGAAGGTCGCCACCTAAACCAAGGTGCTGAGCCAAGAGCTGACGCGGGTGGTGAGGCGCAGAGCGGTGCTCGACGAGCTGCGCGTGCTCTGGGAGACAAAGCTGGCGCAGACTGGCGCACTGGACGCGCCGCCGGCAGCACCGCAGTGCGCCTGCGTGCCCCGCCGCGCCTGTCCGGCACTGCAGCGGGTCCCTGCAGCTCTGTCACAGATCGCTTCCGCTGTTTTCAGTGAGAAGCAGCATCAGCTATGACAGTCTCACGCCAGCGCAGAGCACAAGCTGGGCTGCTCGCCAGCCCGTGGTGCAGCGTGGATCTGCTCCTTGCACGCCCCCTCAGCAGCGTGTGCCTGCGGCAGGGCCGCAGCGCTGCCGTACGGCGCGCCCCTGCTCGGCTACCCGCAGCAGCAGCTGGGCTACCCCGCCGCGGGCGCGGGGCGTGCGCCGCCGCGGCCCGCGCCCGCGTACGGGCAGCCGTACAGCCAGGCGCACTATGCGGCAGGCCAGGCGCACCGCGCTGCGGGCCAGTACCAGGCGCACCAGTACCAGGGCCCGCCCAGGCCAGCGGCTGCTGCGGCCGCCGGGCACCCGCACGCAGCCTACAACGGCGCCCTCGGCCAGCCTGCGGCGCAGCTGGGCGCTGCGCCTGCGACCACTGCTCCAGCTGCGAGCGGAGCGCCAGCCGCGGGCGCCCTGAAGCGCAAGCTGGAGGATGCAGAGGCCTGCCCGGCCGCGGCGCCCGCCAAGCACCCGACGCACACCGGCGCCATCCCACAGCAGGTGCGTGCAGTTGCCGGCTTGCACTGTGGAGCTCGGGGTGCGTGCGTGTGCTTCAGCGCTTGCGGCTGTGCTCTATGAAGAGCAAGAAGAGCAGAGCAGGCTGTACCTAGCCGCACAGCCTATGCACAGGCAGGTGGCCGCGCGAACTGTCCAGGGGCGCAGTCTGATCCTGCCCCTCGTGCAGGATGGCCCTGCGGACGATGACGATGAAGCTGGCGGCTCGGGCGCTGCTGCCGCAAGCGCAGAGGTGGAGGCTCCTGAGGCGCGCGACACGCTGTCCGACGTCGAGAGCGACGAGGCGGAGGAGGACAAAGAGTGCGTGCTGCCCCAGGCGACAGGGTGTAGCTCTCTGGTCTCATGTTCTTGTTGGTTCATCACCCATTTGTACAGTGACTGTATCACACTCGGCTTGACTTAGTACTCCCCGCTCGGCGGGGGGGACTCAGGCCAGCCCAGGGCCGAGCACTGTGCAATTATGTGGCACAATGGCGATGAAAAGCAGTCCTGCAGAGAGAGGTGTAAACGTTTCAATAAGCAGCAAGTCTTCAGGCACGTGCGTGCGGGGTTTGACTGACAACATGCGATGTCGCACGCAGGTATGACAACGTGGTCGTGGCGCAGTTTGAAAAGGTCACGCGCACGAAGAACCGCTGGAAGTGCACGCTGAAGGACGGCGTCATGCACCTCAACGGGCGCGACGTCCTGTTCCACAGCGCGGCCGGCGAGATGCAGTTCTGAGGCCGCGGCAAAGCAATTGTGCTGGACATGCGCTTTTCTGCTCCTGGGTGTGTGCTTGCAGAGAAGCAATCTGTTTTGCATGCAAGAAGCGGCCGTGGTGCTGGGGTGTCTGTGCAATGCCAGAAAGATGATATACCCCTGTATGAGCGAGTGTGTGAGCGTCTTGATCAGGATAGTGTGCCAAAGACATGCTGCTTTGGCTTGTAGGCGGAGTGCTGTCAAGTGCAGTGGTGCTCCTGCTTTGCTGAGACTGAGACCAAGATAGGACAGATAGAGAGAGTGTCGTGTAGTGGCGAGGCCCAGGCATCCAGGCACGGCCCTTTTGTGATGACACGTCTCGCCGTGAGCCACTACCAAAATGGCATGCATGCACAAGTGAACAAAAGGCTAGACAACACTGCTCTGCGCAAAGCACCTGGTGCACTAACACAACAAAACTGATTCATGGCTCACAAGCTCATGCCACCACTCTCACTGTCACTCACTCGCCCCGCCCTGTCAAGCTAGCTCGCAGCACCTCGCCACGCCGCACACATCATGACGGGGCTGCCAGGGCACCTGCGCCATGTTCACGCGCAGTCAGAACACTGCACGGCTAGGTACTCGACACCGCATCACGACGTTTGGTCCAGCACAAAAGCGCCTTTTGCAAGCATCAGTGGCTGTGGCAGGCCCCACAGCCAGGGGCGGCCTGCATTCTGCGCCGGTGGCAGGCAGACCCACACATAGTATCGAGCACGATGCTGAAGCTGTCGAACAGGGGAGGCCCAGCCCAGAGCGTGCGCGCACCAGCTGGAATAAACATGACGGATGCCCACTCGCCGCTCGCGTCCGCCTGCATCTTGCCAATCACCTCCTCCAGCGAGCCCACTTCGACCTGCCGCAGCCCAGGCACGGGATTTACGTTTCCACACCACAAGAGGCTAGCAGCGTGAGCTGCCGCCTGGCGACCACAGGTGGCACGCCTATTCGCCAGAAGACTGCTCTCAGGCGCTTGGAGAACCTAGTGTGGTAGTGTGCGTGTTCCGACAACCGCTGCCTGGGTACGAGCGAGTGCAGCAGCCCGCAGACGGGCCACAAGATGCCGGTGCGGCCACCGCTGACTGAGCCGTGTGACACAGTGCCAGGAGCAGGGCACCTGGCGGACCTTGGGCAGGCCCTCGGCGCGCAGCGCCCGCAGCCGCCCCTCCGCCTTGGCCAGCTTATCCGCCGCCGCCGCGGCGTCCGCTTCCCGCGCGCTGCGGTCCTTCCCCTCTGCGGCCGCCAGCTGCACGAACAGAGCCACCTCAAGCGAGCAGAACGGCGCTCCAGCACGCCATGCAGGCTGAGCCAACGATATGCAGTCATGCAGCCTGCTGCTTCAAAGCCTCGCCAGGGCGCATGCGATGCTGCCACGTCACAGCAATGATCCCTCCGCGGACTTCCAGCTGCGCACCGCTGTAACACCCTCATTGCAAGCTGCTCCCGTGCTGCACATTTCGAGTCCTCTGGCCTGGCCGCAGCCATCCCGGTACATGTTCTAGTACGAGCCGGACAGTTTGACATGCGTCAAATGCAAAAGAAAGCCCCCCGGGGCTCTCGAGCAGGGGGCGGCACCGCCTGCTGCGCGCGCTGGTCCTCCTCCGTAGCTGCAGCCACGCCGGCGGACGCGCCGGCCTCGCGCTCGCCGCCGCGCTGGTTGTACGCGTTGCCGACCGCCGCGTCCAGGTCCTCGCGCGCCAGGAACAGCGGCG
>JAABUV010002380.1_pt1 | contig 25525 bp, 30 predicted proteins | sample 5559971 | NCBI WGS metagenome assembly JAABUV01 (sample SAMN10711881, study PRJNA513362) | rock metagenome | isolation source: Antarctica rocks | place: Antarctica: Victoria Land, Knobhead nord | collected 2015-12-19
GGCCGGGGGGCGGCGCGCAGGGCTGGCGCTCGCTGTCCGGCACCGGCATGGGCGGCAGCGGCGGCAGCGGCGGCGGCGGCCACCAGCAGCTGCTAGAGGACTGGCGCTCGATCTCGGGGCCGGCGGCTGCGCGGAGCGGGCCGGGGCAGCGGCGTGTGCGCGGCGCGCAGCTGCCGCCGGCGCCGCCGGCGGAGGAGGCGCCGGCGTCGGCGCCGCCGCCGCGCATGACGCGCACGGCGTCGCCTGCTGTCAACACGCAGCGCGGTGCGCGCATGGCTGCTGGGAAGCATCCCTTTGCAGTCGGGCGCCAGGCTGCTGCGCTTCTCGTCTTCGGATGTGTGCCAGGCTTTAGACGTGAGGCCTCGTCACATGGCGTTCTGTACGACAGCAGAGAAGAAGAGAACAAGCCCTGTGGCAGCAGTGAGTGCACTGACTGCATATCCTCGCATGAATGCGGCCTGATGCAGCCGCCAGAGGAGCCTTGATGGACTGGATTGGCTTGATGCACGGCTGTGTGCTGTCGTGACGTACGCATGCTGTGCTTGGTAGGCGTACCGACAATGCGTCAATGGTCTGCAGGCTGGAGCGGGGACCTTCAGAGCCTGTTGCGTGCGGCCAGCATCAGCGCTGCAGCGGATGGCCTTTCAGACATCTTTGACGATGTGGACGAGGTCGTCGGCGGCGCCAAGGTGTTCGCCCGCCGGAGCTGTCCTGTCTCTGTCCTGCATGCGTACCAGGCAGGAGGGCTCTGCACAGGATGCCGACAGCATGAAGTTGTTTGGCAGTGATGCAAACATTGTGCACTGTGTTGCTGCAGTGCACCTTCTAAAAGAAAATGTGAGGACAAGGCAACGACAATGTGTGGGGAAGACTCTACGAGCGCCCAACCCTCTGTATGCGCGCGCAGAACCAGACGAGTATGGACCGGCAGCCGTCAGTCCCCAGCCGGCGCAAGCCGCAGGGGCCCAAGGCGGCAATTTAGGTGCTTTTGCTCCTCCTGCTCCTCCTGCCACGTCTCTTCCCTACGTGCTCGGGGTCAGCGACTTTGTAACAGCCAGCGGTGCCCCTCCTGGTCTGCGCAGCGGCATCCGCGGCTTCTGTGCTGCGGATGCAGCGCGAGGCCCGGGAGCGGTTAGGCTGGGTGTGCGCGGGGGCGCCTGTGAGTTTGTGCCACAGGCTGTACACAAGGGCTCTTGCTTTAGCCTTGTCATACGGTCTGCGCTTTGGCCCTTGCCCTCCTGGAAGTGCAAAACACGCCACTTGGAACAGCGGTTGCGGGCCGCCTGCGTCGGGGGGCGGAAGAGCCTTCCTGCTTTTCACTTTGGGTATTTACATTTGGTGCGGCTCAGCACATTTGGTGCGGCTCAGCGCATGTCTCGGTGACAGTCAGCCTGTTGTGAGTGATGCGCAACTGCGGTCCAGGCTTGAGACATGCCTAGCCAAGTGACCCGGTGCGTCACCGCCCATCGGGCGGGAGATGCCATCAGCGAGCCCAGTGTTCTTCCATGTAGTGAGCGAGCAACTGCTGCGCATATTCAGCCCGTGTACGTGCGCGTTTGGGCAATGTGAATAGGTTGCCTGTCCAGCTGTGCATGGGCTGTGTGCTTGATATATTGTGCCGACGCGCACATGCTCAGTAAGAGGATTTTGGCGTGTGCTCTTCAAGAGGTTTGCTGTGTTGCAGAATCCAGACAGAAGCTATTACATTCGCAGCATGTCTTGCTAGCTACAGCCCGCAGCGGCAGCGCGGCGCCAGACCATGTCGTGCAGGCCCTGGGACCCGCCTGGTTGCAAAAGCACCGAGAAACACATTGCGGGCCCCAGGCACAGCGTCATACGGCGCCGCTGCCGCCCGCGCCGCTGCCATTGCGCTTGGCAAGGAGCAGCTCCACCTCCCCCGTGTCTGGCTGATCCTCACCCGTAAGCGCCCGGTCTGCGCCTGCCATCGCAGAGCTCACCTGAGCCGGCGACATCCTGCGTCTTGCAGAAGACAGGCGGAAAAGCCAGGACGTGCAAATGTCCTGCCAATCACCAGACTGCATCCAGCCATGCCTGAGAGGCACTTTTCACATGCAGTGCAGTGGTTATATACTTCAGCCCACATACAGACAGAACAAATGCATGCGTCTGATCCCATGTGGAATAGGCTCAATCGTTTTAAAACTCTGGCAAGGAAAGGGCAATCCTCGGGCATGCCAACACAGCAGGGGCGGCACGGCGCTCACCCGAACTGACTAGCAGTCCCGGTGGCTGGCGGCCTGCCCACCTGAGAAGTGCGTGGGGAGGTCCAGCGGCATCGTGCGCCGCCAGCGCCGCGGCAGCAGCCTGTTCAGGCGCTCTGCCAGGCTGGACGACGCCTGCCGGGCGCTCGGGCCCCCGCTGTAGGGCGCCACATGGTTCCTGCACGGCGGCAGGCGCGTCGTCAGAGCCCGGCACGCAAGCAGTCTGGTGAAGATCGTGCTCCTGACCACCGGAGGCACTCATGCGCGCCACACGTGCAAAGTGCCACACGCGCAGAGCGCTCGCACCCTCGGGAAGCATGGCCGGGACGGCACAGACGCCTCGCAACAGCCACAACCTGACACGCGGGGGCCCTGGCAGGAGCACCATGGGACCGGGCCGGGGCACTGGCTGGAGCAGCAGCCGGGGGCCGGGCCGGGCCGGGGCGCACCGCGTGACGTACTTCAGCGCCTCGTCCACCAGGATGACGGGGAAGGACAGCCACAGGATGGCGCGCCACTCGGCCGCGCCCAGCGCGGTGACGCTGAACAGCAGCGCGAGCGGCGGCACGTACAGGATCGCGCAGTGCAGCGCCATGGACAGCCCGATCGCGCCCAGCAGCCACGGGTTGCGCCAGGGCGGCAGCTGCGCCCCCGCGCCCCCCCAGGTGTCACCTCCCTGCTGCGGCAGCCTTCACGGCAGGTGCGATAGGGCGGCGGCTGTGGCGCACGCCGCACGGGTGTCACCTGCGGCCCTGGCAGCCACGGGCCGAGCTACTGCTGCAGCCTGCCAGCTGGGGCGCGCAGTCAGGCAAGGGCGGCCCGCAGCCTGCAGCGCTGCCCGCTCGAGTGAGGGCGGCCGCCTGGCGCTCGAGCAAAGGCAAGCGGCAGCAGCCGCGCCTGGCGCATCCCCCGCAGCCCACCCACACGCGCAGGCATGCGGCCCCCCGAGCCGACGGGCAGCGCGTGGGCAGAGGGGGGCCGCATGCGCACGCGCGCCTGGCGCGCCCGGCACGCGCAGCCGCGCGGGCTGCAAAAGCAAGAAGAAAGATAAGAGACCAACACGAGAAAAAGACCGACCAACAGAAGAAAAATGTGCAACAAAAGGTACACTAGGTTTTGCGGCGGGCGCCGGCGCGGGGGCGCGCGCGCGCGCGGGCCGCGGGGCCGCGCCTGCAGCAGCGAGTTGTTCTCGGACAGCGCGTTGAGCGCGTTGAACATCTCGACCACCACCAGCACCGTCATCGCGACCGTGCCCGGCCGCCGGTCGCGGAACACGGCGCACGCGTCCGCGCTCGCGCACGCCGTGCTGCGCGTCAGCTGGTGCCAGCTGAGCCGCGGGCCCTCCTGCGGCGCGGCGCGCGCCCCGCTGGGCGCATGCCGGGGCGACAGCAGCCTGGGCCACGGCAGCGGGCAGCGCCGGGCAGGCACTCAGGGCAGGGCTTGCCAGGGCCGCTGTTGGTGCCCCTGCCCGCGCGCCCGGCCTGCGCCAGAGGCGCCCAGCGCTGCCCTGCCAGCCACGCACTACTGTGCATTCACGGTCACCAACATGCGCCTGGCGGCGTCTGCTGGCAGCGGCGGCGCTGTGCGGAAGGCGCATGCCGGTGGCCCCGAGCTGATCGCTCCCCGCCCAGCAGCCCTGCGCGGCAGGCGTGCCCAGCATGCAACGCACCGAGAAGGACAGGAACCACCAGCCGAAGCCGGCCACGGTCGCGCAGCCGACGTAGAGGCCGATGACGGCGTAGCGCACGACCAGCCAGCGGTCGATGATGCCCTCCTCCTGCCTGCGGCGTGGCGGGCGCGCGCGCGCGTCAGCAGCCGCGGCGCGCTGCTCGGGAAGCTGGCACCTGCCCCGTCCGCCACTGCCAGCCGCTCACAGTGCATCATCGAGCACCTGTCACGCAGGCAGCAGCTGCCCGCGGCGCTCGCTGCAAGGCATGAGCGGGCCTGTGCGCATGCGTAGCACCGCGGTTCCTGCGGCATGCGGCGGATGCGCAGGAAAGCTGCTGGTCTGTGCTTGGGCAGCTGCGCAGGCTTTCACATCAGGCGCGCAGGGGCGGCCGTGCTGCCGCAAGGGCGCGGGCGCGCCTGCGCGGGCGCGCGCGCATGATGTCGCGGTCGGGCGGGTTGAAGCCGAGCGCGGTGGCCGGCAGGCCGTCAGTCACCAGATTCACCCACAGCAGCTGCACCGGGTTCAGCACCTCCGGCATGCCTGCCCCCGCGCACGCGCGCTCAGCGCCATCTATCACAAAAACGTCCTGCGACACTGCAACAAAGTGCGCGACGTCACCGCCAACGCGCTGGCCCAGGCTGGCGACGCCCGACCTGATGCAACGCTGACACAGCGAGGAAAGCAAACTGCTGGGCGGCGCACCGATGAGCGCGGCGAAGAAAATGGCGACCACCTCGCCGATGTTGGAGGACACCATGTAGCGGATGAACTGCTTGGTGTTGGCGTAGATCGCGCGGCCCTCGCCCACCGCGGCCACCTGCGCGCCCGCGCGCTCGCGTGGTCGGCTGGCCGCCGGCGGCGGCGAGCGGGTGCGCCCGACGGAGCGCCCAGGCGTGGAGTCCGCCGCTGAGCGCGCGGCGGGCCCGCCGGCAGACGGGCGCCCTCGGTCGGCAGGTGCACTGGCCTCAGAGCGCCCGGTGTGCGATGGCGTGTTCTCACTCTGGCACAAGTCCCAATGCGCACCCTCACAGATCGTCCTGCCAGACAAGGGGAGGCGCGCACAATGGACGCAAAGTTGTCGTCGGCGAGGACCATGTCGGCGGCGTGCTTGGCGACCGCGGTGCCGGAGCCCATGGCGATGCCGATGTCGGCGCGCTTGAGCGCGGGCGCATCGTTCACGCCGTCGCCCGTCATTGCCACCACGTGCCCCTGCGCGCCACGCGCGATCAGCGCGGTGGCGGCCTGTCCATTCATAACAACGCAGCCCGGCAGCTGACCACAGGAAGCAGACGGCTCCGCAGCGCAGGCATGTTCTTTGCGGCAAAGAGGGCAGGCACGAAGAGCAGCAAGCCGGCAGCCCCCACATGCTGCCCCCAACAGGTGCCCTCACCCCAAGGCCAGGCATATGTCTGGACCTGTCAGACTGGCTGCCGGCATGTATTTTACGCGCACGCAGAAGCGGGCAGCCACGCTGCCCGCCCGTGCTGCGACCGGCCGCGCACCTGCGCCTTGAGCAGCTCCACCAGGCGCGTCTTGTGGCTGGGCTCCACGCGCGCAAACACGGCCAGCGCCTCCACGGCGCTCAGCTGCTCCGCGGGGGGCAGCTCGTCAAACTCCAGGCCGCTCACGCTGCCCGGGCCGCCCGCCTGCCCCTCGGCGCCGCGCAGCACGCCGACCTGCGTGCCCGGGGCCCGCCGCGCCTGTCTGTTAACCACGACGAGCCTACCCTGCCCCATGCAAACTGTGTTTTTATAGAGACAAGCAACGTTAGCTCGCAGCCTCGCTGCGATGCATTGCCGCGTCACAATGTCGATCAATAGTAGGCGCCAGCAACCGGTCTGGCACCATGCGTCAGCTGCAACGCCATCTCGCAGCTCCAAGGGCTTGCACATTTGCCACCGCCAGGTTTGAGCTATAACAGGATCATGCACAGGAAGGCCTCCCGACACGAGACATGGGCTGTGGCACAGGCCAGCACCTGCCGGCACACAGCCTCGGCAGTGGCCTTGTTGTCGCCGGTGACGACGATAACGCGGATGCCCGCCGCGCGGCACAGCTCGATGGCGGGCGCGACCTCGGGGCGCGGCGGGTCGTGCATGCCCACGATGCCCAACAGCGTCAGCCCCGCCTCATCCTCGGGCACCACCTGAGCACGAGCGCGAATCCGGCTTCTCAGGCGCCTGCTCAGCGAGCAGGGCATGGGCGTCACCAATGAATGATCCATTGACAGTGCTTGCAGCAGCGCAGCAGGCTGTGCGAATGGCGATGCTCATTAAAGTGAAGTAAAAAAAATAAAGCATGTGCAAAGAAGCACATCAAACCCAAGTACGTGCTTGGTTGCACAAGCGCAGTGTGCGACTGCCTTATTGCAAGTTGAGCTGGCGCAAGGCACTACCAAGGCTGAGCTGACAGCATGCTGCTGTCCGGATGCTGCTGTCGGGATGCAATGGGATGCCAACCGCATAAAAGACGTACGGGCTTGCCCACCACTTTGAAGCCACAGCCATATTCATATAGGCAGACACCGTCTCCTGACAGACACACCCACACTCCCAACACATGAAGCCGTTTTCGCTCATCTGTCTTGCCAGCAGCCCCAGGGCAATTCGGGCGCACCGGGGCGTCCGCGAGCGGCAGCGTCTTGCAGGCCAGCGCCAGGCAGCGCAGCGCCTCTGCGCCGCCATAGCGCACCATGCGGCCCAGCACGCCCTCCCGCACATGCTCCGTCAGGGCCGCTGCGCCGCTGCCGTCGTTGGCCAGCACCTGCGCCGCCTCAAGACCGTCCACATCAGCACACTGTGCTGGAGCTTGCTCCATCACGACTGGGTGCTTCCTAAGGGAAGAGAGGGTCCTGGCAGACTCGGCCGACGAATTTTCCACCTGGCCCGAACCTGCCCTGACCGAGGCGGGCGGGCGCGGGAGCGCGCACGTGGGTGCAGCAGGCCAGCACGGACTCCGGGGCGCCCTTGACGAAGAGCACGTCGCGGTCGCCCTGGCGGCAGCGCACGCTCATCATCTTGCGGTCGCGGCTGAACTCCAGCGTGCTCACCTGCCGCGCGGGCGCGTCCAGCATGTGCGCCCGCCCGCGCGCGCACAGGGGCGGGCGCCCGCGCCAGGCGCGGGCGCTGGCCCGCGCGGCGGCAGGCGCCCGCAGCCCCACTGGTACGCGGGCGGTGGTCCCACAACGAGGCGGTCCCACAACGACCACTGTCGATACCACCGGCTGGTCAGTCGCCGCTTCAGTACTCACTGTGGCTGCTGTGAACACGCGGCGCGCCTTGTGCAGCTCGCGCTGCCAGTGGTCGTTGCAGAAGGTGGCGCGGTCCTGCGCCGGCAGGCCGCCCAGCGCGCCGGGCATGCCCGCGTAGCCCGGCAGGCCCACCTTCTCCGCCAGCACGCGCAGCGCCACCTCCGTCGCCTCGCCCACGCGCTGGTACACGCCCTTCTCTGCGGGCGCGCGCGCCGCGGCGGCGCTCGGCCGCAGGTCGTGCACTCGTGCTTGCTCAGCTAGGATTCTGAAAGCTTGTGACGGTCGCACATGCGCACAACACGGCATGCTAAATGTCATGAGGTGGCATTCGACATGGCAAATGCATGCTGTGATGTTCCCCATGACCCACAGAGGAGGTCTGCTGCACAGCTGCAGATCCCAACTCGGCCACCCATGCACCTGCCTAAGGAGGGTGATCAGGTCGGTGCGCGGCGCACCTGCGTTGAAGTAGAGAGAGGAGTCGTTGCACAGCGCGCCGCAGGCGGCCAGCTGCGCCAGGCACGGCTGGTCGGCCGGGTGCGCGACGGCCAGGCCGCCCGCGTCCACCACCGCGCCCTCCGGAGCGTACGTGCTGCCTGCGCAGCCGCGCCGCGCCCGCTCATGGTGCAATGCAGGTATTGCACAGCCCCTTGCACACCATCGGTGCCCGAGTGCGAGTATGCTGCACGTGTGGCCCGCTCGTGCAAGCCTGTGCGTTCGCGGGGAGTGAGCTGCGCAGACATTGGGTGGCCACTCACACCTCGCATTCCCACTATCAAGCAGCGAGCTGAGCAGGTGGGTGGCAGTTGCTTGCACATGGCGGACAGTCTGATGGGGGTTGGCGCGGCGCTGCAGCACATCCTGCATGGTCATGGAAGGGATGAGCACTGGCATGCGACCCCATCTACCCCAATACGTGAAGCGCGGCATGGGCGCCGCGCCAGCGCGGGCACGCACCCGTGACCGTGAAGTCTGTGAGGCCGTCGTGCGGGGAGTGCAGCACCGCGACGCGCGCCACGCTCATCTGGTTGGTCGTCAGCGTGCCGGTCTTGTCGCTGCAGATGACCGTCGTGCAGCCCAGCGTCTCCACAGAGGGTAGGCTGCGCACCAGAGCTTGTCCTTCAATGTCATACGGGGGTCTAGCTCGTTGCTACATGCAGTGCATTTTACTCACTTGGCGCAAGCTGCAACACGCAGGATGCAACAGATCGCCGTCGTGCAGCCATTGGTTGCATTGTTCAGTTTTAAGGCTTGCAGTTGCAGCGCACCAGGCATGCCCCCGCATGCCTGCTGTGCTGTGCACTGCAGAGGCTACCGCATGCGTCGTTCCATAAACTCATACAGGCAGGGGTCGCTTTCCCCGCGGAGGGCCCGAGAGGCGGCACCTGCGGACGATGGCGTTGCGCTTGGCCATCTTGCGCGTGCCGAGCGCCAGGCACGTGGTCACCACGGCTGGCAGGCCCTCGGGGATGGCCGCCACCGCCAGCGCGACCGCGATCTTGAAGTAGTACGTCGCGCCCTGGACCTGTGCGGAACGGGGCCCACAGACTCGGTACCGTTCCACGCCCACCTTCTGCGAGGCAGCGGGAGAAGCACTAGCACTTGTTCAACGATGTGGTAGACAAGGCGCTATGCCTGAGCAATGCCAGGCATACCCTGCAGAACGTACATCGGCGGCCAACTTGTCAGTGCAGCGTGCGAGGCGCACACAGATGCACAGCAGCCGACATGCAGCTGGCCAGCTGCGCACCCAGCCGCCGTGCAGGGGGTCGTTGAAGCGCGGGATGTTGATCAGCCACACTGCCAGGCAGATGCCGGCGATGACCTGGCGCGCAGCAGCCGCCCGCCGCATCAGGGCCCAGAAGCAGACTGCTCTCGCAGGCACGGCAAGCACAAAACCCTATGCCGACGAGACGAAAGTTGCCGTCGCAAGGCAGGCACTGCAAAGCTCATCCAGGACAATCGCAGAGCATGGGGCAGTGCATGCGCGTGGGCGACGCCGGGGCACTGTCAGGGACACGCGCCTTGGACAGGAACTGGCCAAAGTCCTCCAGCTTCTGCTTCAGCGGCGTCAGCTCCTCCACCGTCTCGGCCATCGCGTCCCTGCACAGTGCGTCTGGGTGGGGAACTAACCTTACCCTACCCTACCCTGCCCATGTCACGCGCTCATCGCGGACGGATGCAAGGCTTGCGTTGCAAAGGGCGGCAGCCCGGGGATACACGCACCAAGGAAGCGCCTGCGTTACGCCGCCACCAGAGCTGGCAGCCAGGCATGGGTTCGATTGTTGCCAGCGCAGCATGCACGATGTCAGCGGTCGCTGGCGCACCTGATCTTCCCGATCGCGGTGTTTGCCCCCGTGCCCACCACCACGGCCCGCGCCTTGCCAGCAGTGATGACCGTCCCCTGTTGCGCCACACGCGCCGTGGTGTGCTCCCTGCTTCAAGGGTTTCCAGGGTGCCACATGCAGTCAGTGTCCTCACGAGAGGACAAGCAGTGCTGGCATGCAAAGCAGCAATGCGGTACAAGCATCATGCGCTGCAGCATCGGCGGCACCAGGCTCCTCAGGATGATGCGTTGGCCTGCATGTGCAAACACTCCACACCTGCGTGTGCAAACACCCCAGACCAGCATGTGCAGACACTCCAGCCCGCTTGCAGGACACAGGAAGCTGCAGGCCGTGCCGAGAAAAGCAGGCAAGTCTTGTCCTGGTACACGGCTTTCTGCGCGGTGACGACATCCGTGAACTTGGCGACGCTGCCGCTCTCGCCCGTGAGGATGGACTGCGCGCGCCCCAGCAAACGCTCGTGGGTCTTCTAGAGCGTCAGGGCGCCAGACGCGCACGCTTGCATGCAGGGCAGAAGGCGCAGGGTTAAAGCACAGCAGCAACCTCGTCCTTGCGGCATCAAGACGCTAGGAGATGCCGCAGGACTGTGATCGCAGAGAGAGCATGCAGCCAATGGGCTGCCCAGTGCTGCCTTGCGCAGTTTACATCAGCAGACCTTAATAAAGGCCGCTTGAGAGCGAGTCGCACCTGGTCAGCCCGGAATGTGCTGCTGAAGATCTCCAGCACGCGCAAATCGGCTGGCACCTTTGCGCCCACTGCGCACATGCCGGCACAGCTCGCATCTCACAAGAAAAGTGCGATGAGTCACACGCGCAAACATCAGGCATGATGCGCTAAAACCCACGCAGAAGGACTCTCAGAAACACAGGAAGAGCTGTACGGCGGGCTAGGCATATATAACAGTCCTCGGACAAGATGGTGTTCAACAGCGACCCCCAAAAGTACATGAGCACATCAAGGGGAACGGACCTGCAATCTCAACGATGTCCCCTGGCACCAGGTCGCATGCAGGCATCACCATCAGCCGCTTGCCGCGCAGCACGGTCGCAACATCCGCCTGCAAGGATTGCTTGCGTGATGACATGGCCTTGTGAGGAGGCGCAGCACTACGCCGCTGCATGTCATGTGAAACATGCATGCGGGCGGACCTCGTACGCCTTTAGCTCCTCTATGGCCTTCTCTGCATTGTTCTCTGTGACCACTCCGACCGTAGCTGCAGCGCCGCGCGCGTGCCCGCTCAGTACCAGCAGCTCACTCAAATGCAAGCACGCTCGGTCAACTGGACTGCGACTGCACTACCTACGGTACCACAGCGGACATGCTCACCGTTTGCCACAAGGATGAGGACGATGACACCTGGCTCGACAAACACGCTGCACAGCACAGTTGACGGTCAGCTGCGTGACAAGCCCTTGGGGGCAAGGCAGTAACCTCAAGCCCCCCCTTGCACAGCACATGCGCCACACAAGCCCGCATGCACCACCCTGTGTAGGCTGCACGAGCGCAAGAAGTGGCCCACCTGAACCCGCTCTCTCCGTTGAGCAGTGCTATGATCAGGTCTACGACTGCTGCAGCTATCAGAATCTGCGCAGGGGCGGGCGCAGTGAGGGCCGGACCATACGAACTCACTGCAGTACATGATTAAATGAGTGCTTGCAACCTGCGCACAGCCGCTCTGCAAGATCGGAAGCGGGCAAGGCTCTGTGCCGATACACAGCAGGCTGCGCATACCTTGACCAACAGGTCATCAAACTGCTTCAGCACCAGCTTCCAAAAGGGTGTGCCTGCAGCAACATGTATCGCAGGTCGACGCGGCGCTCTACACTCGCCACCACCGACCGCAACAGGCAGGTTGGGGCCAGTTGTGTTGCGGTCCACAAGGCTGCGCTCTGCCCTTGCTGTGTCATACCAGTTTCGCCTGACTAAGTGGCACTGCAATCTAGCTATCGGCCAGTGCTGCCTCCTTGACGCTGCGACCTCTATTGCCAGATGCAGAAGTGACATACGGGAATCCCTTTGGGAGCACCTTTGTCTGGAGCCAGCTCGTTCTGCCCATGCATCAGGCGCGCCTGCGCCGTCACGGTGGAGGCATCACTGACAACACCCAGCAGCGTCTGCGTAGAAGCTCTCCAGGACTAGCAGTACACTGGGATACCTCCCCCTGCGCGCGTTTGCCTCGAGCGAGCGCGCGCACCTCCAGCACCTGCTGCTCCGTCAGCCCGGTGGACGCATCAACGGAGAAGTGCGCCAGCACCTGCACGCCGCAGGCAGTGTCGCACAACCTTGCTGCGTCAGGGCATGGCGAGTTCGGCAAGCATCGGCGACGGCGCTGGGGGGTTGCATGGGCGACTGCGGTCCCGCTCCGCACCTCTCCGGGCTCCCTGGCATATGCGTCGTCCATTCCTGGGCGCTGTCCGTGTGTGCGCCGCCCCCGCCAGTGGCGTCGATCAAGTTGTTCGCGGCGCGCGCGCCGCGAAGGGCGCGCGCCGCGGAATGTCCAGCGCTACTTAGCTTGACATCACTGCACGGCGTTTGTAGGTCCGGGAGGACAGTGCTGCAGGTCTAGGCTCAATGGCGCATTGCCTGCACCGCACGCCGCTCAGTTGTATGCCTGTTGGTGCAAATATTGCTGACAGATGACGCGGTAAGAGCCTTCTCTTCCTCTGGCTGTTCTTGGATCCTGTCTTTGTTGGGAAGAAATGTTAAGTTGATTTTTTTCAAGCCTCTATCAACTAATATCAGCTATCAGGGCTGCTGAGGCTCCCAGCAACATGAGCATGGACCATGCACCATTATGGCAGCGGGGACAGGATGATGTTCTTCTACGCTGGTGGGCCAGGCAAAGCATCAGCCAAGCATGGGATGCGGCGCTTGCAGAATCAGTCCCAGCGAACCACGAGGCAAGCCTCAATCCTTGCCAAACCCGCGGGCCCAGGTAGGGGGCTGAGCATGTCAAGAACAACCGGAGCAGCTGCAACGCAACTGTTGTACAGCACAGGCATGGATGGGGATGCGACTGCAACATGATTGACACACAGCAGGGCAACCTGCACGGTGCACTTGCGCTGCACGGTCCCTGTGTCTCAGATGAGTGCCAAGTGCACAGCGTCACACCCAAAAACATCCAACCACATGAATGGGCACAAAGCAGGAACGTGGAAGCGGAGCTGCTGGGGTCGTCAGTGCCTGCGCCGCCTGAAGACTTCGGGGGCGAGCGCGAGCGTGACGCGGCGCATGGCCTCGTCCAGCATGGGCAGCGCGGCTGCGTAGGACATGCGCATGCAGGTCGGCGCCCCGAATACATCGCCGGAGACCAGCGCCACATGCGCCACCTCCAGCAGGTACCTGTGCAGGCGAGGGCAGCATGGCGCAGCGGCAAGACCAGTGCCCTCTACGCTGATCTGAGCTTCCTAAATCAGGCTCTCCGGCGGCTCTGCAAAAAGGCACCATGCATGCGCGTCAGCACAGTAGCCACGCAGACAATCAATCACAGTTTCTGGAGCACAGTGTCACCTGCATGCATGCATTCATTGGACACTTGGAACACTTGGGCACTGCATGTCCAGGGCGGCCAGGGCGCGCCTGCACAGCGCGTCCACGTCGGGCACGTCGCCGAACTTGTCGGCGTGCGCGCCGTCTCCGACATACGCCTGCATGTTGGGCAGCACGTAGAACGCGCCGGCCACCTCAGCGACCTCCACGCCGTCGATCTCGCGCAGCCGCCGCAGCATGAAGTCCTGGGTTGGCACCAGGCGCAGTCGGCACGACGCCATGTTCGAGGACCGTGCGCCACTTGGGCCAAACGCAAGACCAGGTGGCGCGTGTGCCACTGGAGGCAGGGTGGGGTGCAACCCCGCTATGAACTCCACACCGCTGCCTGTGAGCTCCCTACCGCTGCATGCATCACGCTCTTCATACACAGGGGCACATGGCAGCAGGTCCACCAGGTCAGGCGAGCAGGTGTCGGAGGCCCCGACGGTGAGCGCTCGCCTTGCGCTCCCGGAACGCGGCGACCATCTCGGCCACCGGCTCGCCGCCGGCGCGCCCCAGGCCGAGCGCGGTCACGCCCGCGTGCTGCGCGATGGCCGACGCGCCGGACGTGCTCTGGCTCTGGATCGCGGCCGCGGCCTTCGCATACACCCTGGGGGCCGCCAGGTAGCCGAGGCGCCAGCCTGCGCGCGCGCGCAGGCAGCGCGGTCGCACGCGCGCGCAGTCGAGCAGCACGCAGCGGCGTGCGCCGCAGGACGGGCTGCCAGCCGGCAGGCAGGCTGCCAAGCGCCCTGCAGCATCCCAGGGCGCGCGCAGCCGCGCAGCGCGCACGGCGCGCCAGGGTAGCACCCACGGCCGTTTGCGAGGATGAGTGCAGCCGGGGCACCAGCGGAGGGCGCGCGCCGGTCATGGCAAAGCACTTGGAGAAGCCGTTGATGGTGAGCGTGCGCGGCCACATGCCGGGCAGGCCCGCGAAGGACACGTGGCGCGCGGGCGGGTAGATGATGTGCTCGTAGATCTCGTCCGACAGCACGAGCAGCCGCGGGTGCGCCGCCACCACCTCCGCGAGCGCCTGGCGCGCGCGCGCCGCCGCCTCAGCGCTGCGAATGTGTGCGGATGTTGCCAGCCGAGACAGTGTAACACTCTCACGCATGTTTTTTTGTCCACACCGCTCTCGGGAGCACACACACAGGTACCGGTCAGCAGCCGGCCGGACACCAAGATCACAATAGGATGGACTGTCCACCAGCGGCACGACAGAGACGGAGGGCCGCACGCCGGGTCGCGTGCCGCGCAGGGTCACGCAGCCGGGTGGCGCCTTGTGCGCGAGCCGCGCCTATGCAGGAAGCATTCTCACTATGATACAGGCCTGTCCAACCTTGCCCTTGATGGCTACGCCCTTGATGGGCATGCCCTTGCTGGGCATGTTCTTGACAGGCAAAGATAAGGGCGCGCCGCCGGGGGCGCGGGCCGCACCCGCAGGCGCGCCTCATCGTACACGGTGCCGGTGGGATTGGAGGGCGAGCAGAGGATGAGCACGCGCGCGCGGGGCGAGAGCGCGGCCGCCAGCTGCTTGGGCGTCAGCAGAAAGCCCTCCTCCAGCGCCGTGTCGACAATAACGGGCTCAGCGCCCGCCATGCGCGCCATCTCCGGGTAGCTGACCCAGTACGGCGCGGGGATGACCACCTGCGCCCGCCGGGCAGCGCTGTTGGGAACCGCGCGCGGCCCCAGCGCGCCCCCGCTCCAGGCGCGGCACGGCCAGCGGGGTCACCGCCGCCGCTGCTCCGGCGCCGGCCCAGGTTGCACCTCTGGCGGCGCCGCGTCCCGCATACTCTTACTCGCTGTCCGTCATGCGCCCTGTTGCCTGAGAGCTGATCCGCGACAATTGCAAGATGTCGGTCCCGCATGTAAACAGCGCTCGCAGGATCCAGCAGGGTCCTGTGGCACCGCCGCCACTGCCGAGGCCAGGCCGCGGCTGTGTGGGGGACGGGCCATGCTGCTGACCAAGAGGTATGCCATGCTGACGACTGCAAAGGTGTTGGAGAGCGTCGATGCGTGCCATGCATGCCAGCCCCCTCCCTCGCGCATGCCAAGCGGCGCCCCAACCAGCCCAGCCACCTGTGGCGCAGGACAAGTACGCGGCCACACCCGCGCCCCACACGCCTGGCACGCGCAGCGGCGGGCGCGCCTGGTCGCCCGGCTGGCAGACCGCCAGCAGCGCCTGCCAGATGGCCTGCTTGGCGCCGTTGCTGACCACGACCTCGTCGGCGCCATAGCTCAGCCCGTTCTCCTCGCGCAGCTTGCGCAGGATGGCGGCCCGCAGCGGCGCCGTGCCGGTGTTGGGCGTGTAGCGCGTGATGCCCAGCCTGCCGCCGCGCGCCATGTGCCGTGTGCGGACGTGGGGGTGTGCATCATGTGGGGGCAGCAGCAGGCGCGCCAGGTCGGTGCGCTGCGCTCTTGCAGTGGCTTGCAGTGGCGGAGCACCTAGCGCAAATAAGTGCCACAGTGAGGTGGGACGTGTGTCCAGCAGCGGGTTCTTTATCGCCACGCAGCGGCAAGAGCACGGCAGCGAGGACCACAACCTACAGCTGAACCACAGGGGGGACACGGAGCGCGCTCAGCCGCTGGTGCTGCAGCTCAGGCGGGGCCCTGGCAGGGGCGCACCGCAGCGCCTCGCGGCCGGCCTCCAGTATCGGCGCAGGCGTGTCGAAGTCTGGCTCGCCGGCCGTCAGGGCGATCACGTCCACGCCCGCCTCGCGCATCTCGCGCGCCAGGTCCGTCATCACCATCGTCTTCGACGGGCGCACCGACGCGACTTGCGGGTTGATCGCCGTGTCCAGGCTGCCGACGCCCTGCATGGCCGCGTTTCCTGCACCCCGAGCAGCCAGTGGGGAGGTGCCGGCCAGCATTGGTCACAGGGCCAGCACTGGCTATATAACACAAGGCGGTCCAACTCCCTGCCAGCGGTGTCGACTCTGAAGAGTGCTCGCGAGCGACCTGCAGCTCTGTTGCGGCCCCGGCAGGGATGAACCACCTGCAGGTGCGTCGGTGGCAGGCGCCATTGCGCTCTGCTGAGTGGTGACACACGTCGTGCGCAGGGCGGCCTGCTGGCGCTGCGGGCCTGGCGCGCGGCAGCCGCCCGTGCAGGTCTGGCTCACAGGGACAGATCCCAGGGCCCGGAGCATTACTGAGGGCCGCGGCCACTGCCTGGGAGGGAGCAGCAGCCTGTCGCGCAGGCGCTTGCCTCCCGGACAGCCTCAGGCAGAGAGCAGGTTGGCAGGATTGCAAGGGATGGGGCGGGGAGCTTGCTCATGAAAGCCAGTCGCCTCGAAGTGAGCAATCTGTGCGCAATGCACCACTTCTGCGCGGATGAAGCTCCTGCATGCCATCATCGCAATGATCACGACGCTGATCAGACCATCATGAGCAGACCTAACCCTGGCTTCTCGGGACCTCCTGCGGCACGAGGAGAGGCTCTCGGTCGCGGAGCATTTGTTTTCCGATCGCAGGCAGCATACACTGCGCCGCAAGCTCGTACAGTACGAAACTGCTGGCAAAGAGTGTTTTCTGAGCGTGAGCTGGCGCGGGCGAGCTGGCGCATGCGCCCAGGATCGTGCTGCAACACTCGGTGGGCACCTGCGTGGCCCTACTCTCGCATCTGAGCCGGGCGTCAGCAGGCTGTTGCTATCTTAAGAGACGGGAACCCGTACCCGGTGTATATAACGCTGCGGGCAGCTTCCCGCGACCGCTCTGGCCGTTCCCTGGCCCGCAGCAGCTTCAGTCTCGCCCCAATCCTGTGTGAGAGAGCGTAAGTAGAGGTCGTCCTGCCTGGGCTTGGGGAAGCGCAGCGTGACACGTCAAGTGCGCAATCGCGCGTACCTGATGTGCAGGCCTGCGCGCGCAGGCCCGCAGGTGGTCAACATGTCTGCAGTGGCGGCAGCGTTCCTGCCCTGCGACCCGCTGGTACGCTTCATGTTGTGCGCTCGGAAGCTGACTTGGAAGGCACCCGCGTGCGCTTTTCACAGCATTCAAGATAAAAAGTGTTCATGCGCGCTGTCACCTTTTTGCAAGACGCGCACCCCTGGTACTGCACTGGTCTTATACTTGCTTGGCAACGCTCGCGCGCTTGATGGCGCTTGTCTCAGACATGGGCGAGTCATGCCATTCGACCTGCAAGCTGAATCTTCGTCGTGAGCCCAACGAATAAGTTGCTGCGTGTCTGAGAGTGCTGTTCGGGGTCACCAGGGTGGTCTGCTTGGCGCGCGGAGTGCGGCGGACCCCGGACGATGCGCGCTTGCGCCTGGTACAGCCGGACGCGCCTTTGCGGGGACCCAGGTGGAGGCGATTGTGAGGGACATAACGCTGGCGTACCACTGCGGCGACCGTGCGGCGCTGGGGCGCTGTCGAGCGATGGCCTGCAAGCTTCGCGGGTGCGTGCTGCGGCTTTGTCAGCTGACGCACCGTACCATGCACGCCCTGCGCAGGGCTTGGCGCGCTCATGCGTGTGTGCCCCGCGTGCACGCACCTGTGGGCTGCTGGCTGGGGCGCTGACGTCCCTGGTGATGCGTCTGGCAGGGTGCTGGCTCAGAGTACCGAGGGAGTGCAGACGGAGGCCAGCGTGCGGGCGCTGCAGCTGCTCGTGCACCTCGTGTACGTGTTGGAGGCCAAGCGCAAGGTGCTGCCCTGACGCGCGTGGCTGACTGAATCTGTTGCGCGTGCTCTGTTGCGCGTGCTGCCCCACCTGCAACAGGACCTGGTACCCTGCACACACTCTCTGCTGCAAAGTCGGTTTTTTTGTGTGTCTGTGTGAGGATATACTTCCAAGACTTGGCGAGTGAGGGGCTCAAGTGATGCGGCTGTGGCGCGCAGGCCATCCAGCTGAAGGCCATGGCGGCGGCGGCAGCCACTGAGCCTGCGGCGCCTGCGGCGCCCCCCGCAGCCAAGCCGCTTGCCAGTTCGGTGCAGCCCGCAGTGGCAGCTGCAGCAGTGCTTATTGCGCAGCCCACAGCGCAGCCGGTTGAGCCGCCCGCCGAGCAGGGCCCTGCAAGCGCAGCGCTCGCGGCGCGTGCGGCACTGTACCAGCGCACATCAGACGTCGCAGCGGCGCACGCCGCGGGGCGCCCTGTCAAGCGCGCGGCTGACGGCAGCGCAGCGCACTGCGGCGAGCGTCCCATCAAGCGCATGGCGGCTGCGAGCGTGCTTGGTCAGGAGCGTCCTGGCAAGCGCGCGCTGGGCGCCGGAGGCCCGCGCGTCGAGGAGCGCTCCGCCAAGCGCGTGCACGTCGGCGCATCGAGCATGCCCTGCGTGGTCGCCGCAGCCCCGGGCGCCGAGCCCTGCGCGGCGCGCGGAGCACCGGCCGCGTCCCGCATCGCCAAAGTCACGCTGGTCGTGCACCCGCGCGCACCGGCGCGCGCGAGCACCGGCACGGTCGTCGTTGCCTGCAACGGCGGCGCGCGGGCGCCGCATGCGGGGCCTACTGCCGCGGGCGAGCCCAACTCCCCCACCGGGCCTCCAAGCCCGTTTGCGAAGCAGTGCGCGCTGCCATTTGCGGGCGCCGCGGACGGCGGAACCTGCGATCGCGCGCTGTCCTGCGCGGAGCCGCCGCCCGCCAAGCGCGGCAGCTGGCATGGCGAGCGCGTCGAGCGCGCGTCCTCGTGCCCGGGCGCGCGGCGGCCGTCGCTGCAGCCGCTGCTGCCGCCTGCGACGATGTCGGCGCCGCCGGTCGCGCGCACGCGGAACGTCATCGAGCGCCTGGCTGACCTGGCGGTGATGCCGCCGCCGCCGCCGCGGCTGCCCACTGCGGGCGCTGGCGCAGGGGGCGGCAACACCGTGGCCCCAGAAGCGCGTGCAGCGGAGGGGCTGCTGCTGCTGCACGCGGGCGAGTGCGGCGCGGTGGCGCGCCTGCTGGGCTGCCACGCCGCGGCGCGCGGCGGTCCCGGGCGGCCCGAGGGCTCGGGCGAGATGCAGGCTTGGGCGGCCATGAACAGGTGTGCGCCCTGCACACTTAACGCTGTGCAACCGCACTTCTCCGCGCCTTGGTTCGTCAGCATGTCCTCTTGTCAGGCAGGGACACGTGGCTGCATGCCGTCGTGGATTGGGGCTACGCGGCGGCGCGCGCACCGCTGCTCTGGTGCCGGCCATGGCCGGCGGCGAGCAAAGCCGCGGGCGCCGCATCGCCGCTGACCCGCGCCGCGCCGCGCTCGCGCGCAGGTTCCTGCGGCAGCGCGTGGGTCGCGAGAAGAGGGGCGTGTTTTGCGAGCTGGACGCGGAGGTGGGCGCTGCGCTGACGCGGCGGCTGCTTGCGCGCGTCGTGAGCCAGCGGCAGCAGCGCAGCGCCCACCTCCCGCGCTCGGACTGAACCGCTCATCGGCGCGAGGTGTTTTGCTGCGAGCTTTGGGGGCGCAGTGCGTGCCAGGGAGGGATGTGACAGGCAGGCGTGTGGCGGCAGCCGCCGGCTGCGCGTTTTGGCGAAGGCTGGGAAGGCTCTGTGTACATGTCGCGGTAGCGTATACAGGATGAAGTCTTTGGGACGAATTTGGCGCAGTGCAGCAAGAGTCGGGGTGCAGCCAAGACTGAAGGAGGCACGGCCATTTGCGCGGTTGCTCTCGCGCACCATGCTTTTGCTGGCAGGTCAGGGTTAAACGTTTGGATGGGGGTGGGCAGCAGTCTGCGGCATGCATGTATGGGCCTTGCCTGTGCCCTGCCTTGGCGCTCCAGTGCTGGGGCGCTCGGCATTTATGCTGTCACAGACTGTTGGGGCCGCCGCGTCGGTACTCTTGAGTAGACGCTCATGCACGCCTTGCAGGCCGGGCAACGTTGAGCAGGGAGCAGAAGCAGCAGTAGAGTTGTGTCAACGCTTGGTTTGAGCTTGCATAGCTGAATATTTGCTATGGTCGGGGTGAGCTGAACAGCTGCTGTGGGCTGAAGGTGGTAGGCGCGCCGCCAGTGGTTTGCTTTTATGGTGTGCTTTGATTCGAGACATGGCGCGGGGCGAAGGGGTTTCTGCTGCCACACACAGGCCGTGCAAGGCTATATTCAGGTGGTTTGCCAGCTCGCACGATCGCCAGGTACACTTACGCTTTGCACTGATTTGTTAGGGCGGCGGTGAAGGGTAGGGGGTGGGGGTGGGGCGGGGTCTCAGGGCACCGGATGGTTTCCAGATGTGCATCTGCAGCAATACGTCCGCATTCAGGCTGTGGTGCGAGCGAGCTCCTGGCACAAGGCGTGCTGGGACTGCTCACCCACATGTAAGGCATGTGCATGACGTTTTCATGCATCAGCTCGGCTTCCATCAGGTTAAGTCGCTGAATTAAACGCATCGCTGTTCACATGATGAAAATGTGGCCCCGACCGGAAGTAATCTGGATCCGTCATGAAGTGCCCGAGCACAAGTGCGGAAAGCGAGACTGCGCAGCAGCGCTGGCCTGCCGGCGCAGCATCATGCACTTGGCAGCCAGGCGCGCCAGGCGCAGGAACGGCGCGGCTGCCTGAGCGGCCAGACGCCTGCCATGCCGGTGGCCGCGGTGCATGAGCGGCCGCGCGCGGGCGGCGCGGCCGGCGACGCCTGCCCGCCCATCAAGCTGGTCTACTTCCACTTCCACAACGCCATCCGCGGCGAGCTGGATGACCTCGCGCGCGACGTGCTCGCTCTGGAGCCGCTGGCGGGGCTCGCGCTGCTGTCGCGCCTGGCCGCGGTGAAGGAGCGGTACCAGTTCCTGGAGCAGGTGTACAGCATCCACAGCAGCGTCGAGGACGAGGTGCGCGCCCCGCGCCGGGCATATGCGGCCCCCGCGGCTGTGCGCGGTCGTCGACGGCGCCGCCAGGAGCACGCAGCGCCGTGCGCTCGCCAGGACGGGTGCGCAGCGCGCAAAGCAGCGTCCGTGATGCGGCGCGCGCGCCGGCGCGCGCGGGCGTGCGCCGCGCGGCATGTCGGTCACCGCCTGCCCGGCACACGCTCGCGTGCTCCCAGGGGGTTGCTGCAGCCCGGCAGCTCTGTCGGTGGCACGCCGCACAGCTTGTCCCTGCACGCGTCCAGCGACGCGCCCCGTGGGCTCACAAGCCCGCCTGGGCTCTCGCCGGCGGCGCACAGGCGCCCGCAGGCGCTGAGGGCGCGGTGCGGGGCCGCGCGCGCGCGCGGAGGCGGCCCGGCCGCGCAGACGCACGACAGGCGCCTGAGGCGTGCGGGCGCGGGCGCGGCAGGTGGTGTACCCGGCGCTGGATGCCAAGGTCAAGAACGTGACGCTGGCGTACTCCGTGGAGCACGAGGACGAGGTGCGCCGCCAGGGGGCTGCACTGCTGCCGCGCACGCATGATCGCGCCCGCAGGCGCACGAGCTTTGGCGCCTGCGCTCTGCGAGCAGAACCCACACGCGGACGAGGATTCCTGGGACGTAGTAGGTTATGTGGCTCCGTCTCTGCCAACAGTTTCCACGGAGCTAGGTGGCTGCTGCCCGGCTGTTGGGGAGCCTGCGCGCGTGCCGCGCGCCGGCCACGTGCTAGGCCTGACGCGCGCACGGCCGCCGCGGCGCAGGAGCGCCTGTTTGAGCAGCTGATGCAGCTGCTGGCGGCCGCGCTGGCGGGCCCGGCGGCCGGGCGCGGCGCGGCCGTGCGCCGCCTGTCCTGCAAGGCCGAGGAGATCCACACCACGCTGCGCAAGCACCTGGCCAAGGAGGAGGAGCAGCTGTTCCCGCTCCTGCTCGCGCACTTCAGCGCCGCGGAGCAGGCGGAGCTGGTGGCGCAGTTCCTGTGCTGCATCCCGCTGGCCGCCGTGCAGCCCGTGCTGGCCTGGCTGCAGCCGGCCGTGCCGGTCGCCGAGCAGGAGGCGCTGCTCGCGCAGGCGCGCGCCCGGCCGCCCCCGTTATCCCTGTTTCTAGGGTTAATATAGGGTTAAGGCTAACCCTAGGCGTTCAGCGGGAGGGCCCGGCAGCCGCGCAGCGCATTGGACGGGTCCCGCCTCGCGCGCGCATACTGTGGGCCCCGCCTCGGGCGGGCCGCGCGCGCTGGCGGGCGCGCCGCGGGCGGTCCGGCGCTGAGTCGCAGCCACGCGCGCGCGCGCCCAGGTGCGCCTGGTCATAAAGGACCGCCTGCTGCTGGAGCTGCTGGTGACGTGGCTGTCGCCGGCGGCGCCCGCGCCGCGCGCACTGCCCATCCTGGACATACAGAACGCGCGGGCCTGGAGCCCCGGGCCCAAGCCTTGCGCGAAGGCGGCGCCCGTGCGCGCCGCCAAGGCGGGTGCGGCGCGCGGCGCGCTGACGGGCTGCTGCCGTGTGCGGCGGGGCCTGTCGCCGGGCGACGGGTGCCCGCTGGCGGACGCCGGCGGCGGCGACGCGGGCGGCGGGCCGGTCGGCGACGCGGGCGGTGAGCCAGGCGGCGACGCGCGCTCGCCGCTGAAGGTGCGTCTGAAGCTGTCGCACGCAGCCGTAGGCCGCTACGCATCCTCCTGCGCAGTGCACCGCACGCCGCGTCTCAAGCGACTCTATGGTGCTGCAGCCGATGTGCCGTGCGCGGTATGTGAAATGCCGTGCACGCCTGTCGTGCTCGGGCGGCGGCTTCCGCGGCGAGCGCACAGAGCGCAGCCCGCATGCTGTGCGCTGGGCATGCCGGGCGTGCACATGCCGGGCTGTGGCCGGGGCCGCTGATGCGGCGCGGCGCGTGCGCGCAGCACATCACGCACCTGCACGCGGCCATCCGCTCGGCGCTGGACGCCTTTGCGGCGGAGGCGGCCGCGCTGCGCACGGGCGGCGCGCTGGGCGCGGCCGCGCTGGCCGCGCTGGTGGAGCGCCACCGCTTCCTGCGCGCCGTGTGCGCGTTTCACTCGGCGTCCGAGGACGACGTCGTGTTCCCGGCGGCCAGGTCCGCGCCCGTGCGCCGCAGCCGGGCAGCGCCCTTTTTGCTTTCTTTTCTCTGGTTGTTTTCTTTCACGGTAAAAAAGAGGAGCAATTACGAATATCTCCCAGCCGGCGAGCGCCGCGGGTCGCGGCCTGCCCTGTGATGTTGAGGGTCGCCGCGGCCTGCCGGCGGGCGCAGCGCGTCGCGCGCGGCGCTCGCGGCGCTCGCGGCGACCTGTCGGGCCGTCGGGCCGCCCCTGTCAGCGGCGCCGGGCGCCAACTCGCTCCGGGCGCCGCGTTTGTAGCCGCGGCTGCGGGCGGGCCGTGTTGCGCGGGGCCCTGACGCGGGCGGCGGGCGCGCCAGGCGGCTGGCGGGGCGCGCGGGCGGCTGCGAGGCGTTCCAGGCGTGCGAGGCGGAGCATGCGTGCGAGGGCGCGCTGCTGGAGGACCTGGGCCGCCTGCTGGGCGACGTGCGCGCCAGCACCAGGCGCGCGCCCCCCGCGCGCCGCGCTGGCCACCCACATATACTATTCTTTACTTTTGAACAATCATCTTTCCATCGCATTTGAGGGTGGTGACAGCAGTATCTTAGCAAGTCCCTCTGTAACGGTCAGCACGTGACACATATCTGAGTCATGGGCGCGCTCGAGCGATGCCTGCGCTGCTGGCGTCGGGGGGCGTCTGGCGCGCGTGCGACTCGCGCGCGGCGCGGCGGCGGCAGGCGCGGCGCGGCGGAGGCGGCGGGCCTGACGGCGGAGCTGGCGGCGGCGGCGGGCGCGGCGGCGGCGGCGATCAGCCACCACATGGCGCGCGAGGAGGCCGCCGTGCTGCCGCTGCTCGTGGCCGGGCTGTGCACGCACGAGCAGCGCGCGATGGTCTGGCGCACGCTGCGCGCGATGCCGCTGCGCCTGCTCGAGCGCATGCTGCCCTGGCTGGCAGGCGCGCGCGCGGCCCCCGCCCGCAGCCCCGCAGCCTGAGGTGCCGGACCGTTGACGCGGAGAAGGCGACCTGGCCCGGCCGCTCATGCGTCCTGAAAAGCAGCGCGGCCTTGCGCGGCCCCAGCTCGCGTCGTCTGCTTCGCACGCAGGCAGAAGGCACGGAAGGCCGCGAGCCTGACCGGCGGCGCGCGCGCGCGTCGCGCCAGGCAAGCTGAGCGAGGAGGACGCGGGCGCGATGACGCGCGACTGGGAGCTCGCCGCGCCCGCGGTCGACGGCACGCTCGTCTCGCTGCTCTCCGGCTGGGCCGCGCGCGGCCGCCAGGCGTCGCCCGAGCCCGCGGTGCGGCCCCGCGCCTGGCTCGGAGCACAGGGCTCGCGCCCGCGTTGAGCGCGGGCCTGAGCCCGAGCGGCTACAGCCTCCGGCCAGATGTGTAATTGTCATGCATGCTGTCGCAAAGGCGCGTTTCGGCCGCCGCCGTGTGTTCCTGACCAGGCGCGTTTAGGTGTGCATGGGCGTGCTGAGCGCGTCTGTGCCTGGCACTGCTGCAGCGACCACCTGGCGATGCAGCAGGTGTCGTATGGGCCATGGGGACTGTCGTCCCGATGTTGCACCCTGGCACTTACAGACTGACCCCGCCCCGTGCGCCCGCCAGGACCCGGACGACCCCATCCGCTTCAGCAACGAGACGTGCGGCGTGTCCGGCGCGCGGCGCGGCGTGCCCGCCCCCGCGCCCGCGCCCGCGCTTGCGCCGGCAGCGCCGCAGGCCGCGCCGCCGCCGCCAGCGGCGCCCGCGCGCCCACTATCAGGGTCTTCTCCGCGCGCGGAGTCCGCGCCGCCCGAGCCCGCCCCCAAGCGCGCGCGGACGGCGTCCGTGCGCATGGCACCCGCGCGCGCCGCGGCCGCCGCGCCCGCCGCGCCCGCGGCCCGCGAGGAGGCCGTGGGCGCCGGCGCGCAGCGCCCCGCCGGCGGCGGGGTTGCCCCGCCCGCGGCCGCCAGCGCAGCGCCGCCGCGCGAGGGCGAGGGCGGCGCGGCCGCGCCGGCCGCGCCGGCGCCGCCGCGCGTCAACCCCATCGACCACATCTTCCAGTTCCACAAGGCGCTGCGGCGCGACCTGCGCAGCCTGGAGGCCGAGGCGCGCGCGTTTGCGGCCGCGCTGGACGAAGCCAAGGAATGGCGCGGCGGCGGCGCCGCGCTGCAGGCGCTGGAGGGCCGGTACCGCTTCCTGTGGGGCATCTATTGCGCACACTCGGAGGCCGAGGACGCCATCGTGTTCCCCGCGCTGGAGGCCAAGGAGGCGCTGCGGCACGTGAGCCACGCGTACACGCTGGACCACCAGCAGGAGGCGCAGCTGTTCGAAGAAATGGCCGCGGTCTTGCGGCGCGTGGCCGGCGCGGCGACGCTCGCCGACGCGCGCGGCGCGGCCGCCGCGCTCGCGCGCCTGACCGCCGCCACGCGCGCCAGCCTGGAGCAGCACGTGCGCGCGGAGGAGCAGGAGCTCTGGCCGCTGTTCGCGGAGAACTTCACCGAGGCGGAGCAGCAGCACCTGGTCGGCGTGATCGTCGGGCGCACCGGCGCCGAGGTGCTCCAGGCCATGCTGCCCTGGGTGACTGGCTCGTGCACGGCGGACGAGCAGGCGGCCATGATGGCCTCGCTGCGCTCGGCCACGCGCAACACCGGCTTCGAGCGCTGGCTGGGCGCCACGCTGCCGCCGCCGCCCGGCGCGGCGGCGGGCGCGCCCGGCGGCGGGACGGCGGGCGCGCCGGCGGCGCCGGCGGCGGCGGCGCC
>JAABUV010002384.1_pt1 | contig 25492 bp, 29 predicted proteins | sample 5559971 | NCBI WGS metagenome assembly JAABUV01 (sample SAMN10711881, study PRJNA513362) | rock metagenome | isolation source: Antarctica rocks | place: Antarctica: Victoria Land, Knobhead nord | collected 2015-12-19
GGCTTGCCGACCAGCAGCTCCGCAAAGATGCAGCCCACGCTCCACATGTCGATCTCCGGCCCGTAGTGCTCCGAGCCCAGCAGCAGCTCCGGGGGCCTGGCCGCCGCCCGCGCCGCTTCAGGCATGCCCGAGCGCTGCACCTGTCTGGTCAGTGACAACCAGGGAACCTCTGCTTCACATCAGCTGCGCGAACCCATGCCCGAGCTGCTTATAATGATATACGGCATGCGCCATGTGAATCAACACCATGTGGCCTGTCGCCAGGCCACACCTGCACAGGCAGGTGAAAGGACACAAGCGCAGTGTGGTATGCCAGGTCACCACCACACGCGACACAGAGCATGCGATTTTGCCCATGCAGCTGGCTGATGCGCATGGCGCAGGACGCGCACCGGTACCACAGCGTGATGACGCGGTTGGTGTAGCGCTCGTTCTTGTCGGTGCTCGCGTACTTGCGCGCGAGCCCAAAGTCGGCCAGCTTCAGGATGCCGCTGTTGTTGATCAGCAGGTTGCTGGCCTTGAGGTCGCGGTGCAGCACGTTGCTGCGGTGGCAGTACGCCAGGCCGGCCAGCAGCTGGCGCATGTAGCACTTGACCTGTCGCGCGCGTGCGGACGGAGCGGGCGTCGCCGCGGGCGTCGGCGCGGGCGTGCAAGCGAGCGCCGCGGCTGTTGGGCAAAAAAGTAACAAACCCCCCTCTTCCTGCGGAGTGCCTACGAAAGCGTGTGGGCTCGACACAAGCTGACTCAAAGTTAAGTGGCAGATCAGCAAGTTGCACAGGACGCAGTCGCCACCCTCTATACGAGTGAGAAGAGTGAGGAGCCGGGCCGCGCACGTGCTCCGGCTTGAACTTGTATGCCTTGCGCTCCATCAGGCCGGTCAGGTCGTGGTCCATGTAGTCAAAGACCATGTAGATGCTGCCCTTGAAGTTGTTGCACTTGTGCGCTGCGCGGCGCCGGCGCTCGCTCAGGAGCCCAGCAACAGCAGGACCCAGCCCGGCAGTCGCACGCGCTTGAGGCCCGAGCTATGACGGCCAGGAATACTTTCCACGGGCACAGTGGCCTGTTAGAGCCGCACACAGCGCTGCCGTTATTTTTACGCACGCGCTCCGCCTGGGGTCGCACATTGCGAGCGCACAATCTCCTTGAGGCGGATCACGTTCTCGTGGTCCAGGTTCTTCAGCAGCTTGATCTCGCGGATCGCCGTGATGGGGAAGCCCTCCTTCTCGTTGTCCATGCGGATCTTCTTGAGCGCGACCTCCTCGCCCGTCTGCTTGTCGTTCGCCAGGTACACCTGCGGCGCAGCGTCTGCCGCTGGCGAGGCTGACTCACACCAGGCAGCGGCGCAGCGCCGCCGCAACACCCAGGGAAGCAGCCCTGCCAGGCAGCTGCAGGAGTGACCACAGCAGCGCAGGGCCGCAACACCAGGGCGGGCGCACCTGGCCATAGGTGCCCTCCCCAATCTGCTTGTTCTTTATGTAGGACTGCTCAACCGTGCGGCAGCCCCCAAACTGGTCGTCGCCCGCCGTCCCAGACGGCAGCTCCACCTGCGCAGCCAGCCTTCTTTGAGGTGCGGTCCTGGCAGACCTGAAGAGCCCGCAGTGCACACAGGAGGCCATAAGCCAGACGCCGGCCAGTGCAGCGCAGCACGCGCAAAGCAGGTGCGGGTGCAGGCAAGCATGACGGGTGACATCGCCCGGTGAGCTCGGCACCTTCCAGCGCGGCGCCTGCTGGCCTTCAGGCTGGCGTGCCCCGGCCGAGCTCGGCGGCGGCGCCTGCATCCCGGGTCGGCGGGCTGCCGGCGCCCGCTCAGCAGCCCGCGGTGCTGCTGTGAAGCCAGAGGGCGCAGCACGCAGCGGCCCCGCTGCCCTCCAGCGTGGACTGCGCCACCAGCAATGCGCCTTGCAGCTTGCGCTGGCTGCTTCACAGCACCCAGTCGTGTTCCTTACAGCACCTGCGGCTGCGCTGGGAACAGAGAGCTGACTTTGGACGTTCGCTCTCTCAATTCTCTGATAGGCTTGGCCTTTAAAAACCCACACATATTATGAGGTAACCCTGCTGATGGCGGGATGCAACGTTTTGCTGCGCTTTGTGGCCTGATTAGCATGTCCGGGCGTGCTCAAGCACCTGGGGCGCCTGAGGAGGTTGACGCCAATCCGTCCGAGGTCGCCGCACAAAGTGCGTCACAACTCACGCGCCCAGCATATGCCCACCGATGCGCCTCTGCTGCGGCTCAGCACGTCGTCAAGAAGAAGCTGACGCGCGTGTGGCGTGCAGGTGCCAGTGCTCTGCTGCAGAATCCAGACATAGTCAATCTTATTCAGGTGCGCTCGGTAAGCGCGCTGATCCCAGGCCAGCCGCACGGCTGCGCCGTCGCAGCCTAGTTGCCACAAGTGTGCAGCTGCCACCGCTGGACAGGGAGCTGCAGCTGTACCATCAGTGACTGCCGCTTACAGCAGCGACTGTTGGTGCGCCGGCGCCTTGCTGACGGCTGCGCGCCGGCCGGCGCCGCAGGCGCGGCTGAACCGGATGGTGGGGCAGCCGTCGGGCTTCATCGAGACGCTGCCCAAGGCGGTGCGCGACCGGATCGAGTACCTGCGCACGCTGCAAGAGAAGCACGATGACCTGGAGGACAAGTACAATGAGGAGCTGCGCGCTCTGGAAGCCAAGTACGAGGCGCTGTACGGTGCGCTGCGAGCCACGCTCCCCGCTCACATGACGGCGCCCGCCAGCGCCTGCGCGCCAGCACACTCGCAAAGGGCACAAACAGGCAGCAGACATGCGTGCACGACTGCCGCAACTTGCAGGCATGGCTGCAAGAGCGCCCCCTCCAGGCCTGCGCAGTCTGTCGAGTGGCATTGCACCGGTCGGCGTTTGTGCCGCCGCGACTGCCACACCCTCTGCGGCCCCACCGTTGCGGCTGTGCACTTGCGCTTGCCGTGCGCCAAGCACGCTCCACTCGCGTACGGACGCGGTAGAGCTGTTGTGTGCTCGAGACAGGCGCTGCGTCTCACCTGGCTCACCTTGCGCTGGCCGCTTGGCCGAGGCTTGCTGCAGGCCCACGGTGTTGCGGCGCTGCTTTTTGTCAAGGCACCCGCTGCGGCGTAAGAGTCGCGAGATGCAGAGGCCGCTGGGCGTCACTTGACAGGCGCCTTGCAAGTGACGACGGCCGCGCCTGCCCGCAGTGCTGCTGCAGGGCAGGCGCGAAGCACTTGCGTCGAAGGAGGCGGAGCAGCTGCGGCGAGCTTGCAGGCACTGCGGGGCACGTTGTCTATTGACCGAGTTCCCTGTGAGATGCTGCAGCCCGGCCTGCGCACAGCGCTGCTGCCGCAGCGCCGCTGCGTGAGGAGCGCGCGCGCCAGTACTGAGCAGGGCGAGGAGGGGACGCCGATAGGGGCGAGGGCTGCAAGCGCACGCGGCTTGCGGGCGTGCGAGGCGGCGGCTGATAAACGCGCGCGCGCGCGCAGCGCCGCTGTACGAGACGCGCGCCAAGATCGTGAAGGGCGAGGAGGAGCCGCCGGTTGAGGCGATCGCGGCCGGCGCGGGCGCCGGCGAGGCACCCGGCGGCGGCGCCGCGCCCGCCGGCATCCCGGAGTTCTGGCTCGGCGTGCTGCGCGCCAACGAGGTCACGGCCAATGTGGTGCGCGCCTGCAGCAGCCGCGCGCGCGCGCAGGCGGCATGGTCGCCGCATGGGCTCGCCACGCCTGCACCATGCCCGGGCCTGGGCTGTCCAAGTGAAGGCTCAAGAGCGAGACGCAGTGTCTGGCAGCGCCGGTGCATCAAGACGGCCTGTGCCGGAAGTTGAGCCTGTAGGCTGCAAGCCTACAACACTGCAAGTGTGTCTGATAACTGTATGCTGCCATCAGGCGCATCTGGGACCCCAGTGGTACAGCCGCGTGGATCCCGAGCCACCGGACAGATGCGATCGCGCCTGTGGGCCGGCGGCGCAGATCACGGAGAAGGACGAGGCGGTGCTGGCGTACCTGACAGACATCACGTACGTGGACCTGTCGGAGGAGGCGGCGCCGGCCAAGGCAGAGCCGCCGGCCGTGAAACCAAAGGCGGAGGACGAGGAGGCGGAGGAGGACGACGAGGAGGACGAGGACGAGGAGCCGCACGGCTTCAAGCTCACGTTCCACTTTGCGGCCAACCCATTCTTCCCGCACGCGACGCTGGTGCGGCCTGGACAGCCGGCCCCGGCGCCGCTCGATGCCCGTCGCGGGCTTGCTGCAGCAGAGGCTTGCAGCAGCAGCGGGGGCGACGGGTAGCCCTACCCTAACCTAACCCTATGTGACCCTACGTGCTGCGGCGCACGGCTGCAGCGGCAGACGCGCCTGCTGCTGCGGGGCGTTGTGCGTGAGACGCGGCAGCCGCGCGGTGACGGCCGCTGCCGCGGCGCAGACAAAGACGTACCACATGGTGGACGACGAGGAGGAGATGCTGCAGAAGGCGTAGGGCACCGACATTGAGTGGGCGTCCGGCAAGAACCCCACCGTAAAGGCGCGCCCCGCGCCGCCCACCGCCGCCTTGTATTGGCCTTATGAGCCACGCCACAGCGCAAGCGGTCGCGTGCGAGTCATGCGCTCCGATGCGCAGCGTCCCCCCGGGGCCAGAGGGCGGCGGTCATGCGGGCGGCGCAGCGCGCAGGTGATGAAGAAGAAGGCCAAGCCGGTCAAGGGCAAGCCCGCGGGGCGCATGCTGACCAAGACCGAGCCCTGCGCCTCCTTCTTCAACTTCTTCGCGCCGCCGGCCGTGCCGGACAACCCGAGCGAGGTGGACGAGGAGGAGATGGAGGAGCTGCAGCACGCGATGGAGGAGGACTACGAGATCGGGCGCGCCCCCGGGGCTGCACTTGCCCTGCCGCGCTGTGCCCTTGCCGTCGTGAGGCGCCGACGCAGCATGCGATGGAGAAGGACCCACGAGATGGGCGCGCCCCGAGCAGCGCTTTTTCCGCCACACTGCGCCCCTGCCACTCTGGAGCGCCGGAGCGCCTGCTGTCTGCTCTGGTGTTGCAATGGCCCAGCGTGCAAGCGCGCCGGCACGGCTGCCCCCGCGCGCATGCCGCCACATGCGTGCGGTACATGCTCACATAAAAAAAATGGAATTGAACGCTGGCAGCTTGCAAGGTGCCCTTGCATGTCAAAGCCGCTGAAGTTAAGGATGCATACTGCTGCGCCTGCATCCTGCACGGCGAAACGGCGCGCTCATGTGGGCGCGCGGGTCGCGCGCAGGGAGATCATCCGCTACAAGCTCATCCCGCGGGCGGTGGCGTACTACACCGGCGAGGCGGCCGAGGACGAGGAGGACGACGAGGACGGGGACGAGTACGATGACGAGGACGACGACGACGAGGCGCGCACCGCGTCTGGGTGCACCTCGTGATTGACATGCGACATCAATAGTTGACATGCGGCATGACCCGATGGGAGTAGTCCTGGCATGGTGTGAAGGTGTGCATGCAGGAGCATGATCCTTGATTATCACGGTACCAAAGTGGTTAGGTCTGGGGTGGCCAGGCTTTGGCGCACGTGTCTGGCCGCGGGCTGCCAGCAAGGCAGCAAGCCAGCAAGCCAGCAAGGCCTCAAGCATCATGGGGGCGCCCCCCAGCGCTGGGCGCAATGCTCAGCTGTGAGCGCGAGGGCAGGACGACGAGGATGACGACGAGGACGACGACGACGACGATGAGGACGACGGCGCGGTGCCGCACGGCAAGCGCGCGCTGGACGCGCCGGGCGCGGGCAAGCCTAGAGGGAAGGGGAAAGCCGAGGTAGCGCTCCCGTGACCAACCCCCTGCTGGCCAGGTAGGCCTTTGGGCCTGCCCCGCCCGTTTTTTCATCCCTGCTGCATCCGAGGTCGGTGTGGGGGCTGTTGTTGTGTGGGATGGCTGTGAAGGCAGGGCTGTGAAGGCAGGGCTGTGCACCAGCGGTCTCTGTCTAACATCGCGCGGGGCCACTTGTTGCGCGTCAATTACAAATAGAAGCCCAACTGACCTGCAGCAGCATGCGGCTTTTTTGTTGTTTGCGTTCACCCCCTGTGCCCTGTGCTGGTCGATGTGCGATGCCTCAGTGCAGCAAGCGGGCCAGCAGGGGCAGCCCATAGTGGTTCGTATGTGCGCTGTCAGGTGCCACGCACACAGTCGCCGCCGTGAATCGTTGCATGCAGGGTGTTGCTTTGAAGCCAGACATGCACTTTTAAAGTGCAAACTCTCAACTGCAGCTTATCCTGCGACGCTGCATGCGGGCGAGCCAATGCATGTCAGTGCATCAAAAAAAGCATTCCATCCCCCTGCTCCGGTCCTGCTTGCCAGCCAGCAAAGGGCTGAGCCGGGCGCGCGCGCGCGCGCAGGCGCCGCCCACGGACAGCGGCGAGAAGCCGCCAGAGTGCAAGCAGCAGTGATGCGCGGCGGCGGGTCTGGGGTGGCGCCTGCCAGGCCGCCCGGCTGCGCCTGGGCTGCCGCGAGCGGTGCGCAGGGGTAGGTGCCACGTTACCTCCGGGCTGACAGGCTGCGCAGGGTGCGCAGGGCGAGCCTGGGGCTTTGCAGCAGTCGCAAACCGCGAGGCCTATACTGGGGCATCCGGCGGGGCACTGCGCGGCGGCGGGGCAGCAGTGATCCATGGAGGGGGCGCTGGGGGTTGGAGGCACCTGCTGCGGGTGGGAGCAGCGTGTAAATAATGTGTTGCGGGAGGCCCTGCGATTTGCTGCCCCAAGCTATGCATGAGGCCAGTTGTCTGCTTTGTGGGGCATCGGTGAACATGTGGGATGGGAGAACTTGGCATGCAGTTGGCCAGCGAAGCAGGTAGACACATGCATGCCAGCGTGGCATATGTTGGTTGGGCATAGACACACTGTAACTAGACACCAAGCGCAATAGCGCAGGAGTGCCACGCTGCCATGCGACACAGGTCAGACATGCGACGGAGGTCCCTGACATGCGGGGCCTGCCTGAAGACATCACAGAAACTGAGGCGGTGCACACAGCATAGACGCGTCATGCGACTGCTTCCCAGCAAACATGCGTGCTGCTTCACGGCCGCAACTCTGCACGCGCAGGGAGGGCATCCGCCTCATCCCTGTGCATGGACCCACCCACAGGCACATGCTCACACACAGGACACGTGCTGCCTGCAGGCGCTTGCGGTGCTCATGCTCGCGCAACGCGGGTGTGCAACAGCCGGCACGCAATTTCGCCATCGCCAGCTCGCTCTGCATGCGCCGGCCGCGGGGCCAGGCACGCATGGTGCCGCCGGCCATGCACACCGGCCGGTCGGCGCGAGCAGCAGCGCGGCGCTCAGATGCGATCTCCAAGCGCCTGCCGCAGCCGCCCCGCATGTGCTGTGCTCGCTGCTGCATGCAGCCACCCGCCGTGCTGTGCGGGCTAACTGCTTTCTACGCAGATCCCACCTCCAGGCCACCTGGCCGCCCGCATCCTGCCGACGCCGCGCACGGCCCGCTGCCCAAACGCTCCGCCCGCGCACGCATGCTCACCTTCGCCGCCCCTCAAGCGAAAGAGTCGTCATCAGCGCGGCGGTCATGGCCACCCTGCCCGCGCGGCGACACCGCCGAGCCGCGGCCGCCGTCGCGCCCGCCTGCACCGGCGCCGGCGCCGCGCTCGCCGTTGACTGCAGCGTCCAGCCCGATGATGCCGCCGCGCAGCACGTCTGTAGCTAGCTGCGGCCTGTCCCGCGCTCCGCACAGTCAGCGCCTGCCCTGTCCAGCAACGGCAGAGCACGTTTGCACAAGGAGTGCCGTGAGAGTTGCGCCGCACACGCACGCTCGCAGTGCCGCACACGGCTCCAGTAGCTTGCTACAGGCAGTATCGCAGTGGTCTCCCACGCTGCTCCAGACCTGCTGCCCATGCGCAAAGAAAAGCAATGACAGTGCACAGGCGGCGCCTGAGGGCGCCAGCGCCGGGGTGCTGAATGCGACGCGGCGAAAGGGCGCACTTGGACGCGGACTTTGGCAGCGAGGGCGCGCGCGGGGGCGCCCCCGCCGCGTCGCCCGCGAGGCCCGGCAGCTGCAGCGCGCGCGCCTCGCCCGCCGCCACGATCGCCGCATGGAACAGCGGCGGCCCGGTCACCAGGTTGAGCAGGATCACGGTCATCTGCGCGCGCCGCGGCGGCCGCGCTCAGGCGCGCCGCGCGCGCGCGCGTGCCCTCGTTCCGCGCCCGACCCTTCCCACTCTGATGAGCCCCTGCGCTCCAGATTCGAGCATGCTGTGTCGGTGCTGGGTGCGCCCATGCAGGGCTGCGGCGCGGCCTGGGCGACCGGGGCCCTGCCCAGGGTGTCCGGCATGGCGGCCAGGGGGCGCGGGCGGGGCGCCGGGCGCCGGGGCGGGGCGTGCCATGAGCGTGACAAACTCCGGGCCCCAGTCCGGGAAGCGCGCGGCGACCGCCTTGGCCAGGCCCATGGCCACGCCCGCCTGCGCAGCACGGTCAGCGCCATTGCTGGTTCACTTTTAACCATACAGATATACAACAGATTTGAGACATAAAGATATATCACTGTCAGTGCAGTGCAGGCTACCCTGGACGACGTCGAGCAGAGGTGTGAGAGACGCAAGGGGGGTTGTGCGCAGTGGAAGATCGCGCGCCTGCGTGACCATGCCGTACCAGACCTTGCGCCGGTGCTCCGGCGGCGTGCCGCCCAGCCACGCGCCCAGCCAGCTGCCGACGTAGATGGCGCCGATGCGCACCGCCCACACCAGCGCGGCCGCGCCCAGCGTGCGCGCCAACGCGCCCTGCCGCCCCCCGGCCCGCCCGCCTCGGTCAGCGGCCCTGTCCGCAGCCGCTGCCGCGCCCGGCCGCACTCACGCCGCCCGGATAGTGCGCTCGCCCGTCTGCACAGCTCCTTGCTCTGCCGCACTTGTTGCGCTCGCGCAAGCAGGATGCTGGCAACCGTCCGCTGTCCTCTCAGCATGCGCGCTCTGCTGAGCAGCATCCTCTTCATACGGCTTCGATCAAAGTTCCTTAGAGGCCATGTGGTGGCCCACATGGCCGACAGCAGGGTGGGGCCGCACCAGCACGAGCGACGCGCCGGCCAGCGAAAAGAATGCCATGTTCACCATGCCCATGACCGCGGCCAGCGCGGCTGCCACCTCCTCGTGCACCCGGCCCGCGGCTGCCTCGCCCCTGCGGCGTGCGGCCCCGCTCGCACAGCCAGCGAACGACTCGGCACAGCAAAAAACCCTGGCAGTGTGGTGGCACCAACAGGCACATGCAGTGATGAGAGAGCTCCGCGAGCTGGCCACCATCCGCTGCTGAACGCGTTGGGACTGGCAGTGCAGACCTCCCACTATTGCTGTCAGTCACAGATATGCTGCACCTCATGCACCTCTGCATGTCGCAAGCTGCCACTCTGCGAAGGAGGCAGTGCACTCGAGCTATAGGAGGCAGTGCCCTCAGCTCGGGGCGGGAGCGCGCTTGCGGTTGGTGACCGTCACGCCCGCCAGCACGCAGGCCAGCAGCGGCTCCGCCGAGAAGCGGCCCGCCGCCCAGAACACGCCGACCGCTGCGCCCACCACCACTGCCGTGCGCGCGCCCGCCTGCCGCGCCGGATGCCGGCTCTGGCTTGTGACCCTGCGATTGCAGTTGTGCATGAAACAATGCAGGGTGTGCTGGCGGCGCAGGCCGCAGGCCCAACGTAACGGCTCACAACAGGCATGGCGGGCCGCGCCTTAACGCGCATGCCCGCCGCCGCAGGCATCCGCCGCAGCGCCCAGCCGAACGGCCGCGCGGGCAGCGCCATGACGCGGCCGACGAGCGCGCCGGCCGTCACGCCGAGCACGACGCTCGTGGCCAGGCTGGCCAGCGGGCCCGCCAGGCTCGCCAGGCGAATATGCTCGTGCGCGTTGCGCATCACCTGCGCGCGCGGCGTGCGCGCGGTGGATGCGTGACGGGAGCGCGTAAGGTATGCGAGCGCGCTCAATCACGCTGATGCAGATGGCCCCACATGTGCATGAGACCCAACACGGTCTGCTGGAGATACCAGCCACTAGAATACCCATGCTTTATCTGCTCAGTTGTTTGCCACTGGGCCACTAATCTACATCTTTTCATCTACATCTGATAACAGTTTTTGGTGCAGCCAGAACACAGATACACTGACCGGCATGCAGCTGTGAAGACACAAAGCGGGGGACCATGCGTCGACAACCGCACGCACCAGCGCGGACAGCTCGATATTGAGCGAGAAGCAGATGAAGACCAGGACGTCCTTGGTGACAACGACCGCCATCACCAGCGAGCAGTACGGTCCGCGGCCCTCCGTCTCCTTCAGCACCGCAATCTGCGCGCACGCCGCCAGCCTCACAGTTGCGACCTCAAGCAAAAAGACGCATGACCCCATGCCGTGCATATATATACACAGATGCGAAGATGTTTCCAACCCAAGAACTGCTCAGTCCTCCTCCATTCAAAACCTGAAGCTGACGCCACAACAAACAGCTGGGGCGCAAGGCAGCCTCGCAAAGTGCTGACCGCTGTCTCCGCAGAGCACCCACGCAAGCTGGCGACGCTCTTGCCGGTGGCGGGACGGGGCGGCGGCGCGCCATGGACGCGGGCGAGCGCGCGATCGCGAGCGTGGCGGCCATGCTGGCGAAGGTCTGCACGTGCCGCCAGGGCCGGCCGCGCAGCAGCGGCAGCGCCGGCGCGAGCGCCAGCAGCGCCGCGTACACCAGCCCGTAGCTGGCCAGCGACACGCCCAGCGTCACGTACAGCACCTGCGGGCGCGGCGCGCGGGGCGGGTGTTGGGTAGGGTGCGTGTAGGGTGGTACTTGTCCCGCCCGCCCCAGGACCCTGCCAGTGCGGGCGCCCCTGACTACTGCGACTGTGCTCCCCGCTCGGCCAAAGCCTGGCAGCGGGGCGGGTCGGCGAAGCATGCGGCAGTCCTGGGCCGCGCGTCACGTCTAGGGGCCAACGCAGCCGAAGGGGGACCTTGCACCTCCTCTGCTGGCACACTCGCTACACAGCCCGACCTCCCGCTTCCCTCCCCAAGCCGATGACAATGCAGGGGCGCCCCGCGCAGACATGACAGGCACAGAGGGGAGCAGCGCATGCTAGCTTGAGGCTGCGAGCTGCGGCGCCCTTCCGCGCACCTGCCCCCGGATGCGCCGCAGCTCGGCCCACTGCAGCTCCGCGCCCGCGGCGAAGGCTATGACGGCCAGGCAGGCGCGGTCCACCTGCCGTGCGCGGCAAGGCCGCTCGTGCACAGCACAGGCCGGCTCGCGCATGGCGCAGGCCGCCTCGCGCGCAGCGCAGTCCGCGGCATGCGCAGTGCACGCCAGGTGCGAGCCTCGCGCCCGGCGCCGGGGCGCGTGCGCCTGGGAACCCAAGGCGCCGGCCGCCTTCCCAGCATTGTGCATGGCGGCCAAGGCAGGCGCGGCGCCGCAGGCTGGGGTCACAGGGAGCCCCAAGCGGGAGCGGCGGGGTCTGCGGTCGGCGCGCACGCACCACGGCCAGGCTCGGCAGGCCCTCAGCCCGCAGCAGGTTGAGCCCAAAGGGCCCCACGAGCACGCCGCCCAGCACGTAGCCGGTGATGAGCGGCAGGCGCAGCGCCTGCAGGCAGGCTTTGCACGGCTCAGTGCGCTCGGCAGCGAGCGACACAGACCAGGCAGGCTCCGCGTTCGGCGGCTTTGTGGTGCTGGCTATTCTCACCCAGAATAGCCATCACCACAGCGTTTAGCCGCTCGCGCTGCCAGGCTGATAACCAGAGCCGAGGCGCGCGGTCGGGCAGGCACCTGGGCCAGGCGCCCGGCGGTGAGGAGCGCCGGCGCCAGCATCGCCAGGACGCACAGGTGCAGCGCCACGGCTGCCATCGCGGCCAGAGTGCTGCGCCCGGGTCAGTGCGTGCTCAAGCGCAGCCATGGCTGCCCATCGATCATGCTCGTGGCCGCGAGCTTGTCAAGAGGCGTGGGGTTTCCCCGACTCCTGCCTCCATCTGCCAGCACGTGCGCCTACAGAAGCTCCGCCACTGTGTAGCAAGCGCCTGGCAGGCAGCGCTGATTTCCCAAAGCTTGTGTTACAGCGTGTGCTGCGTGGTCAGCTAGCACTACCAGCTTCTGTCTTGGTCTGCCAGAATTATTGCCGAGCAAGATGTCTGTACAGGCCTGCTTTCACGGGGTGGCTCGGACAGCAGGACCTACCTGATGCGCAGCACAGCAGGAAACCTCCCTCGGACGACCAAGTGCAACAGTGCAAGAGGGCGAGTGAGGGCGACTGGGTCACTAGAGCGAGCTCGAGAGTGCCGCCCGGGCAGCAGCGCATGATTGTCTGGTGCTGTGAGCGCTGGCTTGTGCTGCATGAAGCGCCCGCCCAGATGTCTAAGTCCAGAGACCGCCTGAGCTGAGCACAGTCCAGATGCCTACAAGCGTCACGATACCAGACACTGGTTTTGTGGTAGATGGATTCAGGCATCCGCCGGGGCCGCTTGTGAGTGCATACTTCCTCACGCACGCGCACGCAGGTATGCAGCACCCACACTGCGCGCAAAGGCATCCTCAACAGCTTCACTGGGTTCATACTGGTGTGCTCTGCGCGCGCCAGACCACTATGCAGGACTAAGTGACACATGGCGTTCGGGCATCATCTACTGCAGGCGTGCCTCCAGCGCCTGTATTTATAGAGGCTGCAGTTGTGTGTTCAAGCGGAGGTGCTGCTACAGACACTGTGCAGCCCCAAGAGTGCGCGACGCGCCACGCGTGCTGACCGCCTTGCATGGCTGCTCGGCAGTGAGGTCACGGCGCGCCTGGCGGTGGCGATAGTGCAAGTCAGCCCGGACCTGCTGCGGCCGCTGCCTATGAACACGCCGGTGACTGTGCAAGGCGCGCGCCCCTGCTGTGCTGTTCACACCGTGGGTGCCCCACTGGAGCCTCAGGAGGCTGCTGCAGCACCCCACCTCAGGCTTGCCCCCCGTGCATAGTTGCTGGTCTGTTCTGTACATGAGAACACAGCCTGGTGTGATTAAGTGATCCGCCCCGGCTCCGCGGGGCCCCCTGACGCTCGCGGTCCCGACTACAGTCCGGGGCACCAACGTGCGGCAGGCAGCGCGGGGCGCCGGGCGGCGCCGGCGCAAGTGACGCTGGCGGCGCGCGCGACGCGCGCCCTGCCCTTCACCTAACCCACAACATCGCGCGCCAGGCCTGTGCGGGCCGGTGGAGGTGACGCTGGTGGACGCCAACCACTGCCCCGGCGCGGCGCAGCTGCTGTTCGCGCTGCCGGGCGGGCGGCGCTACGTGCACGTCGGCGACTTCCGCTTCCACGCGCGCATGCTGGCCGACGCGCGCCTGGCCGCCTTCCAGCGCGCGGACGCGCTGTACCTGGACACCACCTACTGCAAGCCCGCGCACTGCTTCCCGCTGCAGGCGCGCGGTCGCGGCCGCGCGCGCGCGCGCGCCACCGCCCCTGCTGCGCCGCCCGGGCGCCGCCTTGCTTGCACGCCAGCCGCATCGTCCCGCTGCATGCGCGCTCCTGCGCGTCCCGCCCGTGCCGACGCGCGCCGTCGCCGGCGCGGCCGCGGAAGCGCGCGCAGAGCATGCTCGCTGGTGGGCCTGCGCATGTGCGCGCCGCTGGCACGCGCACCTGGCTCCGCGCATTTCGGTGCACTGTTGACGCCTGGCGTGCGGGACGGCGCGCGTACAGGAGGATGCGGTGGAGTATGTGGCGGCCACGCTGCACAGGCTCATGAAGGAGGCGGAGGCCGAAGGCATCCGCCGCCTCTTCCTGATCTCGGTGCGCGCCCGGAGGCCCCTGCGCGCTGCCACTCAGCTTTGTTGGACAAATGGCACGAAACCCATAGAGATTGCTTCGTAAGACATCATGAGATTAGCCAGCTCTGGCCGAGTTGCCGCGCTGGCTCGCCGCCCCTGGCTCGCAAGGCGCTGCACCCGCCCGCGCTGCTCTGATCCAGCGTGTGCTGGGGGTTGGCGCTCCAGACGTACGTCATCGGCAAGGAGCGCGTCCTCGTGGAGGCGCGCGCCCGCGCCCCCCCCGCCTCGACACGCTCTGCCACACACCCAGAATCAGATTTTGTGCTGAACACCTTGTTGTACTGGAAACCCTGTTGAGCAGGCACGGAGCCCGGCAGGTGCACCGGAGGTGCAAGTGCCCGCTGTACGTGCCGGAGCGCAAGCTGGGCATCATGCGCTGCCTGGACTGGCCGGGTGCGGCCCACACCTTTTTCGTGCGCTTGCTTGGGCTGCTGCTGCGTCCAGCACGTGCCGCGCCGCCTCGCTCGCTGGCCTCGCGGCCGCTGAGTGCCCGGCGGCGCTCGTTTTTTAGAACGCCCCTGTGGCTCTGTTCGACGCGCGCTTGTAGGTTGTCAACCCGCATTGTCATCTTTATTCTTTTTTGGCCTCCAACAAAGCGCGGAGCTTGCAGGGCCTGTGCTCCATGCTAGCATGCTGTAGAGTACCCACGGGCATGCACTCCGCACGCAGACATCGACATCGAGGAGCTCTTTACCTCTGACCCGCAGGCGACGCTCGTGCACGTCACCGGCTGGGGCGTCTTGGGTGCGCGGCTGGCCGAATCAGACCCGTCGTCGCACAGCCTGACACAGCCGCCTGCAGCTCCTGCCAGGAGGGCGGCGAGGGTGTCCCGTCCCAGGGCCGTTGAACAGCGCGGGCGTGAGTATGAAGTGTGCGCGTGTACAGATAATACGTGTACGCATACTCAGTTTGTGCACAAAACGCAGGGCTCTCATCCGGGGCAACCTCGTCGAACACCTAGCCTGCACTGCTGCATGCGCTGCACGCGCCGCCTGAGAAGGGGTCACTCTGCGTGTAGGCGAGGCGTTCCCCTTCTTCAAGCCCAACTTCACGCGCATGGAGTCCTACCGGGCGGACATGGGCGCCGACGACGTGAGGCGCCCACCGCTTGCTTGTAGCATATTGTCTATGAAGCGCCTGTAAAGCATGTATCTTTGAAGCACAGCCCGTGTGATGGTTATATGTTCGAGTGTGATATCCTTGCACTTGCTTCCCATAGAAATAGGGCCTGAGTGGATCCTGCTCAAGTGGTCTGTGTGACTCAACGTGGCGCGGGATGAGGGCCCAGGGAGGCACGACGTGCACTGCTCGGCTGTTGTCCTTTGCACTTTTGCCCCCTACGCTTGCCCGTGCATCAGCCATCGTGCTAACATGCCCCGCTGTGAGGCGCGAGCAAGCGCGCCCGGAAGCGCCTGCCAGCAGGCGAAGGGCGGGCGGCGAGCGCCGCCCCTCCGGCCTGCGCTCAGGCGCGGCGCCGGCGCGCCGGCGCGCGCAGGTCGTCGGCGTCGTGCCGACCGGCTGGACGTTCCAGATGAAGAAGGCGGCGTACCCCGTGCGCTCCAAGGGCGCCGCGCACATCCACCTCGTGCCCTACAGCGAGCACAGCAGCTTTGCCGAGCTGCAGGAGTACGTGCGCTTCATGCGCCCCGTCCAGGCGCGCCCCCGGCCCCTCCCCTAATCCTAACCCTACTCCGCCGCGCCGTGCCCGCTGGGCCTGCGCCAGGCCCTGCGCCAGGCCCTGCGCCAAGATCCGGGCGGGCGGCCAGGGCCGCGCTCGCCGTGCACGCCGTGGCCGCCGGGCGGTCGCGCGGCTGGGCAGCCCAGGGCGCGCTATTGCATGGCGCGCGCGGCGCCCAAGCCTGTCCGCGGCGCAGGTGGTCCCGACGGTCGGCGTGGAGGGCGCGGACGGCGAGCGCAAGCTGCGCGCGCAGCTGCGCCACTTCCGCCACCTGCTCGACGCGCCGGGCGCGGGCAAGGCCGCGTTTGCGCGCCTGTGGGGCCGCGCCGGCACCCGCGGCGGCGGCGGCAGTGGCGACGCCGACCAGGCCGCTGCCGACGCTGTGGAGGCCGCGGACGAGGCCGCCGCGGACGCGGCGGACGAGGCGGCGGCGGCGGCGGAGGAGGCCGCCCAGGGCGCGGGCGGGGCTGCGCCGGCGCCCGAGGCGGCGGGTGCGGCAGCGGGCGGGGCGGAGGGCGCGCGCGGCGCTGCCGCGGCTGCTGCCGCGGGCGCGGCGGGCGGCGGGCTGCTTGAGCGCGGCAGCGCCAGCGAGGCAGAAGGCAGCGGCTGCGGCGAGGCGGCGGCCGCGGCGCGGGCGACCGCGGACGATGACGCGGTGTCAATCAGCAGCGACGGCTCCGCGCCCGGCGCCGCCGCAGCCGAGCCCCAAGCGGGGCTCCGCGGCGCCAGCAACGGCAGGGGCGGCGCCGCCAGCGCGACGGAGGCCGCCGCGCTGGAAGCCGCGCTGGCCGCCGCTGGCGGCGCTCGCCCAAACGGCGGCTGCAGTGATGCTGGCGCAGGGCCGCCGGATGGCGCAGCGGGCGGGGCGGGCAGCGGCGGGCACCACAAACATGGCAGCGGGGCGGGCAGCAGCGGGGGGCACGAACACGGCGGCGGGGATGATGCACTGGCGCAGTTGCGTGGCGTGCTGGGCGGCGGCCTGCCGGCGGCGGCGGCCGAGGCGCTGCTGCGCGCGGCCGACGGCGACGTCGGCCGCGCGCTGAACGCGCACTTTGAGGCCGCGGCCGGCGCGGCGCGCGGGCCGCACGCCCCGGCTGCCGGGAGGACAGCGGGCGGCGCGGGCGTCGGCGGCGGCGGCGCGCCGCCGGGCTCGCCGCGCGGCGTCGTGGCGCAGCGCGCGGGCGCGGACCGCAAGGCGGCCGACGCCGCGGCCGACGGCAGGAAGCGCAAGGCTGCGCCGCCGGCCGCCAAGGGCGCCAGGGGCGGCGGCAGCGGCGGCGGCGGCGGCGGCTCCAAGAGGGCCAAGCCGAACGCGTCGCAGCGCGCAATAACCAGTTTCTTTGCAGCCTCGCCCAGAGCGGGCGCTGCCGTCAAGGCGGAGCTCGTGGAGGAGGATGGCCGTGGCATGGCCGCAGCGGCGCCCGCAGCTCCACGCTCGGCAGCCGCCAGCGGCATGCCCGTGAAGCGCGAGCGGGAGGCGGCAGACGCGGCGGCGCCGCGCCCTGGGCCCTCGCCGGGGCCGAGCCGGGCAGGGGCGCCGGCGCTCAGCGACGGGGATGCGCAGCCTGCCCCCGCGCCCGGAGCCGCGCTCGCTCCCAAGCCCGAGCCGAGGCCCGGTGAGCCGCAGCCGCACGTGCAGGCCGGGGCGTGTTTGAGCGCGGCGAAGCTCGAGGCAGGCCTGGAGCAGGCAGCGGAGCGGGCTGCAGCGTGCGCCCAGGCAGGGGCGCCGTCGGGGCGCGTGAAAGGGGAACCCGGCGCGGAAACAGCCGGGGCTGCTGCTTCGACAGACCCGCAGCCTGGCGCCGAAGGCGGAGCGCCCGCGGAGCCAGGCAAGACCGGAGCAGCTGTAAAGCCCGAGCGAGCGGCTGTGAGGCCGGGACCGGGCGCCCCGGCCGAGGCGACGGGGCCGGTGAAGGCGGAGGAGGGCACTGGAGGCAAGGAGCCAGCCGCGGCACCGCGTGGCGGCGGCAAGGTGGCGTCGGCGGCGGCGGCGGGCGCGGGCGCGGACGCGCTGGCGGCGTGGGCGCCCGGCAAGCCCGCGCCGTACCTGCATGTGGCGCGGACCCTGCGCGTGCGCGGCCCGCTCAGGATGCGACTTAAACCGGTCAGTGGGGCGGCGCGGGGCTCGCGCACGCACCGCATGCTGCACAGTGCCAGAGCTGGACGTCGCCCACGCTTGCGCCGGCGTCCGCGTGCTGCTGCTGTGGGGAGCTGGCCGTTCCCGGCCGGGGTCACACCGCTTCCAGATGACTGGGCTCGTGGGCGCGCAAGCGCCGCTTGGATGAGCTGCTGAGCCACATGATCGCGACCCTCGAGAACGGAATCAGGAGCTTCAAGGAGGCGACAGAGGGTAAGGAGAAGGCCTGCGCGCCTCTCCCGCCAGCCCTAGAGATGGACGGACAGGCTGCCGAGCAGGGGAGCGCCTGGCAGTCGGCATGCCGGCCGCGCCGGCAGCTGTCGGCTGCCAAGTGCCGACTGCCAGGCACTCCCCTGCTCGGCAGCCTGTCCGTCCCTCTCCAGGGGCACCGTGGCCGGTGGAAGAGGCGCGCGGGCCTTCCCCTCGGCCTCTGCTGCCTCCTTCAAGCTCGTGATCCCATCCTCGAGGGTCGCAATCGTGTGGTCCAGCAGTCGTGCATCTGTTGGTGTTCGCGTGGGCGCGCGCACACCCGCCAGGGCGATGCCGAGCTGGCCAGCCTGCTGCAGCGTCGATCAGGCGCGCACGCCGGGGTGACATGGCCCTCAGGGGTTGTGAGCCCTGCCGCGCACCCGGCATGCGGGGCGCGCGCGCGCACAGGACATGGAGGCGACCACCAAGCGCCTGCTCAAGGACGACCTGCTGGTCGCCATGTTCCGCGCGGTGCTGGAGCGCACGCCGGGTGCGGGCCCCAACCCTGCCCCCAGCCCCACCGTGTGCGCCTACGCGCTCCTGCCTCTGCGCTGCTGAAGGACGCGGACCTGCTGTGGGCAGATCTGCGAGCGTACAACACTCCTGCATCCAGGGGGCGCACTGGTCTCGAGATCTGGGGGCGCGGCCGCCCAGGCGTCCGCATGAAGGCTTGCTGCCCTGCCAAAGTGCACACGCGGCTGGGACAGCTCAGGAAGAGGACTGCATGTACTCGGGAGACACTGCCAGGATCTAGTCCCAGCTGAGCAGGGAGGCGGCTGTGCAGCTGCACTGCAGGTTTGCTACCATGTGTGCGGCCCACTGAGAGGAGCGGGCAGTGAGCGGCGCCGGGGTCCGCCGGCCGCGTGCGCAGGCGACCTGCTGCCGGCCGCGTACCTGGTGCTGGGCCAGATCGCGGCGGACCATGAGGGCCTGGAGCTGAGCGTGGGCGAGGCGACGGTGGCGGGCGCGGTGCGCGAGGCGACCGGCGTCACGCGCGAGCGCCTGTCCGCGCTGTACCGCGCCACCGGCGACCTCGGCGACGCGGCCGAGCGCTGCCGGCACACGCAGGTGCGTGCGTGTATTTTGGAGAGGGGTGCTCGTCGTTAGGCTTCTTGGTCTTGGAGAGAGTCGAGGGGGTCATGGGAAGGGCGTTGCTGGCTGGGCAGCACCGCTGCGCTCATCCACGAATGCGCTGGAAGCCCGCACAGCCCCATGCTATGGAGCCAAACGCCCGTGTGCATGACCAGAGCAAATGGGGGAGATGTGATCCGCCAAGGAGCGTCCGCTGCATCCCCCAGGCACTCGCTCCCAATCTGTTGGGTCGTGCGGCATGCACAGCGTGTTTGCACATCCGTGCAGAACAAGCTGAGCTGCGGGGCGCGGGCGCGCGGCGCAGCGGATGCTGCAGGCGCCCGCGCCGCTGACGGCGCGCGGCGTGTTCAAGGCGCTGCACGCCGTGGCGGCCGAGAAGGGCGCCGGCGCGGCCAACCGGCGCAAGCAGATCATCCTACGCCTGCTCCGCAGCTGCCGGCGCGGCCCCGGCTCGCGCGCGCCGCCAGGGCCGCCACGCGAGCGCCAGGCCAGCAGCAAATTTATAACACCCGCGCGCGCGCGTCATGGCGCAGCATGGTGCCCGCGCTCGCGCGCATGGTTGCAGCTCAATCCGCGTGCCGCATTGATTGGCATTGCTGTTGGACGCCACGCGGCCCGCGCTCGAGGCGCCGCGGCGCCGATCGCGCAGGGACTGCGAGACGCGCTACCTGGTGCGCACGCTGGTGCAGAACCTGCGCGTTGGCGCGTCCTGGCGCAGCGTGGTGCCCGCGCTCGCGCGCACGGCCGCGCTGCACCGCGCGGCGGCGGCCGGCGCCCGGCCGCCGGCCAAGGCGGCGCTGGACGCGGCCGGCGCGGCGGCCGCCGACGCGTTCCACCGCTGCCCCAGCCTGGACGTGCTGGTGCCCGCGCTGCTGGAGGCCGGGCCGGAGGGCCTGGAGGCGCGCATGCGCCTGACGCCCGGTGCGGACCTGTCAGTCAGATAAACGGCACTGTCCTGCAATCATGCAGGGCAGGATCGCTGGCGTTTGCAGCGCCACGCCCCGCGAGCGCTGCGCTTGCGTGCTTGCTCGGGTCGGCGATGCCGTATCTGCGCCCTTGCTGTAAATGGGCGGGCGGGTCGAGGGGCTTGGACATGCACGTGCGTGTGGCGGATAGCGCAGAGACATGTGGGTATAGGGTAACCCTATAGGCTAACTCTACCCTATATATGGTCGCGCACCAAGGTCCTTACGAGGAAGGCGTGGGGGGCTGGAAGGCGCCCGAATGCGCTGGCGCTGCGAGCTGCCGCAGGGACCGCACACGTTGTTGCACGCAAGCTCTGATCCCCCGTGCGCACCCCGCATGTGGGCTGAGGGTGGGCGCGCGAGCTCGCCAGGCGTGCCGCTCAAGCCGATGCTGGCCAAGATCTGCGAGGGCATCGCTGACGGCCTGAAGCAGCTGGCGGGGCAGGTGGGGACCCGCCGCGCCCGCGCGCGCGGGGCGGGCGCCCGCATGCGCCCACCTGGTCCCATTCCTTGCAGAGCTTTCTGAAAGCCTCATTTGTGTCATATTGCTCGCAGGCTGCGCTGGCGGAGTGCAAGTACGACGGCGTGCGAGCACAGGTGGGCCTGCGCCGCTCTGTCGTTCGCCGAGCACAGTGCGCAGCGTGCGCGCTGTGGCCGGCATGCGCTCGCCTGTCCGCAGCGGCTGTCTGATCCCTGCTGGGTCCTACCCGATAATGCTGGCCGGTACAGTTTTTTGTGTCGAAAAGAGGTGCTGACGACAGAGCAGTCAGCCCAATGAGCGGACGCCTGACCTGTCGATGGCGATGCCGGGGCTGCTCGGCAGCCCAACGGCTGGCGCGGGCCGTGACAGGTAGCGCCGTGCGCGCGCGTGCAGGTGCACCTGCTGGCCGACGGCCGCGTGCTGGTCTTCTCGCGCAACTGCGAGGACCGCAGCGGGCACTACCCGGACGTCGGCGACGCCGTCCGCGCCGCCGCTGCGGGTGCGCGGCGCGGGCCCCATGCGCCATGCCCCCACTCAAGATTAGACCGTGCGCAGCCTGCTGGGGCCATTTGGCTTGGCCGTTGCTGAGCCGGGCGCTGCTGCTCTCGCTGAGCGGAGCTGCTGCCAGTCAAGACGGCCGCCGAGACCTGAGACGGCTGCCGAGACCGCGGCCGGTCACCTCGGGAGCAGCATGTGCGGAATGCGGCACTTCCATGTGCACGTGCAGGTGCAGCAAGCGGACCGGGGCTGCGCGCATGCGCGCGCGGGCAAAGGGCCGCAACTGGACGCAGACAAGGAGATGCTGGACGCAGACAAGGAGATGCTGAGGCGGGGGGCCCAGTGTTGTGTCGCCGCGCGCGCGCGCAGGAGGCGCGCGCGAGCTGGTGCTGGACGCCGAGCTGGTCGCGGTGGACCGCGCCAACGGCAACCGCCTGCGCTCGTTCCAGGAGCTGTCCACGCGCGCGCGCAGCGACATCACCGCGCAGCAGGTGCTGCTTGGTATGTAGGCATGCGCTGCCTGTCGGCCGGCGCTGCATGCCTTTGGGCTTTCGTCAGGGAGTTGCGCGTGCGTGCTGCAAGCGGCGAGAGGTGGCTGCGCTGCCGATGCGGCCGCCGCGCATGCCGCGCGCAGGTGCAGATCCCCGTGTGCGTGTTCGTGTTTGACCTGCTGGCGGTGGACGGCGAGGACCTGTTGGCCGCGCCGCTGCGCGCGCGCCGCGCGCGCCTGGCGGCCGCGCTGCCAGCCATGCGCGCGGGCTACTGCGAGGCGGCGCGGTGCTGGGAGCTGCCGGCGCCGCCGGCGCTGCCGCCACCACGCGCGCCGGGCGAGGCCGGCGCGCGCGCGGAGGCCGCCGCCTCGCCGGGCGCGCCGGCGGCGCCGGGGGGCACGCCCCCCACGGCAGCAGAGGACGCGGCGCCCAAGCGGCGTACGCGCGCACGCGCTGCGGGCGCGGCCGCCGCGGGCGCGGCGGCTGGGGCAGCCCCCCCGGCGGGCGTGCGGGGCGATGCGGACGCCGGCGCGGCCCCGGCGGCGGGCGCGCCGGGCGATGCAGACGCGGGAGCGGCGCCTTTAGGCGCCGCGACCGCGGAAGCAGCGGCGGCGGTGGCGGAGGCGGCCGAGGGCGAGGCAGCGGCGGGCGGGGAGGGCGCGGAGGGGGCCGCGGGCGCAGAGGTGGGGCGCGAGGCGCGCGTGCGCGAGCTGCTGCAGGAGGCACTCGCCGCCGGCACCGAGGCACGTCCCTCCCAAGGCTGCTGTGTGTCGCTCTGCTTCCAAGCGACCGAGAGTATCGCCTTCAGCTGCAAGCGGCGTGTGCATGAGGACGGTGTGACTCAACAGGGCCCCTCGTGAGGTCCTGCCAGTCGTCCTGCTCCTGAAGTGCGTGCGTTTAGATTCTGATCTCACAAAATCTCAGTTCCGTCTATGGCAGAAGCAAATGAAGCGAGGCGAGGCGCCTTGGACCTAGCATGCGCTGCCCCCAGGAGTGCGCTGGCCCTCAGCCCGCCCGCGCGCTGCGTCGCAGGGACTGATGCTCAAGGCGCTGGACGTGCACGCAAACTACCAGCCCAGCCGCCGCAGCGAGAGCTGGATCAAAATCAAGAAGTGCGCTCCTGCTGATGCGCCGTGTGGCGAGCCGCTTGCCACACTAGTCAGCCCAATTTATAGCTCCTTGTCGACCACCACGAGTCACCCTGCCTGCGGCTGTGGCGCCAGCGGAGCGCCTGCGCATGCCAGGGCCTGTGGACCCCTGCCGCAATGTTAGCCACCGCGGGGTGCACGTGGACCCTGACTGTTGCTACCACATACCCTGTTCTACCCTACCCTAACCCCTGTCCGGCCGCACACAGGGACTACTGCGAGGAGCTGCGCGATAGCCTGGACCTGGTGGTCATTGGCGCGTGGTACGGCAATGGGCGCAAGGCCGGGTGGCTGTCGCCCTTCCTGCTGGCCGCCTGGGACCCCGAGGGCGAGCAATTCCAGAGCGTCTGCCGCTGCATGAGCGGGTTTACGGACCAGTTCTACGCCGAGGTGCGGCCCGCGCGCCTGCCGCGCAGCCCCAGGGCGCCCGCCTGCCGCCGCTGGTTGCGGCGGCGCCGCCTGTACGGAGGTGCGGCCGCCGGCGCATGATGTGCTTGCGCGCACCTCCCCTGCTGCAGCACACGCAGGCCTAGCACTACACTGGCGCTGAGCAGTATCTGCGACCCTGGGTTCCGTGGAGTTGAAAGTGGACTGGCGGCTGAGCAGTGCCTTTGACCCTGGTATTGATGCGGTTCAGTGATTACTAGCACTCCTGCCCGCCTCGCACCTGATAGTATGAAGCAAGGAAGCGGAAGCCACTGAGGACAAGGCTATGTGCATGCCAGGGAGAAGCTGTTAGCACAGGCACGCCGCTGACTGCGCGCAAGCGTGTGCAGGCCACCGAGCGCTTCAAGGCGCGGCAGATCCCGGGCCCGAAGCCGTACTACGCGACCAAGGAGTGGCCCAGCCTGTGGTTTGAGCCCATAGAGGTCTGGGAGGTGCGCGCTTTGCTCTGGATGCTTGCAGCACATGCCATGCTCACATGCCAGCACTGCCCTGCGCACAGGGTTGAATCCACTGAGAGTACAGTTGTGCATACTCAGCCGGTCCATGTGTCCAGCCCTGAGCTCATTGCATGCAGAAGCCGCCGGGGGTCCCACTGCATGCAGAAGCGCTCAGAGGAGGGGGCGCGCAGATCCGGGGCGCGGACCTGACGCTGAGCCCGACGCACCACGCGGCGATGGGCCGCCTGCATCCCGATCGGGGCGTGTCGCTGCGGTGAGCACCGGCGTGCCTGTGCAGCTGCTTCCTGCTGGGCGGCGTGTGATCTTAACACACGAGTTGATGGAACGGTGAGCTGAAGAGGCATGCGTGTTCGTGCGCGACTGGATGGCGGTTCGAGCATGCAATGCTTCACGGATGTTTGAGGACCCAGATCCCTTCTGCACTGGCTGTGCTTGCTTGCGTTGCTCGCGCAGCCTGCACATCAGTGCACGATGCGTCTGGCGCTCAGACGGTGTCCGCGCGCGCAGCTTTCCGCGCTTCGTGCGCGTGCGCGAGGACAAGCGCCCGGACGAGGCGACGACCCCGGACGTCATCTGCGACCTGTTCCGCGCGCAGACGCGCAAGATGGTCACCGCGCAGGAGGCTGTCGCGGCGCGGGCCCCGGCGCCGGCAGGTGGCGCGGCAGCGGCGGGGGCAGGCGGACCAGCTGGGGCGCATTCCGGCGATGAGAGCGGCGACGATGCTGGCGAGGACGCTGAGTGATGAGGCGCTCGACAGGGGCAGCATTGCTGTGACGTCAGGTTTGACCGGAGGTGCAGGCACAAAGAGCGCAAACACGCTCGCTAATGCATGCGGGTTGAGTGAGGCCGGTCCTGAGGTTTGTACCATCAGCAGGGCACGGGTTGAATGTTGTTTGCTGAATTACATTGAACTGAAGGAACCTGATCAAGCGGTAGACTGACATGCCATTTAGGGATATGCCATTTAGCTGCAGAGCATTGCATGTACTTTAGCACATGCTTATATTGGCTGTGCTCACTGTATAGCGCGCCATGCCAGGTTGACATACGCATGTATAGCAAGGAGTTTCATCCCCATATTGTGTTAATTGGGTACGTCCGCATAGAGCACCAGTGCACTGTTACACGAGGAGTCTGAGTAATTGAGTCTTCACTCCTGCTCACGCCTCCAGCACCTCGAAGCGCAGCTCGTCCTCGCTGTACACCTTGGTGTTGTGGTCCGTCACATTCGTGTCCGCAAGTTCCTGCATGGCGTGCAGCCTTGAGCACCCCATGACGTGATTGAACGACAGCAGCATGACGTCCTGCATGGGCATACTATGTGCGAAGCAACGGGCATGCCCTCGCTCCCCAGCATCTGGGCCTCTGCTATAAGCGGAGGCCTCCCACACCGGCTTGGCCATGCACCTTCCCAAATTACCTTTGATGGGTTTGCCAACCATTTCACTGTCTCAAGAGAGCCGGGCCTGTTCACACTTCCCCAGACCGCCGCGCACCAGGTTGAAAAAGTCCATGTGGGGGCTGCCAGCGAAGAGCGGCCCGGCGTGCCACGTGCCCGCATGCAGCTTTACAAAGCTGCCGTGCGGTATGCGGAAGGCGCGCAGGTCCGCAGGCTGCGGCCAGGCCTCCACGCTGCCGCTGGGCGCGGCCACCGCCAGAAACCAGGGCGCCGGCTGGATCGCACCCAGGCACTGCGTGACCTGCGCAGAAAACCATATGACTCTGAACCAACTCTGACAGGCTTGCCAGGCACATGGTATGCGCTTGTATCTGGTGCAAAAAAAATTGTAACGTGTTACCTCCGGCCTGTTCATAAGCCCCACTTCACCAGGGCATACTACAACACAAGAATTATGGACTGGACGCAGTGAAAAGTGCATCAGTGCGCGAGCGCGCCCCACCTTGGAGTGGTAAGTTATGCGGTCAAAGGACAGGCCCCTTTGCGGCAATCGCATCACGTAAAACCTGGTGCGCAGCAGCTCTTAGCAACGGTACCTTGCAGCGGCTCATGCACTCCCGAAAGCTGTCTGCCGCACCGTGGCCGTCCCTGATCGAGCTGCAATAGCGCATCCTCTTTGTCAAACTCCTT
>JAABUV010002385.1_pt1 | contig 25488 bp, 26 predicted proteins | sample 5559971 | NCBI WGS metagenome assembly JAABUV01 (sample SAMN10711881, study PRJNA513362) | rock metagenome | isolation source: Antarctica rocks | place: Antarctica: Victoria Land, Knobhead nord | collected 2015-12-19
CAGAGCCCGCCGCGGCCGCCGCAGGCGCGCGCAGCGCCCCCGGCGCCGCCCTGGCGAGCGGCCCCGCGGAGCTCAGCCGCGCGCAGCGCGCCGCCGCCGCGGCCGCGCAGGACAGCGCGGGGCCCGCCCCGGGCGCAGCGCCGCGGCTGCGCGCGGCGCGCGTCAACCTAATGCGCGGCTCGGTCGCGGAGGCGCTCGCATGGCTGCGCGCCCCGCCGGAGCCGCACGCGCGCCACGCGCACCCTGTGAGCGCCCCAGCAGGCTGCCCCTGCCCCTCCTGCGCGCCCCCCGCTGTCTGCTGTTGCGGCTGACGCGCCGGCGCCTGGGCTGCCAGACGGCCGCCACTCTGCTGCCGTGCTGCGCGCGCGGGGCGCTCTGCCAGCCGCGGCTGCCGCACGCGCGCGCTCTCCTGCGAGTTGCCGCGGGCGTGCCAGGCGCGCGCCTGCGTCGTTCACACGGTGACCGGCGCGTGGGCGCCGCAGGAGGCGCGCTTGGACGATCTGCTGCCGGACGTGCTGCAGTTCCCGGCGGGGACGGACCTGCACGACCACCCGCTCGTCGCGGACGGCCGCCTCATCCTGCAGGCACGGCCGCCGCGCGCCGGGGCAAGCCGCGTGCGGGCATGCTGCGCGGGTGCCGTGTAGGGGCGCACGCATCGTTCTGCCGCTGCGGCCTGCGGCTGCTGTGACCCGTCCTGCTCTGCCCTATTAGGAGTCAGGCATGCTCTCACCAAAGGCTCGCGCACAGTGCCCTGGCAGGGTTCGCACGTGTGTCGTGGCGGGGCCCGCTGACGGCCCGCGCGCGCGCAGAGCAAGGCGTCGTGCATGCCCGCGCACGCGCTGCGGCCGGGCCCGGACTGGACGGTGCTGGACGCGTGCGCCGCGCCGGGCAACAAGACCACGCACCTGGCGGGTGCGCGCTGGCCAGGCAAAGACAGGCGCCATGTCAGGGGCCAACACCTTGTCTATATGCTGCCTTGTCAGGGGTGGCCAGGAGCTTGCAGGCTGGCAGGGTGGCGGGGTGTGGTGCAAGCGCGGCGTCCGGTGATGACACACGATGTCACAACAATCCGAAGGGACTTTGGTCGGTACCCATCTGTGACGAGACACTGCAATCATCTTTCGGGGCTGAGGACGCCGCGCTGGGGCTTCTGCCTGGGGTATCTCCGCGTTTATAGGGTTAAGGTAGGGTAGGGCAGGCTCAACTTAACCAGGCATCACTGCGACCAGCTCTCCCCATGACTGTGTCAGCGGGGAGTCTGGCAAGCGCACGCGCTGCACCCGCGCGCAGCCCTGCTGGGCAGCGCCGGGCGCGTGCTGGCCGTGGACAAGGACCCGGCGCGGCTGGCGCGGCTGCGGCGCGCGGTCGCGGCCGCCGGCGCGGGCGACCGCGTCGACCCGCGCTGCGCCGACTTCCTCGCGCTCGACCTGGCCGGTGACGCGGCGTTCGCGGCCGTGCGCGGCATCCTGCTCGACCCGTCCTGCTCCGGCTCAGGCACTGCGGCCGCGGCGCTGGACCGCCTGCTGGTGCCGCCCGCCGCCGCGTTTGCAGCCGCGGGCGCCGCCGCTGCCGCCGCTGGCGGCGGCCCCGGCGATGCAGGCGGCGCTGACGGGCGCGCCGCGGATGGCGCTCTGGCCCATGCCGCGCCCGAGGGCGTTGCGCAGGCGGCGCGGCTGGACAAGCTCGCGCGCTTCCAGGAGCGCGCGCTGCGGCATGCGCTGACCGCGCCCGCGCTCGAGCGCCTGGTCTACTCCACCTGCTCGGTGCACGAGCGCGAGAATGAGGCCGTGGTCGCCGCGGTGCGCGCGCCCGGGCGGCCGAGGCGGGGCTGGGGGAGGTAGGCTGGGGCGGGCGGGCGGGCGGGCGAGCGGGCGTGCCGGGCTGCTGGCAACCGCTCGCCAGGGTCTACTGGTGGCGTCGGGGGTGGGGTTGTAAATAGGGTGTGCATGTCTGGGGGCTGGGGAGCTTGCGCGGAGCCGTGCAGGGTCGCGCGGCGTGCCGTGCAGGGAAGCTGGCGCGCAGGGTGGGCCGGCAGCATGCAGGGCGCACAGCGTGCGGCTGCCGGCCGGCCTGCCGCTCTTCGGTGCCGGCAGAGATGCTGCAGCGAAGGAAGGCACCTCAGCAGCAGGCGCGCGCAGGTGCTGCCGGAGGCGGCCGCGGCCGGCTTTGCGCTGGCGCACGCGCTGCCGGCATGGCCGCGCCGCGGGCGGCCGGGCGCGCTCGCGGGCGCCGAGCGCCTGGTGCGCGTCGACCCGGACCTCGACGGCACTGACGGCTTCTTCGTCGCGGTGTTTGAGCGCGCCCAGGGGCTGCGCAGCGCGCCGGGGCTAGGATAGGGTAGGGATACGGGGCGCGCCGCCAGGTAGGCGGCCAGGTCGCGGCGCTCGGCGTCCTCGGGCACCGCGCGCGACAGCGCGTCCAGCTGCTCCACCGTCAGCGCCGCGTCGTCCATGCGCAGCAGCGCCTCCTACGGGCCCGCGCGGCCACAGGGTTATGATATTACCCCCTCTTATGCTAACCCTATATCTTGCGCAGCAGCGCCTCCTGCGGGCCCGCGCGGCCATGTTCCGTGGCGCTGCCGGCCGCGGGTGTGGATTGGGGGTAGGGTTAGGCTTGTCGGTGCAGAGAGCGTGCGGACGCTCACGCGCAGCAGCGGCGCCTCCTGCGGCAGCTGGCAGCACGAGGCCACTCAGGGCGCCACCATGTCCTGATGCTAGTCCGCCCTCGCATGTCAGCGCGAGCGCCGGCGGCTCTGGCGGCGCCCGGGGCGGTGCGCCCGCGCGCGCCGCGACCGAGATGCGCGCGCCACGCCGCCGCCGGCGCGATGCAGCGCACGCGCCGCTTGATGGGGCCGGCACTGCCAGCCTGTGCGCGAGACGGCTGCACTGTGGCAGTCCCGTGGCCTGACAGGCCCCGCGGCCGGGTCCGCGGGGCGCGCGCCTTGATGGCCGCGAAGGGCAGGCGGATGCCGGCGAGCTCGATGCAGATGTTGTGCGCGCGGCGGTGCTCGACCAGCCGCACCTCCGCGCACCGCCCCGCCGCCAGCTTGCGCAGCGCGCCGCTCTCGGTGATCTGCGCGCGCGCGGCGCAGCGCCCTATGGTGGCTGCGCTTTCTTATCTCTCTGCGTACCAGCGCTCTTCACACCACAGGCAGCAGCAGCGCATGCGAGCATCGCGCAGCCGAGCCGCGCCGTCGCCTCCGTGGGCCTGCTTGAGGTTGCATGATAGGGTAGGGTAGGGTAGGGTTGCAGGCCTTGGGACCTTGCGCGCCTGGAACAGGCTCTCCAGGTGGTCGAAGTCCAGCTTGAGCTGGCGGCCGGCGGCCTGCGACCACACCGTGCCGGCCGGCGGCGCGCGGATCTTGTCCCAGTGCAGCGCCTTGAGCCGGCGGCGCTGCGCAGCCGTGGCCTTCACCTGCCGGTGAGAGCGCCCGCCGCTCGCGCTGGGCCAAGTCCAGGCCCTGGCCAGCAGAGCGCTACCGCACCGCGCGCCAGGGGCGCAAAGCAGGCTTGCATTAAAGCAGGCGGTGCGGTGCCCAGAGGCGTAATCATACGCATGGCGCGGGCTGCTTTGTCTGACGCTACAGAGCCTCGGCGCTGATCGTGCTCGCGCCGGAGCGTGCTACGACAGCGCCGTGCATGCGGTGATAACCAAGCCCATCCTTCGACATGCTGCGCATGCCAGCACACCAGCGCGCACACGAGCCAGGCGCCGTTCAGGCAGCCTGCAGTTGCGCCTGCCGCTCACATGGCGCGCGCAGGCCGGGTGGGCCCGGCGCGCGCCTTGGCGACGCCCGGGTCCGGCGACAGCGCCGTGCGCGGGCGGGCGGCCTTGGCGCCGCTGGGCGGCGGCGGCGGCGGCGGCGGCGTAGGCGTCTTGCGGGCGCCTGCGCAGGCGGCACGCCCCGCGCCGCTCGTGCGCTGCGCCGGGCGCCTCGGGGCGCGGTGCGCCTCTGCAAGACCAACTGGTGGTGGGCAGCAGGGTCACATGTATGCGCATGAACGCCCCTTTGGCAGTGCTGTGCCAGAGGTGCTACCAGCTGCAGTGGAGCATGCATGGCAGACAGCCAGGCAGCCCTGGACGCGCGATCGCATGCAGTGTCAGGCACTGGTAGCACACTGTTGCAAGGGGGCACCAGGCGGCGGCGGCGGCGGCGGTGGCGGTGGCGTGGCAGCCTTCCTGGCAGACGGCGGCGGCGGCGGAGGCGGCGGCGGCGGCGGCGTGGCAGCCTTCCTGGCAGAGGGCGGCGGCGGCGGCGGCGGCGGCGGCGGCGGCGGAGCGGCAGCTTTCCTGGCAGACGGCGGCGGCGGTGGCGGCGGCGGCGGCGGCGGCGGAGCGGCGGCCTTCCTTACTGCCGAACCTGGCGGCTTGGGCGGCGGCAGCGGCGGCGGCGGCGGCGGCGCCGCCGCCACCGGTGCTCGCCTCGGCGCCGCCGCCACTGGCACGGCTGGCAGGGGCGCCTGTGCCGCAGCGCGCTCAAAGTCCGGCGCCGCGCTGACCAGCTCCGCCGGCAGGGCGGCGCCGGGCGCCGCCGGCCCCCCGCCGCCGTGCAGCAGCGCGCGCGCCTGCTCCTGCGAGGGCGCCTGCGCAGCGCGCCCGCCGCGCTTGACGTACATGCGGGGCCTGACGCAGGAAGCCGTGTCTGTGCCTGTGGCGGTGCTGTGGCGCCAGCGCAGACCGCGCGCTCCCTGCTTCCCGGCGCGTGCCCAGGCCAGCATGCAGAGAGGTGTTGCAAACAAGGCGGCGTATGGCTAGTGCATAGGCCTGAGGCGCCTGGCGCGGCCAGGTACAGCGCCGGCGCGCGCCGTGCCCAGCAAACGGAAACTGACAGATGAGGGCCATGAATGGCTAATGCACAGGCGTGAGGCGCATGGCGCGGCCGGGCGCAGGGCGCGCGCGCGCCTTGCCCAGCAAGTAGTGCGCGAGCCGCATGGGGCTGACCGGCGTGCCGCCGCCGCCACTCACGCCGGGCGACGCCAGCGGCGCGAACTCCTCGCCCAGCCGCGTCAGCTCCTCGAGCGAGATGCCGACGGGCACCTCCATGACGTATTCCGCGCTGCCGCCGCTCCCGCCGCTCCCGGCGCTGCGCGAAGCGCCGACAGCCTAGGGTTAGGTAAGGGTTGAGTCTTAGGGCGGCAAACCGCGAGAGGGCCAGCACCTGACTCAAAACGCACTAATCTATGAAGCCCTGGGCTAGGAAGGGTGAAGCGGGGGCGCATGTCGTGAGCGTGCGCGCCAGCACACGGGCTGCGCTTGCGCGCCGCAGGCGGGCGGGCCGGCGCGCCTGCGCGGCGGGCGGCCGGGCTTGCGCGAGATGGTGATCGCTTTGGCGCCCGTGCCCAGCACCAGCACCGGCTGCGCCGCGGCCGCGGGCGTCGCGGGCTCCTCCGCCGCGCCGCTGGCCTCCCGGCCGCTGGCCTGCTCAAGCGGGCCGACCTGGGCGGCCCCAGGCGCTGACACCGGCGCTGCCGCAGAGGCCGCCGAAGCTGGCGGCGGGCCTGTCAGCGAGCGTGGGGTGCTCGCCGACGGGCCGGACTGGTCGCCGGCGGTCGGGCGGGCGCCCTCCGGCAGGAGCGCATGCTCGGGATGCGCCTCCCAGGGGTCCAGCTCGAGCGCTGCGCCGCCTGCTGGGGCTGCGTCCGCGCCTCCCTGAGCGGGCGCAGCCTCGCAGGGCCACTCCGTGCCGGCTGCGGGCCCCGGCGCGCCGAGCGCGGCGCCGCCGGCCGCTGCGGCGCTCGCGGGGGGCAGGTGCCCCTGGTCAGGGGCAGCCGAATCACTGTTGGGCGCCGCAGCACCAGGGTGCTGGCTGTCGGGCGCCAGCGAGCGGCCTGCGTCGGCGTCGGAGCCGGCGTCCGCGGCGCCGGCGCCATCACCGGGCGCGGCCGCAGGCTCCAGGTCCGCCAGGCTGATGCCCGCCAGGCCCGCCAGCGCGACCGCACGGCCGGGCGATGCGGGCAGCTGTAGCCCCGCGCCCAGCAGGGCGCCGGCGCGCTCGACGCCCAGCAGCTCATCCAGGGGCGCCGCGGCGGGACCCAGCCCGGGACTCGAGTCGGCGGCGCCCTCCTCGGCGGCGGCGGGCGGCGCGCCCCAGGCGGCGTGTGCGTGCCCGGGCTCCGGTCCGGAGGGGCTGCCGGGGCTCGCGCCGCCGGCGGGCGCGGCCGGCGCCGCATCCCCAGCGTCCAGGAGCGAGCGCGGGCGCGCTCGCGGCGATCCTGCGCCGTCGCCGGCTGCGCGCGCGGCCTGGCCAGCCCCGCCGACCGCCGGCGCGGCCTCGCAGTCACCCCACTTGATGAGGTCGCTTGGGGAGGCGCAGGCGGCCCCGCCGGCCGCCGGCTCGAGCGGCTCCCAGGGACCGGCGCGCGCTTGCGCAGCCCCGGCGGGCACCGCGCACGGCGCGAGCAGGTGCGCCCAGTCACCGGAGCCCGCCGGGCAGGCGCGCCCGCCCCGGCCGCCCATTGCGTGCGGCGCTGCCGGCGCGGGCGCGCTGGGGACCCCCGCGGCCGCCGAGCCGCCCGGCTGCGGCGTGGCGGGTGCCGGAGCGGACGAAGGCCGCGCGCCGCCGGCTGATGACCCGAGCGGCGCCGCCGCCGGGGACGGCAGCCGCTCGGTGAGCAGGCTCGGCGGGCGCGCCGCCGCGCCTGGTGCGTCGCCGGCGCGGGCGGCCGCACCGCCGGCCGCCTCGGGAGACGCCTGCAGCGGGTTCCTGACTCGCTGCTGGCTCAGCTGGCGCATGCCCGCGCCGGCTACGGCGCCGCGCGTGGCGCCCGCTGGGGCAGCGCCGGGAGACGGCCCCGGCCCCGGCAGGGAGCCGCCCGAGCACTGTCGGGCCGCAGCCGCCCCGCCGTCCGCAGGCCGCGCGTCCGCGACCCCCGCGGCGGCGGGCTGGTGCGCATGCGAGACAGCGCCATCGGCCGCCCGTCCCTCGCACATCGGCGTCCCCGATGGCGCGCTGTCCGGGCGGGCTGCGCCAGGGCGCCCGCTGACGCCTGCGGGCGGGGCCGATCCCGGCGGCGGTGGCGGCGGCGGCGGCGGCGGCAGAGGCGACGAGCCCTGGCCGACCAGCCGCGCAGCCAGCCGCTGCAGGCCGCCGACCGAGGACAGCGCCTGCGCAGACAGGGTAGTGTTAGCACAGGGCAGGGTAGGGGCAGTCTAACCCTGTACAGACAGGGGACTTGCTCAATGACGGCGCATGTGCCACAAGGCGCGCAGGCGCTTCGCCGTGACGCAGCGCAGGAAGCGGTGCAGCGCACAGGAGCGCTCCGTCATGCAGCACTTATTTGAATAGGTTACTGCCCCTCACCGCCACATGCACTCTGTGTTCCTACAACGGTATGCATGATCGACGACTAGCATCAGGCAGAGCAGGGCTTGCGAGGCCGGCTGCTGGGAGCAGCACCGCACCCGCGCGCGCAGCGAGCCGCCAGCGCTGGGCAAGCCAGCGGCGCCAGGCACGCTGCCTGCTGCGCCCTCCGCGCCGCTCGGCACAGGCGCGGCGCGGCGCTCCTGCCTCGCGGCCTCGCCGGCGCCGCTGCGCGACTGGACCAGGCCCTGCTCTGGCGCGGCCGCGGCCGCCCGGCCGGCGCGGTCGCATCGCCCCTCTGCGTCAGCCGCGGCTTCGCCGCTGCCAGGCCGAGCGAGGCTGGCGGGCGGCGCGCGCTCACCCGATTCGGCTGCGCTGCCGCGGCGCGCGCCGCCCGCGAGCGCCGGCACGAAAGTGCTCTGCCTGACAGGCGGGCGCGAGAGGCACGCGCCGCCCTCGCCGCTGTCTGCGGCCAGCGCGGACGACGCGGCGGCCTCGGCCGGCGACGCCGCCGGGTGCGGCGCGACGGCCTCATCAGAGAGCGCCTCGGCGCACACCAGCGCGTCGCTGTCCATGGAGTTGCCGGCCTGTTCTGGCGCCGAAACGGCGCCTGCCTGCGCGCGTCCGTTCTCCGCCAGCACTCCCGTGCCGGCCGCCTGCAGGCCCAGCGTCACACCGCCCGCTCGGCCGTCTTGCGTCTGCGCGGCCCAGGCGCTGCCGCCGGCCTCGCATGCATGCAGCTGTGCGGCCTCATGCCCGCGAGCCTGCCGCTCTGACTCCGCCGGGGCGGGGCCCGCCGCGCTCTCCGCGCTCAGCGGCCCAAACACGTCCGCGGCGCTGCAGGCGCTGCGCGCGTCCCAGGGGCCCGCGGCCTCACGCCGCGCCGCCGCCCTGCTCGTCGGGCTGCCGCTGGCACCCCAGCGCCCTGGCTGGGCAGGCCCTAGCGGGCCGGCGGCCCCCGCGGCCTGACCGTACAGAATGCTAGAGGCCAGGCCACCACCTGCTGCAAGCTCGGCATGCCCAGCGCGAGCCGCCCGCGCGTCCGGCATGGCAGCAGACCCGGGCTCACTGCCAGCGTGCAGGGCTCCTCCAGGACCACTCCAGGGCCAGGCCTCCTCCCGGGAGCCCTTCTCGCAGCCCAGGGCGCCCAGCTCCGCCGGCTCCGCGGGCCCCGCGCCGAGCACGTCCATGGCCCAGGGCGCCCCGGCTCCAGAAACCCCGCTGCCCCAGCTGCCCGACGGCGCCGGCGCCAGGCGCAGCGCGCCCGTCGGCCGCCCGGGCGCGCCGGCAGCGGGGCGCGGCGCCGCGGGCCGCCCGGCGGCGTACGCGCCGTCCGGCGCCAGCGCGGCGGCGCGCGCGGTCGGGAACGGCGGCGGGCCGGGCGGCGCAGGCGCCGCGGCAGGGCGGCCGGCGAGGCTGAGCCGCGCGAGACCGACGCCCAGGCCCGCCGGCAGCGCGCCGAGGCGCGCCTGCGCGGGCGCAGCGACGCTCATGTGCCTGCTGCGCAGTCCGTCTGTGCTCCTCGCTGAGTCGCCTTGCAAGCCTATGCATCTCAGGTCAGCGTGGTGATGAAGCGGACATGCACGCCCAGTGAACCGGTGGCTAGTATTTGGAGGCCCTGCAGCCAGTGTCACTACACAGGAGCGGGCGCCAGCGGCCAGGTTCCAAAACCCCGCGTCGGCCGCTGCACGCAGATGTAGGCATATTTTTTGCAGACCTGTGCAGCGCAAGCGCGCGGCCGGGTGCCCCGAGCGATGCGTGCACCTCGGCCGCGGCGCGCGCGTGCGGGGAGGCGGGCCGGCGCGCGCGCGGCGAGGCCGGCCGCCGCGGCAGGTCCGGGGCGGCCGCCGCCGCGGGCGTCCACTCGGGCGCCGGGCGGGGGCGCGCGACGCCATCCGCGCCGTGCGGGTTGGGCCCTGCGGCAGCGCGCGCCGCGCCCGTCAGCCTGCGTCGGCGGGGCTGGCGCGGCGACGCCGCAGCGCATGATGCACATGGCTCGCAGAGGGCGGGGCCCGCGCCCGGCGGCCGCCAGGGCATGCGCTCGGCGAGCGGCGAGGGCGGCCGCAGCGAGCGCGCGCTGCCGGCGCCCGCGCTGCGGCTGCTGGGCGGGCCGCTGGTGCCGCCGGCAGCGGCGCCCACGTCCACGCGCAGCCGCGCCCAGCGCTGCCCCGCGTCGCCTGCAGGCGGGCACGGGTGAGCGGGTGGCGCGCCGTGCGCGGGTTGCGTGCCTGCCAGCTGAGCTTTCCCCTCAATCTTGCTTTCAATCTCTCACTGTCATGCGAGCCAGAGCCTCTGGACACGCAACCCGCTGTTCGCACGCTGCGCCTGGCTGCATGCTCAGCCGGCCGCGCTCCGGCGGGCGTGCGCCAGTGCTCGCGCCGAGCGCTCACACCATGTGCCGCGCAGCTCAGCGCGGCCGGCCGGCATGCACTGGCGCGACGAGGCGCCGCGGGCGCACCGGCAGTGCTGGGCGCGCTCGGCGCCCGCTGCGCCCCCGCCGCCTCGACGGCCGGCCCCGCCTGCAGCTTCCGCAGCAGGTTGCCTGGCGCGCGCCGCAGCGCGTCAGTGGCGGCCAGGCAACGAACGAGCCGTGGCCCAAGCAACATGCCACAAGCGACGAGGCCCTCCGCAGGGTCTGCTGAGGGGCAGCAGCCAGCCGTGCACGCAGCGCGAGCGGTGTCCTGCGGCATGTCGCGCAGAGCTGCATGCCCCTGTGCCGCGGAGCGCCGGCCCGGCAGCGTGGGCGCACCGAGCGGCGTGTCCACTGGCGCCTGTGCGGCACCGTCCGGCGCGCCCGCCGGCGGCGACACGCCCATATGCGCGCCCCAGTCCAAGCCGCCCTCTGCGCTAGGCCGCCAGGCGCCCGCGCGACCTGGCACGTTCGCGCTCGCATTTCCGCTGTTCTCCCGGCCCACGCCGGACGGCCCCGCGCGCCGCGCCCGCCGCGGCGATGCCGGCGCCGTGCCAAAGTCGGGCAGCGCCCAGCCCGCGACATCCTCCGGCCCTGCGCTCGGCTGCAGCGGGGCCCTGCCCGCCTGCGCGGGCGACGCCTCCGCCCCGCCCCACGCACTGCTCGCCCAGCCCGCGATGTCGTCCAACGCCGCGCTCACCCTCGAGGCGGCCCGGACCCTAGGCGGCGACGCGGCAGCGGGCCGGCTGGCCGCGCCGGCGCGCAGCGAGTGCACCATGCTGACCAGGCGCGCGGGCGGCTGCGGCGGGCCGCCCGGCGCGCGGCCCCGCGAGCGACCCGGCGACGCGCCCCGGGCGCCCTGGACGGCGGCGTATGGCAGCGGCCCGCCGGCCTGCCAGGGTGCGCCGCGGGGCTCCCGCAGCCCCACTGGCGCAGCAGCAGGGCTGTGAGGCTTCACGCGGCCCTCGCCGCCGTCTCCGCGCGCAGCGTCCGGGGAGGCAGGCCGCGCGGGCGCAGCGCGCGGCCGGGCGCTCAGGATCAGCAGCTCCATGATGCGGACCTGCCGCTCGATGTTAGGGTTAGGGCTCGCCACCTCAGGGCGCTGCTGATGGGAGGCCGCTGCCAGGTGACCCCTGGCCTGGACTGTGTGCTGGGTGGCATGGCAGTCGACCCAACCCCCGCAGCAAGCCAGAGCTGAAGGCCTGCCGCTCGACCTGCTGCAGGCCCACGCGGGCGCCCGGCAGCAGCCGCGGCGCAGCACGGGGTCCCGTGCTGGGACGGGGCGCGCCGTCTCCTCGAGCCTGGCGCCCTGGGGCGTGACAGACGCGGCCGAGAAGCTCCGGCTCGCGCCGTGCGGCGAGCGCGGCTCCGCGCCGCCGCCGGCCGCCTGCGCCGCCGGCCAGAGCAGCAGCGGCCCGAAGACGCCCGCCAGTGCGCGCGGCGTCTGGCCGTTCGCGCTGCTGTGCGCGGCCAGGCGCACGAGCAGCGCCAGCAGGTCCGCCAGCAGGCCTGCGCGGCCGCGCGCAGCGTCGCGCGGGCGGGCGCTGCGTGCGGCTCGCTGCGATGGCGGCGTGCGCGCAAGGCGCCTGGGGCGACCCGGACGCCTCAACGCTCGTTACGGGCGGCGAACAGGCTGCAAACGGTCCAGACCTCTACGACTGCTGTGCCGCGCGCGGCTCACCGCGCAGCAGCAGTGCGCGCGCAGGCCAGGTCAGCATGCTGGCGCTGCGGCCTGCGCCCGCTCAGGCCGCGTCACGCCCGTCATACGGACCCGCTGCGGCGCACCCCGGTGCTCGGCCGGCAGCGAGTCCAGAACCAGCGGCATCACCGAGGCGCCGCCGCCGCCGCGCGCGGCGCGCTGCGCGGCGCGCGCGAGCTGCCGGAAGACGTCTGGCGACACCAGGCGCCCGGCCAGGTCCTGCAGGCCGCGCAGCACGGCGCCGGCCAGCGCGCGCGAGGCCTCGTGCGAGCGCGCGCCTGCCGCGTCATGACGGCGGGGGAGTATGTGAACGAGCAGCGGCGCCCCGACTTACCTATCAGCAAGTTCTCGATATGTTGTGCAGCCGGGCGCGCGAGCAAGCAGCTCTCGTGCAGCCAGACATGCGCTGGCAGGCGGCCCGCGTCAAGGAGTGGCGCAATGGGCCCCGGGCGCACGCCTGCTCCAGGGCTGCGCACGCGCGGGCGCCCGCACGCACGCTCGGCCGTGGCGTCATCCGGCAGCAGCAGGAACAGGTGCGGGCACCGCACGCAGGCGTCTGCGCGCGGTCGGGTGCATTGGGCGCGCTCCGGGTGTATCGCGCTCTGCTGGCCCCGGCGCACACACGATGCCAGCGAGCACGCGCGGACGCGCTTGCAGGTGGGGGCAGCACCTGAGGCGAGCAGCAGCTTGACAGCCCTGTGGGTGACGCCCAGCGCCGCATGCGCGGCCGCATCCTCACTGCGTGCGAACTCGCTGCGATCAAACACGCGGCGCAGCTCCGCGGTCAGGTCGTCCAAGTCCCCAGTTCGCTGCATAACCTGCGGCTTCACATGCGCTTTTGCTACAAGCGGTTGACGCTGGATGGGCCACAGCGCGTCGTGCAGAGCTGACAGGCTTTCGCCGCACGGCTGAGCCTTGTGACTGAGGCAGCTGTCGCCCAGGAAATTGAGTTTGCAAGCGCCTGTGTCCTGTACTGGACGTGTGCCTGATTTGGCAGGGCTGGTTTTTTTACAGAGCTGCCCTGCACAGCCATTCCAGAGTGTCCGGCCCTGCTCTCATCAGTGCTTGGCAAGACAGTCTGCACTGCGTGCTGCTGCGATGGCTGCAGCGGTGCACGCGGCATCAGACGCGCAAGCATCAGCTGCGTGGCGGGTGTTCACAGCGTCCGCTGCCGCCGCGGTGAGCGGCCTTGCTCTTAGCCCTGCTGCTAGCCGGCTTTATACATTAAGATGACATGTGAAGCGACTCTTATGGACGCTGCCTGGGGCGGGTGCCGACGCTCCAGTCCGGCGCAGGTCAGTAATGCAGCCACCTGCGCTGCCGCTGCCGACGCCGCCAACGCGGCCGGGATGGCTGGCGCCCAAGCGCTGGGCGCTGCGGGCCTGGCCGACCTGGCGGCAGCCCACCTGCTGAGCAGAGCAGAGGTGCGCTCACACCTCACGCCTCACACACTCCCAAGGCGGCCGCGTAAAGCTCCGGAGACGAGGGCCTGCGCCGTCCCGCAACGCGGCACGCTGCAGCACGCCGGGAAAATAAGTAAAATAAGTAAAGAAGCGCTGCGCAGGAGGCTATGGAGGCGACGCACCTGGAGCGCTTCTGGGACCACTTCCGGGCGGGCCCGCTGCCGGCGCGCGAGCTGGAGACCGTGCTGCCCCGCGCGCTCGCGGTGGGCGCACTGCTCGCCCGCCCTGCCGCGGAACGCTGCCGCGCCCTCGCCTCCCGGCCTCCAGCCCCGTTGCTGCTGTGCCGCTGAGCAGGCCGGGAGGTCTGCGTGTGATTGGCTACTCTCCATCACAGACCGGGGAAGTTGTCGCCCGCCACCATTTAGCTTTGCTTACTGGACAAATAGCATGTGCCACGACAACAGGTGCCACGGGCGGCAGGAGCTGTGCGGGGCGCTGGAGGTGCACCTGAGGCTGCTGGCGGCGCTGGTGCAGCAACTGGCAGCCGGCGGCCGCGCGTCCGCGCCCGCGGGCGGCGCGTGTTGCACGGGCTTGCTGGGCCTGGCGACGCGCTACCGGCGGGCGGTGGGCGCGCTATTCGAGCTGGCCGCGCCCGTCAGCCTCGCCGGTGCGCCGCAGCGCGGGCGCGCACGTTGCATTGCCTGTTCCTGCCTCTCACATTTTCAGATCCTCTCCAGTGCGACAATGCCTTAATCTCGGAGCGGCCTCTGCCGTCGCGCGGGCCGCCCCTCGCCGCGTCTGCGCGGCCGCGTGAGCAGCGGCCGCAACCCTGCTTGCGGACACTGCCGCGGACAGCGCCGTGGTCGCTTTGCGCAAGGTGCCCGCTTCCACGCGTGCCGCGGCGCGCGGGCGCGCAAACGTGGAAACGCCGGCACATGGGCGCAGACACAAGGGTGGCGCCCACGCGCAGAGCTGCTGGAGCGGTACTATGCGGAGCGGCTCGCGGAGTTTGCCGCGGCGGTGCGGCTGCGGGCGGGCGACCAGCACGATGACAGCGGCTCCAGCGACCAGGTCAGACGCTGTCTTGGCTTCTTGTCGAATAAGGGTAGGGTTAGGGGCCATGTCCAGCTTGCGGGCCCAGCGGCAGAGGACATCGCATGTCCTCACTGGCCGCGGTGCTGTGATGGTGGCAGCTGCAGGGGGGACATGCAGCGCTATGTCGGCGCTGCGGGCCAGGTACTCGCGCAGCGCCGCGGCTCATACACTGCACCATGGTGACGGATGATTTGCGGGGGGCGCACGTGCACAGTGCACAGGTGCGCTGTGGTTGGTGTGCCATGCGCGCCCTGATGTCCTCTGTCTGTGCGCACAGGTGAGCTCGGACGGGGACGCCGGAGATTTGGCGACAGCCGGTCTGGGCGCCGTCGGGGAGACCGCTGAGTGGCGGCAGCGCGTGCAGGGCACCGCCGCGGCGCTGCGGCAGCTCGGCATGCAGGCACGGCCGCCCCAACCGCCGAGCCTGCTCTGCCTGCCGCGGCCACTCCGGCCCCTGATCGAGCCGGGACCGCACCCGGCAGACAGCGAGCACTGCTGCGCAGCACAGTCGCAAATGCACGAGCCCGCGCGTGGCGCTGCCTGCTGTGCAGGCCTGTCGGCGCGCCGCGCATGCGCGTCGGGCCGGGCAGCGCCGGCCTTGCCTCAGGAAATTCTACCCTACCATATACCCTATACCCACAGTCGCGCAGAAGCCTGCGCCCGCGGCGCGCAGGCCGCAAGCGAGGCGGCATACTCAGCCGCGGCGCGCGGCGCCGTGCAGCGGCGCCTCGCGCGGCGCCCCGGGCGCGCGGCCGGCCGCGCGCTGCTGCCGGCCGCGCAGGCATTCCTGGATGCCGTGCCGCTGCCCTTCCTGGGCCTGGTGCTGCCGGTGCGGGCCGGCGCCGTCCAGGAGCAGCGCGCCCTGCTGCCAGCAGCAGAATTGAGTCCTTGCGGTGTGGTGTCATTTACTGGTGGTGTGACATGTCTTGCCGGCCTGGGCAAGGCGCTGGACCGGGCGCCCGTCTGCAGACCCATGGGCCGGGGAGAGCCCCTGGGCAGCCATGCTGCAAGAAAGCGAGCGCGCCGCCCGGGGCTCATGCGGTGGATGCCCGGCGGCCGCAGGAGGAGGCCGGCGCGCCGGCGCGCTGGCGCGCGCGGCTGCGCGCGTTCGTGTTCGAGGCGGTCGGCCACCTGCGCATCGGCCAGGTGCGCACGCGCCTGCGAGCTCGCAGGCCACCCGTGCCCCGGCCGCCCCTAATTTAGTGCCAGCTCCGGGCCATGCGCCGACAGCCCCGCGCTCACGCTCAGCCTGGTGGCGGACCTGCGACGTTGTCTCTTCAGAGCCTTGGTTCGGGCGGCCCCTGGCGGGCGGGCCTCCCTCGCCCCGCGCAGCGAAGCCGAACTGCCGTCGCGGCCGCTGACGCGGCTCGCCGCGCGGCCGCGCAGCTGTCCGACCTGGTCTGTGGACCACCCCGATCGGGTTGGGGTAGGGTACAGTCTTCCCTGACCAGCGCGCGGCCGCGCAGCTGTTCGACCTGGTCGTGGACTACCCCGAGTCGCGCCCGGCGCTGCGCGACCTGGCCGCCTGCCTGACCCGCGCGCGCCTGCACGCCGCCCTCACCGCGCGCTTCCGCGCCGCCATCCAGACGCGCCTGCTGCACGCCGGCGCGCGGCCCCCGCGGGCGTGCGGGCCGGGGGGCGTCAGACAGCTGTGCGCGGTGCCGTTGCGGGCGTGCTGACCGCGGGGGTTGGACAGCTGTAGCCCCTCGGGGCGCCGCAGCGTGGCTGACATGTGGCTGTGGCGGCATGGCAGAGCTTTGTTGCGTCTGAGTGCCGCGGCGGGCCTGGGGCGCAATGCCGCACATTTCCGTACCAGCAACAGGGCAGCGCAGGCGGGGCCACGCGCCTGCGTAACGGCGTGCGCCCGCTCCCGGCCCCAGCTGCGGCGCGCCTGGCCGGGCAGAGGGCGTGCTCATGTAGGCGCACTCTCGCCGGGCGTGCGCGCATGAGCCAGGCAAGAGCCTTGGGCGGCGCGGCGGCAGGCGCGGCGACGGCGGACATCATCGCGCAGTATGTGGCCACCATCCGCGCGCTGCGCGACGTCGACCCCGCCGGCGTGCTGCTCGAGGCCGTGGGCGAGCCCATCAAGGCGCACGCCCGCCGAGCAGCGCACATCTGCGCACTGTCATGCGGTGGTTCTGGGCGGAGCTGCAGGGTGCGGGGCATGAGGGAGCACCGGGGCATGAAGACCTTCAAGGCCAAGCGCCCTCTGCACAGCATCACTTTGCAGCGGGGCAAGCACGGGCGGGCAGGCCCTGCGGCGGCCCGCGCTGATGCCCGCTGTCGGGCGCACGCGCGCGTGAACCCTGACCCTGGGCGCGCGGCGCGCCGCGCAGGCGTACCTGCGGGGCCGGCGCGACACGATCCGCTGCATCGTCGCGTCGCTCACCGACGACGCGCAGGTCGGCGAGGCCGGCGCCGGCGAATCGCTGTTCGACGAGCTGTCGCGGCCGGCGGACGCCGAGGTGCGGCGGCCGCCCCGCGGCCGGGGACGCGAAGCGCATGCGCGCGCTGCAGCGTGTGCAGGGGCGCTGCGCGGGCAGGAGGCACTGATCATTGTGTGCGTGGGTGCGCATGCCCTGGACGGGTGGCCTCGATGAGCACCCAGGGGCGGCAGGCTGGTGGTGCGGTCGTCACAGCACACAGGGCCCCCAGACTAGCTGCAGTCGCAGCCAGTCCGCTGGCCGCCCCGCCCGCGCCGCACCCGCCGCACGCCCGGCCGCTGGCACCGCGCATCCGGGCTCCCAGCCCAGCCTGCCTTGCCGGCCGGGGCGTCCACAAGCCCCTCAACCAGAGCGGCCGCGGATCTGGGCCGCCCCAGCGCACGCCGCCCGCACGCAGGGCGAGGGCAGCGACGCAGAGTACGAGGGCGACGAGCTGCGCGCGGCGGCGGCCGCGGCCGCCTGGCAGCCGGACCCGCTGGATGTGGACGCGCGGCGGCCCGCGCGCGCGCGCCGCGGCGCCGACATCATCGCCATGCTCGTCGCCATCTTCGGCTCCAAGGAGCTGTTCATCGCGGAGTACAGGCGCGGCGCCCGGGCCGCGGCTAAGGGTAGAATTAGGGGTACTTGAAGGGGGGTTAAGGTTAGAACTAGGATACCCACAGAGTACAGGCGCGACGTTCGCAGAGTACAGGCGTGGCGTCCGGCCGCGCCGCCGCCGGCCGCGCCCCCGCGCGCCCCGCGCCGCAGGCCCGCCTCTGCGCCAGCACGGCCATCGGAGGCGGGGTAGGCGCGGCCCCGAGGGCGCCGCATGCACTCGCACGCGCCGGCGGGCGCGGCCGGCGCGCCGCCACCGCCCTGTCCGACTGTCGCGCAGCGTGTGTCTGGTCCCCTGCGCGCGCCGGCGGCGCGGCGCAGCGCCGGCAGCGCGGTACTGGCGTTGCTATGACGCGTGCGTGCGCCGGCAGCGCGGCACCGGCCTTGCTCACGGCGCGCGCGCGCGCGCCGGCAGGGTGATGCTGGCAGACCGGCTGCTGGCCAAGGCGGACTACGACTGCAGCCGCGAGGTGCGCACGCTGGAGCTGCTCAAGCTGCGCTTCGGCGACGCCAACCTGCACAACTGCGAGGCGCGCCGCCCGCCCTCTCCTTCCGCCCCCGCGGCGCACAGCGGCCCCATGGGCCTGGGCTGGGGGTCGCTGCACACGCCTCTGGGCGGGCGGCCGCGCGCTCGAGCGCGCCGGCGCCCGCGCGGCCCGGCGCGCCGTGCCGAGCCCCCCGCGAGGCCCGGCGGGCCCAGCGCTCTGCATGGCTAGGGCGACTCAAAAACCCTCCGTGTGACCACATGCCGCCTCTTAACCCCATGGACCGGCGCGCCACGCGCGCAGGTGATGCTGAAGGACCTGGCGGACAGCAAGCGGCTGAACGCGGGCATCTATGCGCTGCCGGCGGCCGCGACGTCGCCGGCGCGGCGCGACCGCCGCGCGGCCGCCGTGCCGGGCGGCCTCTCCGCGACCATCCTCTCCGGCTTGTTCTGGCCGCCCGTCCAGGCGCGCGCCTGCGGGCCGCCGTCATGATTTGGGTAGGGTGGGATTATAATAGGTTTCGGTGAGCCTGAGCCTGTCCGCGCGCCCTCCCCTGCCGCACTGGCTGCCCCCTCCACCGGGAGCTGCAGCCTGGCTGCTGGTGCGGCGTTGCACTCCGCTGGTGCTTGCAGCGCCGGAGGAGCAGCAGCCCTGCGCTCCTGCCTGGCCCGCAGGCCCCGCGGCGCGGCCGCCGACCCCGGCGGCCGGCGCCGGCGGCAGGACGAGGCGGTGGTGCCGCCGCCAGACGTGCGCGCGGCCATGGACGCGTACGCGGCGCGCTACTACATCCTCAAGGCGCCGCGGCGCCTGGTCTGGCGGCCGCACCTGGGCGCCGTGGACCTGGCGCTCACCGTCGGCGGCCGCCGCCTGGAGCTCACGGTCACGCCGCCGCAGGCCGCGCTGCTGCTGCCCTTCCAGGCGCGCGGCCCCTACCCCTATCCTACCCCTTTTTTTTCTACTGTGTAGCGATGCTCTCGGGCCCACCTCACTGGTGGGCAGTGGTGGGCATGCCTGGTGGCGGCCCACGCGCGCAGCGCACCGCGTAGCCCGCGGCCATGATAGACATGCTCCGCTGCTGCAGAGGAGAAGAAGCAGGGCGGGCGCCGTACTGGCGGCTCAAGCGAGGCTGCTCCCCGCGCCTGCTGTTGCGGTCATGCGCGCTGGCGCAGTGCTGCAGGTGCTCCGCGCCGGCTGCGGCTGACCGCGCCGGCGGCGGCCGCGCAGGACGCGCCGGAGTGGCCGGCCGCCGAGCTGGCCGCGCGCATGGGCGTCCCGCCGGCCGTGCTGCGCCGCCGCGCGCTCTTCTGGGTCAACCAGGTGCATTTCGCGGATGCATCCCAGGCTGCGCTCGCGGCGTGTGCTCCTGTGCTGCGCTCCCCGAATGCGCCGAACACACGTTGGGGTTTGTTCCTTCTAAAGATTAGGTGCTGTGATACGCATGGCGACTGGGCGCGCGCGCATGTGCTGTGGGTGCCTCGCATCATGCGGCCGCCTCTCATCCGCGCTGTTGCCGTGCAAGGCGTGTCCTCGCGCGCTCCTGCCGATGTGGGGCGTGAACCCTGACTACGGCCACGCAGGGCGTGCTGCGCGAGCTGCGCGATGCCGCAGGCCGACCCGCGTATCGGCGCGCGGAGACGCTGGCGCCGCCGCGGCGCCGCTCGGCGGCCGACGGCGCGGCCGCCGACATGGATGACGCCGACGCGGGGCCCGAGGGTGGCGCGGCGCAGCTGCAGCAGGCGCGCCGCCCGGGCGCCGCGCCGTGCACGCTGTGCCGTTCGGGCTTGCCCTAGTCACACCCTTTCTGTGAGCAGACCGCCATGCTACGGCCGCACGCAGTCGACCTCCACAGCCGGCCCCCGGTCCGCCGCCGCTTCCGACGGGCCGGCCCGTTCCCGAGAGGCCCTGGAGGGCCCGAGGCCGGCCAGGCCGGCGGGCACCGCTGGCAGGGCGTGACCGCCGGGCGCGCGCGCGCGCGCCGCAGGAGATGGCGGTGTACGAGCAGTTTGTCATGGGCATGCTGAGCAACTTTGACGGGCTGCCGCTGGAGCGCATCCACAACATGCTCAAGATGTTTGTGTCGGAGCCGCCGTACGACAAGTCGGCGGAGCAGCTGGCCGCCTTCCTGGCCGCGCTGGTGGCCGAGGAGAAGCTGACGACGGAGGGCGCGCTGTACAAGCGGCGCGCCGGCTGACCTGGCGCGGGCAGGGGGCTGGCGCTGATGCTGGGGAACGACATCACATCATGTATCACCAACCTGCGTGCCTGAGTAGGCAGGACCCTGGCTTTTCCATTCTAGGGTTACTTTCGTACAAGTGCTGCTCTCGGAAACGTCAAGCGCACACTCCCACCTCCATCGCACCTCCCATCAGAGCTTCTCGCATTCTTCGAGGCACTCACGGCAGGCGGGAGGCAGGGGCGCGGGCTGCTGCACGAAGGTGCGATCCGATCCCGTCCCTGCGAGGCACCGAGACGAGGGTCGGAGCCTCGGTGCAGGCCGGCCTGCTTGCAAGCGGTCAAAGTGCCCCTGTGAAGCTCGGCAAGCTCCATCAGCTGCGGCACCTGTGGCGCCTGCTCGGCTTGCTGACGGGTTGCTGCGTGCCCAGGGGCGTCGTGCACAGCTAGGCCTGAGATGGCCAGCGCCCTGTTCGCCCTTGTCGCCCTGCTCGCTGCCTGCGGCGCTGCGGCACAGTCGCTGCCGGCCCCAGCGCCCGGGCCGGCGGCCGGCGCCTCAGCCTTGCCAGCCATCCCGTCCGTCCTCGCCCTCCCGGCCGGCGTCCAGTGAGTGCCTCGGGATCTCCGTCCTGCACCGTGTGGGATCGTGCAGTCATTGTCTGACGCCGACCTGGTTCTCACTCCCTTGCTCATCACTTGTCCACCCTTGAGCTCGTGCCGCTTGCTTGAGTGGCGCACACCAAGGCCGCAAGAGCACCACGCCTGCAGCCACCCTGCTGGGTCGCGCCCTACTTGCACAACCCCTGCTCCTCACGGGCCTGTATCCCTGCTCCTACAGCAAGGAGTTCAGGCACTGGGGCCGCTGCAGTGCCTCAGCATGGAGTCCAGCGTCCCGCACTGTTGACTTACCCTGCGGCCATGACCAGACTGCGGGTGGCCGCTGCCTGCTCGCAGGCTGCCGCGACTCACACGTGCGCGTCCGCTCGTGCGCGCAGGCTGCTGTGGCCCCTGGTCATCTACAACGCGTTCACCGCATACTACTGCCTCGACGGCGGCAACGCCTGGGACTTCACCAGCGGCAACGGCCAGCTCTTCACGCTCACCCCCGGCTGCAGCCCCGCCAACTCTGCAACGGACGGCTTCTGCGCCACGCCCGCGACCTACGTCGGGCGCTACTACCAGCAGGCGGGCACCCGCTGCTGGTCGCCCAAGGGCCCGCCCAGGGCTTCCTGCATCACTGTATTTGCAGCGTCTGTTCTGCGTTCGGTGGTCCGCTCCATGCGAGGCTCGGCGGACACCTGTGCCGGTGCCAGCAGGTCCTCCCGGACGGCAGCAAGGCGTACAGCTTCACCACGCTGCCCACCGCCGCCACCCCCGCGACCACGCTCCGCACGGCCATCCTGAACCGCACCGCGCCGGGCGCTGCGGGCGACGGGCGCGCCGCCCCCGCCCTCCCACTCTGCGACTCTGCCTGGCCGCAGTGCTGCGGCTCCCGATGCAGGCATACTTCCGTGACGCATGGGATTCCATCAGCCTCGTCACCTGCCTGCACGCCACTGGCCAAGCTGTTGGCCAGGCATCCACACGCTGCGCGTCTGCTCGCTGCGCGTCTGCTCGCTGCGCGTCTGTTCGCTGCAAGTCTATTAGCTGTGGCGGTGTCCCCCGTCTGATGCGCAGGCAGGGCTGTCATGCGCTCTGCACGCCCGCTCACTCGCATGCCGGGGGCCCGCAGCAACCTGGCGTGGCTGAGCTACGCGGTGACGCGCACGTCACCGGCGCCAGCGCAGCTGTCGCAGCTGGCGCCCGCGCCCGCGCCCGCCGTGGCCAGCCCGCCCGCGCTCGGCGCGCAGCTCGCGCCCGCCGCTGCCGCCCCCGCGAGCGCCGCGGCGGCTGCCGTGCCTGCCGCGGTCGATCTCAGGCGCGCGCCGCCTCTGCCCCATGCGCGCCTGGCGTGCGGCGTAGAGGTTGACATCCACGCTGGGCAGGCGCGGCCTGCATGCGCCCTCGCTGCATGAGCGCCGTCATGGCGCTGCCTGCGCCGCGCTGCATGCAGGGTGCCAAGTACCGCCGGGCCGCGCAGGCGCGTGCGCTACCTGCAGCGCGTCAGCACCGTGGGCGGCCTCGCGCCGACGCGGCAGTGCACGCAGGGCGAGTTCGTCACGGCGCCCTACCAGGCCCTCGTGCTCCTCTACGGCTAGGCGTCCGGTGGTGTTGGCTTAGCGCATCTTGTGTGCTGCATGTGTAATCTAGCAAGCGACGTGTTGACTTGGATATGCTGTGACGTTTGTAAGCCTGTTGCCTTGTCGTGTCGGACATGCCATGGTCAGCGTGCTTACACATCTTCCGGCAAACCTTGCATTGCATTCAATTCATACCTAAAGCTTCCCTTCCAAAATCACTTCATGTTGGTACACACCCGTCTCGACAGGCTACCTGTCACAGTCTGCTGCATCTTGGGCACGTCGGCCCTCCCGACTCCGTCCAGATGATGGGCGTGTACGCTGTCGCCAGATATGCCCGAGATGCTCGCCCGCAGCAATGCTCCCAGCTCCCATTTGCAAGCTTCCATGGATTCATGGGTAAAGGCGCAGCTCTCTGAAAGGCCCGCAGGCACGTACCCCCGAAGGTGGGGGTTTGGGCAGGCACTATCTGTTGTGACGTCGCCCGACAAGACCCCGCCGCGGCAACGCGTGCGTGCAGCAAGGCGCAGATGCCGCCTTTCAGGGTCATGGCCCCGAATGCATGCTGGCTGGTCATTCGCCCCTATCCTGGGCCTGACCAACCTGATTTCCTGCAAAAACATACCGCGCTGCCCTGTACGTGTCGCACACCCAGGGTGATGGCGCCAGAGGCAGGCGCGCTCTGTCGACTGACAGCGCTCACCCCCGCACTTCAGAAACCGGAGAGGACCCAAGCTCCGCATGACCCGCGACGGCGTGCCCCGAAAAGATGACGGGGGTTGGCAACCCGTGCGAAAGCAGACCCATGCCCGCAGTTCAGCACATGTGAGCGAACCCAAAGCTTCAAAATCGCGCTGCCCAGCGGCAGCATGCAATAAAAGCAGGTAAGCATGACAAGACACCGCTCTCCTACCTCGCCTCGGTCTGTACTTCAAAACACCTACCTGCAAAAACACACTCTGCTCTGTCAAAAGGGGGTACCCAGTACAGGGGCCGCGGCTGTGCACATCCTGCAGCTTACACCGCGGTGAGAGTCTTGGGAGGGGGGGGAGGGGGAGTGGGGCCGGTCGTGATGACGCCTGATCAGACTCAGCCGCCCGGACGCCCGGAGGGCGCCGCACGCCTACAGGCCGCTGCAGCGCTGCTCACAACTCCTGTTCCACTCGCCTGCACGCGCCACTCCCACTTCTCACTCACATAGTTTGAAAAGCAACTGGGGGGGGATTGGGGCGACCAGGACACTTGCTGGAAACACAGCAGGAACTTGAAACCGTGCACGGGCACGCCGTCTCCAGTGCGTGAGCGAAAGACATGCCCGTACGGCGTGCTCACCTGGGCAGAGGTCGGCCTCGCGCTCTCGCAGGGCTTGGAGGACGACCACAAGAAAGGTTAGTGCCAGGGCGAGCGCAAGCGCCGTGTGCATCGCGGCCAGCATGCGGCCCAGCAGGTGCGGCGGGATGGTCGTGGCCGCGGTGCTTGAGTAGACATAAGTGTGTCCGCACTCGGCGCCGCCCGACAGACCGCCGCTCTGCCCGCTCTGCGCGCCTCGCCAGCGTGGGGCGTCGCCGACCTGCCCAGCGCGCAGTGCGGCGTCAGCATCCTCAGAGCTGGTGCCTTTTAGGCTCTGTCAGGCTGTTTCAGCGACAGGCTGAGTGCAGGGTCGCGCGCACTGAGGCACACATCACGCCAACCCGATCCTGCCCTCTTCCTGACTGAGCCGCTCAACGCAGGCCTTGAACGGTGCGTGCCGGACCATGCACAGCAGCATATGACGCGCTCGTGTCACAGGCGGCCGTCCCGGTCTCCCACCGGTGTGCCAGCAGGCTGCGGCCTACAGCGGGCGTTGCCAGGTGCCACGTTCTTGAATGCGCTTACAGTGCTTGATCGACAGCTTTCAGGATCGTATCCCAGAGGGACCATCCAAGATCGTCCCTCAGCTGCCAACCCTGTTATGGTTTGCTGACTAATAAAGCACCTGGATATATAAAGCAAGCCGGTAAGGGAGTGATTCAGGTGCACGTGTGTGCTGAAAGCAGGCATACAGTTTGACACAGTTTTGGCAGGCCTTGCGAGCGCCGAGCCAGAGTGCACCTTGCATTGCAGAGTCGTACTCAGTGCGTGCGGGCACACCTCAGAGCTTGCAGGAAGCGCGGGCACGCGTAGGGGTTGGCGGCTGGCCCGCTCCGGCTGCTGCTGTCAGGCCGCCCGAGCGCTGGCTGCGGCACCTATGTTCGACCTCGGCCGCATCCAGGTGCCCTGCCTGGCAGGCAGGAAGCGGTGCTGACTGTGAAGTGGGGTGCTGCTGCGTGCGCCTCGCGCGTGCACAAGCGTCCGGTCGTATGCAGCCGGGCCACCTTGGACGCTGCAGCTGTGTGCGCTGCCGCAGAAGGAGCTGCGCGAGATCGAGCGGGACAAGACCTCCGGCGTGACCGTGCAGCTGAACGGCAGCAGCCTGCAGCGCCTCACCGGCTATGTGGAGGGTGCGCCGCCGCGCGCTTGCTGCGCAGCTGCCTGGCAAGCAGCCAGTGGCAGCGTGATCAGTTGACACTGACGCCGCAGGCCCACGAGATACGCCGTACGAGAATGGCTACTTCGTGGTGGACATCCAGATTGGTGCGCAGCCTCACGGCTGTGCGCCGCTGCCGGCCGCCGGCCCTGCCTGCCTGCCGGGCACTGGGCGCAGGCGGGCGCCAGGCGCGGCGCACCTTAGCCAGTGCCCGCCGCTGCGCCGCAGATGACCAGTATCCCTTTGTGCCGCCGAAGATGCGCTTCATCAGCAAGGTGTACCACCCGAACGTGTCCAGCGCGAACGGCGCCATCTGCCTGGACATCCTGAAGGACCAGTGGAGCCCCGCGCTGACGCTGAAGACGGCGCTGCTCAGCCTGCAGGCGCTGCTGTCGTCGCCAGAGCCGGACGACCCGCAGGCGCGCGCCGCCGCCGCGGTTCTGCCGCTGCCGGGGGCGCTTGTCGTGGCCTGGGCTCGCATGGGACGCGTGCTTGGCAGTGCTGTCTGTGCTGCACGCATCTGAGCTCACGGCGGCGCACCATCATCGCGGGCGACCCTGCGCTGGCACTCGTTCCAGCGCTCCTCGCGCATGAGGCCGTGTTATTTGGAGCAAGGATGCCGCATGCCCCGGCTCCGCAGCGGTGCCGGCCCGGCCGGCGCAGCGCGCGCCGTGAGCGGCGCGCCGGGTCCCGCAGGACGCGGTGGTCGCGCGGCAGTACCTGGCGGACCACGCGACCTTTGTGCAGACGGCCAGGATGTGGACAGGCGCGCGGCCCCTCCCCCCCGCTTCCCTGGCCGGCCGCGCCGCAGCGCCCAGCGCAGCCCGCCACCGCCCCTGCAAGCCCCCGTCGCGCATGCGCCGGCCGACCGCGGCGGCGCCGCGCGCAGAGAACTTTGCGCACCGCTCGCAAGCGGCGACCGAGGACGAGAAGGTCACGCGGCTGGCCGACATGGGCTTCTCGCGCGTGGACGCCATCGCGGCGCTGCAGTCCACCGCCAACGATGAGAATGCGGCGCTGGAGCTGCTGCTCAGCGCGGCGTGACGCCCTGCCGCCGCGGTGCGTGGACGCCGTCGCGGCGCTGCAGTCCACCGCCAACGATGAGAATGCGGCGCTGGAGCTGCTGCTCAGCGCGGCGTGACGCCCTGCCGCCGCGGTGCGTGGACGCCGTCGCGGCGCTGCAGTCCACCGCCAACGATG
>JAABUV010002386.1_pt1 | contig 25487 bp, 31 predicted proteins | sample 5559971 | NCBI WGS metagenome assembly JAABUV01 (sample SAMN10711881, study PRJNA513362) | rock metagenome | isolation source: Antarctica rocks | place: Antarctica: Victoria Land, Knobhead nord | collected 2015-12-19
GTTGTGTTCGGGGGCCGAAGGCTAGGGTGGCGAGCTGAGACGCTCTCACCATGTTGTTGTACAGGCGTCTGGGCACTTGCAATTCAATATCAGTTTGCAGTGTCACCCCTGAACTCTGCAGCGCTCACCCCGCGCGCGCTGCCTGGCGCGCGCTCACAGGGGCGTGGCGCTCAGTCCGACATCCCAGGTTTTTTAGATGCGCGGTGCGCGCGGCGCAGATAGTGCGCTCGTTGTCGCTGGACTCTGCCACTCCCCTTCTCGTGGGCTCCAAAACGCCAGCCGGTCTGCAGCCGCACAGCGCGTGCAGTGCGCCGCGCAGCCGTGACAACAGCAGTCGCGCTGTGCCGCTGCACGTCCGTGCTTCCGGCAGCGCCCACGGCACTTCTGCCCGGCACCCTAGCTAGGTGCAGCCTCGCCAGCCCGCGGGATGCTTCAACCGGCTGAGCTCGCTCCCGCCGGCCGCGCTCGCTCCCAAGCAGAGAGCTGCGGCAACGCAGGCACGCCGGGGACCCTGTGCCCCATGCCACTGGCAATACTGTCGTCGCCCAGCGCCCCGCGCTCGCGCCGCGCAGCCCAGCAGCCTAGCTGCCTCCCGCGCCGAGCCACTCCCAGCGCCCGGGCTCCACCGGCTGCTCCGTGGCGAGGTCAAAGTTGTACCGCGCGGTGAAGTCCCTGAGCACCTGCGCGCGCGGATCAGCGCACAGCGCTCAGCTTCTGCTTCGTGGGCGCCACCCCAGACAGCGCTGTCCTGCCGGGCCCGCCCCAGCGGTGCCAGCTGCGGGCAGGGCGCGCTGATCCTGCCCTCCACCCTAACATCCTGTCAGTGTTGTCCTGTGTGTACTACACAGTGAAACTTCAGGCTCCAGGGCAACCGCCCCAGGCCATCCACCGCGCGCCGCACCTCCGCCTGGAAGGCCGCAAACGTGTGCGCCAGCTGCTCCGCGGAGGGCGCGGGCTGGAAGAGCACGCGTGCGGCGCTCCTGCGCTGCGGCGCCGCGCCCTGACTGGCCGCCCCCCCGGTCCCCGCGCGGGCCGCGTCGGCCGCTGCTGGGCCAGCCGCGGCCCCCGGCTGCGGCGGCGCCGGCTGCTGCGCTGCCTCGGCCAGGGGGCCCTCAAACAGGCGCCGCTTTGTTGACGGTATGCAGGAAGGCCCGGCCGGCTCGAAAGCCCGCTTGCCTGGCGATCCGGGCGCCCTGACTGCGCCGGGCGCGCCCGCCTGCCTTCGACCCACCGTGGTCATGCCGCGACCTGCATCCATGCTGCTGCCGGGGTCGCGGGGAGTGGTCGTTCTGCTTATGCCCACTGGTGGCCTGCTCGCTCTGGCACGGCCTGCGGAGGCTCACCGTCTTCGCTACACCGGTGTGCTGCTGCCAACAGACGCCTGGCGGTTTGCGTCCAAGCACACCCTGACAGGGTGGTGGACCGTGACGTGTAATAGTCACAGGCCTCTCAAATTTGATTTAATGAAGGCGCCCAACACTGCAGCTGCAGCCACATGCCCCGTTCGACCTCCATGCACTTTCACATGCCAGCTGGCAGCGCTGTTGCTCACACGCGCTCGGAACGGCGTCTGCAGCAGCTCACAGACAAGGGCACCTCCGCGTGGCAGGCGGCGCCCCGCCGCCCTGCGCGGGCCAAGGCCCGCGCGCGCCGCGCTCAGTCCTCGTCCGCCCAGAGCTTGACGGTGCAGTCGCGGCCCAGCCCGCCCGACGCGATCATGGGCTCCGTGGGGTGGCAGCTGACGGCCAGCACGGCGTCGCAGTGGCCCGTGCCGGGCGCGTCCGGGCCCTCCCGGCCCTCCAGCACCTGCACCAGCTGCGGCGCGCGCGCGCGCGCCGCGGTCAGCCGCGATGGCGGTGCAAGGTGCGCCGCGACGTCGCGCGCAGGCGCAAGGCGCGGGCGGCGCGCGGCGCGCCTGCCGGCTGTCGAGGTGCCAAATGTAGACGCCGTGGTCCTCCGAGCCGCTCACCACCCACGGGCCCTTGCGCCCGGCCACCGCGAACGCGGCAAACACCGAGTGCAGCTTGTTCTTGTGGCCTGCGCGCCCCCCGCGGTGGCCGGCTTTCCGCGTGGTGCGCGCCCGCGTGCAAGTGCGTGCCGGCCAACCCTATACCCTAACCCTATAGCGGCGGAGCCCGCCGCACCGGTGTACGCCCTGACCGGCTTGTCGCGCTCGTAGTCCCACAGCTTGATCGTGCTGTCCAGCGTGGCCATGAGCACGAACTTGCCGTTGGGCGAGAAGCGCGCAAAGCCGACCGGCGGCGTTGCCTGGTCGAACAGCGTCTTCTGGCAGGCGAGCGGCGTCTGTGCCGCGTCCCAGACGCGCGCCAGTCCGTCATACGAGCTGGACACGACCATGGTGCCGTCGGCGCTGAAGTCCACGGCCGTCACCGGGTCCGAGTGCGCCGGCAGCGTCTGCGGCGCACGCACGGCGCGTCTGCCTACGGGACCACTGCCTGCTCCATGCGCACTCATCCACTCGGGCGCAGGCTTGCGTTCATAGGCAGCCCCGCGCCGCCAGTCGCGTCCGCGGCGCCTGACGAGGCGCAGAACGCGCCCCGGCAAGGGGCGGCGCGCGCTGCAGCGCGCGCGCGGGGCCGCGCCTTCATCTCCTTCCCGGTGCGCGTCTCCCAGACGCGCACGGTCTCGTCAAAGCTCCCGCTCACCTGCCGCCCGCGCGCACGCTGGCGGCCGGGGCCCGGGCTGCGCTGCGGGAGAGGCACGCGGGCGGGGCCGGGGGGCGCGGGGGCGCGCGCCAGCGAGCTCTGCCGCGGGTTGAACGCGCAGCAGAACACGAAATTGGTGTGCCCCTCCAGCGTGCGCAGGCGCTCGCCGGCGGCCGCGCCCCACAGGATCAGCGTCCGGTCGTCGCTGGCCGTCGCCAGGTACCGGTCCGAGGGGTCCCACGCCACATCGTTCACGCCCTGCCGCGCGGCCGGCCGGCACGCCTCGCGCCTCGCCTGCCGCGCGGGGCAAGACAGCGGCGGCGCCGCGGCGGGGCACGCCTGAGTGTGGCCGCTCAGGACGTGCAGGCACTCGCCGGAGAGCGTCTGCCACATGCGCGCGGTGCCGTCGGCTGATGCGCTCGCCAGCCGCTCCCCGCCATTGGAGAACTTGACCGAGACGACCGCCTTGGTGTGCCCTGCGCCCCATTGTCGGCTCAGATACAGCGTGCGCTCAGTGACCAGGCATCAAGCGGACTGGTGTTGCACTTGCAGAGATGCGGCACGACTTGCAGGGAGGCGGCGCCCGCGCCTTCAAGAGTGCGCTTCAGCCGGTATGCGGGCGCCTGGACGCCGCCTGTGGGCGGGCCGGCGGGGGCCGCGGCCAGGCCGTTCTGTGCTGCGGTGCTGGGCGCCGGCGCGGCCATCGCCTCGCCTGGCCAGGGCGTCCGCCCAGTACGCGGGCCGCGGCGGCAGGCAGCAGCGGCCTGCACAAGCGCAGTGGCAAGTCGAGGCACTCGGTGGAACGAGCATTGGCAAGGCCTGACGCCCAGATCAAGATGCCGGCCACGCTGCGCCCATCTGACTTACAGGCGCAGCGGCAGCGGCAGTGGGCTTGCAAAGGAGCACAGCAATGCACGAGATGGCGCACCTCGCATTCTCAAGGCGGTCGCAGGTCGTCCACCAAATCTGGCTCCCTGCTATGCTTTTAAAAGCTGGAGATGCAGCTTCAGGCAAAGGTTGGCTGCGGGAGGGCTGCGCACGCAGTGGAGAAGAGCCCGGCCTCCTAACACTGCGCGGCCCGCTGCGCATCAGACAAGGCTGCGGGGCCCTGCACAGTCCGGCAACGCTTGCACTAGCAGCAGCCTGAGCACTCAGGCTGAGCTGTGCGGGCGCCGCCGGGCCGCCGCCTCTCCTAGCATGCGCTGCTAGCAGGATGCACGCCGCGCTCTTCGCGCGGCAGCTGACCGGCCGGCCAGGCGCGCGCCCGCCGCCCAGGCTCTCCCGCTGCCGAGGCAGCGTTCAGAGCCTCACAGAAGCGGTAGGACCGCATCATCACGGTGCTGTGAGCTCTGCATCACACGGGCCTGCGTCAGTGCACGTTTGCTTGCGCCACCCCAGACAGGTGCCAGACACCAGCGCAGCAGCAGCGTGGCAGCCGCGGCGCCGCCCTGTCAAAGCCGCGGCGCCGCCCTGCACAGCTACGCGTGCGTGACCGGTGCGCGCCGTGCGGCAGCCCACGTCCGCACCCCGTACCTGGCGGAGCTGAGCTGCGATGCGCCTGGCGCGGGCACGATGCATGTCAACACGCTCAACGGCCTGCAGGGCTCCCCGCCCTTCTGCGCCGCGTTCAACCTGGTGCGCGGCGGCCGCCCGACTGGGCGGCGCGCAGTCGGTCCGACTGGGCGGCGCGCCCGCGCGCGCGGCGCCGCAGTGCGGCACGCCAGGCTCCCCGCGAGTCCGCACCGCCTCTGCCGCCTGCCCTGCCGCGGCGGTGCAGTCACGCAAGCAAGCGGGGCCGTTACCTTCGAGGCGCCATATGCCCAGCGCCGAGCGCAGCGGCACAGCAGGCCGGCCAGGCCGCCTCGGGCGTGCGGGCGGCGCGCGTCCAGCAAGCCGACCCGCCCGGCCGGCCGGCGCAGGAGGTGCAGGCGCGGCGGCTGCTGGCGCTGGCGGACGAGGAGGGCTACGTGACCGTGGTGGATGCGGGCGCGCCGCTGCCCCGCGACCTTCACCTCAACTTCCCGGCCTGGGACACGGCGGGCGAGCCGCTGCCGCGCCCGCGCGCGCAGTGGGAGGCGCACAAGAACGCCGTCTTCGACCTCGCCTGGGCCAAGGCGCGCCGGGGCCGCGGCGCCCTAACCCAAACCCCCTCGCCCGACCGCGCCCGCGCGCCGCCCTGCGCCGCCCCGCCTGCCCCGCAGCCCTGTCCGACAGCCCGCGGCGCGCTCTTGCCGAGGGTGCAGCGCAGGGGTCAGCGACCGGTGAGGGCGGAGTGCGCTGCGGCCGCGGCTGACCGCGCCGGCGGGCGACGCGCGCGCAGGGCGACACGCGCATGCTGACGGCGTCCGGCGACCAGAGCCTGGCGCTGTGGGACACGCTGAGCGCGCACCGCGTCAGCTCCTTCACCGGCCACGGCGGCAGCGTCAAGTCCGTGTGCGTCATGCCGACCAGCCACGACGTGTTTGCGTCCGGCGCGCCCTGCTTGACAATAGGCAGACCTGGCTGAGCTTGTTTGGGCTTTAATACTGTGGTCCCTGGCCAGGCTGCTCTGCATATGTGCCAAATGAGCGCATGTCCTCGGGCGTATCTGTGTTGCTGATTGCCTGAGGCCTGGCTTGGACTGGTCCGCCCTCTGACACCCAGCTGCAGATCTGAGGCGCCTAATGTGGCGCGCACTCGACAAGTGCCGTGGTGTGTGCAAGCTGCTGCGGTGTGGTGTGCGCAAGCGGCTGCCCCATGGCGGGTGCTTGGCACCGGCAGGGGCTCGGGACGGGGCGTTGATGCTGTGGGACGCGCGCGTGCCGTCGACGACTGCAAGGCGCACCTGCGTCCTCAAAGTCGCAGTGCGCCGCTCGCGCTGCGTGTCGTGCACCAGTGCCGGGCGGCGCATCAGAGCTGCCGATGGTGCCCAGCAAGGAGCCGTAACACACTTGCCATGGAGCACAAGCCAGGCCATGCCTGCGGTCTGCCATTTCCTGGAAATGCTACCACAAGCAGCCAGCGCCCGCAAGCAGCATGCAGCTCTGTCCGCCGCACTCCTTGTGCATGCGCATGGCCATGGCAAACTGCGTGTGTGTGTCTGCAATCCGGTGAGTGCCGCTGCTCGCGGCCCCGGGCAAGCCTGCAACACACCGCAGCCAGACCCTGTGCCCCCGCGCTGCGCCAGGACGCGCACCGCCCGGCCGACGACTGGCTGCGCACGCCGCGGCGCGTGCGGCCGGCCTCGCAGTACTCGGTCACGTCGGTGCTCTTCCTGCGCACGGACCACGTCCTCGCCACCGCCGGCGCGCCCCGGACGCCCACGCGGCGGCCCCGCCTGAGCGCTGCCCTGCACCCGATGCCACCCCTGCGCGTCGCAGCCCAGCTCTACCATTAAACGAGTTGACGCCATACTATGTGCAGCCCTTCTTTTGGCCGCAATAGCGAGCTGGATCCAGCTGCATCCATGCGCCCGCCACCACCGCCAAGTGGCATGCAATGTGCCGTGTGGCAGGCGCGGCGGACGGCGTGGTCAAGTTCTGGGACGTACGCAAGTTTGCGGCGCCCGCGGCGCGCCTGGAGGCGTGCGCCAAGGTGCGGCCGCGCGCCCCGCTCGCGCCCCCGCAGATACCTGGGGCGCGTGCATGCCTCGGCCTCTGCGCGCGCACGCAGCGTGGTGCTGCAGCCTGTGCACGCTAGCTTGCGCGCGTTACAGGCGTGCGCCTGACCGGGGCCCGGCGCGCGCAGGAGGCGCTGGGCTGCCTGGTGAGCCAGCACACGGCGCGCAGCTCCGCGCGGCCCTTCGGCGTGACGTCCCTGGCCGCGGACCCGTCAGGCGCGCGCTCCGCACCTTGCACTGCATCTTGACGCATGCCAGAGGCCTTGTCTTGCACAGCCCAATGGCAGAGTGAACCGCAGACGCGCGCCACAGCGAGGAGGTACATGCTGCTGCCAGCTGCAGGTCGGGGCAGGCCTGGCAGGGCTGAGGACGGGCGCGCGCGCAGGCACGCGGCTGCTGGTGTCGGCCACCAACCACACGCACCAGCTGTTCAGCGCGCTGCACCCGGAGCAGCCGCCGGCCGCCGTGTTCGAGGGCCACATCGCGGGGTCGTTCTACGTGCGCGCCTGCTTCTCTGGCGACGGCCGCCACATCCTGTCGGGCTCCTCCGACAGCCGCGGCTACATCTGGGAGGCGCGCCCGCGCCCGCCCCGCCCGCGCTGGCTGGCGGCTGTCCGGCGCGCCGCAGGCGGCGTGCTTTGGCTGTCGTGTGCGAGCCGTGGGGCACGCGGCACGGCGCTGCAGCGAGTGCTTGAGGCAGACCCCTCCAGCCCTGCCAGAGCTCTGGAAGACCTGTTGGCCGCTTGTTGGGCCCGGGGCTATCCCGGTGCTCACATGGACAGGCAATGGTAAGCACGGCCGCGCCGGCCGATGCTCGAGCTGCGGCTCAGCTCTGCCTCAAAGCCAGGGAGTCTCCTGCCTCCCAAACCCCCACTGGCGCTCCAGTCGCTGTTCGGCGCATTGCTGAACCTGAGCACGCGTACGTGCGTGCCACGGTGTGCATGCCGCGGCGCTGAGCGGGACGCCCCGGGCGGCCGCGCAGGTCGACCGGCCGCGCGCCAAGCCGGTCACGCTGGTGGGGCACGCGCGCGAGGTCACCGCCGTGGCCTGGGCGCCCATGGAGCCGTTCCAGGTGGTCACCTGCGGCGACGACGCGTCCGTGCGCGTGTGGGCGCTGCAGCGCCGCGCGCCGCCCGCGGCGCCCGCGCGAGAGCACCGCGCAGCCGCCTGCCCGGCCGCGGCGGCGCGCGCCGAGATGGGGCCGCCCACGCCGCTGCCGGCGGCGCGGCCGCGCGAGCCGGGCACGGCGCCCGCCACGGCGCCCGCGGCGGTCGCCGCGACAGGCGCGCGCGCGGCGGCGGCCGGCGGCCCCGAGTGGTTGCCGCGCAAGCGGCTTGGGCGCGACTGGCCAGGCAGCGCGCACGGCGCCGGGCCGCACCGTGCGGCCCACCAGGCAGCGGATTCTGCGGTACCGCTGCAACGCGCCCCGTTCACGCCCATCGTGCAGCTGCCCGCGGTGCGTCCGCGTCGGGCGCCGCACCGTGTCAAGAACAAGTGTGAATTGATGCGCATGTGCAGCCGTGCCCTGGTGCGCATACACTCACAGCATTCTGCCACGCTACGAGCCAGGCCAGCTGCTGGTCTGTCTTGCGGGCAGGCTCACCAAGCAGCGTCCGGATCGTGACCAAGGCGGGGGGGCTTGAGCGGGGGGTGCACACTGCCCAGGGGGCTGGTCCAGCCGCGGACAGCCGGCCGGCCACCACGGGCGGCAAGCTGGCGCAGCGCTCCATCCGCGACTTCTTCAGCCCGCCGCTCGCCGCCGCGCCGCCGCGCGGCAAGGTGCGCCGCCCGGCTGACACGCCGCGGCCCGGCCTCGCCTGCAATGACTGCTGGGGCTGCTCCAAGGCCAGGGAGCAGCCCAGTCCCTGGCGCCGGTCTCAACACACCAGGCTGCCGGCATAGAGCCCTGCCTGCTGCAATCTGGCGTGGTGTGGCAAGGGCCTGCGGCCCTTTGGCTGCTGCACCGCCTCCTACTTGTGGCTCCAGACTGCTTGCAGTCGGTCGACTAGTCCTGCATGACGCATGACGCTGGCGGCACAACCACGCGATGCATGCTTAAGGCTGTGACGCGCTGGGAGCAGCGGCGCGTGAGTGGCGGGCACGACCCGGAGCAGGAGAACCGCGCGCAGCCACCGGAGCTGGGCGCGCATGCCGTCTTGGCCAACGACAGTGTTCGAATCACGCTGCAGGACATGCAAGACTTGTGCAGTCAGTGGTAAGGGCATCATGACTGGCAGCATGGCTGGCAACATGGCTGCAACGCTGTGTGATATGCATCCTGTGCAATGATGTCAGTAGATTTATTTTAGCATAGGCCTGTTTCAGCTTGTGAGCTGCTTGTCAAGATGTAGTGTATGTGCGGATGCTCTGCGCAAGATGCAACATGGAAGGCGTGAAGTCCGCTCCAGAGTCCTCATGGTGTTTAGACATGCGCAACAGCAGCGATTGAACATACTACCTGCAGCGCCACACGCTAGTCCGCAACTGAAGCGCCCAGCGTCAAGGTTTATGTAGGAGTAAGTCACTACATGCACATGACCACCTGGTCATGATGACGTGAGCAATACACTGATCAGCCATGCTGAACAGTTTCACAGTGAAATAAGGTCCTATCCATCACCCTATCACCAGAGATCACTCCGCAAGCGGTTGGTGCAACCAAGATTATTCCTTGGCAGCCACATTGTTAGAGGCTGGCCATAATGCATCTGCCAGGCATTGTCTCATGAAGGCTTGCCATAAGCTAGCGTTCCTCTTCTGAGCCGAAGCACCGCTTCTCCTCGCTGGACAGTCCGAGTCGGCGTGGTCCGGCGTGGCAGCTGAGCAGGAAGCGCCGCCAGCCTACTTTGCGGGCACATCAGCTGAGTTCCAGGCAACTGCGGACGTGTTGCTGCAGCTGCAATGCGGGGTGCAACTGCCCGTGCACAGCGTGCTGCTGGCAAGCGCCTCGCCCATCCTGTGCGACATGCTGAAGATGGCTGCCGGCCTAGAGGAAGCGGGCAGCAAGGCACTGCTACCGCTCGACGACTTTTCTCAACAGGAGGTGGTTGACATTTTGAAGGCGCGTATATGATGACACGCGGTCAGGCTCGCCAGCAAACGGGGTAGTCGCACCTTGATCACGTCCGCTATCACTCGATTGTGCAGGAAATGCTTGGCAAGTGATGACAGCGGAGCGGTGTACATTACCATTACCACTTTCAGGTGGCAAAATACTGCAAGGCATGCGGCTGAGTTATACCACATTGCAGGCCGTCTATCCTGCAACGAGCTGCAGGGCGCTGCCAGACAGCTTGCGCCCAAGCGACCGGGTGCGCATGCTGGAGCCATGCGCCAAGCCGTAGCGCTTCTACGCTGGGCGGACAAGTCGGGCGCTGCGGCGCTCATGCAGCGCGCTGAGCGCTTCCTGTGCAAGCGCGTGCGGCTCATGATTACGGTGCGGCACCGGCATGCCGTTGATAGGCAATGGCACTGGAACACAAGGAGTAGCAACACAGCGCTTCTGAGTCGTTGCAGGAGGAGCGCGGACACCTTGGCAGCACAGACTTCGATACCATGTTTGATGCCTGGGCCATTGCAGACAGGCTGCACAGACATGCAGTTGCAGCGGAATGCGAGTGGGCCATAGTGCAGCTGTGGACGGATATGTGCATGCGCGCTGCGCTGGAGCTGAGCCCAGGCGCGCTGCAGCGAGTCGCGCGCAGCCTATGCGTCTGGAGGGACGCCGCACTCAAGCAGGTGCAAGACATCCGCACTGTCGTCACACGCCCAGCACCGCAGAACCGCGGGGAGGAGACCTATGCCATATACCAAGTCCGATGCGTGCAATCTTACTGCGAGCACGAGGTTGCCTCTGTGTCTGCCGCCGCGATGATGCAGTGGCGCATGAGCTAGGAGGGGTGCCCAGCAACTCTGTGGTACAATATGGGGCTGAGTCTTGGTGTCTGCCTCTCCTTCAATCCTACCACAGTATCCATGTGTTTACCACTGCGCACTCATGTGTCTAGCATATGGTATTGCTTGTGATGATGGCATGTTGTGTTGAGTTGGGCGGCTGTGCAAGGGTGATGTTCCTGAACCATAAGTGGCTGCACCCCAGCCTTCTCGGCTGTGCTTGTGTTGTGTGTTGGCATGCTTGTGCAAAGAGACAGCGTGGTATTTAGACATGCGCAACAGCAGCTTCTGGGCAGTTTCACCTGCAGTGCGCCACACTAGCCCGCAAAGGCGGCAAGGTGAGGGTTATGATGAAGCGCATGATGCACATGACCGCCTGGCCATGATGAGGTGAACGATGCACTGAACAGCCTGCTGCAAGGGTTTTCTCCATCACCCTGTCCCTATCTCCAAGAAACACTCGCCAACCTTAACCAGGTTGGCGCAACCTTGTTCCTTGGCAATTTCTTCTCTAAGCCGGCATGTTTCAGCCAGGTGTTGTCTCATGAGCGCTTGCCCTAAGCTAGCATTCCTGTTCTGAGCAAAAGCACTGCTTCTTTCCGCCAGACTGTCCAGCTTAAACGTGCTTGCATGGCAGCTGAGCTGGAAGCGCCGCCAGCCTACTTTGCAGGCACATCAGCAAAGTTCCATTTAGCTGCGGATGCGTTGTTGCAGACGCGGGACGGTGCACAACTGCCCGTGCACAGCGTGCTGCTGGCGAGCACCTCGCCGGTCCTGCGCGATCTGCTGGAGGTTGCCGCCAGCCTGGTGCGAGCGGGCAGCAAGGCAGTGCTACCACTGGATGACTTCTGCAAGCGCGAAGCTGTCGACATACTGAAGGTGCGTAGTCGCGCTAAGTGATCAGCCACAGGCAGCATCTGGGCGGTGCTGATGAGCAACTAGCACATGCAGTCCACAACAAGGCAAGGTAACTCGACATGCATTTCCTCTGCAGGTCATCTATCCAGTGACAAACTGCGGGGCGCTGTCAGCCCGCTTTGCTGCATCTGAGAGAACCGCGCTTGCCGCCAGCACGCGACAAGCGATTGCGCTCATGCGGTGGGCTCACAAATTTGGACCTGCGGAGCATGTCCAGCGCGCCGAGCACTTCTTGCTCGAGCGCATGCGGCTCATGCTCACGGTGCGGGCCCCCAAGACCTGGTCATGTGCACTGACACCGCACCAGGCAGAAATAGCAAGTCAGCATTCTGGCGTGCTGCAGGCGGAGGAGCTCCGCTGGCACCAGAGCACGGACTACGACATCCTCTTCGAGTGCTGGGCGGTCGCCGACCGGCTGAACCTGCACGCACTTGCAGCAGAGTGCGAGTGGGGCCTGACATAGCTGTGGGAGACCAAGCATGTCTACATGCGCGCCGCGCTGGACCTGAGCCCTGGCGCGCTGCAGCGCATCGCGCGCAGCCTGTGTGCCGTTAAAAGGGACGCATACCAACAGTTTCAGAGCCTGCTGGGTATTGTGCAGAATCCCAAGATTTACAGCGTAAGTAACCGGGACGCAACAATGGCACAGGCGAGCAACTACAAGCTTACGACGGAGTCTGCCCACACCATGTTGCAGTGGCGAATGAGCAAGGAGGAGTAGGCAGCGTTCACAGCGTCAATGTCTGCGGTCCAGCAACTGCGGGGCTTGGTTGTATGCGTGCGTTGAGGATGTGGCCCTGGTGCCATGTCTACTGCCATCTGCCGCTCTCGCGGTCATAGGCAAACCTGTGCACTAGACTTGAATGCATCCATGCATATTCACCTTCACATGTGCATAATGTTAGTGCAGCTATACTTGGCATGAAAATGCCCTGCTGATCGCTAGTACGCCTGTTGTTTGCTGCCTGTGCTAAAAGACCGCTGGTCGATGTGCCGGGACACTAGCTTGGTGGCATGGCTTGGCTGAGTGCTTGCACATGCCTGGCTCCAGCCATGACTGCTCGGCTGCTGTAGGAAGACCACGCTTACTCCGGATGGTAGAGTGCGCTAGTACATGCATGCAGTGTCGCGCCTGGCTGAGGTCTTAGTGGATGGAGCGCACCAGCCACAGTGCTTCTCTGCTGTAACAGCAGAAAAGCACATTACGTAAAAGGTTGCATTACATGCAGAACCCTTCTCCTCTTCGCAACTGCTAGACAAGCTGGCTCAAGGAGGTGCCTTTACTGAGCAGTCCCCTCTTGAAAGGAGGGGCTTGCCATCTCCCCTCAAGCCATAGCTTGTCTCCATCTCAACGTCGTCCGGCATGGCAGCTGAGCAGGAAGCGCCGCCAGCCTACTTCGCAGGCACGTCAGCAGAATTTCAGGCAATTGCGGACGTGTTGCTGCAGACGCGGGACGGTGCACAACTGCCCGCGCACAGCCACCTTTTGGCGAGCACATCGCCGGTCTTGTGCAACATGGTGACTGTTGCTGCCAGCCAGGGGCAAGCAGGCGACAAGACAGTGCTATACCTCGACGACTTCACTGAGCAGGAGGCTGTCAACATTTTGAAGGCGCGTACCTGTCCACGTGCGATTAAGGTTGCCAGCAAAACAGGCTGTTGGCACATTTACTCATGTTTGCTCTTCGGCAGCTGTATTGCTTAGAGGAGTGCTTGAGAAGTGGTGACTGCCGAGCTGTACTTTTGACAGTACTACTTCCAGGTGGCAAAAATGGGCAAGGCATGCTGCTGAGTTGTGTTGTGTTGCAGGTCGTCTATCCTGCAACCAGCTGCGCGGCGCTGCCAGACAGCTTCAGCCCAAGTGACCGAGAGGCGCATGCTGGAGCCAGTCTCCAAGCAACAGCGCTTCTGCGCTGGGCGGACAAGTTTGGCGCTGCGGAGCTCATGCAGCGCGCCAAGCAGTTTCTGTGCAAGCGCGTGCGACTCATGATCAGCGTGCGGCCCCTGCATGCCAATATTGTTGATGAGCAATGGCATTGAAGGACAACGAATAACAATACAGCGCCCTGGGTTGCTGCAGGAGGAGCGCGGACACCTGAACAGCACGGACTCCGATGTGCTCTTTTACATCTGGGCCGTTGCAGACAGGCTGGGCGTGCATGCAGTGGCAGCGGAATGCGAGTGGGCCATAACGCAGCTGTGGACGGTGGAAAGTGTCTGCATGCGCGCTGCGCTGGAGCTGAGCTCGGGTGCGCTGCAGCGCGTCGCGCGCAACCTGTGCGTCTCGAGGGACGCCGCACTCCAGCAGGTCCAGATTATTCGCGGCAACCTTACATGGCTTGAGAATGCGATACAGCGCAGCAAGGCTAGGGAGTATGATGACACGCACCCTACGCGATGCGTGCAAAAGGAATGCGAGCGCGAATTGCCTCAGTGTCTGCCGTCGCAATGATGCAATGGCGCATGAGCTAGGAGGGGTGCGCAGCAACTTCCGCGGCAAAGTAGTGGGCCGGGGCTTGGTGTCTGTCTCCTTATCATTCTCACCACAACATTCATGTATATGCCATTGCGCTCTTATGTGTCCTAGCACGTGCGGACGCCTCGTCATGCGCTGGACGGTGGCATTTCGTGTTGGGCGACGACTGTGCAAAGTTGCTGGACGGCGTCTCTGAACCAAAGTTGCTGCACGTTAGCCTGCTCGGCTGTGCTTGTCTTGTATGTTGATACGGTTGTGCCCTGATGATGCCAGGCATGGTTTGCCTGACTTTGCGAAGTTGCTAGCGTGCTGGCGGTGTAGCCTGCTTGCATGTCTGGGCTCAAGACTAAGGAAAGTCTGGGAACCTGACGTTGACTCAGGCTTGGCGCAATGGCCACCGCACAGCTCGGCAAGTTTGGTCGCGCATGTCGTGTAGCAGCCATGCTGGCTGCTACGCATTCCCCATGCTGATGTGTGCATGATGATTTTGTTGCGTTCACGGATATTGAGCGGTGCCACCTGAGTCCCCACCATTTGTGCACAGAGCATAGCAAAAAAATGGCATGAATCTCAAGACTGCATGTTAGGTACGACCTCGCTGTAGCGCTGCAGCTCATAGCACATTCTAAACTGCATCCAACACAATCCATAGTATTTTGTACAAGCTCATGCAAGACAGCACACACTCAGCCTTTACGCTTTTCCAGTTGAGTCAGCTGCTGTCACCCTCCTGTCGCATACTCACGCAAACTATATACACAAGCGCACCTCTGAAGACCACCTCCACACTCCAGTATGAAGCTCGGTTCTCAGTGCACTCAAACCACAAACTGAATGTATGTCACATTGCCTGCTTTTGCACACCCGGGCACTGAGGATAAGCAACCAAGCTCCTCAATACATGTTTCCAAACTGCACGACACTGGCGCACGTTCTGTTCATGGCGTTCAAAGACTGTGACTTATGGCTGCATGACGCAACAACAAGAGCAAGACTTCGCCCATGCTCATGACCTGCGCGCCAGCCACCACTACACGGACAGCGCAGAGCCGACGCCCGCACCAGCTCCGTCGGCAGCGCCCGACAGCTGCGAGGCGATGAAGCCGGCAGTGTCCGAGCGCTGGAGGACGCGCGTGGCCGCGCGCTGCAGGGCGCGTCGCACCGGGTCGGCCCCCGCCATCCCGACCTGTGCAGGGGGAGCCTCTCAAGCGGCGCGGCGTCACCGACAGGCGCAGCACATCAGGCCTCCCATGGGTGCATGCTCGAATGCCTTTTGCCCGGCATACGGGCTGCGGAAGAGCCCAAGGGATGCAGTCGGCGCGATTGCCCAAGGGCTCACCGCTGCGCCTGAACCATAGACCTCTGAAGGGCAGGCCCTTTGGCGAGCGCGCCGCACCGTCGAGGGTGTGCGCTCCAGGTCACGCAGCGGGTTGATGAGGTCCAGCGAGCGGCTGAACGCCTTCTCTATCAGGTTGGGCGGCAGCTTGCGCGCCAGCGCCGTCGCGCCCTGGCTCGGCACGGGCGCGGTGTCAGAGCTGCGCTACGCTCGCCAGACCACGAGGGTAGCGATGGGGCACCCTGTCCCCAAAACCAGGCACCTGCTGCCTAACCCAGGGCGCGCCTCCAGCGCGGCGGTCACGCTGTCCAGCAGCGGCGCGGCCAGTTCGCCCATGCGCTCGCCCGCGCCCAGGAATGGCGAGGCCGGGACGCGCACCTACGCGCGCCGCCGCTGTTACACACCCTCTGCAAGCCCATGTATCGCAGGGATTGATGCCAAGCGCAGCCCACCTGCGCTTTGTCGACGGCGTCCACGGACGCAAGGACGCCGTCGGCGACCGCGCTGTGCCCCGCCGCCGCCGCCGCGCGCCCGGCGTGCTCCGCGAGCGCGGCCGGGCCGCCCAGCACCGACGCCTGGCTGAGCAGCGCCGACAGCCACGCGTTCCAGATGATCTGCCGTGGCGAGCGCCGCGGTCAGCCAGCAGACTATGTCAGTGCACCAGGCACGCTGTTGCGAGCCAGATAATTCCCGGCCGGAGCGTCGGGCGGGCGCGGCACCGTGATGATGTGGCCCGCGACCCGACGGTGCTGCTCCGGGACGAGGTGCGCGTTCAGCGCGCTGGCGAGCGGCCACAGGACGTAGTTCGAGATGACCATGACCAGCACCTTGTCCTGCTGGGGCCAGACACGCCCTCACCCGTGAGCCCTGCTGCCTGCCGCGTTGCTGGCTCTCATGCGTCCAGAGCACGGATGCCTGCCAGGGGCCACCTGGCAGACGTGCAGCAGGTCGCCGCTCTGCCCCTCGACCACCTTGAGCGCCGCGAAGAACGCGCAGCTCAGGACGGGCGCCTACGCGGGGGCGGCACCGCAGTGTTGCGGCAGCAGGCGCTCAGCGACCGTGGCGCGCAGGGGTGGGCGCAGGGCCAGCGCGCACCCACATCCGGTTTGACGCGTCCGTGAGCGAGGCCCACACGGCCGCGGCGGCGCCCTCCGGCGCCAGGTGCTCGCGCACCAGGCGGCCGCGCGCGTGCCGGTCCAGCAGGCCGCAGCCTACCTTCTGCAGGCGCGCCAGGCCGCTGGCGCTGCTGCCGGCCAGGCTCTGCGAGAGCACCTCGCCGATGGCCACCCCCAGGCTGGACGCCAGCAGTGAGTGCATCTGCCGGACGGCTGGGCCCTCGTCCCCCGCGTCTACAAAGCGCCACCACAGGCGCTGGGGCAGCCTGGGCTTCGCCGCGCCCTTGCCCCCCGCCGCCCGCTCGAGCCCAATGCCCTGGCCGGCCAGCACCGCCGGAGCCATACGTTGCCTGCGTGTCTTGAGTGCTTGCCTGCCAAGCGGAAACAAGCTTGTGCTGCTTGTGTTGCTCGACCGTGCTACCTCCTACACCCACTCCTGGATGGGTTGCCTACTGATTCTGCCCCAGCCCATCAAGCGCAGAGCAGCCTGGTCAGTGCAGGTGGCGATCTGACCTTGGCAGGGGCGAGGGGAAGGTGAAAGACAAAAGCAGCTGCAGGTGGATCCAAAGTGCAGTTGGGACCCTGGACATTTTGCATGCTGCGCGGTTACATGGGAGGCCAAACGCCGCGCCTTGAGGCCTGCTCAGACATGCATGGACGCGTAGCAGCGCAAGGCCCCACCCTCGTGCGCGGTGGCAGTGCGCAGCTGGCATACGCTGCTCGCGCAGGCATATGAACAGTGGCCGCATGCAGCTGGCGTCCGTGACATGCGCAAGGCCGTGAGCCATTTGCGCCATCCGCGGCTTGCCAGCCGATGCAGGCGCCGGGCCTCAGCCCGCTGCACCAGCAGTGGCTGTGGCAGCAGCTGCCCCTGGTGTGCTGCTTTTGTTTTGGCGGCTGCATGCATGTCCGATGCAGCCCCGCTCCTGCACTGTATCAAACCCCCTTGCCTGCAGCTCGCCCCGCCGGGCGTGGAGGACGCCGGCGCGTCGTGGGTGGCCAGCGTATGGCAGCCGGAGGTGCACGCGCCCGTCGCCGCAGGGTTCTTTGGGAGCGCCGAGGTGCGGCGCCCCTCAGGACCGCGTGTGACGCAGCAATGGAGGCGCACCAGGAACCCGGCCCGCCGGCGTGCCGCTGCACAGGCCGCGCGGCTCTTTGCCGTCCTGGCAGAAGACAAGGGCCGGCCGGGCAAACACTCGCTGCTGCTGAGCACGGCCGCCCCCGCCGCGGCCGGCCCTGCGCTCTACGTCGTGAAGGACGCCGGCGCGCCCGCCGACGCCCAGGGCCTTCAGGCGCGACACGCACAGCGGGCACCCGTCGCCCGCGGCTGCCGCGCCCACCTGAAGCGGGCACGGCGGCAAGCGCAGGAGGCCCTGGCGGTGGGCATTGTGCGCGGCGGCGATGCGGGCGGGGCGCTGCTGCGCCTGATGTCTGCTCTGTTCCAGCCGGCCGCTCTGGCGGACGACGCCTGGCCGGCTGTCGTGCGCAAGGAGTTTACAGGCGCGGCCGCACCCGCCGCCGCGCGCCGTCATGCAGAGCGCAGCGCGGCCCGCCGCGCTGACGCGCGCGCCGGCGCGGCGCAGGCCAGCTGCAGCGCTTCATGGCGGCGCTGACGGAGGCGGTGCACACGGCGCGCGGCCGCACCGTGCTGTACGTGCCTGAGGAGGATTTGCCCGCGCCGGGCGCCGCCATCCGCGACAAGGCGCGCGCCCGCTCGACCCCTGCTCCTTGCCACCCTAGAAACAGCGCCGCGGCCGCCCGCTCAGCAGGGCCCAAGCGCCGGCCTTGCATCCGCGCCGTTCCCAGAGCATCCAGGCTGGGTAGCGCGCTTCTCGTGCAGCCCGCTGTCCGTGCGAGTGCTCCAAGCAGCCAGGTGCAGCCAAGCAAAGCGGGCGGGGCGCGGCGCGCCGACCCCAACCTCTCCTCCCACGCAGGACCTGGTGCAGCGCCTGGAGGGCGCGCTGATGCAGTGGACGCGTCGCGTGCGCGAGGTGGCCGCGCGGCAGGACGCGGACGGCGCGGGCGCGGCCGAGGGGCCGCTCGGCGAGCTGGCCTTCTGGCGAGCGCGCTCCACCGACCTCTCCGGCATCCGCGACCAGCTGGACGGCCGCGGTGCGCGCTCGGCAGCGTGCCGCATTTGCGTCAACCCTAACCCTGAGAGCTCCGAGGCGATGGCGTGCATGTGCGTGAGTGCGGAGAGGTGCAGGCTGCTCCCGACCGCATGACGGGCAGGGCGGCGCGCGCGCCGACGCGCAGGCGTGGCCGCGGTCGTCGCCGTGCTGGAGCTGGCGCGCTCCGCGCACCTGGCGCCGTTTGCGGCGCTGCGCGCGCTGGTCGCGCGCGAGGCCGCGGTCGCGGCCGACAACCTGCGCATGCTGGCGCCGCTTGAGGCGCCGTGCCAGGCGCTGGCGGCGGCCACCCCCCAGGCGCGCCTGGATAATGTAAGGGATAGGGTAGCAACACATGCCAGGTCCGCATCTGACGCCCTGGCCATGCAGTGTTGCGTTGTCGCTGGGCCGCGCGAGCCTGCGGCCACCCCGCTGCTGCTGCGCGCGCGCGCGCAGGCGGCCAGGGGCATGCTGCAGGGCATCCTGAGCCAAGTGCGCCTGATCTGGGCCCACAGCAGCTTCTACGGCACCCCGGAGCGCATCGTCGCGCTGCTGGCCAAGGTGTCCGAGGAGGTGATCGGCCGCTGCCGCGCGGCCATCCCGCTGTCGGCCATCTTTGCCGGCGCGGCCACGGACGGCGTGCTGCTCGCCCTGCAGGCGCGCTCCCTGCCGCCGCGTGCGCCTCGCACCCGCGCCCGCCGCCGCCCTGTGAGGAGCGGTGGCTGCGCGTGCCCGGAGCTCCGCCCTGCACAGGCGGGTGAGCAGGCGCGCCTGCCCCGTGCGCAGGAGGGCGTGGACGCATGCCAGCACTGGGGCGCGCTCTACCAGCGCTGCGCGCGCGCGCTGGCGGCCGCGGCGCCCGCGCGCGCCTGGGACTTTGACGCGGCGCCCGCGTTCGCGCACGTGGACGCGTTCGTGCAGCGCTGCAGGTGCGCACCGAGCGCCGCGCGATGCGGTCGCGCGCCAGCGTCAGGCGGCTGGTGACACCATGTCGGCGCGCGCAGGGACCTGCGGGAGTTGTGCGAGGCGCGGCAGCAGTTTGCGGGCGGCGCGCGGCTGCCCAGCCTCGGCGGCGCGCGCGGGCCCGAGGCCGTGAAGGCCGTGGCCGACATCCAGGTGCGCACAGCCCCGACCCTACCCCATGCCCGCGCCCGCAGCGCTCGGCTCAGCGTCACGCAAACACGCCGCAGGCCGGGTGTTACCCCACTCTCACCCTAACCTAACCCTATACCTATGCCGCAGGCCGCATTCGGCAAGCTGCTCGGCCGGCTGCAGCACGCGGCGTACAGCGTGCTGGACATCCGCGCGGCCGGCTGGTACGACGACTTTGGCGCGTTCCGCGCGGGCGTGCGCGCGCTGGAGGTCCGCCTGGCCAACGTGGCGCAGCTCGCGTTTGACGGCGCTGGCTCGCTGGCCGCGCGCCTGGAGCTCCTGGAGGCGCGGGGCCCCCTGTGCGCCTGCCGGCGCGCCCCTCCGGGCGCGGCGCACGCGCATGCGCCCCCGGCACGCGCGTACACGCGCCGCGCCGCCCGGCGCAGGCCTTCCAGACCGTGGCCCACAGCTACGGCTTCTGGCAGAGCCTGCCCTAACCCTACCCTATACTGCAGGCCTTCCAGACCATGGCGCATAGCCGCGGCTTCCGGCAGAGCCTGGCGCGGCACGCGGCCGCGTTCGCGGCCGCCTTCGGCACCGACATGGCGGCCGCCAAGAAGGAGTTTGACGTCATCCGGCGCACCGCGAGCGCGCACGCGTCGGGCACGGCGCCCGCCGCCGCCGGCGCGGCGCCGGGCGCCGCCGGGACCGCGCGCGTCGCGGGGCAGGTCGCCGCCGCGCTGCAGCTCGTGCGGCGCATCGAGGACACGTGGACCGCGCTGCAGGCGCGCGCGGCGCCCGGGTCAGGGTAGGGTCAGGCCCCCGCGGCCGCCTGCGGCGCCGCAGGCCATCAAACGGCAGCGCGCCACGCAGGCAGTCGCGCCCGCGCTGCCGGCGGCGCCGGAGCTGGCGCAGCTCGGCGCGCAGTACGAGGCAACGCACGCCGGGCTGCAGCAGTTTGTGAGCGCGCGGCACAGCGAGTGGTACGCCTCGGTCGACCCGGCGCTCGTCCAGGGCCTGGACAGCCCGCTGCTGGCGCAGGCGCGCGTCGCCGGCAGGCCGTTGACTGACGCGGGCGCAGTATTTTGAATAGCTTTGACTTGTGTATGAAGGGCGGTTGGGAGGCCGGTGCCACGGGCAAGCGGCCACTCCTGCGCCGGCGCAGGAGCGCACGCGCGGCGCGCTGAGCGCGCGCTACAGCGCCGCGCTGGCGGACGCGGGCGCGGAGTGCGCGCTGTGGGAGCAGCTGCGCCTGCACCTGCCCGCGCCCGCGGCCGAGCTGCACGCGCAGCGCGACCGCCTGCGCGCGCTGCACGCCAACGTGGCCGCCGTCGTGCGCGGCTATAACCAGGCGCGCCGCGCGTCCCCTCCTGCGCTGGCGCGCGTGCTGCCCGTCGCGTCTGCCTCCCACGGGAGCGCGTGAGCGCGGGGCGCGCGCGTGCGCGCGCGCGCGCCCGATGAAGCGGCGTCCGCATGCGCGTCGCTCAGGCTCAAGTAAGCAACCTGTGGGGCCGCGCGCGCAGCTGCTGGGCGCCCTCGATAGGGACGAGCGCCGGCTGTTCCACGACCGCATCCGCCACCTGGACCGCAGCATCCTGCCCGGCACGCACAAGCTGACCTGGGCCTCGCCCAAGCACGGCCTGGACTACTACTTCCGCGAGGCCGGCCTGTGCGTGGACCCTACACCCTAACCCTATTCCCTGGCGCCCCGGCATGCTGCAGCCCGGTCCCGCGCGGCGGGCGCGGCCATGCTGACTGTCTGCGCGCCGCGCGGGGGCCCAGGCAGCTGGCGAAGGCCGCGGCGGCGGTGGCCGAGTTCAAGGCGGCGGTCGCGCGCGTCGAGCAGGCCTGCCGCGCGGTCGCCGAGACGGTGCTGCTCAGCGTGGAGCGCAAGCGCGTGTACGGCGTCGCGGAGTTCGCCGAGGCGCAGGCGCAGCACCGCGTGCTGGTGAGCCCGGCGCCGCGCGCCAGGCCGCGCAGGGAGCCCGCACGCCCCCTGGGCCGGCCTGTGCCAGACTCCGCATGGAGTGCGCTGTGCTGTGCTATGCTGTGTCGCGCCCGCATGCGCGCCACCTGCGCTGGGGCACACGCATGGGGGCTCGCCGTGCGACCCGTGCTGCTGCTGACCAGGGCCCACGCTGCGGCAGGTGCAGGCGCGCCTGGAGCATGCGCACGCGGGCATCAGCGACACGCTTGCGCGCCTCCACACCTTCTTCGCCACCGACTCGGACGAGGTGCAGCGCGAGTGGGCGCGCTTCACGGCCAAGGTGCCTCCCCGGCGCGGAGGCGCCGGCAGCAGGCGGCAGCGCGCGGCTTGGCCTGCCCTGCGAGCTCCGCGGCCGCGCTTGCAGCGCGCGCTCTCAGCCTGGACGCCTGACCCTCGGCCGGGGCCGGAGGGCGCCGCTGGGTCACAGGCCGATGCAGCGCCTTCACGCCCTTATGATGTAATACGATGTAAACCAAATGGAGAGCGGGGCGCGCGCGCAGACCGACCGCCGCATGGAGGACGCGCTGCGGAGCGCGGTGCGGCGCTCGCTGGCGGAGCTCGCGCGGCTGCTGGCCGGCGACAAGCGGACGGAGGTGGCGCCGCTGTTCACCGTCGCGCTCGCGCTGGAGCGCACTAACCGCATCGAGCTGCGCCCCACCGTGCAGGCGCGCCCCGCGCGCCGCCGCCGGCGGCGGCGGCCACTCCGCGCGCCCGCGCCCGCGCGAGGCCTGCGCGCGCGGGCGCGCCCGTCGCGCCACGCAAGCCTAAGCCCCGCGCCTCAACGCGCCCGCCTGCCCTAACCCTACCCTACTCTGCGGCGCCGCCAGGAGCTCTTCAACATGGTGCACGCGGCCAGCCAGGATGTCGTCGCGCTGACCGGGCGGCTGCCGCGCCTGGCGCAGCGGCCGGCCGGCGCCGCCAGGCACGCCGACCAGGCGCGCCCGCCGGAGGGTGTCAGTGTGTGAGTCGAAGCCTGCCGCTGCGTTGCTCTGCACGCGCCGCAGGGTGCGCCGCGGCTGGGGGCTGGCGCTGCCTGGCGTGACGGCAGCGGCTCAGCCGGGGTCGTCCGCGCAGGCGGCTGCGCCAGAGCCGCCGGCGCCGCCGAGCTACCAGGAGGCTATCACCGGCGACGAGGAGGCGGTGCTGCGGCCGATCGCGGCTGTCACGGCCGGCGTGACGGGCATCGTGGACAAGGTGCAGGCGCTGCTGGTGTACTGGGAGAAGAAGTACAAGAGCATCTGGGACCAGGACCGCGACGCCTATATGCGGTGCGCTCGGGTGCCGCGCCACCCCGCGCATGCAGGCCATAGGGTAGGGTTAGGTTAAAACCTACCCTGGCGCGCGACTGCAGGCGGTACGAGAAGGCGCAGAAGCCGCTGGCGGCGTACGAGGCGGACGTCGCGCGCTACGGCGACCTGGCCGAGGAGGTGCTGGCGGAGAACCCGGGCGAGGCCGTCCGCTTCCTGTTCGTGGACTGCGGCCCACTGAAGCAGGCGCGCTCACAAACCCTAACCCTAAACTTACTACGCGCGCTCAGCCCGCACTTCCGCGCGTGCCCAGAGAGGCGGCCCGCGCCCGGCGCCCGCCGCGCTCACGGCCGGCCGCGGGCGCCAGACGCTGGTGGCGCACTGCGAGGCCTGGGCCGCCAAGTTCACCGGGCTGCTGCACGCGCGGGCGGGCCGCGAGCTGGCCGACCTGCACGAGCGCCTGCGCGGCATCACTGCTGCGCTCGAGCGCGCGCCGGCCGACCTGGCCCAGGCGCGCCTGCAAGCCATACTCTCCTTTGATCATATTGCCCCTGATGGGAGGCGGCTGCGTGTGTGTCGGTGATATGTGCGGAGCGCGCGCGCGCGCAGCTGGCCGAGGACATCGCGCTGCACAAGGCGCTGGGCTCCGAGCTGCCGGAGCTGGAGGCGCGCTTCGGGCCGCTGCGCGACAAGTTCCGCGCGCTGGCCCGGCCCGAGGCGCGTATGCGCGGCCCCCGCACGCAGCACCACGCACAGCAGTACATGCCCCGGATGCGGGCCGCGCGGCTCAACGGCGCTCTTCGTCGCAGGTCGCGCTGCCCGAGGCAGAGCTGGCGGCGCTGGACGCGCTGGACGCCGCGCTGCGCGCCGCGCAGGCCGCGCTCGCGGCCGGCGCGGGCGGCATGGAGCGCACCAAGGACGCGTTCCGCGAGCGCCTGCTGCGCGGCCTGGACGCGGCCGAGCGCGGCAACGCGGCCGCGCGCGAGGCCTTCCTGGCGCGGGCGCCCTTCGGCGCGGTAGGGCCCCATCCAAAACCTACCAAAACCTGTTGCACCTGTAGCCCTTCGGCACGCACGCGCGGGCGCGCGCGCCGGCCGGGCCCGCCGGGCGCCGCGCGCGCCGGGGCGCTTATGCCGGGCGCGGCGCGCAGAAGACGGCGCCGGCAGACGCGCTGGAGTTTGTGCGCAGCGCCGGCGCGGCCACGCGCGCGGCCGCAGAGTATGCGGCCGAGCTGCGGACCGGCCTGGGCATCTTCGGCATCAGCCCGCCGCCGCACCAGGACCTGGCGCAGACGGCCACGGCGCGCACCCCATGCGGCGCAGCCCTACGACAAACCAGCCCGGGGGCGCGGGCCCCCGACCGGCCGCGGCCGCGCGCAGGACCTGGCGCTGCTGGAGCGCCTGTGGGGCGCGGCGGCGGAGTGGGAGGCGCTGTACGCCGGCTGGCGGCACCGCCCGTTCGCGGAGCTGGACATCGGCGCGCTGCAGGGCGCGGCCGCGCACATCGGCGCCGACCTGCAGGGCCTCGCGCCCGGCGCGCAGGCCTGGCCCGCACTCCAGGCCCTCCAGGCGCGGCTCCGCCATTCTCTCCACAACTCTTTAGGATGCATTCAGCAGTGCCTCTGCGGGCGTGGCGGCCGGGCCGCGACGCGCGCGCGCCGGGCGCAGGAGCGCGTGGACGCGTTTGCGCTGACGATGCCGCTGCTCGCCGACCTGCGCAACCCGGCGCTGCGGCCGCGGCACTGGGCGGAGCTGGGCGTGCACATCGACGCGCGCGCGGACCCCGGCGACGCGCGCTTCAGCCTGGAGGCCGCGCTCGGCCTGCGGCTGGACCAGCACGCCGGCTTCATCGCCGCGCTGTCGGCCGCGGCCACCCGGCAGCAGGCCGTGGAGCGCTCCCTGGCGGTGCGGGCGGCGGCGCCGGCGCTGCGCGCTCCTGTGGCAGGCCGCCCGGCCTGACGCGCGCGCTCCTGCGGGGGCCTCAGGATATCGCCAGGATGTGGGGCGCGCTGGGCCTGGACATGACGGAGCACCGGGGCGCCTACACGGCGCGGCCGCCCGTCCTGTGTCTGCGTGCATGCAAGCGCTCGCGCCCCCGCCCCGACCCGGCGCGCGCGCAGGTGCGCAACACCGATGCGGTGTTCGCCGCGCTGGAGGAGAGCTCGGTGTCGCTGTCGGCCATGGCCGCATCGCGCGCTGCCGACGCCTTCCGCGAGGACGTGTCGCACTGGGAGCGCACGCTCGCCGGCGTATCCGAGACGCTGGAGCGCGTGCTGCAGGCGCGCGGCCGCGCGGGCGCCAGGATGCAGTTTTGCAGGCGAAATCGCCCGCTCGGCTGGCGCGCAGCCCCTGGCTGCGCCGCGCAGGTGCAGGCGCGCTGGATGTACCTGGACGCCATCTTCGGCGGGTCGGAGGAGGTGCGCCGGCTGCTCCCGGCGGACGCCGCGCGCTTCGACGCCGCAGCCGCCGCCTTCCGCGGCGCCGGCGCAGCACTGCACGCCAGCCGCGCGAGCGCCATCCAGGTGCGCGCCCGGGCCGCCCCGCGCGCGGCGCCCGGCCGCCAGAGATTAGGGTTAGTCCAACCCTGCCCTAATAGGGTTAGTCCAACCCTGACCCTAGCCCGGCAAGCGGCGCGCGCGCGCGGCGCGCAGGCGTGCGCGCAGGACGGGCTGCTGGGCACGCTGGCGGCCACGGCGGCCGAGCTGGAGCGCGTGCGCGGCGCGCTCGAGGGCTACCTGGACGCCAAGCGTGCCGCCTTCCCCCGCTTCCACTTCCTGGCCTCGGACGACCTGCTGGACGTGCTGGGGCCGGGCCGCGACCCGCGCGCGGTGCAGCCGCACCTCTGGAAGTGCTTCGAAGGCGCGCGGCCGGCCCGCGCGCGCGCGCGCAGCCGAGCGCCCGGGAGCGCCGCGCCCGACGCGCGCGCCGCGCGCGCGCAGGCATCCGGCAGCTGGACATGCACCCGCCGGGCTCGGACGGCCGGCGCACGCACGAGGTCACCGGCGCGTTTGCGGCCGACGGCGAGCATCTGCCCTTCCTGGCGCCCGTCGC
>JAABUV010002387.1_pt1 | contig 25486 bp, 18 predicted proteins | sample 5559971 | NCBI WGS metagenome assembly JAABUV01 (sample SAMN10711881, study PRJNA513362) | rock metagenome | isolation source: Antarctica rocks | place: Antarctica: Victoria Land, Knobhead nord | collected 2015-12-19
GCGTGGCTGATGATCTCGGCCGGGAAGCGGTAGCCGGCGTAACCGGGAACAGCGGACGTTGTCATCGCGCCCGGCTACCCGGCTCAGCCGCACCCCGCAAGCAGCCAGCCGCCAAGTTGACGGTGCCATGACGAGTCTCCCGTTCTGGGCAGCCGTCCCCGCCAGGACACCCCGACCACGCGCGCTGCCTGGAGCGCCTACGACGCCCTGGCGGCGCGCCGGGAGGCGGCGGAGCTGCACATCGGCACCAGCTCGCCCCGCGAGCTTGCCGCCGCCCTGCTCGAGATGTCCCGGGCCTCCTACAGCCGCCGCGCCGCGCTGCTTGGCGGCGTGCGCGTCCTGCACCGCGGCCGGCACATCCACGACGGACAGGACGTCTACCCGAAGATCCTCGCCGGCTGGGCCGCGGCCGCCTCGCCAGAGGCCACGGCGGTGCCTGCCTTTCCGACCCTCTCGTAGCCGGAGCCGCCATGTTCGGACTTCTCGCCAACGGCCTCGCCGCCCTGTCGATCAAGCTGCGCCAGCCGCTTTCCTCGTTCTGCGACCTGGAGACCTCGGACGGCACCGCGCTGGTGGGCAAGCGGGGGGAGAACGTCACCGTCCTGCAGGTCCAGGGCCTGCGCAAGATGACGCTGCGCCAGGATGTCGAGGCCATCGCCGAGGGCGCTGCGCATGGACCTGTCCGGGCCGCTGGACGGACCGGGGCACGCGCTGCAGGGCTGGTTCGCCTGCGACCCCGACATGTCCGGCCCCGAGATCGAGCGCAACCTGCACGGCAGCCGCACCATGGCCCGCGAGATCGGCCTGTCGATCCCCGACATCTTCGCCGAGCGCGAGAAGCTCTGGCCAAAGATCATGCGCTTCGAGGCCTGCTACTTCGTGGTCTGGTCCAGGCCCGCCCTGCTCACCCGCGAGGAGAAGAAGCAGAGCCGGGCCGAGCGCCTCTCCTCCAGCAAGGGCGCACCGCGCATCACCGAGGCGCAGAACGTGTTCCTCGGCAGCGAGATCCTCGCCGCCCGCCACGCCGCCTTTGTCAGCCGCCTGGTGTCGTCCTTCCGCACCCACGGCATCGGCATCGCCGCGCTGTCCTCCGCCGATGCCCTGATCCGCATGCGCGAGGCGATGTATCCCGAGACCGCGAACAGCGCCTGGAAGCCGATCCTCCCCGGCAGCCCGGTGCGTCCCCTGCTGCCGGAAGACGGCGAGAAGGGCGACGCCGGCCTGGTGCTGTGGCCACCGATCGCCGACCAGCTGTTCCGCGCCGACGCCGAGACGCATGGTGGGCAGCGGGTGCGCATCGGCCAGTTCGAGTGGTCGTCGGTCGACATGTCGCGCGGCCCCGAGGACGCCCGGCCCTTCGCCAACCTGGTCGGCCGCATGGCGCACCACCACTACCTGCCCTGGCGCATGTCGATCCTGGTGGAGGGCGGCGGGCGCAGCATGATGTCGCTGAAGTCGATCTTCGCCACCGTGCTGGGCTTCGTGCCGGCCAACCGGCAGATCCACGAGGCGTTCACCGCGCTGCGCCACATGCGCGACAAGAATATCGACGTCATGGTCAAGGTGCGGACCAGCTTCGCGACCTGGGCGCCGGAGGGCGAGGTCGGCCGCCTACGCCGCCAGGCCTCGACGCTCGCGCAGCAGGTCGAGGGCTGGGGCAACTGCCAGACCAGCGTGCTGTGCGGCGACCCCCTGGAAGGCGTGATGAGCAGCGCCCTCGGCCTGGCCGTGGCGTCCACCGCCCCGGCCGCGGCCGCGCCGCTCGGCGAGATCCTGCGCATGCTGCCCTGGGGCCGCCCCGCCTCGCCCTGGCAGGTGGGCTCGGTGCTGTTCCGCACCCCGGACGGGCGCATGTGGCCGTTCGATCCCGCGGGCTCGCGGCGCAAGCACACGCTGGACCTGTTCGTCGCCCCCTCGCGCTTCGGCAAGTCGGTGCTGTCCAACACCATCCTGCTCGGCCTGTGCCTGAGCAGCGCCGCCCAGACCACCCAGGGCGCGCGGCTGCCGCTGATCGGCAAGCTCGACATCGGGCCGTCCGCCGAGGGGCTGATCCTGCTGATCCAGGAGGCGCTGCCGGCGCACCGTCGTGGCGAAGCGATCTACGTCGCCATGCAGCTGGCCGACGGCTACGAGTTCAACATCTTCGACACCCAGGTCGGCTGCCGCACGCCGCTGCCGCTGGAGAAGGACTTTGTCCAGAACATGCTCTCGCTCGGCTGCATGCCGATCGACGCGGCGGCGCCGTTCGAGGGCATGGACCAGCTGGTCGGCTTCGTGGTCGAGGAAGCCTACCGGATGCTCTCCGACAGCAGCAGCGGCAAGAAGCGGCCGAAGCGCTACCAGCCGGGCGTGGAGTCCTCGGTGGATGAAGCACTGCGCCAGCTGCGGTTCGCCGCGGAGCGCGACACCTGGTGGTGGGAGGTGATCGACGTGCTGTGCCGGGCGGACGAGCACGCCCTGGCCGGCATCGCCCAGCGTCATGCGGTGCCGCTGCTGGAGGACTTGGTGACCGCGGTTCGCGCCCAGCAGATCCAGGACATGTTCGGCAAGGTGGTGGCCGGCACCCAGGAGACCCTGCCGCAGCTGTTCGAGCGCTACGTCATGGCGCTCATCAAGCGCTACCCCACCCTGAACCGGCCGACCCGGCTGGACTTCGGCCCGGCCCGGGTGATCGTGCTCGACCTGGAGTATGTGGCGCCGACCGGCAGCGCCGAGGCGGACCGGCAGACCGACCTGATGTACCTGCTGGGCCGGCACATCCTGGCACGCAACTTCTTCCTGCGGCCGAAATACCTGCCGATGGTGCCCGAGCTGGTGCGCGACTATCACCGCAAGCGGTTCACCGAGGTCTACGAGACCTACAAGCGCCTCGAGTATGACGAGTATCAGCGCACGGAGGGGCGGCTGTACGTGCGCCGCCAGGTGGAGCAGGACGGCCGCGAAGGCGGCAAGCACAACCTGCAGCTCGGGCTGAGCAGCCAGCGCATGCAGGATTTCGGCGACTACGTGATCTCGCAGTCCACGGGACGCTTCGTGCTGGGCGCCGGCGACGAGCAGGAGAAGGAGGACATCATCCGGCGCTTCGGGGTGAGCGCGGCCTCGGCCGAGGTGATCCGCAAGCGGCTGAACGGGCCGACCGCGGGCGGAGCGCCGTTCATGGCGCTGATCGCGGCGGACGACGAGTGGTACGAGCAGATGCTGGTCAACAGCCTGGGGCCGGTGGAGCTGTGGGCGTTCTCCACGTCACCGCAGGACGTGGCGCTGCGCTCGCGGCTCTACCAGCGCGTCGGCCCGGCCGAGGCGCGACGCAGGCTGGCACGGGTGTTCCCGCAGGGCAGCGCCAAGGACGAGATCAACCGGCGCAAGGAGGACCGGCAGCGCGGCGGCGAGGACGAGGCGCGGGCACAGATGAGCGTGGTGCAGGACCTCGCCGACGAGCTGGTGGACGGGCAGGGGCTAGGGATCGTGTTGCGCAGGTTCGAGGGCGAGGCCGGTGTCCTCGAACACGCCTGAGCGGCTGCCTCAAAGCCCTTGGTTCTGCCTTCCCGACATGGGATGCACTGGGGGTCATGGACGAGACGCTCCCGCCCGGCGCAAGCCCGATGGTGCTTGCCTACGCCGCAGCGAGCGCAGCCCTGCCGGACCACCTGGTGCTCTACCGGGTGGGTGAGTTCTACGAGGTGCTGCAGGGGAACGCTGCCATCGTGTCCCGCCTGCTCGGCATCCAGCTCACCCGTCGGCGGCAGAAAGACGCCGCCGACATTCCCATGTGCGGCATCCCGGCCTCCTCGGTGGACACGGCCATCGCGCGGCTGCTGGCGGCCGGGCGCAAGGTGGCCGTCTCGGAACAGCCGCCAGTCCCATCGGGCGAGCGGCCGCTCCGGCTGATGACGCCCGGCACCTCGGTGGACGCAAACGTTCTTGCCCCCGGCACACCGAACAATCTGCTGGTCGCTCACGCGGAAGGAGAGAAGGTCGGCTTTGCGTGGATCGACGTCTCGACCGGCGAAGCTGGCACCTGCGTGGCCTCTCTCGATGGCTGTGGTCCTTTGCTGGCCCGTGCAACGCCTTCGGAGATCCTGGTGTCGCGTTGGCCGGAGGGCTCGGACGCTCTCGCTGTCGCCGTGCAAAGTGTCGGGGTCCGTTACACGAACCTGCAGTGCTTTCCCGACACGCCCGAGGCGCAGGATGCCGTCCTGGCGGAGGCATATGGACCTGGCTGGCAGGAGGCCTTGCGCGGGTCTTCACCGCTTGAGCGGGTCGCCCATGCCGCGCTGCTGGACTACGTGCGAGGCACCGTCGGCGCACTGCCCGTCGCCCTGTCGCCACCCCGTCGTGCGGCGATCGGCGACACCATGGAGATCGATGCGCCGACCTTGCGCGGGCTGGAGGTGCTGACGTCTCCCTCCGGACGGGAGGGGTCTGTGTTGTCCGTCATGGACCGGACCGTGACCGCGTCCGGTGCGCGCCTCCTTGTGCGCCAGCTGTCGGCCCCTCTGACCAGCCCGCAAACCATTGGCCGAAGGCTGGCGATGGTCCGGTGCCTCGTGGGGCAGGCGTCCCTGCGGCTGGAGTGCCGGGAGGCACTCAGCGGCCTGCCGGACGTCTTGCGTGCCTGCGGGCGGCTGTCGCTGGGCAAGGGCGGGCCTCGTGACCTGGGCGTCGTCCGCGATGGCCTGCAGCGTGCGGCGACCCTGGCTGTGCTGTTGGGGAAAACCGCTGACCTTCCGGCCGGGCTGGTGACCGTGGCGCGCGACCTGACGGCAGCATCGGCCGGGGAGTGCGCAGCCCTGGCCGGCACGCTCAGGCGCGCATTGCGCCGTGACCTTCCCGCTTCGCCCTGCGAACCCGGCTTCATTGCGGACAAGTACTCGAGAAGCCTGGATGCCGGCCGGGCCGAGCTGGCGAAGGCCAGCCAGGCCATCGAGACCCTGCAGGCGGGCTATGTGGCGGAGACCGGGATCAAGACGCTGAAGATCCGCACCAACTCCGTGATCGGCTACCATATCGAGGTTCCCTCATCGGCAGCCCAGGCCCTCGGCGCCGGCTTCACCCTGCGCCAGGGCCTCGCGTCGGCCAGCCGCTTCACCACGCCGAAGCTGGACCAGCTCGCCGTTGCCCTCGATGAGGCCTCCGGGAAAGTGGCCCGTGCCGAGCAGGCGGCCTTCACCGAGCTGTCCACGACGATCCTGACATCGCGTGCGGCGCTGGGCAGGATCATGAGCGCCGCGGCCGCGCTCGATCTTGTCGCAGGACTGGCGCAGGCGGCGGCGGAGGGCCTCTGGTCGGAGCCGGACCTCGTCGAGGACACCACCCTGGACATCAAGGGAGGCCGCCACCCCGTGGCTGAGGCGCTCCTGAACCTGGAAGGGCGCGCGTTCATCGGGAACGACTGCCAGATGGGCGAGCAGGATCGCATCTGGCTGCTGACCGGCCCGAACATGGCGGGCAAGTCCACCTTCCTGCGCCAGGTCGCCGTGATCGTGCTGATGGCTCAGGTGGGCTCCTTCGTGCCCGCCACCCGGGCCCGCATCGGCGTCGTGGACAAGCTGTTCAGCCGCATCGGCGCGTCGGATGATCTGGCGAGAGGCCGATCGACCTTCATGGTCGAGATGCTGGAGACCTCGGCCATCCTCAACCAGGCCACCCGGCGGTCTCTGGTCATCCTCGATGAGGTGGGACGCGGGACGTCGACGCAGGACGGCTTGGCTATCGCACAGGCCTGCATGGAGTATCTGCACGACACCACCGGCTGCAGGACGTTGTTCGCGACCCACTACCACGAGCTCGCGGACGTGGCCGACCGCCTGGCTCACGCGTCGTGCATGGCCATGGACGCCACCACCGGGCGGCACGACGACATCTTCACCTACAAGGTCGGCATCGGACGTTCGGGCAAATCGTATGGCCTGAAGATCGCGGCCCTTGCAGGGATGCCGGAGAGCGTGCTGTCCCGCGCGACCGAACTCATGAAGGACTCTTCGGGTTAGCCACTGGCTAAATCCATTCGCGTCCCGCCGCCATAGCGTCGCCCTGAGAGATCAGGAGACACCCCATGGCGCGCAGGCGCGTCTTCCCCACGACGATGAGCGGGCTTGCCGCGGCCCTGCTTGCAGCCTGTGCCAACCCGCCGCACGTCGACCCGAACGTCGACACGTCCGGGATGCCCAACACCGAGGTCGCGCTGCAGCACAGCCTTGACCGGGTGGATCGCACAATGGGACAGCTGGGCCAGTTCGGGCCCGGCACCACCCTGCGACCCGTCACCGCCGCGGAGCTGGAGCGCCCGGTGTCGCTGGCCTGGAGCGGTCCGATCGACCAGGGCGTCAAGGCGCTCGCCGACCGCATCGGCTACCAGGTCGCGATCACCGCTCCCGCCAATCCCAGGCCCATCCAGGTCGCTGTCAACATGACCGACGTGCCCATCCTCGACCTGTTCGAGGCGATGGGCACCGCTGCCGGCACCAGCGCGACCGTCGTGGTCGACCCCGACCACCACAGGGTCGAGGTGCAGCACCATGTCTGAGCACAGGCGGCTGCGCGCCCTGCTGGGTGCTGCCACGATCCTCGCCGGCCTGGCCTCCGGCACCCCCGCATGGGCCTCGAGTGCCGACGCCGCGTTGCGTGACGCGCCGACCCCGCCCGAGCCCAGCCTGGCCAGCGTGGACTCTGCCGCGCACATCCTGGCCAACCCGCTCAACCAGGTGGTCACGAGCGCATCCCTCTCAACCACGATCGTCGGCGGCGAGCGCCCACCCTCGCTGGAGGTGCTGCAGGCTGCTCGGCCCGGCATCAACCCGTCCGCCGGCCTGACCGGCGCCCGGGCCGAGGCGTTGCACGAGGCCGCCCTGTCCTTCGGCGCCCGCGGCGGGCTGGCGGCGCGCGGCTTCGCCATCAACGAGATGCTGCGCCGCTACGAGGCCAAGCTGGACAGCAGCTACGACTTCCACAGCCTCGTGGTCCCGATCGGCAGCGGCCAGACCCTCATGCGCCCGCCGATCGTCACCGAGGCGCAGATGGCCTTCGCGCTTGGCGACGGGGGGCAGACCGCCCGCGAGACCGGACGCGTCTACCAGATCACCCGCGAGGCGCAGCTCGCCTCCGCCCCACCCAACTGGCGCACCTACCTGGTGCGCGCCTGGGTGAACCCCACGCCGCCCCCGGACGACCTGCGCCCCCGCACAACCGAGGAGGCGACGTACTGGGACAGGTGGGTGGCCGAGGGCTGGGGTCGCGGCGAACGGCAGGCGGTGGAGATCTTCCAGTCCGACCTGTCGCGGCTGGAGGCCGACCTGGTCGGCATGGCGCGCTACCGGGTGCTGCTGCGCGCCGGCCTGGTGGAGCAGCCCAAGGTCGTGTTCGCCCGCAAGTCGGTCGAGGGCGGACGGGACAAGATGCGGGTCGACGACACGCAGATCGAGATCCGCAGCCAGCCCGGCCTGAACCCCAACCGGAAGCGCTGGACCGGCAGCGGCAGCCTGCCTTCCGACCTGCCTCCCGGCAGCCCCGCTTCCTTCGACACCCAGCCGTTGAGTCTCGCACCATGAACCAGATCGCCCGCTTGCCCGTTTCGCAGCCCGAGGACGGGTTCTGGCCCGGCGAGGGCGCGGTGTTCACCCGGGAGTCGCTGGATGACCTGTTCGAGTGGTCCTACCGGCTCGGTGCGTCCGATATCCGACTGGAAACTCACAAGCCGGTATTCGTGCAGCTGCACGGCCGCATGCGGAAGGTCACGCGCCGTAGCTTCACCGAGCGCGAGGTCGAGGAGGCGGTGAACCGCCTCTACGGCGCTGAAGGCGTGGCACGGCTCAAGCGCGGCGAGGACTTCGATGTCAGCTACGAGGTGCAGCCGGACCGGCGCACCCGGCTGCGCTTCCGGGTCAACGCCACTGCGGTGCTCGCCGAGGGCGACGACGGCGGCGCCGTGGTAGCGCGCGTCCTACCCTCCCGCTCGAAGCCGCTATCCGAGCAGGGCGTGGACCCGGCCATCGTCGACGCCTGCATGCCACGCACCGGGCTGGTGTTCATCGCCGGGGGCACCGGCAACGGCAAGTCCACCCTGCAGGCCGGCATCACCCGCGGCCGGCTGGAACAACCGGACAGCCACGTGGCGATCCTGGAGTACTCGAGCCCGATCGAGTTCACCTTCGACGACGTCGAGGGCGAGACGGCGGCGATCAGCCAGAGCGAGATCCCGCGTCACCTGCCGAGCTTCGCGGCTGGCATCCGCAACGCCATGCGGCGCGCCGGGGACGTCATCATCATCGGCGAGTGTCGCGACGCCGAGACCATGGCCGCCGCAGCGCAGGCCGCCCTGACCGACCACGCGGTCTACACCACCATCCACGCCGGCACCCTGTCCGAGACGGTGCAGCGCATCGTCAGCCTGTTCCCGCAGGACGAGCGCGTCGCGCTCACGGTGGCGGTGGCGCAGACGCTGCGGCTGATCGTCAACCAGCGCCTGGTGCCGGCGACCGACGGCACCCGCACCGCACTGCGCGAGTTCCTGGCGTTCGACCGGCCGATGCGCCGCCGGCTGGCGGAGGCTGGCTCGGAGCGCTGGCCGGCACTGGTCGAGACGATGCTGGCCGAGGGGCGTGGGCAGTCCTTCGAGCAGGCGATCCGCCGTGCCCTGGCCGAGGGCCGCATCACCGAGGCGACCGCGGCCGCCGTGCGCAAGGACCTCGGCGATGTGGCGTAACACCATGGCGCCGGTGCGGGTCTACGTGGTGGACGCCCGCGCCCTGGTGCCCTGGTTCATCTTCTTCATGCATTGGAACCGGTGGACGCTGTATTTCGCCGGCTTCATGACCCTGGTGTTTGCGGTGCCGGAGTGGTTCGGCCTGTCGCTGCCGGCGGCGTTGCGGATGGTGCGCTGCCTGGTCAACGGCCAGGTGCGACCTGCGGTGCCGGTGTGGAAGCGCCGGAGGTTCGCATGAGCGCCGGCATGGCACAGGGGCAGCGCGACCTGGAGCTCGTCTCGCGCACCCTGGAGACGCTGATCGAGCGGTCCGGGCGGCAGGTGCTTCTGCTGGACCGGCCCGCCGGCGTGACGCGGCCCGTCTCGGCCGAACTGGCGAGCGCGCCGGTCGGCTTGCTGCCGGTGTTCCTGGTGGCAGCGGACACGGTGTGGCGCGACGCCACGGGAAGGGGGCTCGGCATCAGGCTGGTGCGCGATCCGCAGTCGTTGTTCGGGCACCGGGCCGTGGATGCGGGCGGGCCGTTCTCGCTGGTGATGCTGAGCATGATGGAGGCGATCGAGCAGGTGGCGCTGCCCGGAGAGATCCCGATCGAGCCGCTGCGGCAGCAATGGCAGGCCACGGCGGAACGCCTCGATGAAGCCATGGCCCTGGCCGCGCGTCCGGCTGAGCCGGGAACAGGGCGATGAGGCGGCGTGCCAGGCTGGGTGTGCTCGTCCTCCTGGGCGGGCTGGTATCGCTGCCGGCGCTCGCACGGGCGTCGCAGTACGGCAACTCGCCCGTCGCGGTTGGCTTGGCTGCCGAGGGCGCACAGGCGCAGCTGCTGGTGCGGCGCTGCATCGAGAGTGCGGCGCGGGTCCATCGCCTGCCGCCGGCCATGCTGCTGATCCTGCTGCAGGTGGAGGACGGCCGCCTGGGTCGGGTCAGCGACAACAGCAACGCGACGGTCGATATCGGCCCGATGCAGGTCAACGAGATCTGGCTGCCTAAGGTGGCGGCGCACTGGGGCGTGTCGGTGCCGGAGACCTTCGTGACGCTGCGCGACAGCCTGTGCGCCAACCTGGAGGGCGGCGCCTGGATCTTGCGCCAGGGCATCGACGAGGCGCGCGGTGACTTCTGGCAGGGCGTCGGCTTCTACCACTCGCACTCGCCCGACCATAAGGCGGACTACCTCCGCAAGGTGCTGCGCCAGGCGCTGCGCCTCGAAGCGGAGGCCGGACACCCTGTTGCCACCACCACCCTCGCGGCCGGGAACTGAGCCATGCAGCAGAACGCACGCACCGGACCCTCCGGCGGCGAGGACAAGCTGCTCGCCTTCGGGCTGATCCTGGCCGTGATCTGCGGCGGTGCCTGGTTCCTGTGGTTCCGCTACCACGCCCAGATCGCCGCCGTGGTGATCGCCACCCAGCACTGGCAGATGCAGCAGTTCTCCCTGCTGACCGACCACTACGCCGAGCTCGACCACCAGGTGCTGCTCACGCCTCCGGGCCAGGTGCGCTTCGCCACCCTGTTCCGGCTGTGCCGCAACGTCGGCGCCTTTCTCCGCTGGCCTGCCGTCGCCCTGACCGGGGTGCTGGCCGTGCTCTGCCTGACCCGGGCCGCCTCGGGGCAGTTCACCCGCAACCTGGACCTGGACCAGCTGATGCGGACCCAGGCCGACGTGTTTCGCACCATCAGCCCGTTCGTGGGCCGCGGCTTGACCCTGGTAGCGGCTGCCGATGGCGTGCCGCGCCCGGCCGATCCGGCGCTGCACGTGCGGGAGTGGGTGGCGCGCTTTGCCGCTTTCCCCGATGGCAGCCTGAACGAGGATGCGGCACGCGCCGAACTTTCCCGGCAGCTGGGGCCGGTGTGGGCCGGTGTGGCGGAGGCTGCGCCGCATGTACGCTGCCTGTTCGCGGCCTTCGTGCTGCACGCAGCGCGCCGGCGGGAGGACGCCCTGGCCCTGCTGGGCGACATGGCGGAGAGCCTGCCGATCCACACCAAGGACGGCCCGGCCGGTCCGGCGCAGCCGCTGGCGATCGGCGACGAGGCCGTAGGCCGTGCCGACGCGGTGCTGCAAGACGTCGACCTGATGGCACCCTGCGCCGCTCTGGTGGCGCGGCACGGCTACACCGCGCCCGCGTTGATGAGCCTGCTGCTGCACGCCCGGTCCGAGGCCGGCGTGCTGGCGCCTGGGCAGTTTGCCTTCCTGCGGCTGGTGGACCGGCCGCTCTGGTATGCGCTGCACAGCCTGGGCTTCCCTTCCGAGCTGGGCGACGCGGCGCCGATGCCGAACCCGCGGGTCGAGGCGCTCGGCTCGCGTGACCATTGGGCAGCGGAGTGCGCCCTGGGCCGCCCTCTCCGCCTGCCCGTCCTCGACGCGGCGCTCGCCTCCATTCGTGTCCGGCTGAAGCAGTCTGCGACGCGCAAGCCTCGTCCTCAGGAGACAGCATGATCGTCCAGCTTCCCCATGGCATCACGTCCCTCGTGCTGCGCCTCGATGGCTCCGGCACGGGGGCGGACGTGACCCTCCAGATTGCATCGGAGACGCAGGGTCCGACCCTGACATCCGGTGCCGCACCGCGTCGTCGCACCATGTTGGCCTGTGCCGCCCTCGGCGCCGTCGCGGGCGCGGTCGGTCTGTCGTTCTGGAACGCGCCGGCCAGGAGCGAGGCGGTGCTCAACCTGCCGCGCCAAGCCGCCTGGAACGACGGGGCCGTGCCGAGGCAGGCGGACGCCATGCCGGCCGAGCTGGCGGAACAGCTGGCCCGTCCACCCAGCGTGATCCCGCCGATCGGCACTCCGGTCGCGCCAGGAGCGGCGGCAGGGCCAGTCGCAAGCCCTGCGCCGACGCCTGCCGCTGGCAAGAACCCCTTTGGGCTGGAGTGACGGGCATGGTGTCGATCCCGAACGCATCCACTGACGTCTGGGCAGGTCGTGCGCAGGCACTCGCCGACAGCGTGGGCCCGATACTCACCTGGGCTCGCCAGGAGAAGGGCATCCGGCTGGACGAGGCCACCCTCCGGTCCGCGCTCTCCATGGACGCGCTGGACAGCGCCTTGCGGGAACGCAAGCTTCCCCTGGCGACAGCGGACGGGCGGATCAAGCTGGTCGACCTGGCCGACGCTCCGGAGACCATGCTGTCGCCGCTCGCGGGCTACCTGCACGACACCGGAGCCTACGACCCGGGGCGGGGCCGGGGCGTGCCCCAGGCGGAGCAGACCTACAGGCAGCACTCCTACGTGCTGTCTTCGCTCGCTCCGCACATCTCGATGTTGCTGGCATGATCCGCCGCGAGGTCTACGGCCCGGAGGCGGTCCACGAGCTTGGCGGCGCACAAAGCTACCGCGACGTCCGCTCCGGCTTCCGCGGCATCCGCGACGCTCTGGCCAGCTCCGCTTCCGGCCTGGTGCTCGGCATGGCCGCCGTGGGCATCGGCTTCGAGCCGGGCGTCATCGACGTGGCCGTGCCTGCCTGCCTGCTCTACGCCGGCTGGGTGCTCACCCGGAAAGTGGTCCTGCCTTTCCGGCTGCCGAAGGGCGCGCGGCGGAAGGACCACAACCACCCCGACCCGGAGAACCGCAAGCCACGCATGGCTGCCGGCATCATCTACATCGGGCGCGACTTCCGCACCGGCCAGCAGCTGTGGATCGCCAACGAGGACGGCCGCCAGCACGTCGTGGTGCCCGGCACCACGGGCGCCGGCAAGACCGCCGCCCTGCTCAGCCTGGTGTCCAACGCCCTGATGCACGGCTCGGGCTTCATCTTCGTGGACGGCAAGGCCGACAACAAGCTGTTCGCCGAGATCCTGGCACTCGCCCGCAAGTTCGGCCGCGAGGACGACGTGCTGGCGCTGAACTTCCTGGTGGCGTCGGGCAACAAGGACACCAACACCTTCAACCCCTTCGCCTGGGGCAATGCCGACGTGATCCGCGAGCTGCTGGTCAGCCAGATCGAGGCCGGCCCGAAGGGCGCGGCGTCGAGCGGCAACGAGGTGTTCATGGCCCGCGCCGTGTCCCTGCTCGGCGCGCTCACGCCGGCGCTGGTCTGGCTGCGCGACAACAAGGGCATCCCGATCGACATCGAGCGCATCCGCTTCGCCACCGAGCTGGGCAGCATCGCCACCCTGGCGCTCGAGAAGCGATTCCTGCGCCTGGACGTGGACAGCGGCACCGTCGAGAGCATCGACGTCTCCGACATCGAGCCAGCGCTGCTCTACCCGCTGTCCGCCTACCTCGGCGAGACCGGCGGCTACGACAAGAGCCTCGCCTACAACAAGCAGAAGACCGACGAGCCGGCCAAGCAGCACTCCTTCGTCACCATGCACTTCTCCGCCACCTTCACCCAGCTGGCGGTCAGCCTCGGGCACATCTTCAAGTGCGAGAGCGGCGACATCGACATGCGCGACGTGGTGCTCAACCGCCGCATCCTGGTGGTGAACTTGCCCACCCTGGAGAACTCCGGCGAGACCACGGCCGCCCTGGGCAAGATCGTGGTGGCCAGCCTGCGCAACATGATGGCACAGACCCTGGGGGTGAGCCTGGAGGGCGACTACGACGAGATCGTCGCCAACAAGCCGGGCATGTCGCCCACCCCGTTCCCGGTGGTGTTTGACGAGATCGGCTACTACGCGGTCTCCGGCATGGACAAGATGCTGGCGATGGGCCGTGGGCTTGGCTTCATGTTCTACCTGGGGTTCCAGGAGCTGCCTGGTCTCAAGGCGCGCATCGGCGAGTCCATGTACTCGCTGCTCGGCAACGCCACCCTGCAGATCCTGATGAAGCTGCAGGAGGGCAGCGAGACCCGGAAATATGTCGAGGACACCGCGGGGCAGATCGAGGTGACCCAGCAGACCTCGTACAACGCCACCGATGGCGGTGGCTACCGCGACGCCCAGCACGCCGAGGTGCGCCGGGTTTCGCGAGTGGACTGGAAGGACCTGAAGGGGCTGATCGAGGGCGAGGCGATCGTGCTGTTCGGCAACCGGCGGGTCTACGCCAAGCTGTTCTATGCCAAGCTCGACGTGCGGGGCGGGCGGTTGCGGCTGAACCGGCCCGCGGTGCTGCGTCCGCCGGCGCTGGACGCGATCGGGCGCACGGCGGCGAAGACGGCGAGCATCCGCGCGTTGATCGAGAGCGGAGGAGCGCAGGCAGCGTCAAGCCAGGTGGACACCGGGCCGGTGCTGGCCGCGATCGTGGAGGGCTTCCGGAGGGAGAAGGAGGCGGGCAAGTCGCTTGCTGATTGCGTGCAGGCCTCCATCATGGCCGCAAACATGCCAGCACCGGCCTACTCCCCGTCTGCCCAGACTTCGATGTCCGGACATGGTCTGGCCAGCCGGTCGATCCCCGACGCTCCGGACAGCGACTACGATACAATGCTGGAGAGCGTCGGCAAGCTGCCTTCCTGCGCGCCGGACACTGCGCCGATCCTGCCGCCCTCGGCGGCTGATCTGGACCTGGTCGGCATGTTGACGACGATCGAGGAGCACAGCGGGCAGTTCAGGGCGCAGGCGCGCGCCAGGGCCATGCAGATTCTGGCCGAGCGTGACGCAGCGCTGGCAGTTACGAGCCCCGAGCTGCCGCCTATACCGCCAGAAGCCCTCGGGCGAATTATCCAGACGATGATCCTGGAGCTGTCACCCCCCCGCTGTGCTCGCACAGGCGGCTGAATAGGATATCCAGCACTACCTCTTACGCTGATGGAAATCGCACGTAGGAGAATGGCGCCATGGATGGCTGGTTTGCGCCTCAACCTGGACGTTCAACGCTTCCGGCGCAGTGCTCCGAAGCGGACATCGCAAGAGCCGACGATTTTGCGCTAACATCCATTCCTATACGTTTTCCTGGTGATCAATGACGTGTACTATCCCGACCGCTCAGGCGGCAGCTCGACGGAACCCGACAGCGGGACTGTCCTTGCTTCTGTTAGTTGCCGCTCGTGATTAGCTTCGGCCGAATAATGGATAGTGACCTCTGAATGTTCGATGACCTGAAGCCCGGCGCTCGATTGCGAGGACTTTCTCCTACTGGCGTAGCCGAGATCGTCCAGGTCTCACGCTTCGGGGCGGATGCACTGAACCTCGTCTTCCGAGCGGATGGTAAAGTCGGCGAGCGGCTGGTCTATCGCGGGGAGGAGAACGCGTTCGAGTTCGTCGAGGGCGGGCGCGCCTACGCGTTCGACGCCGACGGCGCCCTGCTGCGACTGGCGTCAGAAGCGAGCCGTATCCGGCTGGCTCACCTGTTTGATCCCTACCTCGCCGTCAGCGCATCGCAGATCGAGGCGCTCCCTCACCAAATTACAGCAGTCTATGCAGAGATGCTGCCTCGCCAACCGCTGCGCTTCCTGCTGGCGGACGATCCCGGCGCCGGGAAGACCGTGATGGCGGGCCTGCTTGTAAAGGAGCTGATGATCCGGGGCGACCTGGAACGCTGCCTCATCGTCGCGCCCGGTAGCCTCGTCGAGCAATGGCAGGAGGAACTGGCCGAGAAGTTCGGCCTTGGCTTCGACCTGCTGACCCGGGACCAGATCGAGAGTTCGATCACGGGCAACCCGTTTGTCGAGCGGAGCCGGCTCATCATGCGGCTCGATATGGCCGCGCGCTCGGACGAGCTGAAGGCCAAGCTCCAGGCCGCGCCGGATTGGGACCTGATCATCTGCGACGAGGCGCACCGCATGGCCGCGTCCTATTTCGGCGGCGAGGTGAAGGAGACGCAGCGCCACAAGCTTGGCAAGCTGCTGGGCGCGCATACCCGCAACCTCCTTCTGATGTCGGCAACGCCGCACAACGGCAAGGAGGCCGACTTCCAGCTCTTCATGAGCCTGCTCGACGCAGATCGCTTTGAAGGCCGCTTCCGGGAAGGGGTCCACAAGGCAGACGTGTCTGACATGATGCGTCGGCTGACCAAGGAAGAGCTCTACCGTTTCGACGGCACGCCCCTGTTCCCGGAACGGCTGGCCTACACCGCAAGCTACGAGCTCTCGCCGGACGAGGCAGACCTCTACGCCGCGGTGACAACTTATGTGCGCGAGGAGATGAACCGCGCCGACCGGGGCGGTGACGGCGGTCGGCGCAACAGTGTCGGCTTCGCGCTCCAGATCCTGCAACGGCGGCTCGCCTCGTCGCCGGCGGCGATTCACCGCTCGCTGGAGCGGCGGCGCAAGCGGCTCGAGGAGCGGCTGCGCGAGGAGCGGATGGGCCGCGGGACCGGGGCCGCTCCGTTGTCCCGTTCGCCATCCCTTCCTTCCTACGACCCCGACGATCTCGACGAGGCAACCGGCGAGGAAGCTGAGGCCGCCGAGGAGGCGATAGTCGATGCGGCGACTGCCGCGCAAACACTGGTCGAGCTTGAGGCCGAAATCGTCATCCTGCGCGACCTGGAGGCGCGAGCACTACGTCTGAAGCTCTCTGGGCAAGACGCGAAGTGGCGGGAGCTGGAGTCGATCCTCGACGAGTCGATCATGATCGACGTGACAACCGGGTTGCGGCGCAAGATCCTGATCTTCACCGAGCCGAAGGACACGCTGGAATACCTCCAGCAGAAGATTACAGCGCGTTTCGGCGATCCCGCCGGCGTGGTTGTGATTCACGGGGGCGTTGCCCGCGAGGCGCGGCGCGCGGCGATCGCGGCGTTCAACAGTGATCCCGTCGTGCGGGTGATGATCGCCAACGACGCGGCCGGCGAAGGCGTCAATCTGCAACGCGGCGCGCACCTCATGGTGAACTACGACCTGCCTTGGAATCCGAACCGGCTCGAACAGCGCTTCGGGCGCATTCACCGTATCGGCCAGACCGAAGTCTGCCACCTCTGGAACCTGTGCGCGTCCAACACGCGCGAGGGTGAAGTTTATGGGCGGCTGCTGGAGAAGCTGAAGGAGGCGCGCGAGGCGCTGGGCGGCCGCGTGTTCGACGTTCTGGGCGAGCTTTTCGAGGGCCATGCTCTGCGCGACCTTCTCGTCGATGCTATCCGCTACGGCGATCGGCCCGAGACCAAGGCCGAGCTGTTCCGGAAGGTGGACGGCGTGGTCGATGTCGGCGCGATCGAGCAGCTCGTTGCCGAGCGCAAGCTGACCAGCGAGGGCATGGACCCGAACGCGGTGGCAGCGGTGCGCGAGGAAATGGAGCGCGCGCAGGCGCGGCGGCTCCAGCCGCACTTCATCGGTTCCTTCTTTCGCGAGGCGTTCACCCTGCTCGGCGGTCGAATCGCCGAACGCGAACGCGGCCGCTTCGGGATTACCCGCGTGCCTTCAGTACTAAAGGAGCGCGATCGCCTGATTGGCCGCGGCGATCCGGTTCTCGACCGCTATGCGCGGGTGACGTTCGAAAAGGCTCTGATCGCCGGCCAGCCGCAGGCAGAGTTGCTGGCTCCCGGTCATCCACTCCTTGAATCCGTCGTGGACGTCGTGCTGGAGCGGTTCGGACCGCTGCTCGGCCAAGGCGCGGTGCTGGTGGACGATGCCGATGACGGCACCGACCCGCGCCTTCTCGTCTACCTTGAACACGCCGTGCGTGATGGCCGCGTCGCGCGATCGGGGGAGCCGCGGGCGATTTCGCAGCGCCTCCAATTCATCCACCTCAAGGCGGACGGCTCGGCCGCAGACGGCGGTTCAGCGCCCTATCTCGACTACCGGCCGATCGCGGCGGAGGAGCGCACGGCGGTGGCGGACGTGATCGACGCGCCGTGGCTCGCGGGCGGCATCGAACAGCGCGCGCTGGGCTACGCCATCGCCAACCTGGTCCCCGCGCATCTGGCCGAGGTCAAATCACGCAAGCTGGCCGAGATCGACAAGGTCGAGCGCGAGGTTCGCGCACGCCTGACTCGCGAGATCAATTATTGGGACGCACGTGCAGCGCGGCTGCGCGAGGAGGAGCGCGCTGGCAAGGAGCAGAGGATCAACGCATCCAACGCCGAAGCGACTGCGCAGCGCCTCGTCGAGCGGCTGCACAAGCGCCAGGAAGAGCTTGATCGGGAGCGGCAGATCACGGCGCTCCCGCCGGTGCTCAAGGGCGCGGCCTTGGTGATCCCCAAAGGTCTCATCTGCGCACGCACGGCTCCCGCTCCCGAGCCAGTGGCAGCCGGCTTCTGTGAAGATCCCGCCGCCCGCGCGGTGGTCGAACTCGCCGCGATGGAGGCCGTGATGGCGCACGAGCAGAGCCTTGGCCACACGCCGATCGATGTATCGGCTCAGAAGAAGGGCTGGGACATCGAGAGCCGCGACGGCGGCGGCGGGCCGCTTCGGCTGATCGAGGTCAAGGGCCGGCACGCCGACGCGCGCGACGTGATCGTCACCAAGAACGAGATCCTCGCCTCGTTGAACGCGCCCGAGGCCTTCCACCTGGCGCTGGTCGCCGTGTTCAACGGCTTCGCGCACCAGCCAGTCTATGTGCAGCGCTTCTTCAAGCGCGAGCTGGGGTTTGCGGAGACGGCGGTCGTGTTCAACCTCAACGATCTGCTGTCTCTCAGGGCCACCGCAGCCTGACGCTTCGCCTCGACAGCGGCAGCTCCGCTCGTATATAACAGGCCAGCAATTCTATACAGGACGAGTCGCATGGCGCTCAGCTTGAAAGACCAGGAAACCGACAGCCTCGCGCGTCAGGTCGCGAGCTTGACGGGTGAGAGCCTGACCGAGGCGGTGCGCGGCGCGCTCCGGCTACGACTGCGTGACGAGCAGCTCAAGCGCGGCAAGCAGCCGTGGGACGATTCGGCAATTGACGCGATCATCGCGCGATTCAAGGCGCTGCCCGTTCTGGACGATCGCACCGATGACGAGATCCTCGGCTACGACGAGAACGGCCTCCCCTCCTGATGGTCGTCGATAGCTCCGCGCTGATAGCGATCCTGCGCGGTGAGCCGGAGGAGCCCGCATTCCGCAATGCGATCAGGACGGCCCCCAACCGCCTCCTAGGCGCGCCCACCCGCGTCGAGGCGAGCATGGTTGCGCTGGGCCGCCGGGGCGAGCCCGGCCTGGAGCAGATGCAGGCCCTGATCGAACGGCTGGAGCTGGAAGTCGTCCCGCTTTCAGATGAGCAAGCGAAGCTCGCGATCGAGGCCTTCCGGCGCTTCGGCAAAGGTCGGCACCCGGCAGGGCTGAACTTCGGCGATTGCTTCTCCTACGCTCTCGCCAAAGCGACCAGCGAATCCTTGTTGTTCAAGGGCGACGATTTTTCCCAGACCGATATCAAGCGAGCCGTATGACCACGCCTGTCCGCAAAAAGCTGATCGAAGTTTCCATTCCCCTGGAGGCGATCAACGTCGCGTCGGCGCGGGAGAAGTCGATCCGGCATGGGCATCCGTCAACGCTGCATCTGTGGTGGGCGCGGCGGCCGCTGGCGGCGTGCCGGGCGGTGCTGTTCGCGCAGCTGGTGGACGATCCCTCCTCCTGGCCCGATCGCTTTCCGAGCGAGGAGGCGCAGGACGCCGAGCGGCGCCGGCTCCACAAGGTGATCGAGGCGATGGTCCCATGGGAGGCTTCGAACAACGAGACCATTCTGACCGCGGCGAGGTGGGAGATCGCGCGCTCGGTGGCCTGGGGTTTGGGCGAAGAGCCTCCAGCGGCCGACGACGGGCCGGCAATCCTCGACTATCTGCAAACCAAGGGGCCGCCGGTCTACGATCCTTTCTCCGGCGGCGGTTCGATCCCGCTGGAGGCGCAGCGGTTGGGCCTACGCGCCTATGGCTCGGACCTGAACCCGGTTGCGGTACTGATCGGCAAGGCGCTGGTCGAGATTCCGCCCAAGTTCGCGGGCCGCCCGCCGATCAACCCGAGGTCTCGCACCGAAGCCGCCAATGGCCAACTCCGCGCCTGGAAGGGCGCACAAGGGCTGGCGGAAGACGTCCGCTATTACGGGCAGTGGATGCGCGATGAGGCGGAGAAGCGCATCGGCCACCTTTATCCAAAGGCGGCACTGCCGGACGGGTCGAAGGCGACGGTGATCGCATGGTTATGGGCTCGGACGGTGCGTTCACCCGACCCGGCAGCGAAGGGTGCGATGGTGCCCCTAATCTCATCGTTCATGATATCAACGAAGAACGGCAAGAAGGCTTGGGTGGAGCCGGTACGTGATTCCGAGGCGGCGTATGGTTGGCGTTTCGAAGTGCAGACCAGTGCATCCGCACCCGAACACGAAGATCAACTAAAAATGGGCACAAAGGCGTCGAGGGGGGCAAGCTTCCGCTGTATCCTGACCAACGCCCCGATTGATCCTAGCTATGTCCGAACTGAAGCCAAAGCCGGTCGTATGGGGGCGGTCCCTTTTGCCACCGTCGCCGACGGAGGCAGAGGTCGCGTCTTCCTTACCATTGATGCAACGCAGGCCTTAGCTGCTGTATCTGCTCGTCCCGATGATCGACCAGATGAATTGCTCCACCGCAATAGCCGGTATATGACACCTACAATCTTCGGATTGGAGAAGGCCGGAGACTTGTTTCTTGACCGTCAAATCGTCGCTCTCAACGAGTTTAGCTCGCAACTCCGGGAGGTCCGCAAGCAGATCACTTTAGATCTAGCGTCAAGCGGTGCTGGCGGCGCATTGGACTATGCTCAATCGCTCTCAATCTACCTTGCCCTTTGCATTAGCCGTCAAGCCAACCGCAGCTCAAGCCTGTGCTTCTGGGATTCGGAAGGGCACAACATACAACAAGTATTTGCTCGGCAGGCTCTTTCGATGACATGGGATTTTGTCGAGTCTAATCCCTTTTCAAGATCAAGCGGTAACTTTGTTGGTCAAGTCGAATACCTATCCAAGGTCGTACAAGATGGCGGCGCCGCAGGATTATCTGGTCAGATTGTCCAAAGCGCCGCCCAGACCGCGCCCATTCCCGATGGGAGCGTTATCTCGACGGACCCACCCTACTACGACAATGTACCATATGCTGATATATCGGACTTCTTCTACGTGTGGCTTCGGCGTTCTCTGCGAGAAATCGAGCCAAGCCTCTTTGCCCGTATTCTAACACCCAAGGAGCAGGAGTTAGTTGCTTTCCCAGAAAGGCATGGCGGGCAGGATTTCGCGGATGCATTCTTTATAAAGGGTATGTCTGATGTCTTTTTAAACGCTCACAGTAAGAGCTCAAATGATTACCCGACGATCATCTATTATGCTTTTCGGCAGTCTGAAAGTGCGGACGACTTGGTCACGTCTCCGGGTTGGGTAACGTTCCTGCAAGCAGTACTCAACGCTGGGTTCTCGGTGGACGGCACATGGCCAGTTAGAACCGAGTTGGTAGGAAACCTAAAGAAGAAAAAGAACGTGCTCGCAACGTCTGTGGTGCTGGTGTGCCGCAAGCGTCTACCCTCCGCAGCGATTATAACCCGAGAAGATTTCATTCGAGCTTTAAAGCGCGAGATGCCGGCAGCAATTGAAGCTATCAAGCGCGCAAGCGTAGGGCCCGTTGATATGCAACAATCAGTAATTGGTCCAGGTATGGGGGTATTCTCTCGGCAGGCAAAGGTTCTGGAAGACGACGATAGCGCAATGGGAGTCAAGGCGGCTTTGGCTTTGATCAATCGGGTCTGGGAAGAAATTGATAATGAGCTTGACCAGGCATTTGACCCTGAGACGCAAGTCGCATTGGCCTGGTACGCGACCTTTGGTTTCGATACGCGGGCGTCGGGCGAACTGCTCACGCTCACCACGGCGAAGAACACCTCCGACCGGGCGCTGTTCACCTCCGGCGTGTTCAAGGACATGAAGGGGAAAGCCGGGCTGACCCCGCGCGAGGAACTGCCATCCGACTGGTCGCCAGCGAGCGACAAGACGCTGACCACTTGGGAGTGCGTGCAGCACACGGCTCGCGTGCTCAACGCGTCCGATGGAGGCGGCGAGGCGGCGGCGATGCTGGTAGCGCAGATGGGGCCGAAGGCCGAGGAGGCGCGTGCCCTCGCTTACCGACTGTTCGAGATCGCCACGACTAAGGGTTGGGCCGCCGAGGCGCTGGTCTACAACGAGCTGGCGCAGGAGTGGACCAAGCTGGAGGATCGCGCGGCGACGCTCGACGATGCAGGCCGGGCACCCGGCCCCAACCAGACCACCTTCGCCTTCGATCGGAGCGCGTGATGTCGGCCGAGGACGTAACCGCTCGCCGCGTCGAGGACGCGCTCAAGGCGCTCCGCCGTGGCCTCACGCCTTTTGTCGAGGCGCAGATGAAGGGAAAGCATGGCGATGATTGGCGGAAATTGGCGAGCCGCGCGTCGGGCGGGGACCAGAGCGGCCCGCTCGACACCTACGGCCTGCTGAAGACCATCGTCGACAATTGGCGCTTCACGTTCGACGAGGCCTTTGGCCAACGCGACCGGTTCAAGGTGCGGAACTTCGTCTCGACCGCGCTCGACGCTCGCAATGCCACGGCCCACCTAACACTCGCGTTGCAGGATGCCGAAGCGCTTCGGTATCTCGATGCGATCTACGCGCTGCTGCTGGTAGTGAAAGCGCCCGACGCCGACATCGCGCAGGCGAAGGGCTTCTATGAAGACCAACGGCGATCGGGGTTGACACCGACCCCAGCCGCGGCGGAACCGGGTGCGATCGCGGCGCCGCCGCGCGAGACGCTTTCGCTGAAGTTAGATGCTGCGGCGCCAAGCGGTCAGGGCGCCGGCGTGGAGCGTGCGCTACGCCCGTGGCGCGAGGTGGCGCTGCCCCACCCTGACGTTCTCGAGAACCGCTTCAAGGAAGCGGAGTTCGCAGCCGACCTCTTCGCCGTGGACGCGGGACATGCCTCCGACGACTACAAGCGCCCCGAAGATTTCTTCCGCATCACCTTCCTGACGGAAGGGCTGCGCCGCATTCTGACCACCAGCCTGCAGCGAATGTCATGCGCCGGTGGCGATCCGGTCATCGGTCTGCAGACCGCTTTCGGCGGCGGCAAGACTCACACGATGCTCGCCGTCTATCACCTCGCCAAGGCGCGCGACCTGTCGATCCTGGAGGGTGTCGGTCTGCTGGCGCAGACGGCCGGCATTAAGGATTGGACCCCGCCGAAGGTCGCCGTGTTCGTCGGCACGTCCAAGGGCGCTGACACGCCCCTGATCCTGCGCGACGGACCGAAGGTCCGTACGCTCTGGGGCTACATCGCCTGGCGGATCGCCGGACAGGCGGGACTGGACCTGATGGCGGATGCCGAGGCGGCGCGGACCAATCCCGGGTCCGACCTGCTGGTCGAGCTCTTCAAGCTTTCGGGTCCCGCGCTGATCCTGCTGGACGAGCTGGTGGCCTATGCGCGCCAGCTCCCGGAGGACCGGTTTGAGGCCTTCCTGTCGTTCATCCAGTCGCTGACAGAGGCGGCCAAGATGGTGCCGGGCGTGCTGATCATCGGCTCGCTACCCGAGAGCGTCGCCGAGGCCGGCGGCCCCAAGGGCGAAGCCGCGCTGTTGCGGCTGGAGAAGGTATTCGGGCGGGTGCAGTCGGCGTGGCTGCCGGCATCCGGCGATGAGACCTACGAGATCATCCGCCGTCGCTTGTTTCAGACCCTCGACGGCGACGGCGAGCGGGCACGCGACGAGACCGTCAAGGCGTTCGCCGACCTCTACAAGAACAATCCGGCCGAGTTCCCGCCCGAGGCCAAGGAAGCCCGCTACCGCGAGCTACTGAAGCTGTCCTACCCTATCCATCCCGAGCTGTTCGACAGGCTGTCGAAGGACTGGGCCAGCCTGGAGAAGTTCCAGCGGACCCGAGGTGTGCTGCGGTTCATGGCCAACGTCGTCGGCACGCTCTGGCAGATGCAGGTCGGCGATCCGTTGATCACGCCAGCCCGCGTGCCGATCTCGCATGAGCGGGTGCGGGCCAGCGTGCTTTATCCACTCGACGCAAACTTCAACGCCGTGGTCGACAAGGAGGTCGATGGCGAAAGCTCGCTGCCAGCGCGCATGGAGGCGAATCCATCCCGCCGCATCTCTCAACTCCAGGCGGCGACTCGTGCGGCTCGCGCCGTCTTCATCTGCTCCGCCCCTCTTGCCGGGCGCCCCAATGCCGGCCTGACCGGACCCGGGCTTCGCTTGGCGTGTGCCGAGCCGGGCGACCAACTCGCGATCTTCGGCGAGGCGTTGCGCGAACTCACCGAGCGCGCGACCTACCTCTATGAAGAGGCTGGTCGCTATTGGTTCTCCACGCAGCCTACTCTGAACCGCCTAGCTGATGACCGTGCCAAGGCGCTGCCCGACCACGAAGTGGACGAGGCGATCGTCAAGGTGCTACGGGAGGATGGGGCTACCAAAGCCGGATTTCACCGCGTGTTCTCTGCCCCTGACGACCCGATCAGCATCGACGAGGCGAGCTCGCTGTCGCTTGTCATCCTCGGCCCCGCCACCCAACACGCGGGCAAAGGTGTCGGCAAGTCGCTCGCGACAGATGCCGTGGCCGAGACGCTGATGCGCTGCCGGTCTTCGCAGCGGCGCTATCGCAACACGCTGTTGTTCGTGGCGCCGGACGAACAACTGCTGGGGACAGCCCGCGACGCGATGAGAAAGTCCATCGCCTGGGCGGAGATCGCGGGAGATAAGCGTCTTCAGGATCAGCTCCCTCCCGCGCAGATGCGCGACGCGACGGAAAAGGCGAAGGGCAATCGCGAAGGCGCGGCAAAGGCCGTGCGGCTGGCGTGGAGCCACGTCCTGTTCCCGATCAAGGCCTCGGCCGCAGGCGTCGCTTTCGACCTCGATCACCTCTCCATCGCGTCCAAGGACCGGGCCGCCATACCCGCTGCCGTTTACGAGAAGGCTGGGCCCCGAGGCGACGGTATTGCGAAAGAACGGCTCGGACCCGACGCGCTTGCTCTTCACCTGAGTCCGTTGTGGTCCGACAACCGATCTCATCTGGGGATCACAGAGGTCGCCGACTGGTTCGCGTCCTATGCCTACTTGCCCAAGCTGCGCGATCGCGCAGTGTTGGAGGCCGCGATCCGCGACGCTGTAGGCAAACTCGATCCTGCGTTCGGTTATGCTGACAGATTCGATGAGGCCGCAAACAAATATGTCGGCTTGGCATGGGCGAAAAGTCCCCCAGAAATCTTTCCGCCCAGTGCGATGCTGGTCCGATCGGAAGTTGCGGCCGCGCAGGCGAGCCCGCCGCTAGTCGTGCCGACCACCGAACCGACCGCGCCGGGTGCCTTGACACCTGGCGTCGGGGGCCAGTCGGCTGAAACGGGCATTGGCGCTTCGCCCAGTGAGCCTGCCAAGCCGCGCCGTTTCTTTGGAACGGTTGAGCTCGACATGGTCCGACCTATGAAGGCGTTCGACGCGGTCCTTAACGCAGTGGTGATGGAGCTACAGCGCGCGAGCGGCGCGAAGGTCAAGATTACGGTTGAGATCGAAGCCGAGGCGGATTCAGGGTTCGAGGAGAGCGATATTGGCGTCGTGCGGGATAATGCTCGACAGCTCAAGTTCAAAGTCGATTCCACCGGTTTTGAATGATCGGAACCGCCGAGAAAGGCGAGCTATAGCATTTCACCTGTGGCTCTTGTCGGGTTCCGGGGTGGTGGATCTGAGTAGCCGGTCGATGGGGCATCTGGTGTGATGAAGGCGTGAGCGGTCACCCGTCCTGCCGCGAGGAGCCTCTGCCATCATGGCTGCATCTGACCTGGTCAACCTGTCGGGACTGCTGGACGATGCCAAGTGCTTCGCGCTTGTCCGCCAGCACCGCTGGCCGACAGGCGTCCGCTGCCCGGGGTGCGCCAGCAGTGCAGTCACGCGCGACGGTCGCGATGACACGCAACCCAACCGGCAGCGCACTCGCTGCAAGGCATGTGCTGGGCGTTTCGACGATCTCACCGGCACGGTGCTGGCCGGACACCATCAGCCGCTGCGGGTGTGGGTGCTGTGCC
>JAABUV010002389.1_pt1 | contig 25482 bp, 34 predicted proteins | sample 5559971 | NCBI WGS metagenome assembly JAABUV01 (sample SAMN10711881, study PRJNA513362) | rock metagenome | isolation source: Antarctica rocks | place: Antarctica: Victoria Land, Knobhead nord | collected 2015-12-19
CGCGCCTCGCTGACGAGCATGTAGGGGTGGCGGCTGAGCCTGGCCCCGTAGAAGTTGAGGATGTACGGGTGCCGCGACGCCTGAAGCATGGCCGCCTCCTGCTTGAACTGGTGCAGCTCTGCCGCGCTCGCGCGCTCCACGATCTCCTCGCGCAGCACCTTGACCGCGACCAGCGACCCCCGCCACTTCCCCAGCAGCACCTGCGCTGATGACTGCCTTTCTGAACCTGTCAGATCCAAAGTCAACAAGGTTCAGATGTGCACAGAACCAGACATCACACGGCAAGTTCGGGGCATCCCTTCGTGCCACATCCCTGTTCAAGGACTGGCATCATGATGATGAGCAGGGCGTGACGATGCATTCGCAAAGATGTATCACTGCCAGAGCAAACACCGCGCGCCTGCCCGAAGGCGCCGCGGCCCAGGATGTGCGGCCTCTTTGCTGCATCCAACTTTATGACGACATCCGACTCCTGGCAGCGCGGGCCGCGGCCGTCAGGTCCGCCTCACATGCGTATGCGGGCAAAGCACACGGGGAGGTATGCCATCGTGAGCACGTGTTTCCTTGGTGTTATCATGTGCACACATGCTCGAACAGCCAGGACAGGTTGGGGGAGCGCTCACACAAAGGCGTGCATGTGTGCTCCCTGAGCCCGCACATGAGCAGAGAGTGTGCTCCAGGCGCGGCGCGCGCACCAGCAGTGTCATGGGGCGCGCCAGGGCCGTCTTCAGGTCCAGCGAGTCCGCAGCTTCCCGCACGCTTGTGTGGCTGTCACTGCCCTTGGCCAGGCCCCCGCGCACGACGTGCATGCGCCGCCGCCGGCGCAGCAAGCACCACGGCAGCAGAGCTAAGAGCAGCAGCCCTGCAACTCCGCCGAACACTCCGCCCAGGGTTCGGCCTCGCTGGTCTGCGCCACCTGCAAACAGCGCCGAATGGAGTGCAACACGATCCCGCGTGCTGTCAGAGTCTGATATGCGCTGGTGCCTTCGGCTGCCAATGCCTCTCAGGACAGTGACTACCAGACAAAGTATGCCTGAAGCTCGTGGGAACATTGTAGGAGTGAGCCAGGCATGTCACGCAGTATCCGCCTGCTACCTGAGGCACAGCACATGCCCGTGGCGCGCAACTCATGCCGCTCTGCACCATGCCTTTGACAGCAGTAAGCCTGCATATGGCAGCCGTGCAGGCTTGCTGAAAGACTACAACTTTTAACAATGCCCTGAGGGAACACACATGTATATACCTGGCGCGGATAGCAAGAGCTTGTTGGATGTCCATGAGCTGTTGATCGGCGTCAGCAGGCTGGGGTCCCCAAGGGAGTAGTCCTGTAGGATGCAGGTGCCCCTGTCGCCATGTACAAGCTGCTCAGTATATGGCCGCAGCAACCTGCCCACCTAGTAAGGGGATGAGCCAACTGGGACATGAGTGCCTGCATGAACACGCCAGCTGTTTCGCAGCACCAGGCTAGCAGCGCTGCTTGCCCGACTGTGAGCATGTATTGCTACGACGGGGCAACGCACTGCGGCCAATTGTCGTCGCGCCGGCATAGCGAAGAGGCGGTGTAATTTAAGTGCAGCACAGCGCGATGGCAGGCGCCGTCGCATCCAGCAGAACCCCCGCAGTATGACCAGTACTTGCACTGCACGCTAAAACGACTTACCACACGCTGGGTGCGATTCAGGCCCTGGCTGATGCTTGCATCCTGGCGTTGAGTGCACGATGCATACCGTTCGAGTTGCATTGCACTGGATGCAGCAGTCGATGTGGCTGCTGTAGCTGGGCATGCCCATCAATGCCGACCGCTCGCTTGCGACCTCGCCAAATCCCAGGAAAGCACTGTCTCTGACCTGTAAGCGCTTGCGCAACTGTCAATATATGTTGTGGCACACGGCCTGAAGCAAGCTTTCAAAGAACAAGCCTGGTTCATGCAAGCTTGCCAAGTACAGCACTTCTCAACATCGACATGTCGAGTCACGACGTCTTGCCGGGTAGCTATCTCACTTGGTGCCCAGCATCTCGCGAGGATGTGCATGGGAGCCACAGAACAGGCATGTCAATGAACTACATGTGCAGTCAGCAACCTCCATCCAGTGTGCCCAGCGTGCTTGTCGCAAGACGTGCGCCCTGCCAGGTGGTGCACTGGCTGCCTTGCGTCATCGGTTATGCTTGGATATGGTCGGCCCTGCATGCATGTGCCAAGCAGTGCAGGGCCTACCTCGTAGTGGCCAGGAACGGACTCGCAAATGTCCAACGCCGTGGAGCAGGGTGGGCAGGCTGCGGGGGCTGGCGGGCTGCCCTGCAGCACACCCTGCACCATGCGAGCAGCGTGAGGGGCTCACGCTATCGTCATCACCAGGACATGTCAGGACGTGTCACTGCTGACCGTCCTTGGTCGCTCACAAGCGCCGCAGCCGATCACCACAGACCGCGGTGCTGCACATCCATACGGCAACCTCATTGCTTGGTGCACAGCAGGTGACGGGTGCTCTGGCAAGACGTGCTGAGCGAGTGGTGCTGCACATTGTTGCACATTCACGCACCTCAACATACCCTTGGCTGCCGTTGCCAGTCCACGATGACTTCTTAACATACAGAACAGCTTGGGGCGAAAGCGTGAGGTAGGATGCCAGATTCAGGTGTCTATCCAAGCTGCCACTGGATGTCTTGAAGAAGGCTGATGGCCGGGTACGATTTGAGCCCACACCATTGTAAAATAGGACAAGCGCGTCACAATCGTTGCTGTCGCTGCAATAGCTCATCAGGTCCGCTGCACAGCCTTCATACCAGCAGGTGACCTGCCGCGCCATGGCGTTGTCAGGGGTATGCCGGAACTGGGTCAACAACTACACACACTTTACTGTTGCGTCAATGTCAATCCTCGTGAGCTCATTAAATTTCTCTGTCCTTCTCCACACAAGTTCTTCATGATCTGCCATGGTCGAGCGGTGCATCCAGATTGCACGGCTTGACATGCCTACCGTTGGCATCATCACCCATGAGTAGGATGTGGGTCAGCACAATCAACCTATATTACTCAGGATGTAGCAGCATGCATGCTTAGCAACGCAATGTGCAGATGGTGTACAGCTGGCCAGGCATGGATGGAGCGCCGGTGCTGCATCGGCCACCCTAGCTGCTGTGGTCTGTGGAGCATGCTTATCACTAGTGCAGATGCCCTTGTCAAGAAGCCCGCTAGTTGGCAACTCACCGCAATCGAAGAGTCTCGCTGGTAAAGGCATGACTGGGCATTGGGGCAGCTCCAGTCGTACATATTTGTCAGGTCGACGCCTGGAAACACGTCGTAGCTGGGCGCAGCCAGGATGCTCTGCTTCACGAACTGCGGCAGCGCTCCGCCTGGCAAGCCGCAGCCGCGTCAGCACTCTGCGCTGTGATGTGAGGCAACCCACAGCAGCGGGCATGCCCCCACCCCCCCCCCCCCCACCCCCGTGTGCACACACTAGGGCTGTGTAGGACATCAGGACTGACAAGCTGTCGGATCCATAAAAGTAACTCTCTCACAGTGGGTGGCTCACGGCCGCAGCATGTGCCCGCCAACCTGTCTTTCACACTTGCATGAATCTGGGCCTTTCTCCAGCATCGCGATAGATAGTGGCTCCATACATCACCGGGCTTGCGAGCACGCGGCAACAAAAGTGCTCCAACTGCGCGCGCTCATCCCTGACAACCCAGATGCACTGCAGCCTGTCGCGGCAGGCTCTCACACTGTCTGGCGCCCTCTGCAGTGCAGCGCTACTTTGTAACAGGTTGGGTGATCTTGCGACAGGGAGCAACACGGGCCGCGCACCTGTCCAGTACGACAGGTTGCTAGAAGCCTTTTGGGCGGTCAGATGCGGAACGACAAACTGACCGGTCCTGGCGGTAGGCCAGTTGAGCAGCACGCAGTCGCCCACGGCCATGGTGGTCCACTGCGGCGGGCTCGCTACTTCGCCTGACAGCGTGCAGCTGCCGCCAGGACCACAGAAGGTCCATGTGTTACAGAGCTTTCCGCCGCCGCCCGCGCCCACAGGCTGGAACTCCAAACACTCGGCGCAGCAGCCAGCGCTGTCGTTGACGTTGGGTATCTTGGTGAGTGGCTGAAGAGCCTGGTCGTAGTATATGGAGTGGGTTTGTTCCACGCACGACCCGCCAGCGCCAACTGCGCAGCAGTGCCTCAAGTCATTCAGCCAGGTTAAAGAGCAGACAGGAGAGACACACTCAGCAACTTGGGCGAAAACAGCCATGCAGACCGTATCTTGACGCTGCCAGGCGCTTGAAAGCTCTGCCAGCCTGCAGCTCGCCAGGGGACAACAGCGGCAACACCCCGTTCAGGCGGGAGGGTGCAGCCAGCAGCCCAGCAAAACAGGAGCAGGTGCAGCACGGACACTGCTCCTGTATTATAGCAGAAAACACACAATAGGTGCTGGCCGCTGTCTAGAGAACCCCAACAACATGACAACTGTCGGCACCCGCGCGAGCCGCAAGCCGAGGTCTTGGCGCTTGTAACACAGCAATCCTCCACCGTCGCGCCAAGAAGTCATGGGCAAATCAAACAAGGGGCTGCTGGTGAGGCAGCTCCCCGTGGCGCTACTATCAGAGCTGCACACCGCGCTCACTGCCACATGCGCGGGCGTTCTGCTAACAAGCCCGCTTGCACACGACGCGCAGCACACACCTGAGGCATGGCTGGCCATAAACAGGAGGCCCGCACCAATCAGGCTCAGGGCTGGGTTGGGAAACGGCAGTATCTCCGCCTGCGTTCCACTTGCAGGTCAGTCCCAAGTCTGCTTCCGCGGGCTAGATGACTACCGGTAGCCAAGAGTGCAGCAGTCGCCAAAGGAAAGCAGCAGCAGTATGAGGTCAGGCTGGTATGCTCAGCTCCTGCGCGCCTGAACCACTGCGCCTGCCACAGCCAGTAAGAGTGTCCAAGCAAGTGCGCAGCGGCTCATGGGACGTGTGCCACTGTAGCACTGCTAGCGCAAGTTGTTACAGGCGCAAGCTGACAACCGCCTCCAGCATTTATCTGGTGCGTCCTCAGACAGACACAGCCAATACATGTGTCTCGCTAGCGCTGCCGCCTTCAGGTTGCCACATGGGCTGTCCATGAGCAGTGCGCGGTACAGTGCTCCGGAGCAGCGTCACGAGAGTCGACCCTAAGGGTATGCATGTTTGCTGCATGCATTTTTGCTCGGAGTGTGCAGGACCGTATAGAGTGTTGCTCTGTTGATCGCGCACTTAATCCGTGGTAGACATGGTGGCTGTGTTGGCAAGTGCGAGGTGCTCGCAGGAGGAGAGTTGTATCTTGCCCTTAAAGCTAACTCAGCCGTTGCGCTAGTCAGAGTATCTTGCTAGTCAGCTCTTCACAGCATCCACCAAAATAACATGCGGCACTGGCACACATCTTTGCCCACAGCGCAAAGCATGTCAACACAGTAATCACGCTGCAGAACAGTGGCCACTGCAGTTTGTGAGTCAAAGGCCATGACAGTATGTCGCGCCACCGCACGGAGTTCTGCAAAAGAGGGGCGGAAGTTGCCTCTGAGGGCAATCGCCAAATCGCTGTTGCACAATAAGCGTCGGCCACGAGCAACCAGCCTTCTAATAAGCAACCAGCCTTGCACTAGGTGATGAACAGTGGAAATAAACGGCAACTCGGGGTGCCCTTGTTACAAGGGCACCACTTAATAAGGTGCAGATGACACCCCTAACGAGTCCGGTTCGATGGAACAATACAGTGGTGTTGATCGCTTGTTGTGATTCCAGGAGGCCACAGCCAGCCTGTTTCGGCTCGTACAGTCACATGCAGGAGGTAGGCAACTGCCAGCACCCGTTGTCGGCAGACCCGCCCAGAGGGTGCCTCTCAGAAAGGCCCGCGCTCACGTGGCGGGTCACATCTCCGTTTGTGGCGGCGTGTCCGGCTGCAGGGCATGAGCGCCAGGGCCCGAACCTGCAGGCGGCGCTGCCTGCTCTGGCTGCGGCGCCGCCGCCTCCAGCGCTGCCTGCATGGCGGCCGCGCTGGGGCGCGCGCCAGGGTCTTCTTTGGTGCACGCCTCGATGAGGGCCACCACGGCCTGCGGGCAGTCATCCGGAACCCTGCAATCGCGATGCGAGGCAGCATTGGTGCGTCAACTACATGCAACGCATCCACAGATTTATCCCAGGCAACAGGCCTCAGTTGCATGCTCAATGCTGAGACGGCCTGAAGTGTAACGTCACTTACGCTGTGTGATAGATGAGCATTGGCATGTGAGATGCACCTGACACCTGTTCATATTGCACCTAGCACAGCCTTCACATCCCTTGGACTTGCCAGATGCCACACAGCGCAGACGCACCTGAGGGGCGGCATGGGCCGGCTGCCATCAGGGCGCTTACCGCTCACCACCTCATGCAGCAGCACGCCAAAGCTGCGCGCACAGCTTTGGCAGCTCACTCTGAGCAGCACTAAGCGTGTGTGGGATACAGCACAGAGCTAGACCGTAGCAGGATAAAAGTCATCTCACCCTTTCGAGACTCCTTCTGTGCCTACCCTCATGCAAAAGAAAAGCGCAGCTAGGGGCATCATGAGCGCTGCGCACCAAATGAAAGCTGGTGCTCAGTGCACATGACGCACCTGTAGATGTCCAGGGCTCGTGCATTGATGGCGCTTGCCCACTTGCCAGCAGGGCACGTGTTGCCCGGGCACCGCAGCTCGGGCGCCATATATGCCATAGTCCCTGCATGCTGGCAGCGAGGCATCAGACAGGCACTCAGCTCGAGCGCGCACAACAATAATTGTGTTGCTGCACGCGACTTGTTACCTTTGCGAGCATGCGTTGGGGGTCGTTCCCTGTGGCTGAGGAGAATGAACGCTCAGCAGCTACCTCACACGGCATGCATGTACGACGGGCAAATGGCGCCGCGCTTATTATCAAGCTGCCTTTGCCTGAGAACAGACCACCATCCTGCCATCATGCAACGTGTGGTGCTGCAACCAAGCGCAGCTGGCGAGCCAGCGCACCCGCGATCCTGGTCAGATTGAGCAGGCTGCCCTGGACCAGGTACTTGCTGACGCCCAGGTCCGCCAGCTTGGCGACAGCAAACGTGGCGTCTTGCAGCAGCACGTTGGCGCTCTTGATGTCCAGGTGCACCAGCTGCGCGCCATGGCCGACACTTGGTTATGCTGCGCGACTGAGCAACGCAACATCACAGGCAAAGCCGCAGCCAGCATGCTGCTGCCGCATGCAAGGCGCATGCGGCCGGCAGCGCGCACCGCAGGCTGCAGAGTGTGCAGATAGTCCAGCGCGCGCGCCACGCTCAGCACCACGCTGTGGCCGAGCGCGTACCAGCCCAGGCGCCGATCGGCGGCGCCGTTCTCGGCCAGGTCGCGCGCCAGCGCAGAATCCAGGTCGCCGCCGGCCATGTACTGTCGGCAATTGGGAAATGTGTATGTTCAGGACGTCAGTGGCATGTGCGGAGCTTGCCATGGGAAGGGGCATACAGCACAAGGTAATGGGTGCAACAAGGGGCCCAGAAGAAGACTGCTCCATGCGCACGCCATGCTCATGCCGTTAGCATGAAGTGCGCAACAGCGGCGCATGCTGCTCACCAGCTCGGCGCCCTGCGCACCTCGCTGACGAGCATGTAGGGGTGGCGGTCGAGCCTGGCCCCATAGAAGCTGAGAATATATGGGTGCCGCAAGCCCCTCAGCATGGCCGCCTCCTGCTTGAACTGGTGCAGCTCGGCCGCGCTCGCGCGCTCCACGATCTCCTCGCGCAGCACCTTGACCGCGACCAGCGCTCCCCGCCACTTCCCCAGCAGCACCTGCAAGTGTGATGCTCTTCATGGTGCCGTGCGTGGCTATACAACCGCACTTGGTCGCTCCTAAATTGTTCAGGCCTCGGGTCCAGCTGCTGGCTTTGCCGGATGAACCTGCCGCATGCACAGAGCGGGGTCCGTGCTGCTTGCAACTACCATAGGTGGCACCCGACCATGACGCGACTCGACCGCACGCTGCCGCTGTCTGCGCACGGCGGGGGCGCGCCTGGCCAGATGCGCCTCGGCCCAGCACGCGCGGCCTCCCCCTGGCGTCCATCACGATGACAACATCAGAATCCTGTCGCATGGAGCACGTTTCCTTAATGGTGCCCTTACCAAAATCACAGAGGCACTGGGGTTGGGCATGTTGCGTCATGAAGCAGGCATGCGCATGAATTGTGATGCAGGGCAGCACAATGGAAGCGCCAACACAAAGACGTCCAAGAGCGCTCGGTCGTCTGTCGCACAGGCAGGAGCTCAGCAGACTGAGGCACACCACAGGCTCTGCAGACATGCACGGGGGCTCGCACTGCGAGCACTGGCTGTGCCGCGCCTGCAGGATCAGGGGCTGGCTGACGCGCAACGCCAGGCTCAGGCTGCCTGCGGCGTCCTCCACGGTCATGTGGCTCCTGGCCTTTGAGCGCAGGCGGTGCAGGCGCCGCCGGCGCAGCAGGCACAGCAGCAGCAGGACGGCGAGCAGCAGCCCTGCAAGTGCGCCAACCAAGCCGCCCAGGACCCGTCCGAGGTCCGCCTGGGGGCTGCCGGCATGGCGGCAGCGTCAGGCATCACATGATACGACATCAGAACCTTTTATGCTGGTGCTTCGGGGTGCTCATTCGGTCAAATGGGACCGGGCTGGCGCAAGGACCGAGTCTATGACCCGACCGCTCTGCACTTTCAGCGAGCACAATTGTAGCAAGCCTTGTAAACTCTACCTCTATGCGAGTGGCTTTGTACTGGAGCGAGAGACATGGCGGTGCCAACTAGGCAGGCGATGTCGGTTTGCTGGCTGAGGGCAGGACAGTCAGCGACAAGACTTGCTCTGAGATGACATCGATATACTTGCATGGCTTGAAGCGCAAGGCCGCTGGGGTTCACGGAAAAATGCATCAATGTGCCGCCTTACTCTCAAGAGCGCTCAATGTCACATGCGCACACCCGCATTGCGCTTACCTGGCCGCGTGATAGGCGCGCTGGAGGTCCACTGGTTGGAGAGCGCCACCTGCAGCTTCGCGTCTTCATGACCAAGCGGTTGGTGCAGGAGAACGCATGTGCCCCTGCGATCAGGCACAAGCTGCTCAGCAACAAGAGGGGACAGGTCTGCCCACTCTGCCAGCGAAGCAGGGTCCCAAACTTCTGCCATGCGACCAGTAGCACAGTGGATGGCGTCTTATGATCATGACCTGGGTTGAAGAAGTTCTCAATGTGCTACTCTGCTACTTACAAGGCCATTAACAATGCTATGCAGCAAAGCAAAAGAACGCGTGGTCACCCTCGGCAGAGAAGCCATGCGCGTACCTAGCGCAATTGTGTGGATGAACGTCAGGCACAGGCACTTGCTTATGCTAGTTGTGGTGAGCAGGCCTAGAAGGGGGCGACGCACTGAGGCCAGGACGTTGTCTTGCACAGCGCGCTGGAGTTGTAGCCCAAACGCTCCGTTGTGTTGATGCAATCACTGCCACAGCCGGTTGCAAGCCCGCAGTATGACCAGTATGTGCACTGCGCGCGTACTGCCACATCGCGCCAAAAGGCCCATGCTGAGTGCAATGCAGGACAGCCTGCTGCAACATGAGATGCAGGCGGCTGTTATGTGTAGAGCCAAGTCGCACATTCTTTGTCGCGTTGCACTGGATGCAGCACTCGGAGGGGTCGCGGAAGTTGGGCAAGCTCATCAGTGCCCGTGGCAGGCTCGTGCGCTCGCCAAACCCCACGAAGGCTTCACTGGTGACCTGCAAGCCCCTCGCAGCGTATCAATTGGCTTTCAGTGAGCAGCTGGTACCGTCCAAGGCAAGCACTGCACAACTAGCTGCAGCATGCATGAGCTGTCTCGCTCGGAGCATGTGGTGAGAGGGTCTTGGCAGGTGCCATCCTTCAGTGCCATGTCTCTGCAAAAGCTTGCAGACAAGCCATGTGCTGCTCTCACGGTGAGCGGCCTGGACACCCTAGTATGCCCAGCATGCTCTTCATAGCAAGCGCGCCTGAGCAACCTGGTGCGCTCGCAATTCTGTCACCCACAATACATCACTTACTAGCAGCCCGACAAAGCTGTGACGGGAAGGGCAGGGGCTGTACCTCGTACTGACCAGGAGCACTGGCACAGACGTCTGACAGCGGCGAGCAAGCAGGGCAGGCTGCGGTGGCTGGCTGCCTGCCCTGCAGCAGGCCCTGCAGCATGCAAGCTGCGCGTTCACCACACGCCACTGCCAATGCCAGCGCATGAGTTTGCTCGCCAACCCTGGCCTCTAGAGCACTGACAGCAGTGCACCCTTAAGGCCTAGCAGTGCTGCGTTGTAAATCAAGCTGAACAAACAACAGAGTGTGGCGACTGACAGGCGTTGGATGCTCAGGTGAGAGGCGCTGGTGCAAGGTTTGCTTCATGCTGCATGCCTACGCACCTCAGTGTAATTAACACCGCCGTTGCCAGTCCATGATGACTTTTTCACGTAGAGAACTGCCTGAGGCGACATCGTGAGGTGGGCACCCAGGTCCAATTGGGTGTCGTTGCCGCGGGTCTTGTAGACGGCTGCTGGCTGGTGGCTGTAAGATGCATAGCCGTTGTAGTACAGGGCTAGCGCGTCGCATGTGCTGGTGTTGCTGCAGTAGGTCACCAGGTCCGCAGCACAGCCTTCGAGAATGCAGTACTCCTGCCGCTCCATGCACTTGTCAGGCTGCTAGAGGAGACTAGGTGGTGAGCTACCACGTTGCCGGGGCAGGCTCTGCCTACATGGCAGACGCCTGCCACACTTGCAAAAATCCACCGGACTCTGAAATTGGTGCCTCACTTCTGCACGTTTGCCAGCACTCCTGCTAGAAAGGCATGAGATGTCCAGCTTATTTGATGACAAGAGGCTCAGAAAATGACAATCAGCATCACCTGCACAGGCTGCTTGAGAAATCTCAGGGCGTGCAGCCGTTAAGGCCACGATCTTACCATGTCTCAGGTATGCGCACGCAACACGCATGCAGCTGGCAAGGCACAGATGCAGCCCCGGTTGCCGACCCACCCTGCCAGAAAAGGAAGTCGGGAGCTCACCTGACTCGACTGCCGCGTATACAGACAAGTCTGATTAGGGCAGCCTTTCCAGCATAGTGTTGTGACATGTCAACGCCTGGAAAGACATCATAATTAGGCGCATACAGGATGCTGTTGCTCACATCCTGCAGCAGCATCCCACCTGCGCAAGCCGCACTGCTGACATCAGCGGCCACTGGAAGCAGAGGCGCTCAAGGGCCGCTCACAAACATTTCGCACTGCAGGGTGGCTTGAAGGCACATGTGACCAGCGGTGTGACGGTGTGCGCAGCGTCTGCAAAGTCTGTTGTCGCGTATACGCTTGCTTGCAGTCGTCAATCTATGTCCAGGTGAGCAGGGTGATGCCCTGCATGCTGGCGAGGTTGCCAGCACAACGCAAAGTGGCGCTCAACCTGCTCCCGCGCGCGAGCTAGGTCCTGGCGGCCAGATGCGTAGCAGGCTGGCGCGCATGTTTTCTCATTATCCCATGCTCTCTGCACAGCTCCAAGCACATGCGAGTGGCCTTGGCCCGTCAGGCAGCTTGTCAGGCTGCAGCAAGCCGGGCTGCGCACCGGTCCAGTATGCCAGGGATTCCAGGTTCTTCCGGCGGTCCTGGCCCCAGTAGCCGGGGGACACATCCTGGCCTGTGGGTAAGTACCACGCGCTGAGCAGCACGCAGTCGCCCGCGGTCATGACTGTCCACTGCGGCGGGTTTGGGACGTCGCCGGGCAGCGTGCAGCTGCCACCAGGGCTGCAGAAGGTCCAGACATGGCATATGGCAGCTGCGCCGCTCGTGCCCACAGCGCCAGCCCCGGTGCTGTTGTGGTCGTTGAACTTGCGGCACTCCGCGCAGCATGCAGCAATGCTGTCGACCTTGTGGATCGTGGCCAGCGGCTGGTATGCCTGGTCGTAGTATATGGAGTGGTTCTCGGCCACGCATGACAGTCCGCTCCCGGCTGCGCCGCGGCAGCCAGGGGCTCAGAGCCTCTCAGCAGCACAGCCTTTGCTGGCCAACAGCGCTGGTCAGGCATGCAGGGTCTGCATGCCGTCCGCTGAGCAGCCTCAGGCTGTACTGTGTGCAGCACGCCCGGACGCAGTGGTAAACAGCATGAGCATCCCTCAGGTGCAGGGCTCAGGCACGGTGCAGCCAAGAGCTGGCTGCACTCCCTCTGACAGGAATTATCTCTCCAACACATGCGAGTAATTATTTCGTGCAACTGTGCCGCACACGTTAAAGGCGTGTCAAGGTTGTGGCTGGGGCACAGGAGCCCAAAGGCAAGCCTGTGGGACTCTCGCTGGACGTGTGTCACCCGCCGCGTGCACAACACCGATAAGTGAGTCCAACAGTGGAATGCTGGTAAGTGGTCCCCTTAGTGGAACACAACCGCGTGTCACCTGCAGTGGAAAGGAAACAGACACGTCCGCGGTGATTGTGCTATGCCCGCCCACTAAAGCCATGTGCGGGGCGTGCTGGCGCCGACCTGGCCCGTGCAGAAAAGAAGCATAACACGCCACACAGAGGAGGCTCGTACCTATCAGGCTCAGGGCTCGGTTGGGGAACGGCAGCACCGCCGCCTGCGTTCCGCTCTGGCAGGTCAGTCTATAGTCTGCTTGTGCGGGCTAGATGACTACCAGAAGCCAAATGCACAGCAGACGCCGACAGGAAGGCAGCAGCAGTATGAGGTCAGGCTGGTGTGATGAGCTCCTGCGCGCCTGAACCACTGCGCCTGCCACAGCCAGTAAGAGTGTCCAAGCAACTGCGCAGCGGCTCATAGGATGTGTGCCACGGTGGCACTGCTAGCGCAAGCTGCAAAAGGCGCAAGCCTCGGACCACCTCCAACCTTTATCTTTGTACGGAAAGCTGTGCACGCTCAGACAGACAGCCAGTACAAGTGCCTCGCTAGCGCTGCTGGCTAGGTGCACCTGACGTCTACCTGTAGGGTTATTAGGTTTCCTGACATTTGTGCTGCCTCGCCTTGACGGGGTGCTCCACGCTCCCCTCCGTGGCGCAGCGGTATCCAAAGATATGCTGTGCCGAGCGCATATGCCCGTGCTGCGCCCAGGGCGCTCTCGGGGACGACTACCACGCCCTATTTGAGTGCCCGGCCACTCGGGCCGCCCGTGCGCCTTTCACGCACCTCTTCCCGTCCGACACGACTATGCTTGCGTTTAAATGGCACACGGACACATTGGCGGTGGCGAAATGCATGCTTGCCTGCGAAGCTGCGGTCGCGCTGATATGCAATACGCAGCCATGTTTCAGGGCTGCGCCCGTAGGCAGCCAAAGTCGGCTGATACACGGTTGTAACTCATTCACCGTCCCCTTGGCCTCTCGGGTTCTAAGGTCATCATGTTTTGACTGGGCTGCCTCCAGCTCCAGATCGTGGCCCTGCGCCACAGTGACGTCCCCAGGGCGCAGCGCCTGTGCGTGAAGTGTGCCTCTGGCGCCCTGGCGACGAGCACCACCTGTTTAAGTGTCCTTCTTGTCGCCTGCCTGTCAAGTGTCCTTCTTGTCGCCTGTGTTTGTGCCGAGTATGCGCACCTGTTTACGCCTGGGTGCACCATGCTGGAGCTCATGCAGCAGCGGGACATTTGCGGCGTTGCCTGCTTCATTCTCGCATGCCTGAAGATCTACCTTGCCCCAACTGTCCCAAATGTCCCGTGACCTGTGGGTATGGGATGCCTTGCTTGCTCGCTTGAATTGTTGCCTTAGCAGCCCTAGTTGGCTGAAACAGGCTGTAACCAGATACGCCCTGGGTGCGCCGAAAGGCGCGCGCACCCAAAGGGCCTTCATCATCATCATCATCATCATCTTGATGGTGAACGTTCTACGTATTTGCATTCCTGCTTGCATGGAAATGCTGGCTTCGGACATGCAGGTTGGCACATGCATGGCGGGGCAGAGCCAGAGTTGATGCACAGAGGGGGCACGTCATGAGGCCGCCTGAAACCAGCCTGTGCCAAGACACCAGATCACGGCAAGGTGCCGTGTCAGCGTACTGTAAGCTTACTGCACTCACCGTGCATGTTCTTGGCAACAGCTGCAGATGCATGGCAACTGACACTGCGCTGGATGCATTCTAATGCAGCTAGGGAGTGGGTGATTCAATCACGGAAATGCCCCCGCTTCTAGCAGAGGAACATCCTGTTATCTTCATCTTCACAACCTGGATGAGTATACGGGCATGCAGTGCGCCGCAGCAAGCTCGGGCTATGGCCTACAGCAGCTCCTTTTAAGGACGCAAGGGGCCCTGTCGCGACGGTAGCCCCGGCGCACAGCGCGGGGCGCTCTGTTGGCAGGCGCAGTGCTGAGCATGATATGCATGCACAAGCTCTGCAGCAGCATTGAGCGGTGCTGCTGCGCGGCCTCCCGAGGGTATCAGCCCCCGGCCCTACAGCAGCTCCATCTGCGCCAGCCAGGGGATGGCAGCGGCGGTCGCGGCGCCGCGCAGCGCGAGCGCCGCGTCGGCCGGCGCGACGTTGAGCGCGAGCCGCATGCGCAGCCGCCGGCCGCCCGCGTCGGCGAGCAGCACGCGCTGCGCGCCCAGGCGCGCAGCCGCGGCGACCACGTTGCCGGGCGCGGGCGGCGGCTCGCCGCGCGCCGCCGCCAGCGCGCACAGCCGCGCGGCCACGTCCTCCAGGTACGCCTCCGCGCGGCCTGCACAGGTGGGGGTTAAGGGTAGGGTGGCATGCGCTAGGGTAGGGCAGCGCACGCCCCAAATATAATCTCAGAGTCCGGACGTGCCGCTCTGAGCAGCTTAAGCGCTGCTGACCCTGGGTGGTTGGGCGCATGGCAGCCACGGCGCTGCCAGACGCTCAGGGCGGCGCAGGCAGCCACTGCCGCCATCAGCAGCCGGTGCCGCCACGCGCGAACGATCCCCAGCGCTTGCGGAGTGGCCAGGACCACGCGAGCAAGCATCGCTGGTGCGCGACACAGAGTGCGCACACCACGCGCGCCGCTGGCGCAACTCCAGCCGCTCGCACAGGACCCGCTCATGCTCCGATGCAAGACGCAAGACGCTGCGGAGCGCGCGGGCACCGCTGGCGCGCATCTCCAGCAGCAGCGCCGCGAGCAGCAGCTTGCAGCGTGCAGCGTGGACCGCGCTGAGTAGGGCTAGGGTAAGGGTCACCGCTGGCGCGCATCTCCAGCAGCAGCGCCACGAGCAGCAGCTTGTCCAGGCGGCACGCGCGCGCCAGCAGCTGCATGTGCACCGCGCTGAACATCTCCTGCACCGCCGCGTCCACGTGCCGCATCTCCACCGCGCCGCTGCTTGCGCGCGCGCCTGCAGCGCCGCTGCAGGCTTAAGTTGCCCTGTTCTCATTGTTACAGACGCGCGCGCTTCTCTGCTTTCGTGGTCATGCTGATCTCAGTCATAGCAAGGACCTGCGCCATCTCAAGGTTTGGTGCGTGCTCGGCTGTGTCTGCGCGGGCCTTTTGACGTCCCACTTACATCCGTGAAGCTGCTCAGCCTGCCCGTTGCCGCCCACATGCGCAGGCTCCAGCCGCTGGCGGCATGCGCGCTGTGCTGCGGGCGCACCGCTAGGCGCCGGCGCGCTGCCGCCGGCCGGCGCGGCGGCAGCCGCGGCGGCCGCAGCGGCCTCCTCGGCAGCCACCTCGGCGCCCCGTCGGCACAGCTCCAGCACGCGCCGCACGTCCCCCGACACGGCCGCAACCTGCCGCATGGGACGGCGGGTGGGTGCCCCGCGCTTTACCGCTCGCGGCACCCTGACTGACGCTCCCAAGTGGAGACTTTTTGCTGGGCGTGGCTGCCGCACGCCCAGGCGCAGCGTTTGCGAATCGGCGGCGCGGCCCGAGGGCTGCACGGCACGAGCTGCGCAGCGCGCCGCGCCGCGCCCGACGAGCGCGGTACCGCGTACAAAGCACGGCAGGGCTGCACAGACGCTGTTCCCCCAGCTGGCCAGCTGCGTGGGCGGCCGGGCGGGCGCGCGCGCAAGCGGCGCGCGGCACCTAGCGCACCGCGTACTCGATGCTAGGGTTAGGGTCGGGTGGGCATGCGCGCGAGCGGCGGGCGGCACCTTGCGCGCCGCGTACTCGATGGCGCGCGGGTTGAATGCGCCGGCCGCGCCCGCGTCCGCCAGGCGCGCCAGCACGATCTCCTTGAGCTGCTCGCGGCTGTACGGCTGGAAGACCAGCCGCCGCCCGCCCAGCCGTGACCTGCGCGGCGAGCGCGCAGCCGACCTCGCGCGCGATCCAGCGCTGGATACCGGACATGGTGCGAGCATGGAGGCTGCTCAGCCCGTGGAGTGCTGCTGCTGCTGGAGCACCTGGAGCACCTGCTGATCCTAACCCTACCCTAGTGATCCTGCGGCTGGAGTACCTGCCGACAGCTGTCCAGCCACGGGCCGCGCGCCAGCCCATGTCCCTGCGCTCGACCCGGCATCATGGGCAAGCCGGTGGCAGCGGCGCGGGCGCGGGCGCGCGTCTGGGGAGCTGCGCCTCGGGAACAGGGGACGGCCGCGCGGGCGCGGCGGGCGCGCACGCGATGCGCGGCAGCAGGCGCTCGGGCAGGTCGAGCGTGTTGGCGATGCCCAGCACCGCCAGCGCCGCGCCCGGCCGCGTGGGCCACTCGAACAGGTTGTACAGCACCTGTGCGCCCGGCGCGCCGTTCGCGCCCGCGCGCGGAGGCCAGGGTCGGCTCGCGGGCCCCCGCAGGCCCCCACAGGCCCCGCTCGCGCAAATGGGCAGCGACGCAGACGTGCAAGCTGCGTAGTGCGGCTCAAGGATGCCGGTGATGCCGATCATTGACAGCGGAGCTACGGATCTCGCGCGCGCAGCAGAAATGGCGCGTGGGCTGCCTGCCGGACCAGCAAGCTCGCCCAGCTGTACGCGCGCTACCAATGTGACCCCATCCTTGATGTGACTCCAGCCCCCTCGCGACCCTGTGGAGGCCGTGATGGCACCCCGCCCTGAAGTGATGCTCAGCACGCGCACGCATCAAGGACAGTGCTGATGGGCCCCCGCCCCGCCCGGGAGTTAGGGTCGCGGCACGCGCGCGCACCGACTGCTTGCGCGTGACCAGCAGGTCCATCTCGTCGACCAGCAGCACGGTCACGCGCGGCGCCGCGCCGCCGCCGCGCGCGCTGCCCGCGGCGCCGCCGCCGCCGAACATGGCCTCCAGCGCCGCCAGCGCGGCCGGCGGGCTCGCGCGCGCGCCGGTCAGCGCCTGCGCGCAGCCAGGCCGCTCAGGCCGCCGCGCGCCCGGGCGCGGCGCCGTGGCGGCCAGCGTGAAAGGCGCCGCTGAGGGCCGCAGCAACCGCGCGCGCGCGCGCGCGCGCCGGCCAGGATCCTGCAAGCAAGCTGTCCGTGGCGCAAAGTAAGTGGCGGGGGGATCCGTAATGACATGGAGCCTACTCTTTGTTACTGTGGTCTTGAGCCTTCTCAGTGATGTCCATCATGTCATGGCAAGGCACAGACAGACCCTGCAACTGGGGGCTAACTCAAGGATAGACCTCCTGTGCATGCACAGCGGCCCCTGATCCCCAAAAGCAGGAAATTTCCACGACGCGCGCGGGACCCCCTGCCGCGCCTCGAGCAGCGCGCTGTAGGCGTGCTGTGGCGAAGGCAGCCGCAGCGCATTTATCTCCACAAAGCGAAACGCGGGCGCGGCGCCCGACGCCGCGCGCCGCCGCAGCGCGCGCACGACCTCCAGCGCGGCCGCCGTCTTGCCGGTGCCGGGCACGCCGCTGACGTACAGGCACTGGCCCAGGCAGCCCGCGCCTGCGCGCCCGCCGCCGCAGCGTGAGCCCTCGCCGGACACACCCGCTGCTTTCATGTCCGCGAAACAAGCAAGAGCGCCGCTCCCCGCCAGCTGACAAGCGAGCAAGGTCGCCCGCGCCCCGCGCGTTCTGCACCCCCATCGACCTGTGCATACAGACCATGCTGCTGGCAATATAAAATTTTCTATGCATGGCTGTGCACAACGCAGGGCCTGCAAGGCTCAAAGCCGGCAACGCTTGCGGCATCAGAATTCCCTTGTATGGGGAGTAGAGGTACGACGCCAAGTCCCTCCAAAGCTGCCCACGTGCGCGCAGCAACAGCCCGGCGCCGCGCCTGCCGCCACGGCCTCCTCCAGGAAGGCGGCCAACGCGGCGCGCTCGGCGCCGCGGCAGGGCATGCTGCGCGGCGCGGCCGCCGGCGCCAGCGCGGCGGCCGCTGCGGCCAGCGGGCACCCCGCCGGGCTTCCGCCCCCGGCCGGGGGCACCTCCGCGGCGCCCAGCGCGCCCAGCGCGCCAGCGCAGCGCGCCTCCGCCCACTCGCGGCCGCCCTGCGCGACAGAAACCCCATGAGCCGGCTGACCCGTTCCATGCATGACAGGCGCATGGCTATGCATGCCAGGCCATGATCGCTTACAGAAGCCAATGGCGACCATCCGTGGTAGGACATGGTAGGGCACGGAGCGCAGGCCGGCGCCGCCCGAAGGCGCGGCGGACCTGCTTGCGTGGCCGCTTATTCGCACGGAAGCCAAACGCGGTGAGCGGCAGCGCGCGCGTCTTGACGCACATGCGCGTGGCTGCCACCTGCGCGCGCAGGAGCGTCCGGCCCGTCTGCTGTCAAGCTGTGCGCTCGAGGAACACAAAGCAGCCTGGCGCAGCGCCCCCCAGGACTACGCACCCGGGCCCAGGCCGGCAGGCAGGGGGGCGGCTGGGGACGGCGCACAGAGCGGCTGCACGGCACACGCTGCTGCCCGACGCAAGCCGCAGCGCAGGCCAGCCAACGGCCCGCCCGGCGGGCCGGCGGCGCCTCCGGCGGCCGCCCGCAGCGGCCGCCGCCGGCGCACCGGCTTGAACGCCTCGTCGCCGCCGCCGCCGTCATCGTCGGAGGCGCCGTCGCTGCCGGAGCCGGCCGGCCAGTCGTCCGCGGGCGGCTCCGCCGGCCCCAGGCCCTCATCCTCATCCAGGCGCTGGAACACCTGCGCGCGCGCGGACGCGATGCTCCCCAACCCTAAACCCATACCTCTCCGGGCATGCTGTGGGTGTGGAGCACCCAGGATGGGTGTGGAGCACCCAGGATGGGGCATGCGCTCAGCAGATGCCATGCGGCCCTGTGCGGCTCTGCGGGGCAACCCAGCGGCTGCCCCGCTGCCCTCCCAAGGCTGGCCGCCGCTCGGAAGCTTGCGGGCGCCTGGCGCGAGCGGGTAGCTCTGCCGCCCTCGCTCCCCGGGCGCATGCAGACGCAAGGCGGATCTCCTTGGGCGGTTGCCCTGACCCCCTGTACCCATGCCATGCCCTCTCCGCTTTCCTGCAGTCAAGGCCCCAAGCGCTCCTTCGCAAGCAATTTTGACATTCATGCCTGGCCTGAGTCGCGCACGTAGCACGGAGCCTGGAGAGGTCCTCATGCGCCACGCAGCGGCTCTACGAACTGGACGAGGGCGGGCGCCGCGCCCCTGGCGGCGCGCCAGCGGCGTCGGTCCCCGGGGCCGCGCGCGCCTGCGCCGCCTCGTCGTAGAGGTAGTCGCAGGTGAGCACATCGTTGCTGGCGGGCGGCGCCTCGGCGAACGCGCGCCGCGACACCACCGGCGCCGGCCGCAGCAGGCACGCCGCCTCCGCCACGCCCGTCGTGCGGCCCAGGAACACCTCGCGCGCGCCGTGGTGCCGCTGCGCGCCGCGGAGCCCCAGGGTAAGGGACACAATGGAGCCAGGCAGGCACCGGCGCTTCAGGCGCAGCACCAAGAACAGGTCCCCTGCCACAGCCCTGACCCAGGCCCCGCTGGTGATTAAGCAAGCGCGCGCGCGCGCGGGGCGCGCCAGGCGCCCGGTGTGCAGCTCCTCCGGCCGCAGGAAGAAGCGCAGGTCGACCATGGCCGGCCCCGCGCCGCGCCGCCAGAAGCCCTCCACGCGCGCCAGGCCCAGCCGGCCGCAGAGCAGCTTCTCCACCGCGGTCAGCGGCCGCGGGCGCGGCGCCGGCGGCGCGCCCGCCGCGCACGCCGGGCACAGCCAGTCGCCCTGCGCGCGTGCCCTATCCTGGCCCCAGGCAGCGACCCGCGGGCCTGCCTCCGGCGCGCCGCCGCAGGCGTGCGGTCGCCCCCCGCCGCGCGCGGCAGGCCTGCAGGCCGCTCCAGGCCTAGCAAGCCGCGCGATCCTCGCCGTGCAGTGGCCGGATGGCAACGACGGCGACGGCGGCGCTCTGTCGCGCCACTTGAGGGTGGAGTCTACCCCCTGTCGACGTTCTGTGGCGCTAGCAGCGCGGTGGCCACGACGGCGGCGCGCCTTGGGCACGGCGGCCAGCGGCGGGTCCAGGCAGGTCAGGTGGTAGCCGCGCAGGCAGCCGCCGCACTCCAGCATGGGCGCCAGCGCCTCCGCCTCCGAAGACCCGCCGTCTCCAGCCTCCTCCTCCCGCGCCGGCGCCGGCGCCGCGGCCGCGGCGCGCCGCCGGCCGCGCCCCGGAGCGGCGGTTGCGGGCGCCGGCTCTGGCGGCGCGGCGCGCTCGACCTCGCCGCAGACCTCGCAGGGCTCGTCCTCCTCGTCGCTCTGCGCCGCGCGGGCGGCGGTGCGGACGGCTGTGTGGCGACGGGTGTGATGTGCGTGTGCAGTGGTGTGTGTGTGCAGCACTGCTCATGTAGAATGACCTCTTGGCTGCCCGTCTGAAAAGGCTGCAACCCTCTCGGACATGCGATGCGGGACAAGGCACACTGAATGATAGCACGAGCGCCATGCTGCATGGTTGGAGGGGCCGAGCGGCTGTGCGGAACACCTTTCCTCATGCGGGCTCGCCTCAAGCTGGGCACCGTGCGGGGGGCGCACGTGGTACTCGCCGCCATCCTCTGTGACCACGAACGCCGCGTCGCCCGGCCGGAACATCACCCCGTCGGCCTCAAAGTCGCGCAGGCGCCGCAGCGGGCCGGCGGCGGCGCGCGCGTAGGGCCCCGCCCCGCCCTCATCCCCGGCGGCGCGCGCTGCAGGCGGCTGCGGGCTTCCCGCCTGCGCCACATGCCTGCCGGCGCCGCCCTGCCCCTGGCGGGCCCTGCGCGGCGGCGCGGTCGACGCAGGCGGCCCCGCCGCCGAGACCCTGTGTGATGACAGCGATGGCGCAGCCGCGGCGGCCGCGGCGGGAGCCGCACGCACTGGCCGCTTGGCTGCAGCGCTCCCGCCCGGGTGCGCGCTCGCCGCCCGCCCAGCGGCGCCCTGCTTCGCGTCGCTCGCCGCGCGGCCGCGGGCGGTGCCGTGCAGCTTCGCTGGAACTGCTGCGCCTGCCCCGCCGCCAGGCGCGGCCGCTGGCGCACCGCCCTTGGAGAGCTCCTTCGCGCGCTCGCGGCGGTCGGCGTCAGGCCTGCCGCGCGTGCGCCGCGCGGGCGCTGCAGGCGCGGCCCGAGCGCCCCCGCTCGGCGCCCCTGGCGCGGGCGCGGGGCGGGCGTACTGCGACGACCGCGCGGCTGGGCGGCGAGCTGCGCCTGCGGCCGCTGGCTCGGGCGCTTCGCCCGCCGCCGCGGGGCCCCTGCTCAGGGCGCGCCGCGGGCGGGAGGGGGTGCGGCGCGCCGCTGCCGCAGCGTCAGCTTGCGCGGTCACGCGGTGCGCCGCGGCGGGTGCTGTCTTGCAGTCCTGCGTGCGACGAGGCCCACGATGTCAGCCGTTGATGCGCGCGCGGGGGCGCCGGTCACTCTGGCAAACAGCTCCTTGGTGCGACGCAGTCATATTGCAAAGGAGGCGTGCTGCCCCCAGCCCGGGCTCGGCGCACCTGCGGCGTGCCACGCCTGCTCCTACGCGAAAGGAATGTGCGCGTCAGGGGCACATGCCCCAGCTCGTCCTTGCGCGGCGGCATCAGCTGCTGGGCGCAGCGTCTGCTGGCGCAGGCCGGCGGGACAGGCAGTGCTGGGCTGTAGGATCACCACCAACTACATCTTGACATCTAACATTTCATGTGTTTGAGTCGAGCCATCTGGGCAGCAGCGCAGCCTGGTTATTCAGACTTGTCAGCCATGATCGCGTACGAGCAGTAGCAGGCAGGCTCTCCTCCTGCTCTATTACATCGTACAAGTTAAAGTGCCTGTTTTGGCTTCTGCTCGACTGTCTGTTCCCTGGTCTGTTTTGTTGCGCGGTTATCAGCTCCTCCTGAATACACAGCTCAAGCCCCAGCCCCTCTGTAAAGGCTCACACGTATCCGCAATGCTGGCTGCAGGCGCCCGCAGCGTGCTCCGGCGGTGCTTGGCTTCCAACGCGCAGCCTGTCGGTGCGCTTGAAATTATATTGGAGCTAGTATCCTGGCCGTAAAGGCATACGCAAGTGTGTGTAAAGCATGCAACGAGCCCTGAAATATTTCAGCGAACCAGACTGGCACTTCGCCTGTGTAACTGCTTATGCCAGTACTTGGCCCCCCACACATAGCCTGCTTGTTGCTTACACACAGTGCGTGCATGCACTTCGGTAACTTGCTGTGTCACCCGCGCAGGCGCGGCCGCTTGGCGCTCGTTCAGCGCCCAGGCGCCCGGGGAGGCGCCGCCCGTGCACCCGCCGCAGGACGACGCAGACACGCACGACGACTTCAAGCCCAAGTTCCAGCCGGAGCCACGCGCAGGCGGCAACATTGAGGACACCATCCGCGCTGACATCTCGCAGCACAAGGTCTTTGTCTACATGAAGGCGCGGCACAGCGCCCAAGCACGTTATGCTTATCAGCAAGGCCTGTTGCATCAAGGCAGCTTGGCAAAGCTTGACCATGCTGCGCCTGTTGTGGCCGTGCGAGCGTGAACGGGTGAAGTCATACCTGGGCCTGCACCTGCAGGGCAGTCCGGAGGCGCCGCAGTGCGGCTTCAGCAACCAGGTCTGCCGCATACTGGACGCATATGGTGCGCTGCCTCCCGCACGGCACCTTGCAGATATGTAGCCTCCCCTGGCACCGCGCCAGCCGTGGCTGTCTGTGCCACCAGAATCCTCTGTGCGGCACAGCCATATCATGCATGTATGTGTGGCTGTGTCATGCAGCCACACCAGACGCTAAAGTTGTGAGGTTCACACAGGCGTGGACTATGGCAGCCGCAACGTGCTCGCCGACCCCGACCTGCGCTCCGGCATCAAGGACTTCAGCAGCTGGCCCACCGTGCCGCAGGCGCGCCCGCCACTAGCCCTGGGACATTCCTTGGACTTGCACACGCATAAAAAACACGCCCTTTCAACCCTGCCTGCCTGACCCAGGGCGCGTCCCTGCCCTGCTGTGTGCAAGTAGCCAAGTGTTCTGTCACCGCAGGCGTGTTCACGCAGGCATCCTGGTCGTGCAGGCCCCCGGGGCATGCACCGCGCGTCGCAAGGGCCAGCGCCTTACCAGCATATTAAGGTGCGGCGGCGCAGGTGTACGTGGCGGGCGAGTTCATCGGCGGCGCGGACATCCTGTGGAAGATGCATGAGGACGGGCAGCTGTCGCAGGCGCTGCAGCCCGGCACGGGCGCTGCCAAGAGCACTGGGTAGATATCGGTCAGGCACCTGCCGTCCATGCAGGTGGGCTCCCCAGTGGAGCCGGTGGTTAGGCGCTAAGCACGGCGCGCTGATTATGTCAGTATTCTGCAGCGATGCAAGGTCAGGCTTGTTGCCAGACCGCGGGATTGTGACCCAGCTGGTGGCGTGTGCGCTGCAGGCCGGGACAGTGCGTCATGTGAGGGCAGCTGCTAGGGTTCATGCTCTCATTCGCTTGCACGTATGTTTACAGGTGACAGCATTGAATCAATACCGCATGCCGCAGGTGTCCTGTGCATTCGTCTTAGCTTTGTACTGCGTCATAGGCCACTCGGGGTGTGTATCAGGTTTGACACCTTTAACATGCAGACCTGCTGGGACCAAAGGCGTCGGTCTGCTGTTGTGTGTGGTGCTCATGCCCTGGTAGCTGTATGTGAATTGTTGAAAAGGGCATTGCATGACCACCTCCAGGTTGCAAGCAACCTCCATGCATGCTTCCCCCGTAGCAGCGCCCATGCACGACACTGATTATGACGGCGTCCATACACACAAGCGCCGCATGCCATGGGCGGCAGCATGGCAGCCATGCATGCTGAGCGCCCTGAGCTTTCAGGCAGGGTAGGGGCCTGGGCCGGGGCATGCGCCGCCTTTAGACGCCCCCACCAGCGGCCTTACACAGGACCAAGCGCGACGCGTGCTTGGACCGGCGCATGCGGCCTACTTGGTACCAGTTATCTTCATCATCAGCACTTTCGCTAGCACCGGCACCGTCGTCATCGCAGCGCAAAGCCCACCGTATGCAACGCGCCCCTGAAGCTCTGGCTGTCATGGTTCCCCGCGCCTCGGCCGATGCTGCCACGCACGCGGAGCACGTCTGCGCGGTCCTGCTGCAGCAGGGCGATAAGAAAGGCCAGGAATGCCTGGCCCGATGGGCCGCGGGCAGGGTACGAGTCGGTTAGCACCAGCTCCTCCAGGCAGGGGTGCGCGGTGGCAGCCTCGAAGCTCGGGCAGAACAGCACGCTGCAGTGTTCAAAGCGCAGCCTGTGCAGGTTTGGGAAGCACGCTAGGTTGCCCAGGGCGCGGACGTCCAGGTTGCCTCCAATTCTCCCATATGCAGAGTGCCGCCCGAGGCCCAGGTGCGTAAGCGCGGTGAGCGAGCTCACGCCCTCGGGCAGCTGCTCACAGCAGCTGCCAGACAGGTCGAGGCTCGCCAAGCGCGGCATGGCGAGGAGGCAGGCAGGCCAGGTCGGCAGGTCGCTCGACAGCATTAGGCTATCTAAGAATGCAAAGCAGGGCGCGCTAGCGGGCAGGCTCGCTAGAGGTAGTTCGTCGCGCGGCTCGTCCGGTGGACTCCAGTGGACGAGGCGGCGCAGCTGCGGCAGCCGCCACAGGGATCTTGGGAGCACTGTCAGGCCGGGGCAGCCCCACAGCCTCAGGCTGGTCAGCGCGCTCAGCGCGTCCATGCCCGGCAGCGCGGCCTCGCCGTCGCTCGCAAACACGCAGTCCTCAAAGCTCAAACACAAAAGCGCCGGCAGGCGCGCCCAGCCGGGCGCGCAGCGCAGGCCATGCAGGCCAGACATGCCCAGGGACGTCAGCTGAACCAGGCGCGACACGCAGGCAGGCAGCATGCCACCTTCACAGACACTGTCCACTGACAAGGTCAGTGTGCGCAGCCGCGACAGGCCTGCCAAGCCTGTCATCAGGTTTGTTGTGGCGATCCCGTCACGTGTTTCACCCGTGCCCAACCTGATGGTCAGATCAAGGTCCTCGAGCGCGCGCGCTGTGGCCAGGTACTGCCAAAAGGTCACTGGCACCCGGTCCGCCGGCTTGTCAGGCAGGTCGATAACCAAATCCAGGTCTTGCAGGCACGAGGAGCGCCCTATGGTGCGCGCAGCCAGAGCCAGGAAGTCCTGGGTGGCTGCTACATCAGCGCCTGGGAGCGGGCGCAGGATGAGCGCGCAGATCCCGTCCGCGCGGATTGACCTCAGCGCTGGCAGGCTTGTCAGCAAGGTCGAGAGCCGCTCTGCGTCTGGGTCGTCCACGGCCAGGCCGCCG